>Ga0256837_1001905_pt1 | contig 13642 bp, 11 predicted proteins | sample 4562384metaG_FD_185976 | JGI IMG/M metagenome (GOLD analysis project Ga0256837, IMG submission 185976) | Hydrothermal vent microbial communities from Guaymas Basin, Mexico - 4561-384 | ecosystem: Environmental > Aquatic > Marine > Hydrothermal vents | place: Mexico: Guaymas Basin | collected... | reverse complement strand
ATAAAAAATTTACCTTTCAAAACTGACACTTTAACTATCTATTATTCACACATTGTTGTAAGGTGTGAATAGTATTCTGTTTTAGTGAATAAAAATCAACTAAATTCTCTTATCTTTAAGAATTTTTTTATATAAATATTTTCTTAAATAAAATCTTTTATATTACTTAAATACCTATTTATTGGGCTTAACAGAGTCTATTTACTTTTTACATCTAAAGATATTCACATTATCTAAAAGTTATTCACACTCATTGACTCAAAACAGACCTTTTTAAAATCTATCTTACTTTTTATATTGTAACACTCTCCATAAAGCTCAAACTCTAACTCTGAGGCATGAAGAAGTAAACGAGTAGCTCCTCCATTTTCCACTCTCTCTTGAGGTGTCAAAACTTTATCTAAAAATTTTACTAAATTTTCATCATCTTGACCATAAACAGGTTCACCAACTATAGTATGTTTCACGTGAAACAAATGCACACGTATCTGATGTTGTCTTCCCGTATGAGGAGAACACTCAACAAGAGTCATATTTTTTTCGGGAAAATACTCTAATGGTTTAAAGCTAGTCTTTGAGGCTTTACCATCTTCGTGTACTTTTACTATCATTCTTACCATTGCACTTGATTGGTCTTGTGAACGAAGGAGGGGAGCTTCTACTATCATACTCTCTTTCATCTCACCATGAACCATAGCGAGATACTTCTTCTTCATATCTCTCTCTTGAAACATCATCTTAATTTCGCGTTCACTTACTTTGTTTTTAGCACAGAGAACTAAGCCACTTGTCTCTTGGTCTATTCTATGTGCTATATTTGCATCACGACCAAACTGAAACTTCAACTCATCTATAAGAGAGTAGGGTGTTCTTTTTGTTTGTGGATGCACTAAGACTCCACTTGGCTTATCAAAAACAACAAACTCCTCCTCTTCAAATGTCGGTTTCAACCCTTTTGTTATTGGTTCAAAGTGAATAAACTCTATCTCTCCCTCTATCTCTCCAGCCGTTTTTACCATCTTCTCACCATTGACTAAGACTCTTCCCTTAGATATAAAACGCTGAGCCTCTCTCTGAGTGTAACCTAGTTCATTCACTATGTAAAAAACAGCTCTCTGTCTCTTCTCTACAAAATATTTATTTTTCACAAATGGCATACTTAATTCCTCTATTATGATATTTATTGTAAAATGTCATCATATATATAGCGAATTTTAGCACAATAAACTTCTTAATTAAAAAGGTAAACAATGGTAGAAAGATATTCACGTCCAGAGATGGCAGAAAAATGGACACAACATGCAAGATATGCAGCATGGCTTGAAGTAGAAAAAGCAGCTGTTAAAGCTTGGGCAAGACTTGGAAAAATTCCTCAAGAGGATGCAGATAAGATTGTTAAAAATGCAAGTTTCTCAGTAGAACGTATAGAAGAGATAGAAGCAGTAACAAGACATGACCTTATCGCTTTTAACACAAGTGTATCTGAAAGCCTTGGCGATGAGTCAAGATGGTTTCACTATGGTATGACTTCTTCCGATGCAGTAGATACTGGTGTAGCACTTCAGATGAGAGATTCACTTAACATTATTATAGCTGATGTAAAAATGCTTATGGAGTCGATCAAGAAGAGAGCCGAAGAACATAAGATGACTCTTATGGTTGGGCGTTCACACGGTATCCACGGTGAGCCTATCACTTTTGGTCTTACTCTTGCTGTTTGGTATGATGAAGTTGCTCGTCACCTTTTAAACCTTGAGCAGACTATGGATGTGATAGCAGTAGGTCAAATCTCTGGAGCTATGGGTAACTTCGCTCATGCACCACTTGAACTAGAAGAGTATGCGATGGAAGAGCTAGGTCTTAAACCAGAGCCATGTTCAAACCAAGTTGTTCATCGTGACCGTTATGCAAGACTTGCATCTGCCTTAGCACTACTAGCTTCTTCAGTAGAAAAATTCGCTACTCAAGTAAGACACCTTCAACGTACAGAAGTGTATGAAGCTGAAGAGTTCTTTGCAAAAGGTCAAAAAGGATCTTCTGCAATGCCTCACAAACGTAACCCAATCCTTACTGAAAACATCACAGGATTAGCGAGAATGATTAGAGCTTATGCTAACCCAGCGATGGAAAATGTAGCACTATGGCATGAGCGTGACATCTCTCACTCATCAACTGAGCGTTTTTGGTTACCAGATGCATTCATCACTATGGACTTTATGCTTCACCGTATGAATAACGTTATAGCGAACCTTACAGTTTTCCCTGAGAACATGATGAAAAACTTAAACCTAACAGGTGGACTTGTTTTCTCTCAACGTGTTTTACTAGAACTTCCACTTCAAGGTGTAAGTCGTGAAGATGCTTACCGTATCGTTCAGAGAAATGCTATGAAAGTTTGGGAAGAGATTCAAGCGGGGCGTGCTACTACAAATGAAGCAGGTGAGTCACTCTATCTTAACCACTTGTTAGCTGATGAAGAGTTAAGAAACTCTCTAAGTGAAGAGCAAATTCGTGAGTGTTTTAATTATGATTATTACACTAAAAATGTAGATAATATCTTTAAACGAGTTTTTAAATAAGATCACATATCTTAGTATAACCCTAGATGGTTATGCTAAGTACTTACTCAAATATTAACTAAAAATATATATTCATTTTAGCTCTAAAATCTATAGAAAATTTAAGTAAAAGTATCACTTCATTTAAACTTTTTTAAACCATATTTTCGATAGAATTCCCTTAACTTTTAACCGATTTTTTATGTAATTATTACCTTAATAATTATGTGAGAAATTACAAATATTTTCTCTTTTAGGAAACAATTAATGATAACAGTTATAAAAAGAAATGGTAGAACAGAACCACTAGATATTTCTAAAATACAAAAATATACTTCAGCAGCCGTAAAAGGTTTATCCCAAGTTAGTCAAAGTGAATTAGAAGTTGATGCACAGATTCACTTCCGTGATGGTATCACTTCAAAAGAGATTCAAGAGACTCTTATAAAAACAGCCGTCGATAAGATAGATATAGATGCACCAAACTGGACATTTGTTGCTTCTCGTCTTTTTATCTTTAATCTTTACCATCAAGTAAATGGTTTTACAGGTTACTCTTCTTTAAAGAAGTACTTTGAAAGAGGCGAGGAAGAGGGTCGAATACTTTTAGGTCTTAAAGAACTCTATGATCTTGACGAGTTAGAAAAGCATTTAGTACCTGAGCGTGATTTTCAGTTTAACTATCTTGGTGTAAAAACTCTTTACGATAGATATCTTATCAAAGATAGAAGCTCAAGCCCTATAGAACTTCCACAACATATGTTTATGGCTATCTCTATGTTTCTCGCACAACGCGAAGTAAATCGTACAGAATGGGCTATCAAGTTCTATAACATGATAAGTCAGTTTGAAGTGATGTTAGCTACACCAACTCTCTCAAATGCTAGAACAACAAGACATCAATTAAGCTCTTGTTATATTGGTTCAACACCTGATAACATAGAGGGAATTTTTGATGCTTATCAAGAGATGGCTATGCTCTCTAAATTTGGTGGAGGAATTGGTTGGGACTGGACGCAAGTTCGCTCAATGGGTTCTTTTATTGATGGACATAAAAATGCAGCGGGGGGAACAATTCCCTTCCTTAAAATCACAAATGATATCGCTATCGCAGTTGATCAACTTGGAACGCGTAAGGGTGCTATAGCTGTCTATTTAGAACCTTGGCACATAGATATCAATGACTTTTTAGATCTAAAGAAAAACTCTGGTGAAGAGAGACGTCGTGCTCACGATCTTTTCCCTGCACTCTGGTTAAATGACCTCTTTATGCAGAGAGTTCAAGAGGACGCTATCTGGACACTTTTTGATCCTTATGATGTTAGAGAGTTATCTACACTTTATGGCGATGAATTTAATAAACGCTACTTAGAGTTAGAACAAGATGAGTCACTTATAAAAGAGAAACTTAAAGCAAAAGATTTATGGAAAAAAATCCTTACTTCATATTTTGAAACAGGAAGTCCTTTTTTATGTTTTAAAGATAATGCTAACCGTGCAAACCCTAATGATCATGTTGGTGTTATACGTAGTTCAAACTTATGTACTGAAATCTTTCAAAACACTAGCCCTAACCATTACAAGATAAAGTTTATCTTTGAAAATGGTGAGAGTGTTAGTTATGAAGAGGAGGAGATGGTAAGAGTTGATAGTGGCATAGAGAAACCAGCAAAAAAAGTAACAGCTCTTGATTCACTTGGTGGTCTTCCAATCTTTATAGTTGAAAAAGAGAAGATAGATGGTAGTACTGCTGTTTGTAACCTAGCATCTATCAACCTTTCACGCGTAAATACTAAAGAGGATATAGATCGTATTGTTCCTACTGCTGTTAGATGTTTAGATAACGTTATAGATTTAAACTTCTACCCTGTAGAGAAAGTAAAACGTACTAACGTTAAGTCTCGTTCAATCGGTCTTGGTGTTATGGGTGAGGCACAAATGTTAGCTGAATCTGGTATTATGTGGGGAACACAAGAGCACTTCGATAAGATAGATGAAATTATGGAGTCTGTTTGTTATAACACTATCTCTTCTTCATCTGATTTAGCAAAGGAGAAGGGTTCTTATCCTGATTTTGAAGGGAGTAAATGGAGTAGAGGGATTATGCCTCAAGACCATGCAAACGCTGAAGTTATCAACCTTGTAGATCGTGGTGGACTTTTTGCTTCAACTTATGAGTGGGATGCTTTACGTGCTAAGGTACAAGATCAAGGTATGAGAAATGGTTATTTAATGGCTGTTGCACCTACATCTTCTATCTCTATTCTAACAGGAACAACGCAAGCGATAGAGCCTGTATTTAAACGTAAATGGTTTGAAGAGAATCTCTCTGGACTTATTCCTGTTGTAGTTCCTAAACTCTCTCCTGAGACTTGGAGCTACTATACTCCAGCATATGACTTGAACCAGACAGTTCTTATTAAAGCTGCTGCAATTCGTCAAAAATGGATAGATCAAGGGCAATCACTCAACATCTTTATAACACTAGATAAAGCGAGTGGACGTTACCTAAATGAGATCTATATGCTTGCATGGAAACTGGGTCTTAAATCGACTTACTATCTACGTTCACAGTCACCAGAAGTTGCAAATGATGTAGAAGATAGAAGTATGGAGTGTGTTGGTTGCCAATAGACCTAGAGCGTTTTAACCACTTCAAAGATGCTGAATTTCGCTCTTTAGAGATTGTTAGCCCTATAAACATAAAATTAATTTTTGCAGTGCAAGATGCTGCAAGAGCTCACGACTGGATAACAGTTACTCTCATTTTCAACTCTATAAGTGATGCAAAACTTTTAGAGAACAATCGTCTTAGTTTTGTGGATATGAGTGATGGAGTAACTCTTTTAAAAGATGGAACATCATTTGCTTTTGGAGTAGGAGAGTGCTATAATATATCAACAATAAAAACAGCTCCCCTATACATAATAGCTTCTAGCTTAAAGTACGAAGAGGGATCATTCTAAAAGGATACAAAATGAGTTATGACATTAGAGGTGAACTATTAGGATTTCCTGATACTTACAAAGTCGAAATAATTGAGGTAGATGAACTTTTTTCAACACTCAAAGATACTGAAAATGATAATATATCTTTTACAATCGTTAATCCTTATGCCCTAAGAGAGTACTCTTTTGATATCCCATCTGATATTAAAATACTCCTTGAGATTACTGAAAAATCAAATATCAGTGTTTACAATATCTTAATTATTCAAAAACCTTTAGACAAATCAACAATAAACTTTTTAGCACCTATCATTGTTAATCATGACAACAATAAACTTGCACAAATTGTTTTAGATCCACAAAGACATCCTGACTTTGGTATGACTGAGAGCATAGAGTCTTTTAAGGTAAACTAATGAAATACCTTGTTGTCGATGATTCTAAACTTGCACGATTAAGTCTTATAAAAAGTTTAAAAGCACATATTGGTGAGAGTGAAATTTTTCAAGCTACCAATGGGCAAGAAGCTCTTGAGATAATGTCCCAAGAGAAAGCAGATGTAGTTTTTTTAGATTTAACTATGCCTGTGATGGATGGCTATGAAGCACTTCCTAAGCTCTTAGAAATCAATACAAAAGCAAAAGTAGTAGTAGTTTCAGCAGATATACAACAGAGAGCGAAAGAGCGTGTTATTGCAGCTGGAGCTGAACTTCATATTCAAAAACCGATTAATGTAGACAAAATGAAAGAGATTTTGGAGATAATCTAATGCCTGATTATGAACTAAGTGATGATGAAAAAGATGTCTTACAAGAGTTAATGAATGTAGCTTATGGAAATGCTACTGCTGTTGTAGCAGATATGATTGATGCCTTTGCATCTTTAAGTATTCCTCACATAAGTGTTATCAGTACCAACCAACTTCTCTCTACATTTGCTGAACTTAAAAGTGAAAGTTATTTCTTTGCTACACAATCTTTTAGTGGTGAATTTAGTGGTGAAAGTGCTTTTTTTATCGATCAAACAAGTGCTGAAAACTTAGCTAAACATTTAGAGTTAGATGATAAAGAGGATCTTGATGATGCTATCTTAGAACTCACAAATGTTCTCACATCTTCACTTACAACAAAACTATCCCAAGAGATGGATACAGAAGTTAGTTTTTCACTTCCTAGTCTTACGAAAGTATTTATGACAAACATACATGAAACACCGACTTTTCAACACTACTCACAAGTGATTGTAATAGATACAGATTTAAATTTTCAAGATCAAAAGATCAATGGTAAAATTTTTATATTAACAAAAGATGAATCGATTCAATGGCTCAAAACAAAACTCAACAGCATATTAGAACTCTTGATATAGCTCAAAAGATTGTCGCTAATATCGACAATGGTATTATAGTTTTAGATGAAGAACTCTATGTTTACCACTACAATAAATGGCTAGAACATCACAGTAAAATAAAAGAAGTTGATATACTCAATAAAAAACTTGATGATGTCTTTAAGATAGGTTCTAAAACACTTAAAAGAAAAATCAGAACAGCCCTACGACTTCAAACACCAACTTTTTATACTGCAAGTACATCAAAGTATCTTATTCCCATAAAAATAAATCAGATTAAAAATGCTCTCTTTAAGTATATGCAGCAAGATGTTAGCATCATTCCCTTTGATGAAGAGAAAGGCTTAGTAGCACTTATACTCACAGACCAAACAATTATGGCGAGCACAACCTCTCTCTTAGAAACAAACATAGAGATTATAAATGAGTTAAATTCTGATCTTATTAAAGAACGTGACACTATAGATAAAAAAGTACTTGTTATTAAGTTTGACCCAACATTTCGTATTATAGATGTATCCCAAGCACTTTTAAAACTCCTCAACTATGACAAAGAGGAACTTCTCAATAAAAACTTCCTTTTTCATGAAAAATACAATATGCCAAAGAAACTTCAGATGCAGTTAGTTCAAGCTATGCAAGAGTTAAGAGTATTAAACTTTGAAGAGAGTACACTAAGTGCTCATGGACATAAGATATGTTTTAAAAGTACCCTTATTCCTGAATATAGTGCGAAAGGTAAGCATATAGGCTTTATAATTTTTCGAGAGAATATAACTGACTCAAAACATCTAGCACAGACCCATGAAAAAATTCTTGCCTCTTCTCGTAGTGCTGCTATGGGTGAGATGGTAGCTATGATTGCACATCAATGGAGACAACCACTCTCACTTATAAACACAATTATGGCTACACTAAAGATAAAAAAAGAGCTCAATACTCTCACTGAAAATAGTATCAATGAAGCTTTTGAAAAGATTCAAAATACAACTACTTATTTATCTGACACGATTGATGATTTTAGAGACTACTTTAAACCAAACAAGCTCTGTACCGATGTAAACTTACTCTCACTTTTTGATAGCTCAATCTTTTTTTTAAAAGAGGAGATGCATCAATGTGAGATTAAGTACACCGTAGAGATTCAAGAGTCGCTCACTATAAAAACTTTCAAAAATGAGCTACTGCAGAGTATAATAAATATTATAAAAAATTCTATAGATGCTTTTTCTGAACAGAAAATGAAAAATAAGAAAATTGATGTGAAAATTGATGCTAAAGAGTCACATATCTCTATCTTAATCAAAGATAATGCTGGTGGGATTGAGAAAGAGACATTAAAAAAAGTTTTTGAACCATACTTCTCTACAAAGAGTAAAAATGGTACTGGTCTTGGTCTCTACATGTGTCACACTATCATAACACAACATCTAAAAGGTCAAATAACCATGAGTTCTGTAGATAATGGAACTCAAACACTTTTAGAACTACCCTATAAACTAATAAAGGAAAAAAAATGAGAGTAATCTGTCCACACTGTTTAAGTGTAAATAATGTTCCCCAAAAAGAGTCATACAAAAAAGCCAACTGTGGTAAATGTAAAAAATCCCTACTAGATACAAGACCTATAGAGCTAACAGATGCTAACTTTGATGAAGTAGTTGTCAATAGTGACATTCCTGTAATCGTTGATTTTTGGGCACCTTGGTGTGGTCCATGTAAGATGATGGGACCAAACTTTGAAAAATCAGCTCAAAACTTTCCTCTTAAAACTCTTTTTGTTAAAGTAAATACTGAAAATGAGCAGAATTTAGGAGCAAGATTTTCAATAAGAAGTATTCCAACACTTATTCTTTTTAAAGATGGCAAAGAGGTCTATAGAGCTTCTGGTGCTTTAGATGAGACGACTCTAAATAACCTTGTTCAACAATATATCTAAAGGAGCGTAGTATGAAACATCTAACGTTTTTAGTATCACAAAAAAAAGAGTATAAAGAAGCTGTTCAAGACTCTTTAAATGCAAAATATAGCTCTTCTCTTATCCAAATTTTTACATCACTAACAAACAGAGATAAAATACAAAAACTTTTACAAAAGATACGAAAGAGTTTTCCAAATTCCCTTATTATAGGAACTACTACAGCAGGAGAGATATCACATGCAAGGATACATGACAACTCAACTGTTATAAGTCTTACTCTCTTTACAAACACAAAACTCAAAGCGATATATAGTAAAAATATCACTAAAAAAGCAGGAAAAACCTTATCAAAAGCTATCACTTCTAAAAACACCAAGGCAGCTATTGTTTTAAGTGAGGGACTTAAAGGTGATGATTATGAGGGCTTTATTAAGGGTATAAAAAAAGAATCACCAAAATTAATTATTGCAGGTGGTCTTGCTGGAGATAATTTTTTACTCAAACAGACATATATTTTCTTAGAAGATAAAATTTTTAAAACTGGGGCTGTTGCTGTCTCTTTCTCAGGAAAAAATCTTTTTGCAGACAATAGATACAACCTAAACTGGACACCTATTGGTAAAGAGTTTACCATTACATCAGCAGAAGCAAATCTCCTTAAAGAGATAGATAATGAAAATGCTATAACTATCTTCAAACGTTATCTCGGTGAGACTATCTTTAAAGATAATGCAGCTGAACTCTCAAACTTTCAACTGCTTTTTAAAGAGGGTGAAACTGTTGTAGCTAGAACTCCTATGGGGCTTTTGGATGATAACATCATCTTTGCTGCTCCTCTCAAAGAGGGACAAAAAGTACAGTTTGGCTTTTCTAATGCATCGAGTGTTATTAGTGGTTCAAATATCATTAGTAAAAAGATACATAAAAACCCAGCAGAAGCAATCTTTATCTACTCCTGTATTGCAAGAAAAACTCTTCTTGGAAAAACTTTAGAAAACGAGTTTAAACAGTTTGAAGCCATAGCCCCTACAGCTGGTTTCTTTACCTATGGAGAGTTTTATAGTACAACTGGAGACAATGCTCTTTTAAACTGCACAACAACCATACTTGTTCTCTCAGAGAGTACAAAAGTTTCAAAAAGGGAACAACTTTTAAAAGAGGATAACAAAAACTTAGATAACTCTACATTTAATGCTCTTACTCATTTTATAGAACAAACATCAATAGAGTTAAATGAAAACTTAAAACTTCTTAATGAGTACAAAGATGTAGTTGATGCCTCATCACTAGTCTCTAAAACTGATATAAATGGAATAATAACCTATGTAAATGATAACTTCTGTCGTACTAGTAAATATACACGCCAAGAGATGCTTGGTCAAAATCATAATATGATTAGAGATAAAAGTGGTTCAAAAAATCTCTTTAAGAAAATGTGGAGTACTATTTTAAATGGTAAAGTTTGGAAAGGAGTCCTCTCAAATAGAGCAAAAGATGGCTCAATCTACCATGTAAATGCTACTGTTATGCCTATTTTTGACAACCATCACAACATAAAAGAGTTTATTGCCATACGTCAGGATGTAACAAAGCAGATAGAATCAAAAAAACGCCTTAAAGAGAAAGAGCAGTTAGTCAAAGCTATCTTTGACAATCAAGATAGTATTGTACTCTTCTCATCAAAAACAGAAGGTATGTTAAACGCCAATAAGAAACTGTTTCACTACTTTAATTTTAAAGATTTTGAGGATTTTAAAAATCAGCATGACTGTATCTGTAACCTTTTCATAGAAGAGGATGGTTATATCTATCCATCAAAGTACCCAAACTGGATAGATGATGCAGCACAAGATAAGTCTGAAAATGATAGAAAAGCGAAAATGCTTACAAAAGATGGAGTTATTCGTACCTTTAATGTAAAAGTTACAAATATAGACAACTCCTATATTATCAACCTCTACGATATAACAAACCTTGAAAATGCCATCCTAAAAGCAAATGCTTCAGAACAAGCAAAATCATCATTCTTAGCAAATATGTCCCATGAGATACGAACACCTCTTAATGGTATTTTGGGATTTACAGATGTTTTAACGCGTAAAGATTTAGATAAAGACTCTAAACGCTATGTTGAGATTATTCACAAAAGTGGGCAAACACTTCTGAGTGTAGTCAATGATATCCTAGATTACTCTAAAATTGAGAGTGGTGAACTTACACTCTATGAGACTGACTCAAATCTTTTTAAAGAGATGGAAGCTACTGTCTCTACATTTGCGTCTCTTACTAAAAAGAAAAATTTAAACTACTACATCTACATAGATACAACCATTCCCCAACTACTTAAATGTGATATTCAAAGACTCAAACAAGTTATCAACAACCTTATAAGTAATGCTGTTAAATTTACACCACAAAATGGGGAAGTAAATGTAAAAATATCACTAGAGTCTCTCTTAAACAACAAGGCTAAAATAAACTTTAGTGTAAAAGATAGTGGTATTGGTGTCGCAAAAGATAAACTCTCAACTATCTTTTCTGCTTTTTCTCAAGCTGATAACTCAATCAGTAGAGAGTTCGGTGGTACAGGTCTAGGACTCTCTATAAGTAGTCAATATATACAGATAATGGGTTCAGAGTTAAAAGTAAAATCTAAAAAAGGAAAGGGGAGTGAGTTCTACTTTACACTTGAACTAGATGTTATAGATAAAAGTCATGCTATCACAAAGTCTATCAATAAAGGTGCTATTAGTATCTCTATTCTTGAACCTGAAAATAAAATATTTTGTGCCATAAACAATATACTCTACTCTTATCTTGACGCATGGCAGTGCCCATTTAACAAGATTCACTCATTAGATGAGATAGATGATACTACTGATATTCTTATCGTTTGTGCAAAACTCTTTGATAGTCAATCATGTAAAAAGAAACTAGATATACACAAAAATTTACAACTTATTTATGTTGAAGGCTCTGGAGAAAGATTTGAGTGTTCACACAAACAGTTTCACTTTTTAGAGCAACCTATGACAGGTTCAGCTCTTTTTGATAAATTGATAACACTTACAAACATGAAAAACAAAATTATCTCAACTGATGTTGTAGATGAAGAGTGCTGTTCTAAACAGTATGATGGAAATATATTAATAGCAGAAGATAATGAAACAAACCAAATGCTTATTTCTATTATGTTAGAAGAGAGAAACCTAAAATTTACAATAGTAAATAACGGTCAAGAAGCAGTTGATGAAGCGATAGGCAATGATAGCTATGATATTATCTTTATGGATATTAATATGCCAGTTCTTGATGGAGTAAGTGCTACAAAAATCTTGCGTAAAGAGGGTTATAACAAACCTATTGTTTCTCTCTCAGCAAATGTTATTGAAGCAGATATTATCTCTTTTAAAGAAGCAGGAGTTGATGACTCTCTTCATAAACCTATCGTTCCAGTAGAGCTAGATAAGATACTGACTACCTATACAAAGCCCTTAGAAGAACCATTAATTCAAGAGTATGATAATGTAAATATCCCTTTAATATGCAAACATTTAAATATTTCAGATGAAGCTATAATTCTTAAACTGCTTGGTAGTTTTGTAAGTAGCTCTCAAAATATTTTACAAAAACTAGAGAGTGGAGATATAGATAAAGATATAACACACTCTATCCGAGGTATAACAGGTAACTTTAAATTTGATCTACTCTATAAGTTAGCAACTGAATTTGAACATAGTTTAGATGATTGGAGTGAGGAGGATTTTAAAACAAACAAAATCTTACTAGAGGATCATTTAAAAGAACTTATCCGAAAAATAGAGTCACTTACTTAATGTAAATGACTCTCTCATCGGAGTGTTCTAAATTTTGCATACTTGTTTGTAACTGCTTATACAGGACAGTTGTAGAGATCATAGGATCTTTAACATTATACAGAACTGTTGAAAAACTAAAAATTTTCGACATCTCTTTATCTTTTTTATAATGTTTGTAGATTTTCTCATAAAGAGCATTTAAAACTTTCATCTCATAATCATTTATCAATATACTAAAACCTGCACCATAAAATCTTGCTATTGTAGCATTTGAAAATGTGTTCTCTTTTATGAGTTTAGCAAATTTTTTGATAATCTTATTTCCACCATTAAAGCCATAAATCTGATTTATCTTTTCAAATCTATCTATTTTTATGTATATAAACCAGTAAGCCTTATTTTTTGTAGCATAGCCTCTTAACTGTGAATCAAGATAGAGTGAGTTATGAAGTTTCGTAAGTGGGTCTGTTATGCTTAACTGTGCAAGTTTTGACTGTTTCTCTTTTATCTCTTGAAGATTTGTAAGTGTTTGAAGATGTGTTTTTACACGAGCTTTTAACTCAACACCATTAAAAGGTTTAGAGATGTAGTCAACTCCACCCACTTCAAATGCTCGTGAGATATACTCTATATCTGTTTGTGCTGTTAAAAAGATGACAGGTATATCTTTACTCTTAGAGTCCTCTTTTAAGAGCTTACAGACCTCAAAACCATCTTTTTCTGGCATATTTATATCTAAGAGAATTAAATCTATCTCTTTTGTCATAACACTCTCAATGGCAGACTTTGCGTTTAGAGCAAAGGAGAGTTTATATCCCTCCTCTTTGAGATAAATTGCAGCTAATTCAATATTTAACTTCTCATCATCAACGATTAAAATATGAAACTTACTAGCTGCACTCATAAGAGCCTACTTAATGTATGAACAGCAGTAGTCTGTAACTGTTTTAATTTTTAAATCAAAAGATGAGTTTGCTGGAACATTAAAAGTCTCAGGAGTATTGAGTGTTTTCCACTCTTCATTTGGGAGTTTAATCTCTAAATCAC
>Ga0256837_1001904_pt1 | contig 13648 bp, 9 predicted proteins | sample 4562384metaG_FD_185976 | JGI IMG/M metagenome (GOLD analysis project Ga0256837, IMG submission 185976) | Hydrothermal vent microbial communities from Guaymas Basin, Mexico - 4561-384 | ecosystem: Environmental > Aquatic > Marine > Hydrothermal vents | place: Mexico: Guaymas Basin | collected... | reverse complement strand
GTTTCAACTGTTATAGACCCTGAAGTTGGGTTTAACCTTGTTGAGATGGGGCTTATCTATGATGCTGAATGTGATGATGAGGGTAATGTAAAAGTTACTATGACTCTATCTACAAAAGCTTGTCCACTTCATCAGATGATTGTTCAATGGGTTAAAGAATCTGTTGAGAAGATGGCTAATATAAAAGAGGTTGAAGTTGAGGTTGTTTGGGAGCCAGTTTGGAACATAAGTATGGCTGATGAGCATGTTAAAAAAGCTCTAGGTGGAGCATAAAAAACTATGAGTTATCTCCCAACATCTATAAAACTTGATGATAAAAAAGTTTTAATCATAGGTGGTGGAGAGGTAGCATATAGAAAGCTAAACTACCTTTTAGATTTTACAAAAGAAATTTTCATTATAGCTCCTGATATTTCAGAATCTATGATGAAAAAAGTAGAATCTAATGATTTAGAATTTGCCAAAAGAGTTTATAGAGTTGGTGATATTAAAGAGTTTGATATTGTCATCATAGCTATAAATGATATACCTCTTCAAGCCGAAATATTTAGAGAATCAAGAGATTATAGATGTTTATGTAACTCAGTAGATTCCACATCATATTGTGATTTTATTTTACCTGCATATATAAAAAAAGATGATCTACTTATCACCATATCCACATCAGGCTCATCACCAGCATTAGCAAAACATTTGAAATATTATCTAAAAAATTTAATTCCAGATAGTATCTCAGATTTTTTAAAAGAGATGAAAAAGCTTAGAGATACTTTACCAAAAGGTAAAGATAGAATGAAAATGTTAGATGAAAAAGCTAAAAAATATATTGATAGTTTTTAAATTTCAGAGATAACAATTAAAGATTGTTGTATAATCAATTAAGAAACTCATCACTTAAAGGACTTAAAATGTATAAAATTTTGGTTGTAGAAGATAATGCAGATAACTTAGCTGTTTTAGAAGCTTTTTTAGAAGATGATTATGAGCTTGTAAATGCTGATGATGGTCAAAAAGGGTTGGCTATGGCTATATCTGAAAAACCTGATTTGATTTTGATGGATATATCTTTACCAGAGATGGATGGTACAGAAGTTTTAGCTGAGATAAGAAAATATGATGAGATTAAAGATACTCCAACTATAGCATTAACAGCTCATGCAATGGTTGGCGATAAAGAAAAGTATTTAGCTCTTGGTTTTGAGGCTTATGTTAGTAAACCAATTTTAGATGATGAAGAGCTTATCGATTTAATAGAAAGCTTAATAAAGGGAAAATAATATGGATTTCACAAAAGCAGTTAGCATAGCAGATAATATTTACTGGGTAGGTCAGTTTCTTGAAAATGACCCTTTTCAATGTCTTCCATATTTTATAGAAAATGGTGATGAATCTATCTTAATAGATCCGGGTTCTATGTTGGAGTTTGAATCTGTAATGCAAAAAGTTTCAGAGATTACAGATTTAAAAAATATAAAATATATTATACTTCATCATCAAGATCCTGACTTATGTGCTGCTGTTCCAGAGATAGAAAAAAGAATCAATCGTGATGATTTAGAGATTATTACTCATAGTCGTATGACTGTTCTTATTAAACATTATCAAGTTACTTCAAAATACTATGAGATAGATAAAAATGATTTAAAAATTTCTTTTAAAAGTGGCTTAGAACTACAGTTCGTAACTACTCCATACTGCCATTCCCCCGGTGCATTTGTTACTTATGAACCAAAATCTAAGGTTTTATTTTCTAGTGATATTTTTGGTGGGCTTGAAGAATCTTGGGAATTTTATGCTAAAGATGATTATTTTGAACAAGCAAAAGCTTTTCATAGTGCATATATGCCAAGTAAAGATATTTTTAATTATGCACTTAGAAAAATTGAGCAATTAGATATAAATTTAATAGCTCCTCAACATGGTTCTATTATAGAAAGAAAATATGTTTATAATCTTATAGAAGATATGAAAAATCTTGAATGTGGTTTATATATAGATAACAAATATAACAATGAACTTATAGATACTATATCTGAATTAGAACAAAAAGATAAAGAGTTAAATGAGTATAAAAATCATCTTGAACAGAAGATACAATCAAAAACATATTCACTTGAAGAAACAAACTCTAAACTTCAAACAGAGCAATTAAAACTAAATAAATTCAATAAATATCTTAGTGAATTAAACTCAGTAGATGTTAGTTTTTTAGCAAACAATGCTGTAAAACAGGTTTTAGATATTACAGATTCACAAGTTGGAATCTTTTATATAGCTGATGAAAATGAGAGTTTAAAGATTTTAGCAGAATACTCAGTTGATGAGAATCTTTTAAATGAAAACTATTTTAACTCTTCGGCAGATGGAATCGTTAAAAGAGCTTACGATAGTGGTGAGTGGATATATGTAAATGGGATTAGTGAAAATGTTTCTATTGAGATTGATTTAGGTATATACAAAGCTAAACTTCAACACATAAAAGTGATTCCATTAGTTTTTCAAAACAAAAAAATAGGGGTAATCCTTATAGCTTCTGTATCTTCATCACTTTTTGATGAGAGTTATTTAAGAGGTTATATAAACTCACTTGTTCAGTCTTTAAGTAATGCTATCTCTTATATAGAAACACAAAAAAGTTCTATTGCTCTTCAAAATGCAAATATGGAACTAGAAGAATCAAATAGATTAAAATCAGAGTTTTTAGCAAATATGTCACATGAACTAAGAACACCATTAAATTCTATTATTGGATTCTCAAATATCTTACAGAAAAATAAAAAAGAGAATCTGCTTGAAAAACAACTATCTCAGCTAGAAAAAATAAATCGTAATGGTATGAATCTATTAGATTTAATCAACAATATTTTAGATTTAAGTAAGATAGAATCTGGAAAAATGGAGCTTGATTTAAGAAAAGTTGATTTAGTTAGTACAATTAGTACAACTTTAGAATTGATAATGCCACAAGCTTCAAATGGTAAAAAGAAATTATCTTTTAATAACAAACTTTCTAAAAACATCTATTATTATGAAACAGATGAGCAAAAATTTAAACAAATAGTTATAAATCTAGTTTCAAATGCCATCAAATTTGTAGAATCTGCAACTGGTGAGATTAGAGTTACTCTTGTTGAGAGTGATGGGATGATTAAAGTTTTAGTTACAGATAATGGTATAGGAATAGCTGAAGATAAAATAGAATATATCTTTGGTGCATTTCAACAAAGTGATGGAAGTACAACTAGAAAGTATGGTGGAACAGGTCTTGGTCTTGCTATCTCTAAAAGTATGTCTGAGATGTTAGGTGGGTATATTGATGTTCAATCTCAACTTAATTTTGGTTCAACTTTTGCTTTATGTTTACCGATTAAAGAGATAATTGAGATTGATGAAAAGCAAAAAAGTTTAGAGCAAATTAAATCAAAAATTAAAAGTTTTTCAAAAATAGAATCTGTTTTAATTATAGATGATACTCAAGATGTAGTGGAACTTTTAAAAGAGTATCTAAGTGATGGTGATTTTAAAATCTATACTGCAAATAATGGTGAAGATGGTTTAAAAATCGCTCATAGTGTAAGACCATCTCTAATAACTTTAGATATTATGATGCCAAATATGAATGGTTGGGAGATTTTAAAAAGATTAAAAACTTCAACTCAAACAGTAGATATTCCAGTAGTTATGATAAGTAATATCTCAGATAAAAACAAAAGTTTAAAACTTGGAGCGATAGATTCTATAGTAAAACCATTCTCAAAAGATGATATAAAATCTATAGTAACTAAATACTTTAAAGATGAAAAAAATATCTCTTCAGCACTTATTGTAGATGATGATTTAGATGTTAGAGAGTTAATTAGAGAGTATATTCAAGATGAGGTTAGTGTTATAAAAGATGCTAAAGATGGAAGAGATGCTTTAAACATCATAGAAGATGGTTTTATACCAGATATAATTTATCTTGATTTAATGATGCCAAATCTAAGTGGTTTTGATTTCTTAGAGATTGTAAAATCAAATAAAAAACTTGAAAACACTCATATAATTGTAGTTAGTGCCAAAGAATTAACTTTAGAAGATAAAGAGATTCTAAGTAGAACAAATGTTAGTGTAATTAAAAAAGGCTCAAATATAGAATCTATTATAAAAGATTTTTCAAAGGGAATAGATGGATAATTTACATAATTCTAAGATTCTAGTAGTTGATGATAATGAAGATAATTTAGAGTTAATCGAAGATTTTTTAGATGATGAGGGTTATGAAAATATTATTTGTGTTTTAGGTGCAAAAGAGGCTTATGATGTTTTATCTAGCCATAATATTGATCTTATTATTTTAGATATTATGATGCCTGAGATAGATGGTTTAAAAGCTTGTGAGTATATAAAGTCTCATCCTGAATATGAAGATATTCCTATCATCATTGCAACTGCAAAAGCTGATTTAGATACTCTAAAAGCTGGGTTTGAAGCTGGTGCAAATGATTATGTTAGAAAACCGATAACGAATGATGTTGAGCTATTAGCTAGAGTAAAAAATGCTTTAACTATGAAAATACAATTAAATTATATTAAAAATATAAATAAAACTTTAGATACAAAAATAAAAGATGAGATAGAAAAAAACCATAAAAAAGATCTTTTGATGCAGGAACAAACTAAACTTGCTGCTATGGGTGAGATGGTTGGAAGTATAGCTCATCAATGGAGACAACCTCTAAATGCTTTAAGTATAAATATTCAAAATTTAGAGGATGATTTTGCTGATGGTTTGATAGATGAAAAGTTTTTAGATGAATTTATGGGTAAAAATAGAAAAATCATAACTTTTATGTCAGATACGATAGATGATTTTAGAAACTTTTTTAGAATAGATAAAGAAAAAACAAAATTTTCTGCTTTAGAATCTGTTGATAGTGTTGTAAATATTTTAGGTGCTGTTATGAAAAGTAATGGTATTGAATTGAAAATAGTTGGTGATGATTTTGAAATTTATGGTTTTAAAAATGAGTTTTCTCAAGTAATTATGAACATCATAAATAATGCTAAAGATGCACTTATAGAGAAAAATATAAAAGATAAAGTTGTTTCTCTTAAACTAGATAATCACTCTATTTTTATAGAAGATAATGCAGGTGGAATAGAAGAAACAATTATTAGTAGAATCTTTGAACCTTATTTTACTACAAAAGAGCAAGGAAAAGGTACAGGGATGGGACTTTGTATGTCAAAAATGATTATTGAAGATAATATGAATGGAAAATTAAAAGCTAGAAATATTAATGATGGTGTAGTGTTTGAGATAATTTTAGATAGTGAGTGTGATAAATGTTAACATATACAAAAGAGGTAAGCATACTTTATGTTGAAGATGAAGATGATGTTAGAGAGGGTTACTCAAGAGCTTTAAATAGAATCTCTAAAAAATTATATACAGCTGAAAATGGTTCAATTGGTCTTGAATTATATAAAACTCATAACCCAGATATTGTTATTAGTGATATTAGAATGCCTATCATGAATGGTTTAGATATGGTTAAGCAGATAAAAGAGATAAATCCAGATGCAAATATAATTTTTACTACAGCCCATAGTGAAAGTTCTTATCTTTTAGAAGCTATAGAACTCCATGTTGATGGTTATTTACTTAAACCAGTTCAAAAGAAATCTATGATTACTTTGATAGAAAAAATTGCTAGAACATTAACTCTTGAAAAAGAAAATATTGAGCAAAAAGCTATGCTTCAACATATAATTGATTCAGAAAATAGTTTATCTATCATAACAAATCTAAATACAGTTTCTTTTGCGAGTAAATCTTTCTTAAAATTATTTGGTTTAGGAACTATATCTGAGTTAAATATTAAGTTTGATTCTATTTTAGACATAGTATCTGAGAGTAATACTTTGATTAGTAAAGAAAATATTATGAAAAGTATGAAAGAGGGAAATAGTTTTTATAATTACATACAAAGTCTTGATGAAACAAAAAGAGTTGCTACTATTAGATGTTCTGATGGTACTTTAAAATCTTTTTATATAAATATATCTGAAATTAATGATAATAATTTATTAATTAATTTGACTGATATAACAAAAATGGAAAAAAAGCTAGAAGAAACAGAAAAAAAAGCATATTTAGATACTTTAACAAAAGTATATAATAGAAATAAATTTCAAGAGGTCTTTGAGTACCAACTAAAACAATACAAAAGATATGGATGTAGCTTTAGTGTAGCCATTTTAGATATAGATCACTTTAAAAATTTCAATGATAAATATGGCCATCTTATAGGTGATGAGGTTTTAATTATGTTAGCAAAAATCATGAAAGCAAATATGAGAGATTCTGATGTTTTCGCTAGATGGGGTGGGGAAGAGTTTGTAATTTTATTAAATAATACAAATTTAGAGAACGCTATAAAAAAAGTAGAAGATTTTAGAATTGATATTGAAAACTTAGAACATAGCTTAGCTGGAAAAATCACAGCTTCATTTGGAATAACATCAGTAGAAGAAAATGATACTATAGATACAATATTTAAACGGGCAGATGATGCTCTTTATATTGCAAAAGCAAGTGGTAGAAACTGTGTAAAAAGTAAAATCTAATGTTTAAAATGAAAACTCATTTACAGATAAAATTTTTTTTTATAACTTTATTTTTACTTTTATATTTTATTATTTTTATAATAAGTAATTTATATAAAAATAATTCAATTAATAAAGAATTAGTAAATAAAGTTAAAGAATTACAAGTAAATTTTGACATTATAAGCTCTAAAAATAAAACTGATGCACAAGCTATAGATTATGTATTATCTCATAATAAAGAATTATTAGACCTTTTACAAAAAGCTAAACACTCTAATGAAACTACTAGAAAATTATTAAGAGATAAAGTTTATAAACTTCTTCAGATAAAATATAATGCAATGAAGCAAAAAGGTGTTTTACAATTCCAGTTTGTATTTCCAAATAATAAATCATTTTTAAGATTACATAAACCAAGTAAATACGATGATGACCTTAGTGATATAAGATATAGTTTTCAGCAAACAAATGAGACTAGAAAAATGTCTTTTGGTTTTGAACAGGGAAGAACTTCTCATGCTTTTAGGTATGTTTTTCCACTTTATAATGATAATGAATATTTAGGCTCTTATGAGATTTCATACACCTCTGAATCTGTTCAGGCAAGTCTTTTAAATATAAATAAAATTCATTCCCACTTTTTAGTAAATACAAAAATTTTTAATTCTAATGCATGGGAGAGAAAAGACCTTATTTTAAGATATATTCAAAGTATTGAAAATGATGATTATATGTTTACTTTAGCTTATGACACGAATCAGCATAAGTTAGAAAAATCAAAAAAGATATTGATTGAGCCATATAAAAAATTTATAAAAGATGAGATGTCAAAATCAAAAAGTTTTTCTTATTATAAAAAAATTGACGACCATGTAAAAGTTGTTTCATTTTTACCAATTAAAAATATTAAAAATAAGCAGACAGTTGCTTATATAGTCTCTTATACAGAAGATTATTATATATATGAAATATTGACTAATTTTGTATATATAAATGTTACTATTTTTATTTTAATGGGGATAATTTTATTTCTTATCTATAAACAAGTAATTACTAAAAGATTCTTAGAAGATGAAATTAAACGCAAGACTCAATCATTAGTTGATTTAAACAATACTCTTGAAGAGAAAGTAAAAATAAGAACAGATGAACAAAATCAATTATTAACTCTATTTGATAAAGGAAATATTTCACTTTTTAAGTGGAAAAATGATGAAGAGTGGAGTGTTGAGTATGTTTCTGATAATGTTGAAGAGTTAACAGGATATACAAAAGAGGAGTTTTTAGATAAAACTATTGTCTATTCATCTATTATAGATTCTGATGATTTACCAACTGTTTTTGAAGAGGTTACAACTGCTATCGAAGATAATCTTGAAATATTCATACATAAAGCATATAGAATTGTAACTAAGAACAATGAAGTAAAATGGCTTTACGATACAACAAGTATGTTAAGAGATAATGATGGGAAGATAACATATTTTTTAGGTTATATTATAGATATAACACACATGAAAAACTTAGAGATAAAGCTTAATAAGTTAAATGAACATCTTCAAGATGAGGTTGAAAAACAAACAACTAATAACCTAAAAAAAGATAAAATTTTACAAGAACAATCAAAATTAGCTGCTATGGGTGAGATGGTAGGAGCTATAGCTCATCAATGGCGACAACCATTGAATTCACTTAGTATAAATATTCAAAACCTTGATGATGATTATATGGATGGTTTAATTGATGAAAATTTTATAGATAGTTTTATATCTAAACAAACTAAAACAATTCAGTTTATGAGTAAAACAATAGATGACTTTAGAAACTTTTTTAGGGTAGATAAAATCAAAAAAGTTTTTAGTGTTAAAGAAGCTATAGATGCGACAATCTCGATACAATCAGCACAACTTAAAAATTCAAATATTAACCTTGAAATTATAGGTGAAGATTTTAAGTTGTATACTTTAGAAAGTGAATTTCATCAAGTTATTCTAAATTTAATCACAAATGCAAAAGATGAATTAATCTCTAAAAATATAGAGTATGGAAAAATAGTTATAACCATCGCTCAAAATAAAATTTCTATATCTGATAATGCAGGTGGAGTACCAAAAGAGATTATAGATAGAATCTTTGAACCATACTTTACTACAAAAGAGCAGGGTAAAGGTACTGGTATGGGTCTTTATATGTCAAAAATGATTGTTGAGCAAAATATTGGTGGAATTCTTAGTGTAAAAAATTCAAAAGATGGTGCAGAATTTACTATAAATTTCAATGAAATTTATAAACCATTAGATTAAACTTATATATATAATCTTAATGTATAATTTGACAAAAATATAAGTAAAGGTCTAGTTTGAATAATATACCACATATCCCAGTTTTATATCGTGAAGTTATCGAGACATTTGAAAATATGCAAGATGGCATAATTATAGACTGTACAATGGGGTATGGTGGACATTCATCTATGATTTTGGATTCAAACCCAAATATAAAACTTATAGCTATCGACCAAGATCAAACTGCTATAGATTTTTCATCAAAAAGATTAGCTAAATATGGCGATAGAGTTGAGATAAAAAAAGGTCGTTTCTCTGCCGTAATCAAAGAGATTATAAAAGAGAATGATATTTCAAATATCAAAGGTATTTTAGCAGATATAGGTGTGTCATCTCTTCAATTAGATCAAAAAGATAGAGGCTTCTCTTACGATAGTGATAACCTAGATATGAGAATGGATAAAGATTCTTCACTTAGTGCCGAGGATGTAGTGAATAACTATTCAGCCCATGAATTAGGCAATATTTTACTTGAGTATGGTGAACTTAGAAATTATAAAAAAATAGCATCTTGTATAATTGAAAATCGCCCATTTACATCAGCAAAAGAGTTAGGTGATACTCTAAAACCACATATGCCAAAAGGTAAAAAAATCAACCCAGCGACACTTCTTATGCAAGCGATTCGTATAGAGGTAAATGATGAGCTTGGTGAACTAAAATCACTTTTACAAACTATAGCAGATGTAAAATTACCAAATGCTAAAGTAGCCATCATCTCTTTTCACTCTTTAGAAGATAGAATCGTTAAAAAAGCTTTTAGTGCTTGGGCTAAATCTTGTATATGCCCACCTGAAGCTATGAGATGTGAATGTGGAAACAATCACGAACTTGGAAAAATAGTATCTAAAAAACCGATTATGGCAAAAGATGATGAGTTAAAAGAGAACCCTCGTAGTAGAAGTGCAAAAATGAGAGTTTTTCAAATGGATAATGATGGGTGCTAAATCTGAACTATTAGAAGAGATAGATTCAGTTCTCTACCCTGAGAAAAAATTAGATTTTTTATATCTAATTTATACTCTTATAGCATTATGTTTTACTTGCTTAATTCTCTTTCCAAAAATTTATCTACAACAACAAATCTACTATAAAAGTAGAGATATATCAAAACTAAAGAGAGAGTATGTAGCTTTAAAAGAGGAGAACAGACTTATAAATGCTTCTGTTGAATCTATTAGATTTAAGAACCAAATACTCGATACACTTTTTTAAGGACTTATAAATTATGCTTCGCCGTTTCATAGAATTTTCAATAGACAAACCACTACTAAACCATATACTATTAACATTCATTTTATTACTTTCAATCTTCTCTTACATAAATATACCAAAAGAGATTTTCCCACCAATGTCTATGGATAAAGTTTCCATTACTGGTGGTTATGCTGGTACTTCAGCAGATATACTAGATAAGATGGTCGTTAAAACGATAGAGGATGATTTACAAAATATAGATGAATTAGATGTTATAAAAAGTACCATCAAAAATGGTTCATTTTCTATAGTGGTAGATGTAAAACCGGGTTCTGATAATGTTAGTGTTTTAAATGATGTAAAAGATATAGTAAGTTCTGTAAGAAAAGATTTACCATCAGATATGGCTGAACCTATAGCTAAAATAAAAACTCATGCTTTCCCTTTAGTTCTTATAGCCTTAGCTGGTGATGTTGATAAAAGTGAGCTTTTAGAGAGAGCAAATGAGCTTAAAAGTCAACTAAGTTCCCTAAAAGATTTAAGTGAAATTACGATTCGTGGTGATGCTGATGAAGAGTTAGTTATAACTATAAATGAGCAAAAAATTATCGCTATGGGGTTACAACCATCTTTGACTATATCAGCTATTAAAAATATAAGTTCTATTTTCCCTATAGGTACTATAAAAGAGAGAGGCTCTCACCTTTATATATCTACTTTTAATGGTGAAAAAAACAATGAAAATATAGAAAACACTATCATAACAGTAGGTGAGCATAGAGTTAGAATCGGAGATGTAGCTGATGTTTCTTTTAAACTTAGTGATGAATCTGAACTTTCACACTATAACGGTGTACAAAATGTATCTGTAAATGTTACAAAGTCTAAAAATGGGAATGCAATAGCCTTAGTAAAAGAGATAAGAGAGATTCTAAAAACAGATAGAAAAAACTATCCACACTTAAAATATGAGATCTATACAGATACTTCTATTTGGATAAAAAACCGTTTAAATGTAGTTTTTTCAAACATAGTTTTTGGTCTTATGCTTGTTTTTATAGCGATGCTTATTTTTATAAATCGTGGAATTGCTATGGTTGTAGCGATAGGGATTCCTATGAGTTTTATGATAGGTCTTATAGTTACTGAGTTTATGGGAAACAGCTTAAATATGCTTTCTCTTTTAGGTGCTTTAATAGCTTTAGGGATGTTGGTAGATGAAGCGATAGTTGTTGCTGAGAATATCTACAGACACTTAGAGGAGGGGATGGAGCGACGAGAAGCTTGTATAGTTGGAGCTACTGAGATGTTCCCTGCTGTTTTAACAGCAACACTAACAACCATCTTTGCTTTTTTACCGATGCTTATTTTAACTGGTGAGATGGGTACTTTTATAAAAATTATACCTGTTATGATAACTGTTTTACTTTTGTCTTCACTTTTTGAGGCTTTTTACTTTTTACCACTTCATGCACATGATTTTTTAAAAGTTTCCCATGATGAGAGTTTTACAAAAAAACTATGGAAAAAGATGCACCATTGGCATAGTAGAATTTTACATTTTGTTTTTAGAACTAAATATATATCTTTATTTGTAATCGTTGTTTCGATTCTAAGTTTAACTTTTGTACTTATGAAAAACTCTAAATTTCAGATTTTCCCAGATTTTGATAATACTCAAATATATGTAAGTGGTAAAGTAAATATAAATAATGAACTAGAAGATACCGAGCAAAAAGTAACTCCAATAGAGCAAAAACTTTTAGCTAGTTTAAGTAAAGATTCTGTTTCATCTATAACATCAGTAACTGGGTTTAGATTAGATGCAAAAAGTAAAGCAAAGATGGGTGAGAACCTATTTCATATCTTTATAGATCTACACGAGAGAGCTCCAAGTAACTTTTTTGATAGATATATAAGCCCTTATCTCTCAGTTGAGTATGATGCAGATATTTTAAAAAGAGATAGAGATGCTAAAGATATAGCAAAAGATATAGAAAAGTTATTAACAGAGTTTAGAGATAAAAAAGAGAATGGTTCTTTGGTTTATGAAGAGCTAGTTGTAAAAGTACCAGGTGCTGGAATCGTTGCCCATGATATTGAGATTAGTTTAAGTTCTCAAGATGAGATGGCTACCCTTAAAGGTATAGATTATTTAAGTGGAGAGTTGAAAGCTATAAATGGTGTTCACGATGTTGCTAATGATGCAGATATTGGTGAGAAAGAGCTAAAACTTCGTGTGAACCAATATGGTCAAGAGTTAGGATTTAACGAAGAGTTGGTGTCAAGAGAGTTAAGAGCATACTACTTAAAAGGTGAGTATGGAAAAATGTTTAACGATACGGGAATCATCCGTATAAAAATTCAAAGTGATGTAAATGAAAGAATAGAATCTATAAATAGAATTCAACTTCAAATTCCATCTACAAATCAGTTTGTGGTATTAAAAGATATTTGTGATTTTATGATGGTTCAAGGGTTTGTAGCTCTTAATAAAGAGGATGGTGTAAGAATTAGAAGTGTTTTCGCATCTTTAAATAAAAATATTATAACTTCTGCTGAGGTTATGAAAAAACTAGCTCCAGCATTAGAAAAGTTAAACAATGATGGTTATCTAGTTGAGATAAAAGGTGAAGAGAAAGAGAACTCTAAAAACCAAAAAGAGATGCTACAGTCTGCTGTTATAGCAATCTTTTTAATCTTTATAACTTTGGTTTGGTTATTTGATTCTATACTTAAATCTCTTATAGTTATAAGTACGATTCCATTAGTGTTATTTGGTGTATATTTTGGTCATTTAGTTATGGGTTTAAATATGACAATGACAGGGCTTATAGGTACAGTAGGTTTAGCAGGGGTAGTTGTAAATGATGGTTTAATTATGGTAAGCTTCATCAAAGATGCAACAGATACAGAAGATTTAATGAGTAAAGCAAAAACAAGATTAAGACCGATTCTACTAACATCATTAACAACAGTTCTAGGTCTATCATCACTAATCTTCTTCGCATCAGGTCAAGCGATGATTTTACAACCAATGGCAATAGCATTAGGTTTTGGTATAGCATGGGCTACAGTATTAAACCTAGTATATGTACCACTACTATATGCAGTTTTATATAAAATCAAAGAACCTAAGTAAAATTTAAGTAAAAAACCACTATAATTCTGACCTACAAAGCGAAAGCTTGTTTTAGTGGGTCTTTAGCTCAGTTGGTTAGAGCCCTCCGCTCATAACGGAGTGGTCATGTGTTCGAGTCACATAGGACCCACCACTTTCAAACATTAAAAAAATAACCATAAATCCCCCAACTTTTTATCATACTAAGTAACTAGATATTAAATAATTTATTTTGTTAGTTATCATACATAAGCTATAATAGATTAAAGGGTACCTCTAAAAACCACCAATAAAGCAGTCTAAATTTACCCAATTTATTTTTTTAACTTTTTAGATTTTATTATTTGAAAAATTATCTCAATTTTTCAGTTTTATAACATAAAAAACTGAG
>Ga0256837_1001902_pt1 | contig 13650 bp, 9 predicted proteins | sample 4562384metaG_FD_185976 | JGI IMG/M metagenome (GOLD analysis project Ga0256837, IMG submission 185976) | Hydrothermal vent microbial communities from Guaymas Basin, Mexico - 4561-384 | ecosystem: Environmental > Aquatic > Marine > Hydrothermal vents | place: Mexico: Guaymas Basin | collected... | reverse complement strand
TGCTTTGAATGCACTCTCTTTATCATGTCCAACAGAATTAATCATACCAAGGCCAGTTACTACTACTCTTCTCATCTACATACTCTCCATAAAATAAATATATTAAAATACTTTTAAAAATTAATTACCTAATTAACTACTAAAAATATTTACTCTCAGGAAGTAGATCTTCCTGAATAAGTAAACTACGACTACTTGTTCTCTATGTAGTTAACAACGTCTTGAACTGTTTGAATCTTCTCAGCTTCATCATCAGGAATTTCGATATCGAATTTTTCTTCAAGAGCCATTACTAATTCTACTACATCAAGGCTATCTGCACCTAGATCTTCAACAAATTTCGAATCTTCTTTTACCTCATCTGGGCTCACGCTTAATTGTTCTACTACTACTTCTTTAATATCGTCTAAAAGTGCCATTATAGCTCCTGTCTTTAAGTTTAAAATCTCGTAATTATAGCATAATTAACTTAATCAAATTGGAAATAACCAAAAATAAATCAAGAAACTTATGCCATATTCATTCCACCATTTACTTTTAATGTCTCCCCTGTAATATAAGAAGCACTGTCAGAGAGTAAAAAAGCTGTTGCTTCTGCTATTTCACGAGGTTCACCCATTCTATTCATAGGAATTTTTGCATTAATACCGGCTTTTACTTCATCACTTAATACCTGCGTCATTTCTGTAGCAATAAATCCAGGTGTCAAAGCATTGAAACGAATACCACTTGTTGCAGCTTCAAGTGCAAATGATTTTGTCATTGCAATAACACCGCCTTTACTCGCCGTATAATTCGTCTGCCCTGCATTTCCTGTCTCACCGACAATAGATGCAATGTTTACAACGGAACCAAATTTTTTCTTTCTTGCGCCTTTAAAGAATTCACGACATCCTATAAAAGTAGAAAGCAAGTTTGCATTAATTACAGACATAAAATCTTCTGTCTTCATACGAAGTGCCAATTTGTCATTTGTAATTCCAGCATTGTTTACAAGATAACTTAGCTCTCCATCGCTATCAATTATAGTTTTTATTGCATCTACAAAAGCAGCCTCATCGCTTACATCAAAACCAATAACTGCAGCCTGCCCGCCAGCAGCTTCAATTTCAGCTTGTACAGCATCCGCCTCAGCTGCTCCGCTTCTATAGTTTACCCATACTTTAAGACCATATCCTGCTAAAACTTTTGCAATTTCTGCACCAATACCACGACTTGCCCCTGTTACTAAAACATTTTTACCTGAAAATTTCAAATTTTACTCCTTTTATTTATTTTCTACTTTATTTATACTAAAGCATGATCCATCTCAGAGGGAGTCTCTAGCTCCATCAATTTCAATACTGTCGGAGCGATATTGTTGAGACCACCGTTATCAACTTTTTTAACACCATCAGCATCTACAAAACACCATACTTTTCCAACTGTATGATTTGTAAGCACATTGCCTTCAGCATCACGCATCTCTTCACAGTTACCATGATCGCTTGTCAGTACAAAAGCATACTCTTTCTCTTTTGCCTTACTCCAGATCTTGCCAAGCTGTTCATCAACTGCTTCAACTGCTTTTTTCGCTGCTTCAAAATCACCGGTATGTCCTACCATATCACCATTTGCAAAGTTTACTACGATAAAATCATACCCTTCATCCATAGCAGAGAGTACAGCTTGACCAACCTCTGCAGCACTCATCTCTGGTTTCATATCGTATGTTTTTACATTAGGTGAAGGAATAAGTACACGTGTCTCATTTGCATACGGCTCATCAATACCACCATTTAAAAAGAATGTAACATGCGCATACTTTTCTGTCTCGGCAGTATGCAGTTGTCTCAGACCTGCATTTGAGATCACCTCTGCCAAAGTATTTTTAGGCGGCTCTTTTCTAAACAGTACCGGATAGGAAAAACTCTTGTCATACTCTGTAATTGTTGCAAGATGTACTTTTAGAGCTTTACGTTCAAACGCAGAGAAGTTTTCATCTGCCAAAGCAGTAACCATCTCACGCATACGATCGCTTCTAAAGTTAATCGTAAGCACTGCATCACCATCTTCCATGCCATCATAGCCTTCAAAAGCTGTTGGTTCAACAAATTCATCTGTCTCACCCTGTGCATAAGAATGTCCAATATAAGCTTCTGGTGCCATGTCTGTTTTTGGTTCAGCAGTAACAATAGCATCATATGCACGTTTTATACGCTCCCAGCGATTATCTCTATCCATCGCATAAAAACGTCCTGCTATCGTTGCTATAGTTATATTTTCATTAATATGCTCCGCTACTTTTTTGAGATATTTTTCTGCAGATGTAGGAGAAACATCACGTCCATCTGTAATCAAATGTAAAAAAACTCTCTTGCCGTTTTTTGCAGCAATATCTGCAATGCCCATAAAATGATCAATATGTGAATGCACACCACCATCACTCAAAAGGCCTATCAGATGGAGTCGATCTGATTTTTTAAAGAGATCTTGAAGCACTTCATTAGATTCCAATGTACCCTCTTGTAATGCCAAAGAGATCTTAACAAGATCTTGGTAAAGTACCCGTCCGCTTCCTATACTCATATGCCCTACTTCAGAGTTTCCCATCTGCCCTTCCGGCAGACCGACACTTAAACCAAAAGTATCGATCAGAGAGTGTGGTACTTCACTAAAAAGTTTGTCATATGTTGGCTTATTGGCATTATAAAAAGCATTATGCTCTGTTTTTGCACAAAAACCTATTCCATCGGTAATAACTAAAATTGTTTTTTTACTCAATTTCATTCCTATTAATAATTCTTTAGGTGATTATACTATAATGTCACTTCAATTTTATAAATGAATAGGAAATATATTGTTATACTGGTTACACAATTTTTTAGATATCAACCTTTTAGGATACATCACAATCCGTGCGGGTGTTGCTTTTTTTGTAGCGCTCTGCCTTACACTTTTTTTACTTCCAAAGTTTATCAGATGGGCTCAGAAAACTTCTAATGTACAACCCATCAATGATTGGGCACCCGAGCGTCATCAACAAAAACACTCAACACCTACGATGGGTGGAATTGTTTTTATAGGTTCAACTATTTTTGCATCCCTTCTTACGATTCGATGGGATAATGCTTATGCTCAGGCAGGAATATTGACACTCTTACTTTTTTCTTTTATCGGTTTTTATGATGATTTTGCAAAAATTAAAAAGAGTGAAAATTTAGCTGGATTTAAAGCACGAACAAAATTATTATTACAAATTATTTCTGCCATAATTATAGCCTGCTTTTTATGTCTCTTTGCTAATTTCAATACCGACTTATACCTTCCTTTTTTAAAAAATCCTGTTCTTGATATGGGATCATTTTCAATAGCATTTTGGGTTCTTGTAATTGTAGCTACATCAAATGCAGTAAATTTAACCGATGGACTTGACGGTTTAGCAACTGTTCCTTCTATTGTCGCACTTGCTACTTTTAGCATTATTATATATATAACAGGAAATATAAAATTCTCCTCTTATCTTTTAATGCCCCATTTTCAGGTCAGTGAAGTAGCGATAATTTCCAGTGCACTTATCGGTGCTTTGACTGGTTTTCTCTGGTATAACTGTCATCCGGCAGAAGTCTTTATGGGAGATAGTGGTTCTTTGACAATCGGAGCCTTCTTGGGTTATCTTGCTATTATCTCTAAAAGTGAAATTCTTCTTTTACTTATAGGTGCAATCTTTGTAATAGAAACCCTTTCTGTAATTTTACAGGTAGGCAGTTTTAAATTAAGAAAGAAAAGAATATTCTTAATGGCACCTATTCATCACCACTTTGAGATGAAAAACTGGGCAGAAAATAAAATTATTGTTCGATTTTGGATTATTGCTATTTTATCAAATATTCTAGCACTTATAACTCTCAAAATCAGATAAAGCAATTTTTGATAAACTTTATTTATTTTTCATACTATAAGCTTCCTTTCAGTAGTAGGAAGCTATAATTTCAATCTTTTAAAAGGCCTGTTAGCTCAGTCGGTAGAGCAAGTGACTGAAAATCACTGTGTCCTTGGTTCGATTCCGAGACAGGCCACCACCTCTTTTTATATCAAATCTGAAAATTTTAATAAACTAAACATAAACTTTGATATAATTCTATTATACTACACATATGTAGTTCATTTGGGGACGACATGGCTTCGACTGGAGTCAATCGTCTGCGGTTGCATGTCGGACTGAGCAACTCCGTTACACGGCTCACAATTGCTTAAACGCAAACAATACAAATTATCGCCCAGCTTTAGCAGTAGCTTAAGTTTTACCCCCTCTTAAAGAGGACGGGCTGCTTCACCTGTGGATTCTAAATAAGCAGGATCTTGAAGTATAACCCTTTATTTAGATATATCGTAAGTGTGTCTCCACTTACGACGAATAAAAGAGGCTGGTCTTGTGTAGCTTTGCAGGTTGTGTGAAGCAAGATGAGATTAAACAACCTTTCTAAGCATGTAGACGCCGCAGATAGTTGGCTCTAGGACTCCGGTTCGATTCCGGACGTCTCCACCAATTTTCAAATAACATCAACATAAAATTTTTATCCATTCAAACAAAAAAAACAACAAAGTCATATATCATGGATTTTGATTTTTAAAAATATCTATTTTTATGAGAGAGTTAAAGATGGTGTTCGAGAGAGGATTTGAACCTCCGACCACTTCGATGTCAACGAAGTGCTCTACCCCTGAGCTACCCGAACATTTATTTTGTAGAGTGAAATTTTAGCAAAAAATCCTTAAAGTAATTTTCTTTTCTAAAATCTTTCAATATTCTCAAAATTTTACTTTTAATTTAGGTATATAAGTAGTATAATTTCAATCACAAGACGATATTGAGATTATATCGGCAACTATAATATGCCATAAGGTAAACTATGAATACAGAACTAGAAGAATTAGGTCTTAAAAAAGTTGGCAAGATCTATCATAATCTGAGCTATGATGAACTCATCAAACATGAATTAGAAAATGGTGAAGTCAGAAGAACAAAAAGTGGTGCGACTGCTGTTGATACAGGGATTTTTACAGGTAGAAGTCCTAAAGACAAATACTTCGTAGATCGTGCTCCATCTAATCAGTACATTGCATGGGGAGATATCAACCAAAAAATCAGTGAAGAGATTTTTGATGAACTTCTAGAACTCTCACGTGAACAACTTTCAGGAAAAGATTTATATGTAACGGACGTTTACAGTGGTGCAAGTCCTGCGTCAAAAAAATCTATCCGTTTCGTGACAGAAATCGCTTGGCAGTCTCACTTTGTCAAAAATATGTTTATCCGTCCAACTGCTTCAGAATTAGAAGAGTTTAAAGCTGATTTCACTGTGCTCAGTGCTTGTAAAGCTGTGAATGACAGATGGAAAGAGCATGGAATGAATTCAGAAGTATTTGTCCTTTTTGATATTGAAAGAAATCTCTGTATTATTGGTGGTACTTGGTATGGTGGTGAGTTGAAAAAGGGAATTTTCTCTATGATGAACTACTGGCTTCCACTTGATGGTAAACTCTCTATGCACTGTTCGGCAAATGTTGGTAAAGATGATGACACAGCTCTTTTCTTCGGTCTTAGTGGAACTGGTAAAACAACACTCTCTACGGATCCAAACCGCGCACTTATCGGTGATGATGAACATGGTTGGGACGATTATGGCGTATTTAACTTTGAGGGTGGATGTTATGCAAAAGTCATCAACCTCGATGCAAAAAGTGAACCAGAGATTTATGGTGCAATTCGTGAAGATGCCCTTCTAGAAAATGTTGTCATGGACAATGAGGGAGAAGTAGATTACGAAGATGGTTCAAAAACAGAAAATACTCGGGTTTCTTATCCAATTGAGCATATTGAAAATCACAAATCAGACCTTATGGCCGGTCATCCTAAAAACATTATCTTTTTAAGTGCAGATGCATTTGGAGTTCTTCCTCCTGTATCAAAACTTACACGTGATCAGGCGATGTACTATTTCTTAAGTGGCTATACTGCCAAAGTAGCAGGAACAGAACGTGGTATTACTGAGCCTGTTGCAACCTTTTCAGCATGTTTTGGAGAGGCTTTTATGACACTCCATCCAACAGTATATGCAAAACTTCTCGGTGAAAAAATCGATAAACACAATGTAAATGTTTACCTTGTTAACACTGGCTGGACAGGTGGTGGTTATGGTGTTGGAAAACGTATGAGTCTCAAAGACACTCGTGCTTGTATCAATGCTATCTTAGATGGGACAATCAATGAAAGTGAGTTTGACACAACAAAAACTTTTAGATTACAGGTTCCAAAAACTTTAGGAGACATCAATCCCGAACTCTTGAACCCTAGAAATGCTTGGGAAGACAAACAAGCCTTTGATGATACTCGTGACAAACTAGCAGAAATGTTTATAGAAAACTTTAAACGTTATCAAGATACTGAGAGCGAATTTGATTTCTCTGAAGCAGGACCAAAAGTAGAAAAGTAGTCTTTTCTACTTTTTTACTTTTTTCTTTGTAGCTTTTTCAAGATATAACCAAACACTCCCTCCAATTACCGACAAAATAACTGGTGCAAGCCATTTATTCTCACTTATATAAATCGCAAAAGATTTCAAAGCTGCACCAAAGTAAAAGCTAGAAAGTCCAAAGGCAAGTGCCCAGATAGCTGCTGCAAAAACATTTAAAATAGCAAACTTCTTAAAATCATACTTCGTTAATGCAATAGCAATAGGCACAACGGTTTTAAGACCATAGATAAATTTTTGAATAAATATAACCCAATCACCATGCTTTTTCATAAGCATATGAGAGAGTGCCAGTTTTCTTCTATGTTTACGCAAACCTTCCATCATCATAGATTTCTGATAGCGTGTCAGCCAAAAAAGGAGTATATCGCCTACAGCATTCCCTGCAAAAGCAATTGCTATTGAAGTAGCAAGATCCATTTTTCCCATAAAACTCAGTACCCCAGCAGCCACCAGTCCAACAAATCCACCACCGAGTGAGTAGATAAAAAGTCCTATATATCCATAGGTTACCAAATTGCTAAATGTATCTTCCATTTTTTTCCTTTTTCACGTTTCTTATTCTCTAGCTTCCTACCATGTATTTGGAAACAAATAAAAATAGCTATTAAATACTCTTTTCGTAAAGGCTCAGACCAACGGGAGGATTTGTCCTTGGAGAAAAGAGTATTTAATAGCGGTAAATATCGTGTTTATAACTTCTTTATTTTTGTTATCTCATCACGAAGCCGTGCAGCCTCTTCAAAATTTAACTCTTTGGCTGCCGCTTTCATCTTCAATGAGAGCTCTTTAACTATTGCTTTTTTTTCTGATGCCGGCATTTTATCCATTTTTTTATGTTTTGCATAGAGTCCACCGGCATCTTCTATCTTTAAATTTTCATCTAATGTTCTTTTTGTTGTTGTCGGTGTTATGCCATGAGCTTTATTAAATTTTTCCTGCACTTCACGACGTTTTGAAGTTTTTTCAATTGCTCGTTCCATTGAACCTGTCATCTTATTAGCATATAAAATCACCCGACCGTTTTCATTTCGAGCAGCTCGTCCAATTGTTTGAATAAGTGCGGTCTCACTTCTTAAAAAGCCCTCTTTGTCTGCATCTAAAATTCCAACCAAACTTACCTCGGGAATATCCAAGCCCTCACGCAAGAGGTTAATACCTATAAGAACATCAAACTCTCCTTGACGAAGCCCTCGGATAATCTGATTTCGCTCGATTGTATCAATATCAGAGTGCATATATTGCACTTTTATGCCCAAATCTGCCAAATATTTTGTCAATGCCTCTGCCATTTTCTTTGTAAGAACCGTCAAAAGAACGCGCTCATCTTTAGCAACTATCTTCTTAATTTCATCATGGATATCTTCTACTTGATTATCTGAAGGTCTTACTTCTATAATAGGATCAAGCAAACCAGTTGGGCGAATAATCTGCTCTGCTTTAACTGCACTTCTCTCTAATTCATACTCATTTGGAGTTGCTGATACAAAGAGATAGTGCGGTGCTTTTTCAATATACTCTTCAAGTTTAAGCGGTCGGTTATCAAGTGCTGAAGGCAATCGAAATCCATAATCAACCAGAACTTCTTTTCTTGCTCTGTCCCCTGCATACATACCACGAAACTGCGGCAAAGAAACATGCGACTCATCAACAATAATAAGATAATCTTTATGACGCACTTCAAAGTAATCTAAAAGTGTAAAAGGAGCCTCTCCCGGTTTTTTGTTTGTAAGCAGTCGTGAATAGTTCTCAATCCCCTTACACATTCCGGTTGTTTGTAGCATCTCCAAATCAAACTCAACACGTTGTTTTAAGCGCTGATACTCAACAAGTTTACCCTCTTTTTGAAAGTAGGCAAGCCTCTCATCCAGCTCCTCTTCTATACGCTTAATTGCTACTGCCATCTTTTCCTTTGAAACAGCAAACTGACTTGTTGAGTAGATAGTAAACTTTTTATGATCTTCAAGCTTTTTATTATCAATCACATCAAAAGTATAGATCGCTTCTATCTCATCTCCAAAAAACTCAACACGAATTGCCTCTTGTTCAAAATATGGCGGATAAATATCAATCGACTCTCCATTGACACGGATATGCCCACTGTCAAAATAGCTGTCATTGCGTGAATAGCCCATCTCCACAAGACGAAGTAGTAGCTTCTTTTGATTTATCTCATCACCCACAGCGATAGATTGCACCATACTCTGGTACTCCTCAGGGTCTCCCAATCCATAATTGGCAGAGACAGAAGCAATGACAATAACATCATCATAAGAGAGCAGATTTGCCGTTGCAGAGAGTCTTAAGCGTTCAAGTTCATCATTGATAGCAGAATCTTTTTCAATAAAGAGATCCTGACGAGGAATATAGGCTTCAGGCTGATAGTAATCATAGTATGAAACAAAATACTCAACATGATTATTTGGAAAAAACTGACGAAATTCTGAATAGAGTTGAGCTGCGAGAGTTTTGTTATGAGTCATAATGATAGTAGGCATCTTAACATTCTCTATAACCCGTGCCATAGTGTGTGTTTTACCACTACCTGTAACACCTTCAAGTGTCTGGTAACGATTACCATCAAGTATAGATTTACTTAAAACTTCGATAGCTTTTGGTTGGTCACCTGCTGGTTCATAAGGAGATACAACTTTAAATTCTGGTTTCTTTTTCATTGGTGGAATTATAGCTTTTTATTGGAAATAGTAAGGTTTTGAAGCGATTTTTTGTCAAGTGGCTGTTATATGGCTGCCGAGAGGTGTTTAAAGTGTTTTCCATTCTTCTTATATTATCTTAATTAATACTCCATAGTTAAGCCTCTACTCTTAGAAACCTCTAATAATTGTTTTAAGTACTCATTATATTTATTGTTTTTTGAAATTATACAGTAGCGTTTATAAATTTTTATATATGATTCAAGTTGATACTGGTCATGATTTTTGATGTAATTTTCCATCTCAGTTTCATTTGTTAATTTAACAGCATCAAGAATTGCTTCATTTGACTCCTTCTCCATATCATTTTCTCTGTAGAAATCTGAAATGACTATTAATATCTTTCGATATCCGAAAGATTTATTTGTTGCGATATAATGCTCTTTTTTAATTGTTAAAGCTTTTTTTAAATTTACTAATGCTTCTTTGACATTATTCATTGATCTATGCGTTTGACCAATTCGCTCGTATACAACAGCAGTTTTAATAAAATAGGTCATATTTGTTGGAAATTTTTGATTGAGAGTTTCTATTATCTCTAAGCTTTTAGTGTGATAAAATAATGCTTTTGTTAATCGAGTCTCTTTTTTCTTTAAAGAAATATCATTGGTGCTTCGTTGTAATAACTCCCCAATTCTCCCATATGCATAGGATAAGGTTGCTTGTGAATCTAAATATAATTCACTCTTATCTTTATCAATTTTTTTAAAATATTTAACAGACAAGAGAAGCTCTTTCAATCCTTTCGCATAACTTATATGTAAATATTTGTAACCACCAATTTTATAATAAAAATCACCTCTTTTTTTAATATCCTCTTGTGAAGTTGAAAGTTGATTAATAATAGGGTACATTTTATTGATATATGTTAATGCATCTTTATTAAAAAGTCGATCATTTAAGCTAACCGCCTTCCATAAAATAGTTAAATAATTATCTTGCCATTTATTTGAGCCAACTATGAGATACTCTTTTTCAATATGTTCAATTATAATTGGTAGATTATAATCTAATAGTTTAAATTCCTTGTCATCATATAGTTCTGAAAAGATTTTCAAATACCACTCATAAAGAGTTTCCATATTATTAAATCTTCGCTTATGCTCTAATGCTTTTTGTGCTACATTATGGACATATAGTAGTAAATGTTTTGATGAAATTTCATATTCTAAAGAGCAGTTTACAAGTTTATCCAATATAAAAGTATATAGTTGATTTATCGCTTCAGCACTATTTTTTAATTTGCAATTTACTAAATATGTGAGCTGTTTATCTAGGAAAATACTAAGTAAATGATGCGAATGTCGATAAAAATTATTGATTTTTAAATATCTGACTAAAATCTGATACACTTCCTCAATAATCATAAAATGTTCTTTTTTAAGTGTTATACATGTTGAACTTTTTGCAATATACTCTTTTAAAGGTTGTAATAACTCATCATCTGTATTCGCTATTGCTTCTAACATAGTTTTTACAATATTTGAATCAAACATTGCACCTATCCAAGATGAAAATAGTAAAGTGTTTACTGCTGCATCTCCATAATCTTTAAAATAAATATTTAATATAGTGAGTCTCTCTTCTAAGACGGCATAAGCCATTAAATTAAATTTTTGTTCAGTGTTATATTGATTCCAATTAATATGCTCAAATGCTTTTTTATGCTTTTTATCTAACATCCCAAATGTCTCTTCTAAGGCTTTTGAAAAATCTTTTATGTTTTTATTAAATCTTAGTGGTATTTCTGTGTTTATAAGTTGTTTTATTTTTTCTTTTTGTGTAGTGTAAAGTTTCTCATCACAAAGCATATTGAGTGTTTCTACTGCAAAAAGAGTATTTACTTCATCTTTTTTTTTGTCATTGTTGAGTTGTTTGATTATTGTTTGGGCTAAAACTTCTTGATGCTCTTTATCTCCTTTTATAACTTTTGATATAAGGGAAGTTAGTGTATCTTCATTAAGACCTTTTAGATGAGTCGCTTCAAACTCTATGCTTGAAGTGTCTATCTTAGATAGAAGTTCTTCTTCTAGTTTTATATCTACTTTTTTTAGTAGTGCTATTGTGTATAGGTTCTGTTCACTATTTTTATACACTTTACTTAGCATAGTAGTTGCATCACTTGGTCTTATGGTAGCTACTATGTGAACATTAAATCTTTTTATGAAGTGTTCTACAATATACTCTGCTGAGTCTTCATCTATCCATTGTAAATCATCTATGAAGAGAACTATAGGCATAGAGTTATCTGAGAGTTCATCTTGAAGTTTTCTTATTGCTAAGCTTAGTGTCGTAAACTGTTGCTGTTTTTGCTCAGAAGATTTATTGTCTTGGTCTCCTCTTGAGTTCTCTAAAGTTTTTTCTATTCTTGCTTCTAAAAAAACTTTATCATCTACTGCTTTTGCTACATCAATAAGTCCATTAACACCTAGTGCACCTTTTATCCACCCTGTTACACTATCTGTTGCATACTCTTTTGCTTTGTCTAGCATAACTTCAGTAAATGTTCTAGCATTCTCAAGTCTTGATGACTCTTTTACTATAGAGTCTATAAGTGAACTTAGCCCTGTGTTTGATGATGTGTGACCTACTTGGTTGAGTAGGCTTAGTTGTATCATCTTTGAGCCATATTCCTCTTTTCTTCTTATGTTATGCAGATGTTTCTTTACTAGTTTTGTCTTACCTATTCCGGGTTCACCAGAGACAGTCTCTATTGTGGCTATCTTACTATGCTCTTTTGAGTAGAAGTATCTCTCATCTAAGTGTTTAAGTTCCTCTTCTCTACCTACAAACATATGACTCTTTACTGCTATGCGAGGTATATCACTTGTTGGACGTTCAAGCATCGCATATCTTTGAGTATAGAGTCTCTGCTCATCTAAAAGTATTTTACTCTCTTTGTACTCTTCTTTTACTTCTTTGTAGGGTTGAAACTCTTCATCATCATAAGCATATATGACAGATACTCCAGTATGCTTACCTTTATCTTTTAAATCTTTTGAAAAAGAGTATAGTAAAGAGAGAATAGCTAAAGAGTTTTTATCCAGTTTATGTGGATTTTTGACAAATATAATCTTTTGCATTCCTATAGAAGTACTTAAAATAAGTTGTAAAATAAGTCTAAAAGATTCTGCTGGACTTAGCTTCTCTTTAAACTTATGAGAGATCTCTTCTATGGTTTTTTTTGCATCATGTGTAAGATAAAGTTTATCCTCTTTAAGTGCATCAAAGAGTTCCAAAAAAGAGTCATTTAGAGTTTCTTGAGCTCTTCCTTCAATTTCATCAATTATTTTATTTGGAATATCTAAGTACTCTACAGCATTATCTATGAGTATATCGTAGATTGTTCCATGTATACTATCCAACACTACTTCAAGTCCACTTTCCAATGCTTCGCCAACTATGCCGCTTACCACCCCACCAATAGCCATAGATATAGCTTTAGTTACAGCTTTTTTTACAATTACTAGGTTTTTAATTTCATCTATTTGGGGTTCTAGTAAAGAAAGTAGTTCTTCAAATATAAATATCTCATCACTACTTTTTGCCTTATCTCCATCTATGAAGATGATGTTTGTCTCATCTTCATTTTCCAAAGGAATATCATAGAGTTTTTGAGCAGTAAAAAAAGAGAGATTTATCCCATTTTCCCCAAACTTATTTAAGTCAGTTTTTGAGAGTTCTATGAGTAGTGGTGTTGTTCTTGATTTTAAAATATCTAGTTGGTAGTTTTTTAGAAGTTGCATAAAGAGGTTATCCTTAAGAGTATTTTATTATAAATAATAGTAAGATTTTACTTTTTTATAGCTGAGTACTTTAATATTTTCATTTAATAACGGTACCAAATACTGTCACTAAACTTCACATAATTTCCCATAGTATGCTGGAAATTATAAGTAAAGAAGAGTATTCATAATAAACCTATATGTAAAAAATAAATATGGCTGTCGATAAGCTGTCGAAACAATCATAAACTAAATTCTAAAACACTCTCTACAGCACATATACAAACAGTTCTAAAAGATTTTAAGCAGCTAACTCATTGTGCATATAGGCTTCAGGCTGATAGTAATCATAATACGAGACAAAATACTCAACATGATTATTTGGAAAAAACTGACGAAATTCACTGTAAAGCTGCGCTGCAAGTGTTTTGTTATGTGTCATGATGATGGTTGGCAGTTTTGTTTTCTCTATGACACGTGCCATTGTATGTGTCTTACCGCTACCCGTCACCCCTTCTAAGGTTTGGTAGCGATTACCATCAAGTATACTTTGGCTTAGTTTTTCTATAGCTTGTGGCTGATCACCGGCTGGATTATAAGGTGAAACCACTTCAAAATTTATATCTTTTTTCATTGTTGCAATTATAGCAATTTAAAAGAAAATAGCTCTCTTTAATAGCAAAGTAAATTAAAAAA
>Ga0256837_1001901_pt1 | contig 13656 bp, 13 predicted proteins | sample 4562384metaG_FD_185976 | JGI IMG/M metagenome (GOLD analysis project Ga0256837, IMG submission 185976) | Hydrothermal vent microbial communities from Guaymas Basin, Mexico - 4561-384 | ecosystem: Environmental > Aquatic > Marine > Hydrothermal vents | place: Mexico: Guaymas Basin | collected... | reverse complement strand
CATCAGATAAACAATTTGTAGCAATGTATGGATTAACACATACACATGAATTAAATAATGTAGTAGAATTTTTTCAAACTTTTCAAACAACTTTTCAAACAAAGGATAAATAATGCAAGTATTAGGAATTGATTTTGATTATTCAAAAAGATTAATCAAATTAACATTAAAAACATTAAAAACATTTATAAATAAATGTAAATATATATTTATTTGTTATTGTGTTACAGATTATATAAATGAAAAAATATATAACACGAAAAGATATTTTAGAAATTTAATAAAATATCAATATATTATTAAAAAAGATGAATGGTGGGATTTTTTTCATTTTGAAGAATTAATTATATTCAAATTAAAAGATTTAGAAAAACATTGGGAAAAAGATACACATTATGTTGGTGATTGTTTCACTAAAAAAAGAATTCAATATATGTTAAAAGAATGGAATAAAATTAAAGAATATGAAGACGAACATCCATTTGATAAAAAAGTAGATAAAATGAGAGAAGAATGGTTTAGAAAATTAGGAAAATTAATGCCAAGACTTTGGGATTAAGATTTTTAATCTTCTATAATATTTATAAAGATTTTTTAATTATAAAGAATAAACTATAAAATTTTCAAAATCTTCTTCTTTGTAATCATCTAATTTTTTCTTCTTTATATATTGAGTATTAAAATCCTTTAATATTAAAATATATTTATTGTCTATTTCATCTTCATAAATTTTTATTACTTCATTCATTATAAAATCTTTATATAAATTATTAAATTTTTTAACAAATCTAAAAGATTTCTTTTCAAAAAATTTATCATACAATTCATTAATATTTCTTTTGATGTGTTCATTATAATTCATTATAACTCCTTTTAATATTATTTAATATTAAAAGTTAAATTTTAATAAAAGTTTTTTATAAATTATTAAATTTTAATTTTTGAAATAGAATTCAAATGTATTAAAATATAATCTATAGCATGTCAATTTTTAATATGATTTTAATAAGAAATAGATCTAAAATAGAATTCAAATGTATTAAAATACAAAAATCAAATCAAAATCTATTCTTCGTTATATAATAACTTAAAATATTAATAAATTATATTGACTTCACTTAAAAATATATTATAATTATATAAGAAAACAAAAGGAAATAAAAGGAAAAAACTTCAAAAAGCAATTAAAAAATTAAAAAAATGAAATTTATGAATAAAAATATCAAAAACAAAATTTCTATAAAAATATAGATATTCTAGAAGAAAACTTAAAATTATTCTTGATAAGAATTAAGAATATGTTAATTCAATTAAATTATTTTTTTCAAGAATATATAATTATAAGAAAATAAATCATTAGTAATATTATTTATTACATTTAATAAAAACAAAAAATAATTAATTTTAAGTTAATATAAAAAATTAAATCTAAAAATAGAATTCAAATGTATTAAAATATAATCTATAGCATGTCAATTTTTAATAAAGATTTTAATAAGAAATAGATCTAAAATAGAATTCAAATGTATTAAAATACAAAAATCAAATCAAAATCTATTCTTCGTTATATAATAAGTAAAAAAAATCATGAAAAAATTAAATAAATATAAAAAGAAATACAAAATATAAATTTAGAAAGGAATAAAAATGAATACAAATTCTAAAATATCATTACAACATAAAACTAATTTTAATAAAAAAATCAAAGGGTCTCAAACTAAAAGTGTATATTTAGTACCTGAATATAATCACATATTATTTTTGAAAAATGAATTAGATTCAAATAAACTAGAACAATTAAAAAATAAAAAAACTTTTAGACATTTTATAAATAGAATTTATAATAGTATAAAATTATATAAAAATGCAAATAATATGATGCAACATAAAAATAACAAAGATGCTATTGTAGTTATTTCAGATATTTTATATAAAATATTTGGTCATAAAAATTATCAAAAAATAAAAGATGCTATAAATATTTATTTTAATGTAGGAGAAAAATATAAAGTTGGTGTTAAAATAACTGAAATACAAGGTGATGATTTATTTGGAGAAACACTTATTGAAAATAATAACGAAGGTGTTGCAAAAGAATGGATGAAAAAAGATATTCCTTTTTTTGATGTGGTTTATGTTGATAATGATACAAAAAAAGAATTTGATAAATTAATATACAATATATTATTTGATATAGATTTTAAGAAATCTATAAATGAATATAAAAAACTTTTTAATAAAAATAGAAAAAATTTATTAAATTTAACCGACGAACAAAAAGAAGAAATCAATTTCATATCAGTTGGAAAAAAAGATAAAGAAAATTCTGAAAAAAATTCTAATGAATCAAAATTTATTCAGAAAAAAATCATTCAAATTGATAACATCAAAGAAAAACTTTATAATAAATTACTCGATGAATATAAAAAAGTAAGAGTAAATGAAAATATTATCAGAAAATATAATAATAGAATTAGAAATATAAATTTAAGAAACGAACAATGTTTAGATTACGAACAAACATTAAAATACGGAAAAAGTATAAGAATTTTAGAATATAAAATTAAAGGTATTAAAAAACAAATAAATAATTCTATTAGATTTATAGATAATATTAAATTATTTTTAACTCATTCAAACGAAGACTCAATAGTATATTATGTTAAAGAAACAAAAGGTAGATATTATTCTATTTTTACTAATGTAAGTAAAGAATTTAGAAAATGGTTCAATGATATTAATGATTTTATTTCTATTGATATTAAAAATAGTATTCCAAGTAGTATTAAATTTATGAAAGATTTATTTGAATTAAAAACAAATACATCTTCTATAGAATTATATGCTAAAAATAGAGATGAATTATTTGAAGATATAATTAAAGAAAATAAATCATCTAAAAATGAAGTTAAAACTTCATTAAAAAAGACATTTTTAACAGCATTAAATTTAGAAGATGAAAATGCTAATATTAGATTTATAAAAATTAAAAAAACAAAAAGTAGAGAAAAATTAAAAGTTTTATTAAAAAATATTAAAAAAGAAAGTTTAGATTTAAGAAAAGAAATGTTTAATAAATTAGATTTTATTATAGAAAAATTAAAAGAATTAAAATTAATAGAATCAGAATTAAATACTGATGATATTAATCAACAAAATATTCTTATGATTGTTTATTTTTATGTAGAAAAATTATTAATGAAAAAAGTAATAAATTTATTTCCTTTGAAATCTTTTTATAGAGTTCATGATAATATTTCTATTCAAAATAAATTCTTAAAAGAAGATAAAAAAATAATATTAGAAAAAGTAAATGAACAAGTTAAAAAATATGAAATAGAATTTGATATAGAATAAATTTTAATAGAATTGAAATACAAAAATCAAATCAAAATCTATTCTTCATTATATAATAAGTAAAGTTTTTTTATAAGCATAATGAATTTTAGTTTACTTTCATTTGAAAATGTATTATAATACAAAATAAATAAAAAGGAGAAATATGAATATTCAAGTTAAAAAAAGAAATGGTAATTTAGTTCCATTTGATTATGATAAAATTTATACTCATATAAAATATGCAATTAAAGATTTGGACTGTGATATAAATGAAATTGTTAATAATTTTAGACTAAGAATTTATGATGGTATTACAACAGAAGAAATTCAAAAAAGTTTAACTTTATCAATAGCAGATTTAATTGATGTAGATAAGCCTGATTATCAATATGCAGCAGCAAGAACAGAATTACAAGATTTATATAAAAGAATTTATGGAAGTTTTGAACCTAAATTTGATGTTAATAAAATTAAAGAACAAATTGAAAAAGGTATTTATGACCCAGAATTATTCAATTATTATACCGAAGAAGAAATAGAAGAATTATTAAAAGTTATTGATTTTTCAAAAGATTATAAATTTACTTACTTAGGTATTACTCAAATGCTTAAAAAATATGCTATTAAAAGAGATGGTAAAGCAATTGAAACTCCACAAGAAATTTATTTTATGATACCTTTATATGTATTTGCAAGAATAAAAAACAAAAAAGAAAGAGCAAAATATATTAAAAATTTTTATAAAGCATTATCAAATTTTGATATATTTTTACCAACACCTGATATGGTAGGAATTAGAACAAATATGAGAGGGTTTACTTCATGCGGCGGCATTAATGTTGGTGATAGTATTGAAAGTATTGGCAATTCAGCAAAAACGATGTTCAAACTTATTACAAAATTAAGAGCAGGAATAGGTATTAAAGAAGAAATTAGAGGATTGGGTGCTGATATAGGAAATGGTTTTGAAGAACATACAGGAACAATACCGTATCTTCAAGTTCAAGAAAAAATATCAAAAAGTTCTACACAACCAAATAGTGGTAGAACAGGTTCAACAACAATGTATTATCCATTTTTTCATTATGAATATGAAGATTTAGTAAAACTAAAAAATAACAGAGGTTCAGAAGAAATGTCAGTAAGACAAGCAGATCATGCTTTTAGTATGGACTTAAAACTTATTTTTGATAGATTAGAAAAGAAAAAACCTTTAACTTTATTTCATCTAAACGAAATAAAAGACTTATGGGATAAAATAGGATTAGATGAATTCGAAAAACAATATAAACATTTTGAAAGAGTTGTTTCAGAAAAACACAAGAAAAAAATAGATACAGAAGATTTTTTACTTAAATTTTTTAACGAAAGATATTCAACCAATAGAATTTATTTAGTAAATGCTAATGCTATGCAAAAACAAAGTGCATTCAAATTACCTGTAAATACATCAAACTTATGTGTTAGTGGAGACACAAAAATAAAAATTAGAAAAAATAATGCTGAAAAGGAAGTTGAAGAAGAAATTGAAATTAAAGATTTACAAAATATAAATTTCAAAGAATGTGAAGTTTTAAGTTATAATACTAAAACTAAGAAAAATGAATGGAAACACATTAAAGATTTTGCTATGACAAATCCAAAAACAAAAGTTATGAGAATAACAGATGAAAAAACGAAAAAAAGTATTATATTAACTCCTGATCATAAAGTTTGGACTAAGAATAGAGGTTATGTTATGGCAAAAGATTTGAATGAAAATGATGAATTAGAAATAGTTTAGTAATTAAAACAATGAATTAGAAATAATGATTATAAATTTGATTACCTTTTTATCAGGTAATCAAATGAATTATAAAATATTAAAAGGAGGAAATGTTGTTAAAAATTGAATATTTAGAAGAGGAAATTGAGGTATATGATATAACCGTAGAAGATAATCATAATTTTTATGCTAATGATATATTAATACATAATTGTACGGAAATTGCTTTACCGAGTTTTCCCGACGAAAATTATAAAATTAAAGTTAAGTCAATTAAAGAAACTCAAAAATGGATAGATAGTTTATATGTCGATGGAAAATGGTTTCAATTATATAGATATTTTAGATATGAAATTAAAGATACAAATAACTCTCATATATTAAATGATATGAATAAATTATTAGATGAAAATGGTAAAGAATTTATTATTAACTTTGGAGAAACTTTTGCTTGTATTTTAGGTGGAATTAATTTTGGTAATTTACCTAAAGACAAAGAAAAAAGAAAAAGATTTTTTGAAAAAAATATGGATTTATTAGTAAGATTTTTAGATGAAAAAATCGATTATCAAGAATATTTTGGTATAGATTCATTTGAAAAATTCACAAAAAATAGAAGAGCATTAGGAATAAGTCCTGGTAATTTATTTTATATGTTAGCAAAATATGATGCTGATTATAACACTCAAAAAGCAAGAGATATTGTAAATGAAGTTATGGAAGAAATGTTATATTATGGTATTAAAGCATCTGTTAATTTAGCAAAAGAAAAAGGTGCTTGTAATTATTTTAATGATACGAGATATAGTGATGGTTTAACACCAGAAGATTGGTATGAAAAAAATGTAGATTCATTAGTAAAACATAATATTACATTGGATTGGGATAAACTTAAAAAAGATATTTTAGAGTTTGGAATGAGAAATTCGACATTATTGACAGCAGTACCAAGTTCGAATAGTTCGAGACCAGCAAATATGATATCAGGTTTACAATTAGCGAAGTCATTAAAATATTCAATTGAAGATAATAAAATAAATGTATATGGTGTTTTACCAGACATTAAAAAATATAAAGAATATTATAAAAGAAATTTAGCATTAGAAAGTGATGTTTTAGACTATTGGAAACTTATTGTAATAATTCAAAAATGGACAGACCAAGCAATTTCATTAAATGAAAATATAGATTTTTCTAAATATTCAGATAAAAAAATACCTTTTAATGAAGCATTAAAAAGATTATATTTTATTTATAAATATGGTATTAAAAGTTTATATTATGTTATTAGTAGAAGTGAAGATCATTCTAAAAATGAAGTTCTTAATAAAATAGAAGAAGATGAAGGATGTTCAGGAGGAGGGTGTACTTTATAATTAAATACAATAAAAAGGAGATAAAATGACATTTAATATTTTTGAATGTAATATTTTACATTCAATTCCTTTTATCTTATCTGTAAAAAATCACATAAAATCATTAAAATTAGATAACAAAAATAGAAGCATAATAAGAAAAAAATATAATTTTTTGTTTTATAAAAATGATTTTAGTAAAGATTTATATGATTTTTTATATAACCTTAAAACTTATATTATAATAAACAATAAAAAATATAACTTAAAATTTTTTGATTTTAAGAAAGGTTATTCATATGATTATGATGAATTCAAAACTTATGAAGATTGCAAAAATTTCTTTCTTTATATTATTGAAATAAATGATGTTAATCAATTAAGAACGAGAATAAAAGGATTATGTAAAGAATTTTTTAATAAAGTAAAAGGTAAATCTACAAAAGAAAAATTATTTAGAATAAAAAATAATTTAGAATTTGAAATAATTTATTGTAAAAATTGTAAAATAAAAGAAGCAAAATTTCAAAATAGATTTAATGATTTTACTTTTTGTTCACATTCTTGTGCTCAAAAATACAATGAAACACTAGAAAAACATAAAAAAACTAATTTAGAAAAATATGGAGTGGAATATTCTTTTCAAAACGAAGAAGTTAAAAACAAAATTAAAAAAACTAATTTAGATAAATATGGTGCGGAAAATGTTTCTAAAAATGAGGGAATTAAAAACAAAATTAAAGAAACAAATCTTAAAAAATATGGTGTTGAATATGTTTTTCAAGACGAAAATGTTAAGAATAAAATTAAAAAAACATGTATTGAAAAATACGGAGTTGATTGGAATAGTAAAATTCACTTAAAAAATCAAGATAAATTTAATAAAGAATATATTAAAAATAATTTTATTAAAAATGATTTTTTAATGTTTGAAGAAATGTTATCTTTTTATAATATGTCATATTCACAATTACATAAAAAATTGAAAGAATGGAATTTAGACAATGAAAAAAAATCATCATTAGAATATGAAATAAATAAAAAATATTTTAATTCTTTGTTTGATATAAATGATAGAAATTTAATAAAACCTTTAGAAGTAGATTTTATAAATCATAAAAATAAATTATGTATTGAATATAATGGATTACAATTTCATTCTTATGGAAAAACATTTCCTAATAATATGAATGATTTTGATAAAAATTATCACTTAAATAAAACCTTATTAGTAGAAGAAAAAGGATATCAATTATTTCATATTTTTGAAAACGAATGGTTAGATGAAAATAAAAGAAGTATTTGGATTTCTATAATAAATAATAAATTAGGTAATTCTAATAGAATATATGTTAGAAAATGTATTGTTAAAGAAATAGATACTAAAACTTCTAAAAAATTCTTAGACGAAAATCATCTTCAAGGATATGTGAATTCCAAAATAAAATTAGGTTTATTTTACAACAATGAATTAGTAAGTGTGATGACTTTTGATAAAAGTAGGTATAATAAAAAATATGAATATGAGTTGTTAAGGTTTGCTTCTTTAAAAAATTATAGTATAATAGGAGGAGCAAGTAAGTTATTAAAATATTTTGAAAGAAAATATAATCCTAAAAGTTTAATATCATATGCTAATAGAAGATGGAGTAAAGGTAATTTATATGAAAAATTAGGTTTTGTTTTTTCTCGTAACACATCACCTAATTATTTTTATTACAAAGGTAGAACATTATATAGTAGAATTAAATTTCAAAAACACAAACTAAAAAATATATTAGATAATTTTAACGAAGATAAAACCGAATTAGAAAATATGATAGATAATAATTATAGGATTATCTATGATTGTGGTAATATGGTTTTTTTAAAAAATTATAATTAAATATAATAAAAAGGAGATAAAATTGAATTGTAAATTAAATTTATATCAAAACGAATATGTAAAAACGGAAGAACAACCATTATTTTTTGGTTGTGCTAGAAATACACAAAGATACGATAAAGTGAAATATGAATTTTATGATAAATTAAATCAGGATATGAAAGACCTATTCTGGATTCCTTCCGAAGTTAGTTTGATTTCTGATAAAGCAGATTTCCATAATTTAGATAAAGTCCAAAAACATATCTTTACAACAGTAATTTCAAAGTTAGTAATGTTAGACTCATTACAAGGAAGAAGTCCTATTTTAATGTTTGGTCAAATCACTACAAATCCTGAATTTGAAAATTCTCTAAATATTATACAATTTTTTGAAGGAGCAATTCATTCATTCAGTTATTCTTATATGGTTGAATTTATGATGAGTGAAAATCCAGAATTAATTTTTGATGATAGTTGGAAAAATCAAGAATTAAGAAGTGAAACAGATACAATAATTAGAGAATATAATAATTTATATGAATGTGTTATTGAATATGTTTATAAAAATCAAAAAGGAATACCTATTTCAAATGAATGGTTAGAAGAATTCAAAGAAAAAATATTTTTAGCAATGATATCTATAAATATTTTAGAAGGTATAAGATTTTATTCAGGTTTTGCAAGTGTATGGAGTATTACTGAATTTTCAAATAGACTAGCAGGAAGTTCAAGAATATTACAACTTATATCAAGAGATGAAAATAAACATCTTGCTTTTACACAAAAAACTATTCAAATTCTTAAAAGAGATAAAAACTTCAAAGGAATTTTTGAAAAGATTACTTCAAAAATCTATGATATGTATTGGGAAGCAAGTGAAGAAGAAATGAGATGGATTGATGAATTATATAAATATGGTTCACCTATGGGAATAAATTCAGATATTGCTAAAACATATATTAAATTTTTAACAAATGTTAGATTAAAAGCAATAGGATTGAAGTCAATTTATCCAGAAGTAAAAGAAAATCCATTAAAATGGATAGGTAAATACTTAAATTATGGAAGTAGTGAGAAATCATTACAAGAAAGTGAAGAAATTGATTATTTATTAAATCCTATAAAACACGATAAATTAGATTTAGATTATATAAAAAATGTGTAAAAAATTTACAAAAAAAATTAAATAAATGTAAAAAGGAAAACATATAATGTTAAAAGAAATTATAGAAACAAAAGAATTTAGGACGAAAAAAGGAATGTTTAATGAAGCATTTTCTCTTAAAAATTTAGAGAAAGTTTCTTCTTTATTGGCAAGTTTATATAGTAAAATTGGTTTTGGAAAATTCAAACCAACAACCAAAAGTTGGTTTGAAAATAAATTTGAAAGTGATGATGGTGAAAAAGGTGTAGGATATCTTTATATGTCAGATAAAGGTTATATGTTAAGATTTGGTTTTGTTAATAGAAAAACAAAAGCAAAGGGTCTAAAACAAAAATATAGTGTAGATAGAGTAGATTTTTGGAGACCTGATGGTAGTGCCAAGTTTGATAAACCATCTTTAACTGTAATTTTACCTGTATGGGCGAATATTGTTGATGTTGCTAATATTGTTGCTGATGGTTTGAAAAATGGTTCAATTGATGAAAGTTTAGAAAATAACAAAAATGACAACATAAACGAAGATTGTCATGCTAAAAAATTAAATGCTTATGCAAGAGCAAAAGGATTAGATGTTACAAATATAAAAACTTATAATGTTATAAAAAAGAAACTTATTGCAATGGGTGTATGGGATGAAGATGAATATAAAAATTTCAAAATAAAAAAAGGTGTATCAGAAAACAATACTACTATTGAAATTATAAATCAAGCAGAAGAAAAATTTGAAGAAACACCATATGCTGACCCTAATATAGTTTTTGAAGATATTGAAAAATTAACAAAAGTAGTTGCATTAGGTTTTCAAAATGGTTTAATAATAGCTGGAGCAGCAGGATTAGGAAAAACATTTCATACTCAAAAAACTTTAGAAGAATTATTTGGAAGTCCTAAAGGTCCTACTGCTAAATGGAAACAATTCAAAGGATTAAAAGCAAGTCCATTTGGATTATATAAAATTTTATTTCAATATAGAGATAATATGACAATTGTTTTTGATGATTCAGATGGATTTTTATTGAATAGAGATTGTGTGAATATGTTGAAATCATCGATTAAAATATAAAAAAGATTATACTACTACAAAAAACAACCCAAGGAGGTTTTATGAAAATCAAGGAATTTCTAAAAATATAAATAAATAAATTTAAGGAGGAAAAAATGAAAGTGATATCTAAAAATAAAAAAATTTCAAAAGTTAAATTATTGTTACAAAATGAATATATTGAAAATTTTGAAAACACAATTTCTTTGAGTTCTTTTATAAACAATTTGTTATTAGTTCAAAAAAAATCTGAAAAAGAAAATTTAGGTTTTGAAGAAGTAAATGAAATTATAAATATGTTAAAAAAATCTAAATATGAAATAATTAAATAATAATATATTATAAATAGTAGTATAATTTATAAGTCGCACTATATAGAAATATATAGTGAAAAACTCCCTTAATTGCTGGGAACTCCCAAGGAGGACAATCAGCAGCCAAACCTATATTTAGGAAGGTTCAACGACTATCGAAAGAATAGAATATTTGGAAACAAATATTTGAATAATCAAGTAGAGTAGAATTCAAGTGAATTCGAAATGGGGAGACACTTAATTATCTAAGTTATAAACAAGGTTTTATAATATGATAAAAAGTGTAAGATATAGTCTGGTCTATATGGTAACATATAGAATTCATATGGAAACGATATGAGTGTAACATAAACGGGATACAACAAATCCAAGAGAAATAAGTTGGTTTTCAACTATGACAACTAATATTGATGCTTTACCATCAGAAGAAAGAGATGAATATTTATTAAATTTAGAACAAGCATTATCAGATCCTGATAAAGTTTCAAAAGTTGGTACAAAAATTAAATTGCCAGCAAGTTTTAATTTCACAAGTAGAATTATATTTGTATCGAATTTACCTGGTGATAAATTTATTAAAGACCCAGATTTAGCAGCCATTAGAAGTAGAAGTATGTTTGTAGATGTTAAATTATCAAGAGAAGGTGTGGTTGAAAGAATTAAATCTTTATTACCTTATATTATGCCTGAAGTTCCTATTGAAGAAAAAGAAGATTTATTAGAAGCATTAGCTGAAAAAGAAGGTGGTAATTTGACTATGAGAGCAATTGTTGCTGCTATTGGTGTGAAACAAGCTGGCGTAGCAAGTAATAATGAAGAATTACTTAGATTAGTTAAAATGTATATGTCTTAAAATATGTGTCTTAAAGATTTTTTCTTTAAGACATTTTTAATGTAAATTAATATTAAAATTTAATATTAAAATATTGTTTACTTTATATTAAAACATGATATAATTATATAAATAAAAAGGAGAATTAAAAATGATAAAAACCACAGAAAAAGTGATAGAAGAAACAATAGGACAAATTTTACAAGGTATGGATATTCTTTTCAAAAATAAAGAAAATTTTTATAATGAATTAAAAGATATAATTGATGAAATTGATAATATTGATAATATCGTGAATACAAATAATAAAAAAGAAACACACAAAAAAACTTATAAAAATTCATCAGAAAGAGTTTATATTAAAAACATAGACAATATTAAAATTTTACAAGAAATGGTTGATAATAATGAATTATATTATTATTCAAATAAAGATAAATCATTAGAACAATACTTAAAGGAAAATTCAAATGCAATTATTGTATATAAAAATATACCGATTGATGTAAAATTAAGAAAAAATGGAATTATTTTAACATATCAAATAAATAAATGTGAATTGGCAATTAAAAGAATATTAAGAAGACAAAATATTAAACATTATTTAGAACAAATTCCTAATCAAATTGAAGGTGATTTTGAAAATATTTTTATCAAATACAAATTGAATAAAATTGAAAATAAAATTCTTAATGAAAAATTATTTGAAAAAAATATTAAAGAAGATTTAAATATAAATAATGTAAAAGTAAGTTTATCTAAAAAATTAAAAATTAAAATTAACAATAAAATTGTTTTTACATATAATTTATCAAACGATAAAATTGTTATAAAAACATTAGATTTTAATTTAATAGAATATATATTAGATTATATTAGAATATTGAAAGAAAAAAGAATTTTATAAAAAAGGAAATTAAAAGGATGTCAAAATGAAAATAGTTAATCATACACTTTTATCTATTGCTGTAATTGCTGGAAGGACAGCATGGCAAAGTTTTCATAAAGGTGGAAATTATACAGAACAAACAAACGATATAACAAAAGATGATTATGATTTTCTTTATCGTTTGTTTAACAAATACAAACATTTATCAGTCGCAGAACATATTTATTTTAATGTAGAAGTAGAAACATCTCCTATAAATTTATTATTGTTAAAAGATAATTATGTTATATTATCTTTTGAAACAATTGATATCAATAAAGTTAAAGCATATATAACTATAAATTTAAGAACAATAATAGAAAGAAAAAACGATGTTTATTTCAAATGGTTTTTCGATAAATTTATTAAAACTAATATTGATAATAAAATATTAAGTTTAATTAAAGGAGAAAATAATGAATGATGAAAATAAAAATACAACTTCTAAAACTTCTAAAAAATATATTAAAATATCAGAATATGTAAAAAATTATTTAGATGAAAATTATGTAGATGTTTTATATAAATTAGATTATAATTCAAATTATGATATTAATAATTCAAATTTAACTAAATTAGACGACAATCATACTATTATTACATTAAGATTTAAGAATATTTCAAGAGCATTATTACAAGAAATTGTTAGACACGATCATTTGTTGAGTCCTACAATTAAAAGTACTAGATATACATTAAAAGAATTAAAAAATGAAAATAAATTTAAGTTATCTAAATTTACTAAAGAAGATTTAGATAAAATATCTAAATATATAGTTTTAACAGGAAACAATAAAGTTGATTTGAATAATATAAAAATATTAAATATAATTAGAGATAATTTATTACAAAATATATCAAATGATATAAGTAAATATAATCTTAGTGAAGCATATAAAACGGAAGGTGTTTTTACTTTACCTTTATCAAATATTAAAAATATTATTAAATTAAGAACAAGTAAAGATGCTTTGTGGGAATTTCAAAGATTAGCGAATGAATTAAAAACTCTAATTTAGATATATAAAAAAATTAAATAAATATAAAAA
>Ga0256837_1001897_pt1 | contig 13675 bp, 12 predicted proteins | sample 4562384metaG_FD_185976 | JGI IMG/M metagenome (GOLD analysis project Ga0256837, IMG submission 185976) | Hydrothermal vent microbial communities from Guaymas Basin, Mexico - 4561-384 | ecosystem: Environmental > Aquatic > Marine > Hydrothermal vents | place: Mexico: Guaymas Basin | collected... | reverse complement strand
TACTTTTGTACCAGGTACACTTGGTAACGAGAAGTCTCACGCACAAGTTACTTTTAACATCAGACCAACAAAAAGCAAACTAAACTTAGTTGCTCACGGTTACTGTACAAAACACGGTATCTGGGAAAGTACTCCAGTAGTTGTAGAAGTTACTGAGTAGTTTTTAAACTCTCCTGTCACTACTACTTTTGCAGAGTTTTTAAGCTCTGCAAACCACCTTCTAATATTCAAACTCTATCTAAAAGACTCTTTTACTATCTAAAGCCAAAGAGGGTTCATCAATATAAAATCCTTGTGAATAATCAATTCCCAACTCTTTTACTTTATCCATAACCACACTTGAGTGAACATACTCTGCAATTGTTTTTATTTTGAGTTTTTTTGCAAAGTTCACAATTGTCTCAACAACAATCAAAGCAGCATTGTCCACATCTATGTTTTTAATAAGTGAGCCATCTATTTTTATATAGTCTGTATTTATTTTTGTTATGTATGAGAAGTTTGAGTACCCACTACCAAAGTCATCTATAGCTATCTTTGCTCCATAGCGTGAGACCTCACTGACAAATCTGTCTACTCTTTTATAATCCTTTATTGCTTCTGATTCTAAAAGCTCAAAGGTTACACGAAAAGCTGCAGGAGAGTTTTTGAGCGTATTTAAAATAAAATTGAAAATACTGCTGCTCATAATGTCATCCATTGAGAGATTGATACTAAACTCATAATCATTCTGTTCAAACATTGCAAAAGATTTCTCAATGATGATTTTTGTCACCTCATGATATACCTTAATATTTTTAGCAATAGGAATAAAAACAGCAGGTGATATAATCTTCTCATGTGTGTCAATAAGACGTGCCAAACACTCATATTTTACTATCTTTGAAGTTTTATTGTCCATTATGGCCTGAAAGTAAGGAACTACCCTTTTGTTCTCAACTGCCTCACGCACAATAAAAGACATGTTTAGATTGCGTTCATACTCATCTTCAAAGTTCATTCTATCTTCATAGATCCAGTATGGAACACCTTTTTGTTTGGCATAGATAAGCGCCATAGAGACTTTGGAAAAGATATTACTGTTGTCTCTGTTAGAAGATGATGCAAGTGTAAAGTCAACATAGATTTTAGTGTTTTGGTAGATGACTTCTATATTTTTTATCTTTTGATAGAGCTCTTCAAGATACTCTTTTAATTCATAAAAACCTAAACGTTCCTGTGTTGTTATAGCATACTCGGCACCTGAAAGCCTGTAAACTGTATGATTTTTTAAAATCTTTTTGAGATAGTTACCTACATACTCTAAAACATAATCACCGACAACAAAACCATAAAAGTTATTGATTGTCTGAAAATTATCTATTTTCAGTAAAATCAAACCACAATTTTCATCATTTTGCATATCTTTTCTAAGTTGATAAAGATTTGGCAGATTTGTCAAATGGTCTGTAAAGTAACGCCTAAAAAGCTGTATTCGATACTCTTTTAAACTCTCATTTTTATTTGTTATATCAACATAAAGTTCTTTTAAAACCTCATCACTCAATGAGTCATTGCTATCAACATTAATATCAAAAACAACAACTGATGTCTTTAACTTCTCTTCATGCTTAAGCAAAACAATCTCTGCATCAGGAAGATGACGATGCAGTTCTTTTTTTAAAGTCTGTACAAGTACTGTATTATGCATATAGGAGACAATATGAATAAGCATCTGATTCTTGTGTAGCTCTGTAATTTCACGAACTACTTTTGGTACATCTGCTGATGATTTTAATGTAAAGTTATTAATCTCTAATTTATCACTATTGATGGGCATTCATACTCCAAACTCTTAATGCAATATAGTAACATAATTTTTCCCTAAAGTTGCATTTAACGAGTTTTAAACTATACTATCATCTCAAAATACAAGCTTGGTGGATAGATTTGAAATCATTTCAGAACCTTATACTCTTACAAAATCTTTATCGTCTCAAAGCTATTGGGTTTGAGTATATAGATCATTTTACACTCAATGAAAACAGTGCACTAAAATCTCCTGGTTCACTCGATGAACTGGCACAACAGATTCAGGCATGTCATCTTTGTGATCTTAGCAAATCAAGAAAACAAAGTATGCCAGGATACGGAACAAAAGATGCAAAAGTTTTCATACTTGATTATATGGTCTCTTCTTCTCAAGATACGACAAATAACTACTACAGTGGAAGGTCTGGTGAGAGTCTTAAAAATATGGTTGAAAAAGTGCTTGGCCTTTGTATTGATGATGTTTATCTTACACATGTTGTCAAGTGCAAACCACTACAGTCAAACCACCCTTCACCTTCTGAGATAGAATCTTGCAAACAGTATCTTTTATCACAGCTAAAATTTATAGATCCAGATGTAATAGTAACACTTGGATCTGATGCATATCAAGCGTTAACGGGTGACAAAGAGAACTTTGAGAGTGTTCGAGGACACTCTATAGATTTTAACAAACACAAGCTTGTGCCGATTTACCATCCACAGTTTCTTTTACGAAACCCGGAATTAAAAAAAATCACATTACATGATCTCCATACTATAAAGAGTTACTTATGAAAAAACTACTGTTATTACCCTTACTTCCCTTATTGGCATATGCTAAAAGCTTTATGCTTTCAGATATTCCCTTACCAAAAACATATATTCAAAACCTTGACCCTTATGAATGCAGCACTGAATGTCTAAAAGAGTACCTAGATAAAGGAATGATTCTTTCATTTCTTGCTCACGCGAACAAGAGAGTAGATGACCCTGAGCTGAATGATGCAATGAGTATCTACTCATCTGTTTTAAATCTTGGTGCTTTTAACAGTGGGGGCAAACTTAAAATTGCTATTTTAATTCCTTATAAAAAAATAGGAAAGTATGCCTCATCAACTGTCAATGCTTCATTTGCATATATGATGACAAAGACAAATCCTTTTACACTTAAAAGCTATAAGATAGAAGATGAAGAGCCTCAAACACTCCAAGCAGCACTCAATAAGATCGAAGAAGATGGTTTTACTTATATAATAGCTCCTTTAACACATAAAGGCGGGAGCAATGTTATAGATCTTAACCCAAATGCAGTTGTTTATTTCCCGACACTCAACAACAGTGATATGAAGAGTTCTCAAGCAAATCTACTCTTTGGTGCAATAGATTATCAAGCACAGAGCAATCTACTCTTGCGTGAGGCAGTATCACCACTTGTTATTTTTTCAGATAACTCTTCTGTAGGGAAAAAGCTGGCTGCATATCAAGAAAAAGCCTTTTTAAATCCACCTGCAGTAGAAAATGCTGAGGGTGAAAATCTTTTTGGCCGTTTTTTCTCATCTGATGATACAGTACAAAATAACAAGAACAAGCTTCAAAATGGACAAGCAAAAAAAGTCATCAAATATTTTATTTCACGCAGAACGACAAATCTTGAGCGTTATCTTAAAGAAAACAAAAAAATAGACAATGCATCTTTTTTCATAAATACACCTGTAATAAAAAGCGGAATGATTCTCTCTCAGTTAACTCTCTACGATACAAATGCTACTAATGTACTCTCGACGCAGATCAATTATGATCCGCTTATTTTATCTATGACACAATATAGTGATAGAGAACATATGATTGTTGCAAATTCTATCATTGAGCAAAACAACTTTGTTATTGAAACAAACTCTCTTTTGGGAAATGATGTTGTCTATGACTGGATAAACTATGCGACAACAGTAGGAATGGACTACTTTTACTCTCAAATCACGGGAGAGATGAGAGAATATAAAATCCCACTTGTCAATAACCAAATGGTTTATAAGATAGAGCTCGTAAAACCCGGATACTCCAGGTTTTTACCTTACTCAACAAAAGAGAGAAAGAATTAACTCTTTTGTCTCTTTGTCAATTCGTTTTACTTTTCCTGAAAACTCAATATAAGCAAGTACAATCTCAAGCTCAAACAAAAGCAGTGACTCTTTAAAAATCTTCTGTTTCAAAACAAATGAAGCTGCTTTCATTGCAACTAGTTCAGTCTCTACATCTAAAAGATCTCCAAGCTTGGCACTTACATAAAAGTCGGCTTCTACTCTACGTGCTACAAAGTGGCCGTTTTTAAGTACAGGATTTAAGCCTCGCGAAAAAAAAGCTTCACTGCGTGCCCGTTCACAAAAGTTTAAATAATTAGAATGATAAACCACTCCACCTGTATCTGTGTCTTCGTAATAGACTCTAATTTGCATATTTTACTCCCTATTTTTGGGCTTTAAGCCGTGTTGGATTATTATGTGTGTTAAATATGTATAATGCAAAAGTATGTCTGATATTGTACAGAGCTCTGGCTTTAATAGCAATCTTTTTACAGATTCTTTGAAAATTTACGCTATGGAATGTTCTTATCAACAAACCACTTTACTGACAATAGTCTATACTAACTCACTTTTATCATGTATAATCACATAATCATTTCAACAAAAGATACAATATGGCACAAACTATTGCACCTGTTTCACAAAAAAACCGTATAGAAATATTAGATGTAGTAAGAGGATTCGCTATTTTTGGTATTTTACTTGCAAATATTCAGTCTTGGAGTGGATATAAGTTTATACCTTTTGAGCATATGGCAACACTTCCATACTATAACTACAATGAGATACTTCACTATCTTTTTATGTTTTTTGTAGATACAAAATTCTATGCTCTTTTCTCTATTCTTTTTGGAATCGGCTTTTATCTTCAATTTCAACGTCACCGTGACAATCAAGCACCGTTTATTGCTACTTATAGAAAACGACTGGCCTATTTGATGCTTTTTGGAGCTATTCATGCTTTTTTCTGGTCGGGAGATATTTTGTTTATCTATGGAGCAATAGGCTTTATTTTCATACTTTTTCGTAACCTTCCGGCACAAAAACTTTTACTTTTGAGCATCTTCTTATACTACTCTTGGCTTTTGTATGACATTGTTTTTGCTCTTTATTTTCCTCAAGTGATGAACTATGAACACAGTGCATACAAAACCTATCCTGATATTTCACCACATGAACTTGTTGCTATTTTTCAAAATGGAAGTTTCATAGAAGTACTTCAGGCAAACTGGCATAACCTTTACTACAGATATATAGATCTTATACCTTCTGGCCGCTTAACAAAAGTGTTGGCACTCTTTTTGTTTGGTTACTATCTTATGAGCATAAACTATTTTACAAACTATGCAAAATCATTCAAACTCTTTATTCTCTTTTTCCTCACAGGGTCATTTTTTACCTTTTTTGCTTATGAAGTTGGTGGAAGTATGGCAAGCTTTTCTCATAACCTAAGCAATGTTGCCTATAAAGCATTAGCTGTTACTGGTCAGATTTTACTTGCACTCTCATACATTAACTTTTTAAGTATTTTATATCAAAATCCATCCATACAAAAAGTGCTTCATCTCTTTGCATATGTTGGCAGAATGTCATTTACAAACTATCTTATGCATACACTGTTTGGGTATTTGATCTTTTATCCGTTCTTTGGAGGACATTTTGGTACTATGGGGCTTTTGGAGATTACAATCCTAGCTTTTATTCTCTATATTATTCAAATTATTTTTAGTTTCATATGGCTGAAATATTTCCGTTTTGGACCTTTGGAATGGGTATGGAGATCTCTAACTTACCAGAAACTTTTTCCAATAAAAAAGTAAAAGAGCTTTTCTACGTGAGTGTGAAAAATAATTTCTATGAATTCTCAGATAAAAATTATCTCATTTAGTATAGAATACGAAAAAACAAGGAGTTATTATGACAATTAAAGACTTTATGACACACAAACACCGTGAATGTGACCACTTACTTGCAGAAGCTGAAGATGCAGTAGAAAAAGGGGATTTTGATGCTGCACTAGAGAAATACTTGGCATTTAAAAATGAAACGCTGCTACACTTTGCTATGGAAGAGGACTTTTTATTTCCTGTATTTGAAGAAAAAAGTGGTATGACACAAGGTCCGACTCAGGTTATGCGTATGGAGCACTCTCAGGCAAAATCTCTTTTTGAGAAGATGGACGAAGTTTACAATGCAAAAGATGCCGATAGAATTTATGGTCTTGGTGAATCTATGAACATTTTACTCCAGCAACACAATGCAAAAGAGGAGCAGATGCTCTACACTATGATAAATAATACTTTGGCAGATGAAGAAGATCAAATAGTAGAAAAACTTCAAAACTATGCAAACTAAAGAGATAGTGCTTGATGTAAGTGAACTTGAAGCGCCTCAGCCTCTCATGGAGGCTGTCATGGCCTTAGACAAACTTCAAGATGATGAGATATTGCTTTTTAAACACAGAATGAACCCCAAACACCTTTTTCATGAAATAACAGCAAGAGACTTCTCTTACAAAATAGTAGAAGATGAAGAAAACAATTTTGTGATGAAAATCTTTAAGGAGTAATGAAATGTTTCAAGGTCTCAGTCTCGATCAGGCTCCTCCATATAAGATTCCTCTACAGTTTTATATTACCGCGACTCTTTATCTCATAGCTTTTGGCATTGTTTTTGCACTCTACTCAACTTCTATTGTCAACCGCTTTGACTATAATGCAATTGCACTCACGCACTTTTTAACACTTGGTTTTTTTACCCATATTATGTTTGGCTCTATGTTCCAGATGATTCCTGTTATGCTTGGTTTGGCTTATAATAATGTCGTACGCAATGCAAACATCATCTACTACACACTCAATCTAGGAACCCTGCTTTTTGTTTCAGGTTTTTTAACAGCAAAAACAGCGCTGCTTCATGCCGGAGGAACTCTTCTTCTTGTTTCATTTTTATACTTTAGCCTGCTCTCTTTAAAAACAGTACTTAGCAGTGAGAACAAAGACTTTATGGTTAAAACCTTTGCAACAAGTTTTTCCCTGCTGGCTCTTGGCAGTATTTTTGGTTTTTTAGCACTTTTAGTACATGCAGGAGTACTGCTTTATCCTTACTTTGGCGACATCCATATGGCACTTATGTTATTTGGTTGGGTATTTTTACTTATCAATGCGGTCTCTTATAAGATCATACCGATGTTCTTTGTTGCAAAGGAGTTTCCAAGCTGGATTAAAAACAGTTTTTATCTCAGTGTCTTGTTCTTACTTATAAGTTTTACACTTCTGCGTGAGGGAGAGCTTTTTGAAGTGTCACAAGCTGTTTTAGCAGTTGTAGCGTTTTTAGCCATTATATTTGCTCTCTTTAGTATTATGATTTTGTCAAAACGTAAAAGAAAGCGAAAAGATCTCAGTATCACACTATGGTACTTTGCTATGACAAATCTCACTTTAGCCAGTGTACTCTTTATCTACAGATCTTTTTTTGAGTATGAGTATCTTGATCTAGTCATTGGTTTTTTTGTACTCTTTGGTGGTATATATGCACTCATTAATGCCATGCTTTACAAGATAGTACCTTTTTTAACCTGGTTTCATCTGAGTTCAAATATGGTCTTTGACGCAGAGATGTCACAGGTCATCTTAAAAAAAGATATGCAGCTACAGGTTAATCTTTACTATATCAGTTACCTTTTTATGCTGTTTGTGCCACTATGGAGTTTTATGGGAAGTATAGCTGCTTTGGTTTTTTCTGTAGCATCGGTTTTACTTTTTAAAAATATACTGACAGCTTACCGGTATTACAATGAGTATATAAAAAAGGCTATGACTATTTAAACTGAAGTGCAAGAGAGACTCTGTCTGTTACACCTGCTTTTTTAAAAATATGCTGCATATGCCCTTTTACCGTTGAGAGGGCTATGCCTTTTGCCTCTGCTATCTCTTTGTTTGAGAGGCCATGTGCCACCATGATGCTTATATCTTTTTCTGTCTGCGTGAGCTTCGAGATAAACTCCGGCTCGTCACTGCTTTTATCTTGAATAAACTTACTAATGATATAGTGTGTCAAATCTGCAAAGAGCCAACTTTTTCCACTTTGAACCTTTTGCAGTAAAAGCAACAGGTTTGATTTGTCAATAAAAGCATTTTCATACGCTTTGATATTTTTTCCTATAACCATAGAAGCATGCTCTACTTCCGGTACAGATTTAAAGAACAAGAGTGTTGCGTGAGCATATCTTTTTAACTGAGGCAATGTCTCTGCTAAGTTATCCAGACTATCTTCATCAACCATTACTACTTTTTTTTCATCATCCTGTGCAAGAAAACGCAGCAGCTGCTCTTGAGATGCAAGCACTTCTGTTTCATAGTGACCCACCAAAGCATCACTCCAATGCTTTTTTATCGCATTTTGTCGTGTAAATAAAACAATTTTCTCAATCTTTTTATCGCTCACTTAATACATTCTCCCGAGCTCTTAAAATAGGTTTTAAGATATAATCCAAGACTGTCTTCTTTCCTGTGATGATATCTACATCAGCTGTCATCCCAACAATGAGCTTTAACTTTTTATCTGGAGTTCCCAAATAATTTTTGTCCGTTTTTATACGAACAAGGTAGTAGCTTTTTTTATCTATATCATCCACTATCGTATCTGCGCTAATATGCGTTAAAACACCCTCAAGCGAGCCATATATCGCAAAGTCATAAGCAGAAAACTTCACTATGGCTCTTTGCCCAGGATACAAAAAGGCAATATCTGCAGGACGAATTTTAGCTTCTATAAGTAAGTTATCCTGACTTGGTACGATCTCAACTATATCCATACCAGGTTTTACAACTCCCCCTACTGTGTTAACCATTAGACGGTTGACTGTACCATTAACCGGTGAACGTACATAAGTTCTTCGTACTTTGTCCTCACGCGCTATATTTGTCTTTTTGATACGCTCCATCTCCGCCATCGTCTCATTATAGAGCTCTTTTGCTTTGTTTTTAAACTTTAACTGTACCTCTTTGATATTGTTTTTCTGTTCCTCTATAACAGAGATAAGACGAGGTATTGAGAGTTCAATCGCTCTAATCTCTCCGCCTAAGCTACTCTCTTCACGTTGGAGTTGTAAAAACTCTACTTCTGACACCAAAGCTTTTTTGACAAGTGGTCTGTTTAACTCTACCTCTTTTTGAAGCAGCTCATAGTTTTTTCTCAGCTGCTTTAACTTAGCCTCAGCCTCTTTTTTCTCTGTGCGTTTTTGCTGCAGACGTCTTTGATATATAAGTATGTTGTTATTGAGCTGTTCTTTGTTACTGAGATACAATGATCGCTCATGCTTTATGAGCTGGGGAGATTTTTTCTCTATCTCCGGACTCACAACAAACTCAGTACCCAAAGACTCTGCTTTAAGACGAATACTTTTTGCTTCAAGCTCGTTATAGCGTAACTCATTTTCTAAAAAGTTACTCACAAAACTTGTATCATCTATCTTTACAAGAATCTGCCCTTTTTTGACCTCATCACCCTCTTTGACCAAGATCTCACTTACTATTCCACCCTCAAGGTTTTGCACTATCTGAAGTTGATGTGATGGTATCACTTTTCCCTGTCCGCGCGTGAGAGCATCTATCTCAGCATTATATGCCCAAACTATCAGCCATATCACTACTGCCGCTCCCACCCAAAGCATCAAGCGTGTTGTAAAGTTTGTCTTCATCAGTATTGCCGAACTTACAGAGTTTATGTAGTTGAGATCATCTTCATTTTTTACATTGAGTTTTTTTATCTCTTTATCACTGTATGAGTAGTCAACAAATTTATCTTTTAAACTCATTGTCGTACTCCTCTTCGTTTATCTATTCTCTTGTCTGTAAGCCTTTTCATTACATCACTATATGTTCCATCAAGTAAAATCTTCCCCTGCTCTATCAAAATAAGTCTATCTGTAATTTGTAATATAGAAGGTTTATGTGAGATAATAATAGTTGTTCGTCCCTCTTTATACTCCTTGAGTGCTTTAATAAAACCAGCCTCACTTGTACTGTCCATAGAGTTTGTCGGCTCATCAAGTAAAATAATCGGCGCAGTATGAATAAATGCACGTGCTATGGATATTGCCTGTTTTTGCCCGCCAGAGAGGCTCTCTCCACGCTCACCGACCGGCATATCAAAGCCCATAGGGTGAATATCTACAAAACGCTGTGCACCACTCATTTGTGATACTCGAAGTATCTCTTCGTCACTCGCATCTGGCATACGAACTGTAATGTTCTCTTTGAGAGTGCCTTTAAAAAGAACTGTATCTTGCGGCACATACGATATACCATGACGCAAGTCAGCCGGGTCTATCTGCTTGATGTCTATGCCGTCTATGAGTATAGAGCCCTCTGTTGGCTCATAGAGCCCAAGTATCAGTTTTTCAATGCTTGTCTTTCCTGAACCGTTTGTTCCTATTATGCCAACAGACTCACCAGGTTTAATTATAAAACTGACGTCATCAAGTACCTTTTTATCACTGCCAGGGTATGCAAAACTGACATTTTTAAACTCTATTTTTCCCTTAAATGAAGGACGCTGCACAAACTTCTTGCCCTCTTCTCTCTCAACAGGCAGCTGCATGATATCATCGAGGGTTTTATAGGCTGTTTTTGTCTGCTGAAAGTTAGAGATAAGCGATGCTATCTGTGCCAGTGGAGCCAACGTGCGTGAGCCAAGCATAACAATGGCAATAAGCCCACCCATACTAAGCTCTTTATCACCTATGGCATAAACACCACCTATAATGAGTGCAACCGTGTTAAACTGTACTATAAAGTTCACAACTGTAGAGATGGAGTTTGAGAGTATTTTAGACTTTAAACTCTTTCGTGCCACATCACCGGTTGCCTCTTCCCATTTCCACTGAGAATGTCCACTGATTCCAAGCGCTTTGATGGTCTCAAGAGCACTTAAAGACTCTATGAGTATGCCGTTTTTTCTGGCAGTTGACTCATATGTTGACTCTATGCTTTTTTGCAGTGGTTTTTGTACCAAAAAACTGTAAGCAATGATAATAAGAGCACTGATGATAGGAATAGATACCAACCAACCGCCTATGATGTAGATGATAAAGAGAAAAATAATTGCAAAAGGCAGATCTATCATCGTTGCTACAGAAGATGCTGTAAAAAAGTTACGAATGGAGTCAAAATCTTTTAAATTACTTGCAAATGAACCGACAGAGTGTGGTTTGTGTGACATTTTCATGTTCAAAACCTGCTCATAGATCAGTGATGACATAATGATGTCACTCTTTTTACCTGCATTTTCCAAAAAGTACGAACGCAAAAACTTTAAAACCATATCAAAAAGATATAAGACAACTATTCCCGTTGCAAATACCCACATTGTATCTATGGCATTGTTTGGTACAACTCTGTCATAGATGTTCATAGTGAAGATAGGGGTAGCCATGATAAAGAGGTTGATTAAAAAAGAGGCGATGATTACATCTGCATAGATCTTTTTTGAATACTTTATTGTATCCCAAAACCAGTGCTTTTTTTCATGCTTTAAAATACGCTGATGAGCATCTTTGTAGTGGTGTTCCGGTTTGAGTAAAAAAGCGTAGTTTAGGTATTCTGCTTCAAGGTCTTCGACTTTTACCCAGTTCTCACCCTCTTCTATGTCCGGTAAGATGATCTTTGCATGTTTTCTGTCTGGAGATATTTCTGTTAATATACAGGCATTTTCATTCTTCTCATCACCCTTGAGTATCAAAATCATTGGCAACAAAAGCGGGGATATATCTTTAAATGAGTAGTTTACTAACTTAGAGCTAAACCCTGCACGCTTTGCTGCACGAGCAAAAGCAGACTTTGAATCATTTGCATTGAGAGAAAAGAGCTTTGGTGTCACTCTTCCAGGTTCAACTGGAAGATCAGCCACCAATGCATCTGCAGAAAACGGTCTGTTGTAGAGCTTGGTGAAGATCACCAAACACTCTAAAACAGGATCTTTATGTTTACTGCTTGATGTCAACACCCATCTCCTCTAAAAGTTTTCCTGTGTATGAAAGGAGCTGATAGTAAGCAAGATAGTGGTTATACTGTGTTGTAACCATGCGGTTTCTAGCAGCATTGTACTCTAACTCGATGTTCAAGAGGTCAATGATACTTCTTCTTCCTAAGTCATGCTCTTCTTGGTAGTCTGCAACAGTTTGCTTACTCGCATCAATATTGCGTTGAACATATACTATTTGATCTTTTGTAGAGGTGTATGTCTGCCATGCTATCTTTGTAAATGCTTCTATGTAACGTTTTGAGTCTTCCAAGCTGCTCAGTTTTTCTAACATTTTATACTTGTTTGACTCAACAACCGCTTTGTCTGAGAGACCATTAAAGATGTTATAGCTTAACTTTAAAAGTACATTATAGCCATTCTCTTCATCATATGGCTGTGTAGCTGTAGTACGGATACCATTTAAGTCTTCGTTCCAGTAAGCCTGCGCCTGAATGTCTGCTTTTGGATAGTACGTAGCTTTTGACTTCTCATAGATGGCTTTTGCAGCTGCGATATTCGCCTGCGATACATGGATGGTAGGGTTGTTCTCAAAAGCCATTTTTACAAGTTCATCAAGGTTTTGAGACGGTAATGCTCCCAAGCTTGGTATTTCCAGCTCATTTGCATCTATTTTTGTTTTTAGTAAACGTTGGAAAGAATACAGAGAGTTTTTATAGTTTTGCTGCGAAGCTATATATGAACTACGCGCATTTTCATAACGTGAGAGTGTCTGCTCATAATCTGATGCACGACCTATACCTGAGTCTAATTTCTCTTTTATCTGGTCAAGATACTTTTTGTGAACCGCAACATTTTCCTGTGCAATATCTTGTAGCTTTTTCTTGCGTATGATGTCAAGATACGCTCCTACAACTTCCAAAGCAAGAGTATTCGCTTTATCTTGCAGGCTTTTATCTGCTGAGAGTATCAAAGATTGTTGTCGTTTGACATCATTGACAGTATCAAAACCTGCAAAGATATTCTCTGTAACTGTTGCTGATGCATCTTGTCTTGTATGATATACTTTGTCTCTTTGGTTTGCTATTGTCTGTGTCATTTCAGGACCTACAGAATAAGCCAGATCTACAGATGGCAAGTAGCCTGAGTAAGCACTTTGTAAAAGTTCTTTCTCACTCTGTAAGATGTTCTTTTTAATGTATATTTGAGGATTTTCTTCGATGGTTTTTACTACTGCATCATTTAAACTCAATGCACTCAATAACGAAGGCAGTATAACTGCTGTAGCGAGCAAGTGTTTCATTGTATATCCCTTTTTTTGTTATTTACTGTTTATTATAAAGATTATAGCACTATCAGCTTAACGCAACACTTAATTTTGGTGAAAAATTGATGAATTATATACTATTTTTCATAAAACGCATACAATTACTCATATGAATATGTTAAAATCCTCCTATGAAAAATTTCTCCCCTGATATCCAATTAATTATTGCATGCTGTCAAAATAATATAGACTCAAATAATATAAAATCATTGATCGTGCAAATTAAAGATTGGAATGGTTTTATTGACCTTGCTTATGCACACGGTGTATTTCCTCTTGTCTATAAAAGCCTCAAAAAACATACAGACTTAATAGCTCAAGATGTACTGCAAACAATGAAAACAAACAACATGGAAATAGTAAAAGAAAATATGCTTATGAGTGCAGAGCTCATTAAAGTAATGAAACTCCTTGAAGAAAACGGCATAGAAGCCCTCGCCTTCAAAGGCCCTACTTTAGCACAAATGGCTTATGGGGATATTGCGCTTCGGCA
>Ga0256837_1001896_pt1 | contig 13688 bp, 13 predicted proteins | sample 4562384metaG_FD_185976 | JGI IMG/M metagenome (GOLD analysis project Ga0256837, IMG submission 185976) | Hydrothermal vent microbial communities from Guaymas Basin, Mexico - 4561-384 | ecosystem: Environmental > Aquatic > Marine > Hydrothermal vents | place: Mexico: Guaymas Basin | collected... | reverse complement strand
TTTCTTGTCAAATCTTGAGATAAGTGAGTTTCTAGTTCTGCTTGCAAAGCCATCTCTGTAAGTTGTTTGATTAATGGAGCTAATGCACCATCTTTCCCTCCAATACCTTTTCCTGCTTTGAGCTGTGTTGCAAACTCTGTAACGTCTATTTCCATTTTCATCTTTAAATCCTTCTGTGTTTAACATTTTATCTAATTGACACAGAATTATTTACACTCCCTATAGTGATTTATAATCCAATATCTTTTTTAATGTGTAAAATCTTTTCTGCTATCTGTAAGTCATGAGAATAATTATTATATAATCCCATTGTCTTTGTTCTTACTTTTGTAAGATAGTCTACAAGTAACTTTGAGTCAGTATTTTCTAGGGCAAGTTTAAAAATAAAAGGTAAATACGCTCTATACTCATCTTCCGCATTAAAATCTAAATTTGAAATACCAATAGGATCCCATTCTAAATAAAGAATTTTATCAATTTTTTTGTAAAGTTCAAGTTCAAAGGGTTCTAGTTTTTTACCCATTAATTACTCCACCGTAACAGATTTAGCCAAATTCCTCGGCATATCTACATCATTTCCAAGTCTAACAGAAATTTCTAGTGCTAGGAGTTGTGTGACTACCATCATTTCAAAAAACTCAAGCATAGGGTGAGAATCGTATTTGGTTTGTATGAAGTCATCTGCTAAGTCAAAAGGTAGTGGGGAGATGGCACAGATGGTGGCATCTCTTGCACTTAGCTCTTCTACATTTGACTTTATCTTCTCATAGTGCATAGTTTTTGGCATGAGAGCGATAGTAAAGAGTTCTGCGTCAGCTAGGGCTATGGGACCATGTTTCATCTCACCTGCTGGGTAGCCTTCTGCATGCATGTAGCTTATCTCTTTGAGTTTTAATGCACCTTCTAAGGCAAGAGGGAAGAAGATGTCACGCCCGATGAAGAAGAAACCATGTCCATGTAGGTAGCGTTTAGAGAGACGATTTAGTTTAGCATGTAGCGTATCTGTAACCATGAGGGCTTTAGGTGTATGTAGCATGGCATTTATCTCTCTATGTAGTACCTCTTTAGAGATGGTTTTTTTCTCTTGACCCATATAGAGTGCAAGTATCCAAAGAACCATGGTTTGTGTAGCAAAGGCTTTAGTACTTGCTACGCCTTTTTCTATGCCTGCTCTTGTGAGTATGGCTGCATCACTCTCTCTGACTATGGAGGAGTTATCTACATTACAGATGCTTAAACTTTTAAGTCCAGCACTTTTTGCCATTTTAAGAGCTTCGAGTGTATCTGCTGTTTCTCCACTCTGAGAAATAGTAATAAAGAGAGTATCTTTTGTAAGTAGAGGCTCTTTGTATCTAAACTCTGAAGCTATTTCGATGTCACATCTTACTTTTGATATACGCTCAAAAAGGTAAGCAGAGGTAAGGGCTGAGTGGTATGAAGTACCACATGCACAGATTTTGATAGCAGAAATACCATCAAAAAAGTTTGCATCTAACTCATCTAGGGCGATACTGCTATCAAGAACACGACCCATCATCGTCTCAGACATTACACGACTCTGTTCGTAAATCTCTTTTTCCATAAAGAAACGGTATCCATCTTTTTGGGCTAAAACTTTGTTAGCTGTAAGAGCTTGCTTGGTAAAGCTTCTCTCTCCTTTTGCATTAAAAAGCGTAACCTTTCCATCTTTAGCATATCCATACTCTCCATCTTCTAAGTAATACACTTCAGTAGCTTTTCCGATAATAGGTGTATCTGAAGAGGCAAAATAGACTTCATCTTTATCGAACCCTATAAGCATAGGAGAGCCATTTTTTGCAAAGAAAATAGTATCTATAGCTGCTTCAGTGATGAGTAGTGTTGCATAAGCACCTTCTAGTTTATCAATAGTTTTTTCAAATGAAGGAAAAGCATCGTCTGTTTTATTATAAAATTTTTCAAATAGATGTACAATAGTCTCTGTATCAGTTTGACTTAAAAAAGTAACACCATCAGACTGCAACTCCTCTTTAAGTATTTGGTAATTCTCTATAATACCATTATGTACGACATAAGAGTATGTACCTAAGTGTGGGTGAGCATTGAGCTCTGTAGGTTTACCATGGGTTGCCCATCGTGTATGACCAATAGAAATACCAAAACCTTCACTCTCATAAGCTTTAGTTTTCTCTCTAAGATTTTGAAGTTTTCCTATAGCTTTGAAGTTACTAAGTTTTTTACCCTCTATAATAGCGATACCAGCAGAGTCATAGCCTCTATATTCTAACTCTTGAAGTCCATCAAGTAGTATCTCTTTTTTCTCTTTTGGCCCTATATATCCAACAATTCCACACATTATTAATTCCCTATAAGTTTATCTATTATCTTATCTGTATTATGACAAAAGTTTCCATTCTTTTCAATGAGAAAAATATCTCTTACGCTATTTTTTAGTGTATGTATTTTAGCTGAGACAATATCTATCCCTAATTCATCGAACATATTGATAATATAAGCGAGCAATCCTTTTTGATTTTTTGTATGTAGGTGCATAATAGCGTAACTTTGAGAGTGCTCACAATCAATCTGAAGTTCCCCTTTCTCAATAGTAGGAAGATGTAGAGTATTTTTCTTACTTGTATCAAATGAGTGATGCAGTATCTCTTCAATGAGAGGTATTTCAGAATCATCTACTTTTAGAGAAAAATCTATCTTAAAATACTTTAAATTAGTAAAAAGTTTACAAATATCCATATTGACAACTTCAAGATTAGAGAGTTTACTTAAAAAATAACCCAAATTAAAAGAGTCTGCACGAATAAGCTCAACAGTCAAATAGTTTTTATTGCTAATCAAAAAGCTATACGTTTTAGTTTGAAAGCCTTTTTTAGCGATGGCTACAATTCTTTCTGGTTTATAACGTAAAAAGAGTAAGTTAGAAGGGATTTCTAAAATCTTTTTCTGTTCGATTCTACTTAATTTAAGAAAGGTAGCGTCTTTTTTTAATGTCTGCTCTTTTTTAATGCGTTTTGCAGCTTCATCTATCATAACAGTATGATTTAATGCTTCAACAGAATGTATATAAAGTGTCTTTATAAGTCGTGCATTAAAAGAGTTGTAAGTCTCTTTTCCTACACCACTCATATCGGCATACGTTAAGATATAAATCATATCTAAGAGTTTTTTACTTTTAAAATGAGAAGCAAATCCTAAGATGGCTTTTTCATTATAAAGGTCTTCTCTTTGTGCCACATTACTCATTAGTGTATGGTAAAGTATAAGTGTCTCACCCATTTTAACTAGTTCAGAGTTTACATGTAGTTTATCTGCAAAGATTTTAAAGAGGGAAGCTCCTACCCCATGATGGTCACGCTTACGTCCTTTTCCTGCATCATGTAAAAATGTTACAAGTTTGAGTAACGCTTTTTCATCAGTAGTCAAATCTTCAAATAATTTTTTTATAAAATCATCTGTTATATGTTCTAAATGATAGACCGATTTTAAAGAGTGTATATCTACTGCATACTCATGATAACCATCAAATTGTGGTAAATCTACTACTTTTCGTATGGGTGGTATAACATATTTGAGCAGTCTTGAAAACGACAAAGCACTTAAAATATAATAAGAGTAGGGCTGATAAAAGAATGTAGCTATGATTTGGTAGAGTGTCTCATCTGGGCGGTCAGGTTTATGAGCGATAATCAGTTGTTGTACAAATGTAGAGTGAGCATAAAATGGCTCTTTAGCATGAGATGATAACTCTTCAAGTAGGGTATTGAAATCTGTATTTTTAGTGTAAAGAAAATGCTTTTGTGGGTCTGGAGCCATGTATGCTTTGTTGAGCTTATTTATCCATATAATACTATAGAGTCTAATAATCTTAAGACTCTCTGTTACTTTTTTGGCAAACCTCATATGTCCTTGTTGTGTCTCTTTGTAGCCAAGAAGTTTTGCAATACTAGGAATAAGGTCAAGACGTAATTTGTCCTCTTTTTTAGATGTAGCAAGGTGCAGAGCAGAACGCACACGAAATAAAAATTCCAAGGCTATTCTAAAAATACGATACTCTTTTTCATCTACAATAGTAGAAGGAAGGTTTTTAATGTTATCTACATTGTAGATGGCTTTTCCTACCCAAAAGACTAAGTTTGCATCTCGAAAACCTCCTACCCCCTCTTTTAAATTTGGTTCCATAGTAAGAGGAAATTTACGATGTTTTATCTTTTGTTCATCAAGTTTAAGTCTTATAAACTCTTCTATATTGTCATGACGTATTTTGCTAATAGCATTTTGTGTATCTACCCAAATAAAGTGTGAACCTTCTATAAAGCGAGACTCTATGAGTGCAGTTTTTATGGTAATATCAGTTTTAGAAACGGCATATAACTCTTCAACAGTATGAACACGATGACCAAGTTTGAGTCCTGTGTCCCAAAGGATGTAGAGAATTTTCTCTATCATCTCTTTAATATTATAACCAGGAATCTCTTTATAGACTATCATTAGATCAATGTCTGAATGTACACAAAGTTGCTCTCTACCATAAGAGCCTAATGCTACAAGAGCAAGAGGAATGGAGTTTTTCATAGGAGCGTAGTCACGAAACATAGAACGAAGAGCTACTTTATAGATGATTTTTAATACCATATCAATTTTTTTAGTATGTTTTAAAAGAAAATCTTTACCACCAGTGGTAGCAAAAGTATCTTCAAGTGTATCAAAGTAGAGTTTTATATCTTTCTTAAGTACTTTGGCTATCTGAAAATCAGCAGCATTCTCGTAGAGCAGTTCTTCTATTTGGGCTTTTACTTTGTTCAATATACTCTCCATAATGTTATAGTGGTATAATACCAAAAATAACTAATGGTGGATATATATAGATGGATTTGATACAAAAGGTACGTAACAGAGAGAGACTTACACAAAAAGATGGTGAAGCACTTTACAATTTAGATCTTTATACTTTAGGTGAACTAGCAGATGAGATACGCCAAGAGAAATATGGTAAAAAATCTTACTTCAACATTAATCGTCATATTAATCCTACCAATGTATGTGCAGATATTTGTAAATTTTGTGCTTACTCTGCAAGTAGAAAAAACCCAAACCAATACACTATGAGTCATGAAGAGATTTTGGAGATTGTAAAAAACTCACAAGCTATCGGTGCAAAAGAGATGCACATCGTCTCTGCACACAACCCTCATGATGGTGTAGAGTGGTATATGGGAGCCTTTAGAAAAATAAAAGAAGCTTACCCTGAGCTTCATGTAAAAGCTATGACAGCAGCAGAGATAGACTTTTTAACTAGAGAATATGGCATCTCCTACGATGAGATACTAGACCTTATGATAGAGAGTGGAGTAGACTCTATGCCTGGTGGTGGAGCAGAGATTTTTGATGAAAAGGTACGTGAGTACTTATGTAAAGGTAAAGTTACTTCATCTCAATGGTTAGAAATCCACCAAAAGTGGCATGAAAGAGGCAAAGAGAGCAATGCAACGATGCTCTTTGGGCATGTAGAGACAAGATCGCATCGTATAGACCACATGATACGACTACGTGACTTACAAGATAAAACAGGAGGATTTAATGCCTTTATCCCTCTTGTGTATCAACGTGATAATAACTTTTTAAAAGTAAAAGATTTCCCATCAGGTCAAGAGATACTAAAAACTTACGCCATCTCACGTATCATGTTAGATAATATCCCTCACATTAAAGCATATTGGGTAACAGCATCCATCAATCTAGCACTCATAGCTCAAGAGTTTGGAGCAGATGACCTTGACGGAACCATAGAAAAAGAGTCCATTCAAGCAGCAGCAGGAGCAGCAAGCTCACAAGGCATGAACCTAAACGACTTCATCGCACTCATTAAAAACTCAGGATTTACTCCTGTTGAGAGAGATAGTTTGTATAATGAGTTGGTGGTTTATGAGTAGGGTAACACTTTCATAAAACCACACTTCTGCCAAAAGATTCAATAAACTTTTCTGCTATAATAAACTAAAAAGGAGTTTCCTTATGACTATACAGATAAAAGACCCTTTTATAACGACATTATTTAAAACAAGCTTCTATAATGACACAAGCAAATTTGTAGAAGCTATAAAAGAGCTTTTTCAAACAAAGTCGAAATTAGAAGCACAAGAGTACAATCTATTAAAAGCTTATGACAGAGATGAGCTTTCACTTGGTCAAGTAGCTACTATTTTAAACCTCTCAAAAGAGGAGACAATGAAACTTTTACAAAAATATGATATTCCTTTTATCAGAGTAGATAGTGAATATTTAGAGCAAGAGTTTGGAGCATTTAAGTAGTTTATGAATGATATTGTAATTAGTGATACTACGGCTCTGATTATTCTTGCCAAATCAGATGCTTTCTCTCTACTCTCAAACCTTTTTCAAAAAATTTATATTCTCCAAGCTGTTTATGATGAGCTGATGTTCAAAGATGATATTGTCAATTATCGGATTAATGCGTTTGATAGAATTGAGGTAAAACCTGTAATCGACATGGCTATTTTAGAGCGAATTAAAATGCTAAAAATTGACAAAGGTGAAGTAGAAGCAATTAGTTTGGCTCTTGAACTAAATTTAATGTTAATTATAGATGAGCGAAAAGGAAGAAAAATAGCTCTTAATCAAGGTCTTAAAATTGTTGGGGTTTTGGGAATCTTAATAGAGAACTATAGACAAAAATTTCTAACACTTGATGAGGTGAAGCTCAATTTCCTTCTTTTTAAACAGCAAGGTTTAGGAGTCAGTGAGCAGTTAGAGAAAATCTTTTTTGAGAGGTTGGTGTAGGGAGCGTTTGCTAACGCATCACGAGATAAAATCTGCATAAAATTATGTTTTTGCCGAAAGGCTTAACCTATTTATAAAATTAAATAGTATAAAAGGATTTCTATGACAATCTCAAATGATAAATTATCTCTTACTTCATTTACATCAATTTCTAAGCAATTAACAGAAATTAAATTCTTAAAGAATGAAATTGACCAAACTATGAAGAATAAAAAAAATAAGTTATTAGAATTAGTGGAAGCAAATTTAAATAATGACTTTTTAAGTTCTGTAAATTTTACATGTTATAATCCATATACTAATCAACTCACTATTTTGGGTCATAAAGAAGAAACAATAGCAACAAGAATGGCTACATTAAATAATTATTACAATAAACAATGTTTATAGTTATTAGTAGAGTCATATGAGTTATTTGATAAATATTTAAAGAATCTTTATGATGAATTAATTATGGTTGATGATTCCTTTAAAATTCAGAACAAAAATTCAAAAGAAATTTTGAAAAAACTTAGAACAAAAATTCCTAATTTTAAAAAACTTGAGATTAATAATAATCTAGGTATTGATTTTCAATTAATGATTGTATTTTATTCAAAAATTAGACACTTATCTGTACATGAGGGAGGAATTGTTCCTAATAAAGAATTGTTTATTAAAAAAGTTTTGGATGAAGCAAATATTTCTAGTAAAAAAGAGTATAGTCAATATATTGCTCAAAAAGTAGATGATTTTTTTGAAAAGGATATGCTTATTTTAAAAACAATACATTTTAAAGAAAAAAATGAATTAGGAGTAAATATAGAAATGAATACAGATAGATTTAATGATTTACTTGGAAAATTAGGAAGTTATATCTATATGATTCAGATTGAAGTATTAAAATATACTTTAGAGTAAATAACAACTATACAAACTATTACAATTTCTACAAGACGAGGTTTACTATAAAATCTATATTTTGCCTAAGACCACACTAGAAGTTAACAATAATGAAGAGAACAAAAGAGCTTTTATAGAGCTACTTTCTTATATTAATGATGATAGTGAATTTAGATTTGAGATAGAGGGTTGTAGAGTTTTAAAATTTTAATCAAATTATTCATTAAAGATATTATGCTAAAATAACAACTAAAAAAGAATCTATAAAATGACCAAAATCTACTACCCTTACCAAGAGTTCAAGCAAGACTTGAAAACTTTAACCCAAAAAATAGACCAAACTTTTGATACCCTTGTTCCCATCTCTAGGGGAGGGCTTTCTATGGGGCAGATGTTGGGTGAGTATTATAATATTCGTGAAGTATATGCTATCAATACTATTGGGTATAACGATACTCAAAAGTTAGATAAAGTGAAAGTATTTCATCTTCCAGACTTGTCTAAAGCTCAAAAAGTTTTGATACTTGATGATATTGTAGATAGTGGAGAGACTTTAGTGGAGGTTTTAAAAGTTTTAAAACATAACTACGCTCATGTTGAGTTTTTTACAGCTTCTATTTTTTACAAACAGACGGCTATAGTAGAGCCTACTTGGTGGGTAAAAGAGCCAAAAGGGTGGATAGAGTTTTTTTGGTCAGATGATTTGAAGGATTAATCTATCATTTTAAAACTTCTTTAAAAGTACTCATTTGATATACTTCTCATACTTAATACTAGGAAAGAACAATATGATTTTAATGATAGACAATTATGATAGCTTCACTTATAATGTGGTGCAATACTGTTTAGAACTTGGAGCTGATTTAAAAGTTATTCGTAATGACGAATTAACAGTTGATGAAATTAAAGCATTAAATCCTGAAAAGATTATTCTTTCACCTGGACCTGCTACACCAGATGAAGCAGGGGTAACATTAGAAGTTATTAAAGCTTTTGCAGATACTACACCTATATTTGGTATCTGTTTAGGACATCAAAGCATAGCACAAGCTTTTGGCGGTGATATAATAAGAGCTAAAAATATGATGCATGGTAAAACATCACAAGTTGTTATAGATAAAGAGACTCCTATCTTTAAAGACTTACCTAATGAGTTTAGAGCTACACGTTATCATTCCCTTACTGTAAAAAAAGAGACACTTCCTGAAGCTATCATAGCAACTTCACATAGTAAAGATGATAACGAGATTATGTCTATTCAGATTAAAGATAGACCTATCTACGGTGTGCAGTTTCATCCAGAATCTATCATGAGTGAACATGGACATGAAATGCTAGACAACTTTTTAAAGCTTTAATTCCTAATAATGAAAAAGGAATACTTTCTTTTAGGGTTGCTCCTTTATGCTATATCTGTTCTTTATTTGGCTATGACTACGCCTATTAGTCCTCATGAAGCCAAGATACTTTATACTTCCCAAGATTTAATAGGTACATTGATGAGATGGGGAGAAAGTCTTGTATCAGGTGTTATAGGGCTAAGACTTTTCTTTCTAATTTCAGGTTTTATAACAGTATGGCTCTTTTATGAGCTAAGTTATCGGTACTTTTCAGAGGAGAGAGATGCTTTTCTATCTACTTTTATTTTTATGTTTTTACCAGGAATATTAACTGCAACAACTTTGGTAAATGTAGCGATTATTGTACTTCCCTTAGTGTTACTTTTTGTGCTACTTTATGAAAAAGGGTATTTTAAAATCCTACCTTTTATTATGTTGATTCTCTTTTTTATTCATGAAGCTTCTATTATATTTTTTGTTGCTGTACTACTTTATGCAGTATCAAATAAAGATAAAAAACTTATAATTATGGCTTCTACTTTTCTTTTAGCTTTTATCTATTTAGCCAAAGGTATAGAAATTGGAGGAAGACCCTCTGGGCATTTTGCAGAAGTATTTGGTCTCTATGCTACAGTTTTTTCTCCTTTACTTTTTTTATATTTTTTTTATACAATGTATCGTATTTTGCTAAGAGAGGAAAAAACACTTCTTTGGTATATCTCTTTTACAGCTCTAGCTTTTTCTTTACTTCTTTCTATCCGTCAACGTGTCTATATCACAGATTTTGCTCCTTACGTACTTATTTCAATAATACTAATGTTAGATATTTTTAACCATAGTATACGTGTAAGATTACCAGAATTTAAGAAGTATTATAGATGGGGATTTAATACCGTTATTACATTTCTATTTTTAAGTGTATCCGTGATAGTTTTTCATAAAACACTATTTTATATATCAAATAATCCCAATAAACATTTTGCACATCGTATTTACAATCCCTATCTTTTAGCCAAAAGCTTAAAAGAACAAGGTTTTACTTGTAATGAGCATATAAAAGGAAAAGAAAGTTATCAATTACAATATTATGGTCTTCCCCCTTGCCTTAAGAAAAAATAAGCTTACTTACTTGTTTCTAAAATACACAGTCGTTACTTTCTCCTTATAGTTTATATTGGCTATACAGAAGATAAATCTATCTAGTGCTAAAATATTAAGAACTTAATAAAAGGAGAACTCGATGGCTCAAAAAGCGATTAGAGAATACGATGCTAAGTCAATCTTAGCAAAACATTGGGATAAATACTTTCCAGATTTTACATATGCATATGAAACAACTATGGTTCAAAATGGTGCTGAACTATTAGAAGAAGCAAAAACAAAAACATGGTTAAATGAAAAAACATTGGTTGCAAAACCAGATATGTTATTTGGTAAAAGAGGAATGAATGATTTAGTACTTTTTAGAGATGCTAAACCAGGTGATGTTTCTTTAGCTAAAGCTTCAAGTTGGATAGATGAAAAATCAACAGGTAATCAATCAGTTTACTTTTCATTTGATGGGGAGACTCCTACTGGTGAACCATCTGTAGATAAACTAACTAACTTTATTGTTGAACCATTTACTCCTCATGAACAATCAGAAGAGTATTATGTTTCTGCAACATGTGTAGGTGACAATGATGTTATCTATATGTCTGCAGAAGGTGGTATCGCTATTGAAGAGAACTGGGATGAAAAAGTTATTGAAGTAGCATTTCCTATCACTGCAACAGAAGATGAAATTGCAACTGCAATTCGTGCAAATGTACCTAAAGATGTTGCAGAAGAAAATAAAGCAAACTTTGCTGAATTTTGTATCGGTTTCTTTAAAGCATACCGTGAGTTAAACTTTGCATACCTTGAAATCAATCCTTTTGTAATGCAAGGAAATAAAATTGAGCTTTTAGATATGGTTGCAAAACTTGATGATACTGCTGGATTTATGATGGTAGACGAGTGGGGTGATGTTGAGTATCCTACAGCATTTGGTATGGAAGCTAAATCTCCAGAAGTTGAAGCTATCGAAGAAGCTGATGCTAAAACTGGTGCATCTTTAAAACTTACTTTACTTAAACCAGAAGCTAGAATCTGGACAATGGTTGCTGGTGGTGGTGCTTCAGTTGTTTATGCAGATACTATTGCAGACATGGCTGGAATCGACGACCTTGCTAATTACGGTGAGTACTCAGGTGGTCCAACTACAGGTGAGACAAAATTCTATGCAGAGACTCTTCTTGATTTAATGACAAGAGAAAAAGATCCTCAAGGTCGTGGAAAAGTTATGATTATCGGTGGAGCTATCGCTAACTTTACTGATGTTGCTAAAACATTTACAGGTATTATTCAAGCTTTTGAAGAATATGCAGACAAAATGAAAGCAGTTGATCTTAAAATTTATGTTAGACGTGGTGGACCAAACTATGAAAAAGGTTTAAAAGACATCAAAGAAGCTGCAGATAAATTAGGTTTATACATTGAAGTATATGGACCTGAAACTCATGTAACAGACATTGTAAGAATGGCACTAGAGGGAGATAAATAATGAACCAACTATATACAAAAAGCACACAAGCAATTTTTTGGAATAATAATAAAACAGCTATTCAAAGAATGCTAGATTATGATTACACAATCAAAAGAGAAACACCATCAGTGGCTGCAATAGTAGCTCCTACATCAAATAATAAATTTGATAAATTTTTCTTTGGACCAGACGAAGTGATGATTCCACTCTTTAAAACAACTGCTGAAGCGAAAGCTGCACAGCCACAAGCTGATGTTTTATTGAACTTTGCATCTTTTAGAACAGCATATGATGTTACTATGGAAGCGCTTGAAATTGGTGGTTTTTCATCTATGATGATTACAGCTGAGGGTATCCCTGAACGTTTAGCACGTGGTATGAACCAAACTGCTCGTGAGAAAAATGTAACTATTATAGGACCAGCAACAGTTGGTGCTATTACTCCAGGTGCATTTAAAGTAGCAAACATTGGTGGTACGATTACTAATATTGTTAACTCTAAACTTCACCGTGCAGGTTCTTGTGGACTTGTAACACGTTCAGGTGGATTATTTAATGAACTTTCCAATATTATTGCTATTAATGCTGATGGTATTGCTGAGGGTGTAGCTATTGGTGGAGACAGATTCGTAGGGTCTGTATTTATTGACAACCTTCTTAGAATGGAGAAAAACCCAGAAGTTAAATATATGATTCTTCTAGGTGAAGTTGGTGGTACTGAAGAGTATAAAGTAATTGAAGCTGTTAAATCTGGTGCTATTACAAAACCAATTATTGCGTGGTGTATTGGTACAATTGCTAAGTATTATGACTCTGGCGTTCAGTTTGGTCATGCAGGTGCTTCTGCAAATGGCGAAATGGAAACTGCTGAGTATAAAAATAATGCAATGAGAGAAGCTGGTATTCATGTTCCAGGTTCATTTAATGATTTACCTGAAATTATTGCTGCAGTTTATCATGAGCTTCATGCAGAAGGTGTTATTAAAGATATCCCAGAACCAGCAATGAATGTATGTCCTACTGTTAGAAGAAGTAAAGAGTTTATTTGTACTATTTCTGATGATCGTGGTGAAGAGTGTACTTATGCAGGTTTCCCAATCTCTAGTGTTGCAACTCCAGATACTGGTAAAGGTATTGGTGATGTTATTTCACTTTTATGGTTTAAAAAACAGTATCCAAAATGGGCTACAGAGTTCATTGAAACAGTTATTAAAACTGTAGCAGACCATGGTCCAGCAGTTTCTGGTGCTCATAATGCTAAGGTAACAGCAAGAGCAGGTAAATCTGTAGTTGAATCACTTGTAACTGGTCTTCTTACTATTGGACCAAGATTTGGTGGAGCAATTGATGGTGCTGCAGAGCATTTCAAATATGCAGATGACAATGGTCTTTCTCCAAAAGAGTTCTTAGGACACATGAAGAAACAAGGTATTCCAATCCCAGGTATTGGTCATCGTATCAAATCATTAAAAAATCCAGATTTAAGAGTTACAGGGCTTATGAACTTTGCTGCTGAACATTTCCCAGCAACACCACTTCTTGATTATGCTAAAACTGTTGAAGCTTTAACTACATCTAAAAAAGAGAATTTAATTCTTAACGTTGATGGTACTATTGGTATTCTTATGGTAGATATGTGGAGAGCGCTAGGTTATGAGGAAGAAGAGATTAATGAATTTATCGCTTCTGGTACGCTTAATGCATTCTTTATCGTTGGTAGAAGTATTGGGTTTATCGGTCATGTACTTGATGAAAAACGTCTTGCTATGCCTATGTATAGACATCCAATGGATGATATACTATACGATGTACAAATGGCTGAAGAGATTTAATCTCCATCTCTTTATACTACATAGCTATCATATAAATGGTAGCTATGTAGCCTTTCTAATTAAAAAACTCTTCTATAACAATCCTATAATTTCCCCTGACTACGACATGTAAATGATAAAATAAAAAGAAATCACAATAAATTACAAAAACCACTTGACAAGAGTGAGCTAAGGTGCTATAATACGCGTCCAACAACACATGGACGTTTAGTGAGTAGCTAAAAAGAGTGTTATTGAGTGATCTTTGACAACCAAATATAAGTAAACAAATCA
>Ga0256837_1001892_pt1 | contig 13714 bp, 8 predicted proteins | sample 4562384metaG_FD_185976 | JGI IMG/M metagenome (GOLD analysis project Ga0256837, IMG submission 185976) | Hydrothermal vent microbial communities from Guaymas Basin, Mexico - 4561-384 | ecosystem: Environmental > Aquatic > Marine > Hydrothermal vents | place: Mexico: Guaymas Basin | collected... | reverse complement strand
CACCATCTTGCATACCAATTTGACCATAGGCTTCGATATTTTGACCAAAGAACCAGTCAGCACCTAAGATATATTGAAAATAATCAGCTTCTTTTTCGTTATCACCAGCTACAGTTACGACTGATCCTGCACGATTAGAAGCTTCTTGAAAATGCATAATAGAACCAGTTACTAAATTATTTTCACCAAACCACCAGTCTAAAATCATACCTTGAACACTATCATCTGATTGTGTAGCAAAGGCTTTATTATTACTAGCAAAGTCATTATCCATAGCATCTTCTAAAGACCCAATAGTATTGTCAGTTTCGTTTAGAGTGCCAGCAAATACTTTAATTTGTACTGGTTCAAAATCCAAATCAGCAGTTAGACCCATCATATCAATATCTGTCATAGCAGCATCGTCACCACGAAGACTGATAACTGGATTAGTTAAACCAGCAGTTACAGTTAATGGTTTATAACCAAACTCTTTTAATGTGATGTAAGCTTCATCAAGTTCTAAAGAACCATTAGCAGCGCCACGGTCTGAAAGATCATTCCATTCTGTTTTAATAGCAAACTCAACATTTTCAGATGCTTTACCAACAAAATCAAGATCTACGTTTAATTCATAATAAGCAGTTTGATCGTTATTGCCATCAACGTTAGTATCTTTAATGTCTGAAGTGTTATCAGCGTAGATACCAGTTAGTTCAATTGAACCACCAATGTTTAGCTCAGTAATTTTAGCTTGAGCAGTTGAAGCAACAAAACCCGCAAGGGCGAAAGCAGATACAGCAGTAAGAATTTTTTTCATTCTATTATTCCTTTAAATTTTAGTTTGTGTAAACCTCTTGGTTTTACACGGATAAACATTTGCAAATCTCACTGTGAGATTTACTATCGTCTATTTGTTCAATCTCCTCCGAGATTGTTATGAACAAGTCAATCTATTCTTTCTCGTCAACGAAACTGTATTTCACCTCCTTTCGCGGGCACACTATGAATATTTAAACCAAGTGTTTTTACCCTTATCGTTGATAAGTATAAATTTCATAAAATTTTAACCTTATAAGTGCTTATAGCAACTAAAAAATTAAAAAAACTAAAAATAATCAAAAACAAATATTAAACTCTTTTATCGACATCCTTTGAAATAACTTTAGTACAAAACAAAAATATTATAAAAAGTTTCTTTACTAAAAGTGCTTAATAACGATGATTTTTGTTGATGATTACAAGCGTAATTTATGCTATTCTAAATATATGATTAATAAAAAAGAATTAATTCAAACTATTCCAAAAGGAATTGCCATGGGCATTGCCGATGTAATACCTGGGGTCAGCGGTGGCACACTGGCGTTGCTTTTAGGCATATACGAACGCTTTATAAACGCCTTAAAAGGTCTTGGTCCCGAACTATTGTCCGAGCTTAACAATGCGGTAATACACTTTTTTAGACTACGCAAAAGCATTTCGCCAGAAAGAAAAGTAAATTCAAGGCATTTAAATTTTACTGATGTTTTAAAAAAATATGACTGCTTTTTTTTAGGATATATATTATTGGGCATAGCCTTTGCCATAGCTATTGCATCAAAAATAATACCCTGGTTAATGATTCATTACACTCCAGAAACTTTAAGTTTGTTTATCGGATTAATTTTGCCATCCATATCTGTACCATACAATGCTATCAAAGCGGGTAAGCGCAGATATAAATACACTAACAAAACTAAACCTGATGGCATTTTAATTATACCCGGTATGATAGGCATAACTATTGCCGTAAGTTGTTCTTTGATTATGCAAAAATACGGAACAATTTTAGGGACGAATTTTGACTTTAAAATTTCAGCAATAATAGTATTTATTTCGGCAATGATTGCTATATGCGCCATGATGCTACCCGGAATCAGCGGTAGTTATTTATTGTTATTAATGGGACAATATTTTTTTGTATTAGGGATAGTAGGCAGATTATTAAATGATTTACTTGGACACCATCCAAGTGTGCATTCCGACGCATTGCTATTGGTATCACGTTTTAGCACCATCGAAGTCTTTGCTCTTGCCTGTTGTTTTGCTAGCGGTGCAATAATAGGCCTGCTAGTATTTTCACGGGTAATAAACTGGTCATTACAACAATATCACAACATCACAATGGCTGGTCTAACTGGCATGGTAATTGGTAGTCTATATGTTTTATGGCCATTTAAAGTTATGCCAACCAAAGAAAAATTAGACAGCCTGCATATAACTATCAATGAAAAAGTAAAATGGTTACCTATGGCAGGTAATAAACTTCCTGAATTTCATCAAATTACAATACCAATAATTTGTTGTTTAATAGGCATTGTAATTTCTTGGAAACTAATACAAATTGGCAAAAAAAATACTTAGATTTAAAAATCTTGGTTTCTTTGGCGTCTAGCAAAGCGTTCGCGTGCCAACTTACGCATATCAGCAACTGTATCTAACTCGTCAACAATTTCTACACCTAATAATGTTTCAACTGCATCCTCTAAAGATATCAACCCAGCCGTTCCACCATGTTCATCAACAACAATGAACAACTGTTCATTACGTTTAATAAACTCTTCCATCACAGCGCCAACACTCATACCTTCTGGGACTATATGCACAGGCGATGCCAATGAAGAAACAGCCAAACCAACCTTGCCCTTTGCATGATTTCGTAAAATATCATAACGCAAAACCATACCATCTATATCGTCAAGGTTTTTAGTAAATACTGGCACTCTAGCAAAACGTATCATCTTAGGTTGATTAACTATCTCTCCTATTGTCATATCACGCTGATACGCCTTAATCACTGCTCGGGGCGTCATTACATCTTCGACCTGTACATCCACTAATTTTAAAATATTCTCAATTAACAACGCCTCTCGTTTATTTAAAGTTCCTTCGCTTGCGCCCATCTGCGCCACCGTCAACATCTCCTCCCTAGAAACCTTCACAGGTTCTTCATCGCCCTGAATATGATTAGTGATATATTCAAAAATCAAAACTAATGGATAACTGATAATCACAAAAAACTTAATTAAATAGGCCGCAGGTACAGACAAAGCCTTACAATATACTGTACCTATCGTCTTTGGGATAATTTCAGAAAACACCAAAATAGAAATTGTCAATGTGGCAGAACTTATAAATACTACACTATCACTAAATACGCTATCGCTAAAAACTTTGACCGCCTCGGCACCCACACTGGTTGCCCCAGCAGTATTAGCTATAGTATTTAAAGTTAATATAGCAGATAAAGGTCTGCCTATATTATCTTTAAATTGCTCTAAATATCTACCCGCCCTTGAAGTTTGGGCTAAGTTAAGAGCATAAGAATGTGGCAAAGATAATAAAATTGCCTCTAAAATAGAACATACAAAACTGATGCCTACTGTAAGTGCAAAAGATATTATTAAAAGACTCATTTATATAAAATATATACTACCACGCTATCCCGAGCTCACGCATAATATCATTAAACATTACAAATGGTAACAACACCAATATAAATGCCACCCCTACATACTGATAAGCTACTTGAGCCTTCATACTAATAGGCGAACCTTTTATTTTTTCAATTATCAGCAAAACTAAATGTCCGCCATCCATAACAGGTATTGGCAAAATATTAATCACAGCTAAATTAATACTGATTAAAGCTAAAAACCACAATAAACTACCCAATCCATCTACGTATTTTTTATATGAATATTTAAAAATCATCACAGGCCCACCCAATAACTTTGGAGAAAGCTCACCCGTGCCCAACTTGAAGAAAGTTCTATAAGTACGATCTAATATAGCTAAAGGCTCTGTCAATGCGTATTTAAGTGACTCGACAAAACCAAATTTCACTAGCTCTGATTTATAATCACATACAACCCCTATACCAACAGGGTTTAATTCTATATCACTATCATCTGTATACGATGGTATTTTAGCGACACCTACATAACTAATATTGTAATTACGACCATTGCGAATATACGTCAAAGACACTGCTGGTACTTTAGAATGTAAATCAACTTTTTGATATGCATTGTTTAACGCCTTAGCTAAATCTATGCGAGAATTAACAACCTTTGAATTGACTTTGATAATTCTATCCCCAGCACGCAAACCCGCTTTCCACGATGGAGAATCCTTTTGAACCTGCGTAACCAACACAGATGCAAAATTTAAATCATCACGAGAAACAAACCGTTGCCATCTGGAACTTAATGATTTTTCGTTATAACTAATTCCTATAATACTACGTAAACTGGCAGGATCTATCTTAGGAGTTACTCTAGTAGATAAGAATGCCCCATTACGTTCAACTGTAATAGTAAATGGTTGTTCTTTTTTAGACTGAATAATTTTGCTCATTTGAGCCCAATTAGACACCGACTGCCCATCTATTGCTGTAACTTTATCACCAGCCTTTAAGCCTGCCGCTTGAGCTGGATAGCCGTCGGCAACCTCACTAATTACTGCTGGCACTCCAAATTCAAAGCCACCTGAAACTTCAAACGCCCTTTGCGGTATCAAATTAAAAGATAAGGTTTTTCCTTTACGTTCTACAATAATTTCAATTGGCTTATTTTCATACTTATTAAATAATTTTTGAACTTCTGACCAAAACTCAACCTTTACACCTGCCACTGATATAATTTTATCATCATTTTTAAGACCGGCCTTTGCTGCTACGCCCTGTGGAGATATACCCAAAATTGTTGTCCCTTGAGCTGGAGCTACGCCTATGGTAGGTACAGGTGAAGACGCACCTTTAACAGGAGTCAATTGTACTTTACGAGACTTACCATCTTTAACCAGAGTCAAACTTAATGGTTTTTCAGTGCCGTGAAACACAACCATCTCGGCTAATTCTTCAAAAGACCTTACAGGCTTATCATTTAAATTAGTAATCCTCTCACCAGCATGCAATCCAGCGCGTTGTGCCGGCGAACCATCCTGCAAATCACCAACTACGGGAGCTTTAAAAGTTATGCCAATCAAAGCTGCCACAAACAAAAACACAAAAGAAGATAAAAAATTAAAAACAACACCTGCAGAAATTATCTGCATCCGTTGAGTAACACTTTTGCTAGGATATTCCCACTCGGCACCTGTTAATTCCTCTGCTCCTGGAGTGTCCTCCTGACCTGCCATTTGCACATATCCACCTAGTGGAATCATAGCAATACGATAATCAGTATCGCCTATCTTTTTACCCCATATACGCTTACCCATGCCTATAGAAAAAACATGTACCCGCACCCCTGCTTTTTTTGCCAACAAAAAATGCCCTAACTCATGAATAAAAACTACTAACGAAAAACCACAAACCGCAGCAATAATGCCAGGACCATAAGTTATAATTTGCTCTAATAACGACATAATATCTCTACAATAAATATAAAATTTTAATTATATATTGTTATATACTATATGCAATTAATTGTACAAACTACAAACCATAGCAAATCAACAATATAGCTTGATATTAAATAACTATTGATATAATAAATATTTTGATTACTTGGTTAGGATGAAAATGGGCTCAGAAAAACTAACACCTATGATGCGACAATATATGTCTATTAAGACGGACTATCCTGATGGCATTTTGTTTTTTCGTATGGGTGATTTTTATGAAGTATTTCACGAAGACGCCAAAATATGTAGCCGTATCTTAGGACTTGCCTTAACCTGCCGAAATAAAAAATCTGACAATCCAGTCCCTATGGCCGGCTTACCACATCACGCTTCCCAAGGATACATTAAAAGATTGGTAGAGGCTGGACAAAAAGTTATTATCTGCGATCAAATAGAAGACCCAACTGCCGCGGTAGGCATTGTCAAACGCGGAGTTACTAGAGTTATCACTCCTGGTACAATTTTAGAAGACGATATGCTAGAGGCCAAAAGCAACAATTTTATAGCTGCTTTATTTGAAGGCGGTATAAATGCTGGATTGGCTTATGCAGACATCAGTACAGGAGAGTTTTATCTGGAAGAAATTCAATTAGAAAAAATCAATGACGCTCTTGCACGTATTTCCCCAAGTGAAATTTTAATTAGCGATGAAGCCTCATCTGCAAACTTAAATAATCAAAAATACATGCTAAGTCGTCGCTCCAAATTTGATTTTGAGCTTCAATCGGCCACAGAAAAAATTAAAAACTTACTAGGTGTAAAAACTCTGCAAGCCTTCGGTATAGAAAATATGACCGATGCCATTAAAGCCGCCGGAGCATTATCCATATACATTAGCGAAACACAGCGTAAAAATATCAAGCAAATCACAAATATTCAAGCTGTTCAATCTAATGACTTTTTAATAATAGATGAGGCGTCGCAATTAAATCTTGAACTTGTACGAACTGCCCGCGAACGCAATGAAAATGGTTCATTAGTTGACGTTATGGATAAAACATCAACAGCTATGGGGGCTAGATTATTAAGAAACTGGATAAGACGCCCCTTAATAAATGCGACACATATAAACGCACGTTTAAATGCCGTACAAGAACTACTAGAAAAAAACAACACGCTCTTATCTTTAATAGCAGAGTTAAAAGAAATTGGCGATCTACAAAGACTTTCAGCAAAAATTGCTAACGAAAAGGCAAACGCAAGAGATTTAATAGCTATTGCCAAAACCTGTTCGCACATACCAAAATTAAAATCAATCCTAAAAGATTTTCAAAGTGCACAAATATGTGACAGCGCCAATAAGATGGAAGAACTTACACCTTTGACCAACCCTATTATAAATGCCCTAGTAGAAGAACCGCCTATTACCATTGGTGATGGCAACCTATTTAAAGCCAAGTTTAACCAAGAGCTAGACGAATTGAGAGAAATTGCTAAAGGTGGTAAAAATTGGATTGCTCAATTTCAAAAATGCGAGGCCGAGCGCACCGGCATCACATCATTAAAAATTGGCTACAATAGAGTCTTTGGATATTACATCGAAATTACTAATATGCACAAAGATAAGGTTCCTGAAAATTATATACGCAAACAAACCCTTACAAATGCTGAACGCTATATAACTGATGAACTAAAAAATTACGAAAGCAAAGTTCTAGGGGCAGAAGAAAAAATCAAAAAATTAGAATTTGATTTGTTTATACAATTAAGGGCATCATTGACACCACACGTCAATACCATGCAACAAGTTGCCAGCGCCATTGCTAAACTGGATTGTTTTTGTTCATTGGCCATTTATGCATCAGAAATGAACCACTGCCGTCCAATAGTAGATGAAAGTTTAAATTTAAAAGTTATAGATGGCAGACACCCCGTGATAGAGTCTATATCTATAGGCGAAAAATTTGTACCTAATGACAATAATTTAGATTACCAAACACGAATGGTTATCCTAACGGGCCCTAACATGAGTGGTAAATCAACATATATCAGGCAAAGCGCCTTGATTATTTTGATGGCACAAATGGGTGCTTATGTTCCTGCAAAATCCGCACACATAGGCGTGGTAGACCGTATATTTACCCGCATCGGTGCCAGCGACGAATTAAGCAAAGGACAATCTACTTTTATGGTTGAAATGGTTGAAACCGCTTCTATTTTGCACAATGCCAGCGAACGAAGTTTTGTAGTGCTAGACGAAGTTGGACGCGGCACTTCAACATTTGACGGATTATCAATCGCATGGGCAATTAGCGAACATCTATGCAATACAATAAAAGCACGTACACTCTTTGCCACCCATTATCACGAACTAACAGAATTAGCAGATATGTTTGCAAGTGCAGTAAACGCCAATGTTTCAGTCAAAGAATGGAATGGCGAAGTTATATTTATGCATAAAATTATCGCTGGGCGCGCCGACAAAAGCTATGGCATACATGTTGCAAAACTTGCTGGTGTTCCAAAAGAAATAACCGACAGGGCTAATGAAATATTACAAAACTTAGAAGCCAATGAATTAGACTTAGACAACAAACCAAAACTTGCAAAAGGTAAAAACTTAAATAAAACAAATAATTCACAAAAACAATTGTCTTTATTTAATTTAAATCAAACTTCCAAAATAGAAGAAGCAATAAAACAAATTGATATTAATAATTTAAGTCCAATGCAAGCCTTACTTAAATTGCAAGAATTGCAACAATCTATCAAATAAATTGATTATTATTTTTAATTAATAATGCTTGCTTAATCGCAGGAAAATCATCGCCTAACTCATTAAGCAAATAATTTAAAGCCGGTTTTATATATTTTAAATATTGCGGCTTACCCTTAACTGTACTTAAAAACCCATAAGCACCCAAGGCCTGTAAATGCCGTTGAATACCACAAAAACGTAAATTGCGTTTAAAATTATTCATTGCAGTATGCTTGACTTGTTTTAATTTAAAATAATAATAATCTACCAATTCTAAATACATATCAGAAATATCCACATAAGGATCTCTTAGCAATGATGCTAAATCATACAATACCGCCCCTCGTCTAGCTCCTTGAAAATCAATAAACCAAGCTTGATTATCAAAAAGCATAACATTTTGGCTTTGACAATCTCGATGAATAATGCCAGTTGGAATTTTAGATACTTCACTAGCTAAATAATCAAATTCCTTTTGCAAATTTATATCATCTAAACTGGTCTCTAAATGATATTTTTTAAAATATGACGATTCCCACTGTAACATTGCATAATCTAAACATCTACTATTTAATTTAAAACAATCTTTTGGATTTAAACTATGTAAAATAAATAACTGATCTAAAGTTTTTTTATAATTAGACAATGTTGGTGCTTGCTGTAAAGTTATATCACCCAAATCTTGCAATAATAATCTTTTGGTTGGAAAATCAACTTCATATATTTTAGGAACATTTAAACCTGCTGCTAAAAAAAACTCTGTATGCTCAACCTGAAAATAAATATCTTCATCATCTAATGGCGAAGAAGACAATAAACTATCTTGACAGCGATAATAACATCTATTGCCACCCCCTGAACCCAAAAATTTAGGCTTACGATTTTTTAAAAATCTATCGTTAGGATAAAAATCAATTCTATGTTTTTTTAAATATATATTTGCAGTTTCTAAATCCTGCAAAGTACCTATATCACACCAATAGCAATTGCCAATATCCCATGTACCTATTTTAAAATTTAATTGTTTTGCCTTTAACCAAGCACTTACTACGTGAGAATTACCATCGGGCAATAAACTAATAAATTTTGGCTGATATAAAGCCGCACATGCAAAACCTACCCACCTATCCACTTGTTTATCGACATCATTATCCAACCCCACACATACCAAACAACCATTAACATCCAAGCCAACAGTCTTATGGCGTGCATTACTGTCGATTGCCAAAGTAATGTCATTTTGATTTACTTGATGATATTCATACATAGAAACCAAATCCATATCAGATATAACATCAGAATTTAACACAAGTGTTGTACCTGATTGCAATACAGATTTTGCATTTGCCAACGCTCCACCAGTACCCAGGATTTGACTTTCATACAATAAATGTATCTGGCTAGACAATAAACTTTTATTTGCCCATCGCCTTATTTGTTCTGCCAAGTGATGGGTATTAATCACAATTTTATTTAAAACAAAACTACTATAAGCATGCATTAAAACATAATCTATCGCAGGAATATTATTTACTTTTATTAACGGCTTAGGTATCTCATCAGTTAATGGTGCTAATCTTGAACCATATCCAGCAGCAGCAATAAATAAATTAATACCTGACATAACTAATAAAGCAAATATTTTTGGCGTGTTTTATTAAAGATATCTATTTGCAAACGATAACTATCAACCATTGCTTGCCACGAAGTTTGTGCATCTATACGCACACGATAGTCGCTACAACCAGCTAAAATATCTATTGGCAACTTTGTGTACTCGTATTCGTAAGGCGGGTTTTTCCACTGAAATTTATCGGGATATGCATCCTTTAGTATATCAAAAATAGCTGTAATAGCCTCCACTGATTTAAATGTTTTTCTATCGACAACATGTAATTGAACACCAAAACACAACTCATTGGCATATTTTTGAAAAGTTGGTTGAAATCCAACAGGTCTAACTTGCAAACCCGATAATTGCTTTGATTTAAGTTTGGCACTTAAATTTTCTGCATCAATCCAAGGTGCGCCGATTATTTCAAACGGTCTAGTTGTGCCACGTCCTTCACTGACATTAGTTGCCTCTAACAAACATCCACCTGGATAAACTATAGCCGTATCTAATGTTGGCATATTTGGTGAAGGCATAACCCACGGTAGGTTTGTTTCATCAAAAAACATTTCTCGTTGCCAACTATGCATCAAAATAAGATTTAATTTTAAACTTGGATAAAATTCTCCTGCAAAATAATTGGCAATTTCTGCTATAGTCATTGCATGGCGCATAGGCAATGGACGCAAACCTACAAATGATTCAAAACCTTTTTGTAAAACATTACCTTCAATATCAATACCATTAATGGGGTTTGGTCTATCTAATACAACAACCTCAATTCCACAGGCTTGGGCAGTTTTAAAAATCAAATCCATAGTCCAAATAAAAGTATAATATCTGGCACCAACATCTTGCAAATCAATAACAATCGCATCTAAATTTGCAAACATTTGCTCGGTTGGTTGCCTATGTTTACCGTATAACGAATATAATTTTAAACCTGTTACTGCATCTATGCCACCCTCCCACTCAATCATATTATCCTGCGTATGCCCTTTGATTCCATGTTGAGGCCCAAATAATGTCGTTAATTTGCAAAAATCTGCCTTTTGAAATATATCTACAGCATGATTATATTCATTATCAATAGAAGCCGGATGACAGACCAAACCTACCTTTGCTCCTTTAAGATGTATGGGCCATTTATTTTTAACTTGTTGCAAACCAGTTAATACTGACATTTAATAATTTCTCCTGCGCCATGACCATAAGTTGTTTTTAAATATACGGGTTTAGTTATTTTGTTCTGCCAATATTTTAAAACATCACCAATAGTGCCATCTTGCGTATCTGTCGAGTAACAATCTTTAAAACTGCCAAAAGTGACCGAATTACAACCATCAAAACAACCTGCTAAGTCCAAAGAACTTAACATCCTATCTATACGATAAGGTTTTTCTCCGACGTCCTCTAATAAAATATTAGAGTCGGTAAAAGATGGCAGATATTCACTACCCAACAAACTGCAAACCAAAGACAAACATCCGCCCACATATTTTGCAGGCTTGACTGTATCTTCAATAATATCGATTAACCCCTGTCGATTTTGACCTTCACTACCAACCAAAACAAAACCGCTATACGAAGGCTTATTGGACTTGGCAAGCAAAGCCAGTTGCAAAGCAGTAATATCGCTAAATCCAAAAAATAATTTGTTATGTTTTTTTATCTCATTCCAATCTAAATATGGCAAAATACGCTGCGAGCCATAACCGCCACGAACAGCAATAATTAAATCAATACCATCTTGACACCATGCCCACATAAATTCTTTAGCCCTAGAAATATCATCTCCAGCTAAAAACCTTTCAACGTCATATAAATATGGAGATTCGATAACATCATACCCACGAGCTTCTAAAAAATTTTTACCTTCTAACACATCATTAGGACTCACTGGTGAAGCAGGAGAAATTAAGGCTATAGTCTTTGTCATATCAAAGAGTTTGCTATTTCTAAGGCGAAATCTCTTAACGAATTGTCTCTCGCACCCATAATCACAATACGGTCTTTTGGTTTAAGTTGTTTTTTAATTTCTTGCAAAATTTGATTACGTCCTTCGTTACAAAAAATAGCTAACTTGCCACAACATTTAATATCGTTGCATAAGTCTTCGGATGAAATATCTTTAACGGCACTGCCACCAGCATAAAAAATTTCTGGCATATAAAGGATATCCTCTGGTTTTAAACCTTGTGCAAAAGCATCGACTAAGCCATGTCGTAAAAATTTAGTAGGACCAAAACCATGGGGCTGAAACATAATTATTAATCGTCCTGAATATTCTTGTAACGCCTCTAAACTAGCAGTTATTTTGTCGGGATTATGAGCAAAATCATCAATAATCGTTATATCATTTATTTTTGTAATTAATTCTAAACGGCGACGTATTCCCATAAAAGATTCCAACGCCTTAGCGGCGGCGGCAATGGGATAACCTAACAATGACACAGCGGCAATGGCTGATAACGCATTGGATACATTATGCTTGCCTAAAACTTGCAAATTTACTATTTGGTTGTTTAGTTTAAACCTAACGCCACCTAAAATCGGCGTAATATCACAAGCGTATAAATCAGCTTTACGTTTAGTCGAAAAAGTTAAAATATTTTGATTGCCAACTAATGCCATAGTTTCTAAACAATCGGCATTAACAACTGCGCCTATAGAAGCTCTATGTATAAAGTCTTTAAAAAGAGGACGTAATTGTGCAAGTGGTTTATGATCTAAACTAATATTAGTAACAATTGCCACCGCTGGATTATAAAGCTCTATCGAACCATCACTTTCATCGGCCTCTACAACACAAGCCCCGTCACCGCAAATAACATTGCCAAGACCTGGTAAGTTTTCTTGTAACACATTTAATAATAAACCACCATTAATAACAGAAGGATTAGCATCTAATTGACGTAAAATATGCGTACACATACCCGTAACAGTGCTTTTACCGCTTGTGCCACCTACTGCAACACCAATGGATTTATTATGAATATCTGCCAATATCTGCGCACGCTTAATAATTGTTATGTTTAATTCTAAAGCGCGTTTAACATCTGGAATACTAGCCTCTATAGCTGTAGATGTAACTAAAGTATCTACCGAGGCAGACACTCCACTGCCATCTTGTGGATAAATATTTATTTGTAAATTCTGTAATACTTGTTTTACATCATTATTTTGATTGTTATCAAAACTGCGATCAGAGCCCGATACCGTATGCCCTTGCATCACAAGATACTGAGCAATGGCCGACATACCACTACCACCTAAACCAACAAAAAAATAATGTTTTTTATCCATAAATCACTGTATCGGCTTTTTAATAGATTTGATTAAGCACTTAAATATTAAAACAATAAACCAAAACCATTACGGGATAACTGGTATGGCTGAAAGTAGCTCTTTAGTATAATTATGAGTAGGTTTTGTATAAATATCATCTGCTGATTTAACCTCTACAATCTGACCGCGATACATTACTGCAACACGATGAGCAATAGAGCGAACTACCGCCAAATCATGAGACACAAATAACATAGAAAGGTTTAAGTCTTGCTGTAACTCAATCAACAAATCTAAAATTTCCGCCTGAATACTAACATCTAAAGCCGAAACAGGCTCATCACACAACAATAAAGACGGTTTTAAGATTAAAGCTCTGGCTATACCTATGCGCTGACATTGACCACCAGAAAATTCATGCGGAAAACGATTAGCACTTTCTATATCTAATTTAACCTTCTTCATCATTTCTAAAGCCAATTTATAGGCTTGATCTTTAGAGCATATCTTAAAATTTAACAAAGGCTCCGCGATGATATCTACTGCAATCATTTTAGAATCCAAAGACGAGCGTGGATCTTGAAAAACCATCTGTATATGTTTTGACTTATCCGCAAAATTAATATGTCCACCCTTAATTGGCAATAAATTAGCAATTGCCTTTAATAAAGTAGATTTGCCCGATCCAC
>Ga0256837_1001891_pt1 | contig 13714 bp, 19 predicted proteins | sample 4562384metaG_FD_185976 | JGI IMG/M metagenome (GOLD analysis project Ga0256837, IMG submission 185976) | Hydrothermal vent microbial communities from Guaymas Basin, Mexico - 4561-384 | ecosystem: Environmental > Aquatic > Marine > Hydrothermal vents | place: Mexico: Guaymas Basin | collected... | reverse complement strand
GAAGCTCTCTTTCTTATTGAAGCTGCAAAAGAAATTCTTGAAACACTTAAAAGTGAAACAAAAACTTCTATGGTTCAGATGAAAAAAAATATAGACTTTTTAAACTCTACAAGAGTTGAGAAAGCTTCTAGGTTTGACATCACTTCTTAACTTTTTTACTAATTCCAAACTTCAAACTTCTTATCGTATACTCACTCACTACTGCACCTTTTCGCATAGTGAGTATATGTTGCACACTATCTGCAATATCTTCAGCAAATAATTTTTCATCCTCTTTTTTACTTACATCAAATCGTAAATCATCATAAAAATTAGACTCTGTCATATCAGGATTGATATTTGTGATGCTGAGTCCACTCTTTCTAGTCTCCTCAAAAAGAGACTCCCCAAAAGCTTTTAAACCTGCTTTCGTTGCAGAGTAAACACCAGCAAATTTACTAGCTTGAAGTGCTTCTATGGAGTTGATGTTGATAAGGTAACCGTCATTTTTTTTTAGAGCTCTTAGTGTGGCATTTGTGAGAAGCATAGGTGCTGTTAGGTTGAGAAAAGTCATCTCTGTGATAGTTTTGGCGTTTAGTTCCTCATGTGGTTCAAACTTTCCAAATCCAGCCGCATTTACAACTATGAAAGCTTCCTCTTTTTGAAGAGTTTTACAGAGCTCTAAACTCTCTTTTTCACTACTAAGGTCAACAAAAATATGTCTGTAATTACTATCTTTTATAGTTGCACTACGACTTAAACCTAAGACTCGAAAACCTAGTTTTAAAAGTCTAAGTGCTATAGCTTTTCCTATCCCTGAACTTGCACCACTGACGATAGCTAACTTCATTCTAACCCTTTTAAGATATAATTTTGTTATGAAAAATATTTACATAACAGATCTTGACCATACATTTTTAAAAAATGATTTATCTTTGAGTGATTATACTAAAAAAATATGGAACTCTTTTAGTAAAGAGTCAATTATGAGCATAGCAACAGCTCGAACTTATATGAAAACAGTACAATTTTTAAAGGGTGTTGATATAAATGCACCTATGATTTTACTCGATGGGGCACTTATAGCGACTATGGATAAAAAAATCATAGAGACAAAAACTCTCTCTCGTGATATAAGTGATATGATAATTGATGAGGGATGGAAGTTTGGAATTTACCCTTTTGTACTCTCTTTAAGTGATGAGAAAAATCTCAAAGAGAGCTTTTTATATGATAAAGTTCTTAACAAGTATCAGAGTGAAGTGCTTAAACGCTACTCAGATGATGATAATCTTCAATGTTTAGATGGGATTCGAGCAGAAGATAAAAACTTTAAGATAGTCTATATGGCAGATGAGGATATTTTAGTAGAGTTAAAAGAGCATTTAGAAAATATTTTTGGTGAGAGTTTGAAGTATATTTTAGCTCCTGAGGCGTATGTAAAGTGCTACTTTTTGACAATCCTTCATAAGGATGCGGATAAGGCTCATGGGATAGAGAGTGTGAGTGAGTATAGTGGGTTTGATTTGAAAAATCTTACTGTTTTTGGGGATAATCTTAATGATATTGGGATGTTTGAGTTAGCAAACAAGGCAGTAGCTGTAGCAAACTCTCATGAGGATGTCTTAGCCTTAGCAGATGAAGTTTCAGCATTTACAAATGATGAAGATGCTGTTGCAAGGTATTTGGAGAGTCTGAAGAGATGATTGTTTTAGGGATACTCTTTTTTATTTTTGGTTTTGTGACATGGCTTAATGGCTCGTTGATACCTTTTTTAAAAGTGATTTTAACACTGAGTGATTTTGAAGCTCTCTTTGTAACCTTTGCTTTTTATATCGCCTACACAGTTATGGCTTTGCCTATGGCATCTATCTTAGAAAGAACTGGATATAAAAATGGTATTTCCTTAGGTCTTTTTATTATGAGTATAGGGAGTCTTCTTTTTATCCCTGCGGCATTAAACGCCGAGTATGCTCTTTTTTTACTTGCACTCTTTACCTTAGGAACTGGGCTTACACTTCTTCAAACTGCATCAAACCCTTATGTAGTTTTGCTAGGCCCACAAGAGAGTGCTGCTATGAGAATCAGTATTATGGGGCTTATAAACAAAAGTGCTGGAGTTTTAGCACCCTTAGTTTTTACTTCACTTATCTTTTCGGGTATTGGAAGTATAGATGATTTAAAAACAGAAGATATTACACTATTAGCAGATAAACTTATACTGCCTTATATCGTTATGGCAGTAGCCTTATCCGCACTTGCATTGTTTGTAAAATACTCATCACTTAAAGAGCTTCATTATGAAAAAGATGAGTATGATGATACATCTATTTTCTCTTTTGCACGAGTCGTTTTAGGTGCTGTGGCTCTCTTCTTTTATGTAGGGATAGAGGTTATCGCTGGTGATACTATAGGTTTATATGCTCAGGGTTTAGGCTTTTTGGATGCGACAGCACTTACCTCTTATACGATGGTTTTTATGGTTATCTCTTATCTTATTGGAGTCTTTTGTATTCCTAAATATCTTTCTCAAGAAAAAGCACTTATTGGGTCTGCTAGTTTAGGAATTATCTTACTTTTAGGAGTGGCATTTAGCTCAACTACTTCACACTCTATTTCAGAAATTTTATGGGGTTGGAGTGGTGTTATGCCTCTTCCAAATAGTGTAATGTTTGTGGCACTTCTAGGTCTTGCAAATGCTCTTGTTTGGCCTACTATTTGGCCTTTAGCACTTGATGATTTAGGTTCTCATACACCAAAAGGGAGTGCCTTACTCATTATGGCAATAGCTGGAGGGGCTTTACTTCCTTTGGCGTTTGGACGTATTTCTGCTTTGAGTGGAGATATGCAGAGTACTTATCTTTATGGCATTATCTGTTACTTAGTTATTCTCTTTTATGCCATTAAAGGTCATAAGATGAACTCATGGAGTCTTTAATATGTATGAGTTAAAAGAGCTTCCAAATGGATTTAAATATATAGAGATTACAAATGCTAAGACAAGTGCAAAGATAGCACTTCAAGGTGCTCACATCTATAAGTATAAACGCCAAGATAAGCGAGATATTCTCTGGTTAAGTGAGTGTAGTGATTTTGAGAAAGGGGTGGCTATAAGAGGTGGTATCCCTATTTGTTGGCCTCGTTTTGGTGTTTTAGATAAAAGTATGCCTGCACATGGTTTTAGTCGAACATCTCTGTTTCATTTAAAAGATGTAAAAGAGCTAGATATCGACACTACTCAAATCACATTAGCTCTTAAAGATTCTCCTGCAAGTCGTCAAATATGGGACTACAAGTTTGAACTAGAAGTGGCGTTTAAGATAGGGGAAACCTTGGAAGTGAGTATAACTACTTATAACTGTGACTCAAAAGCATTTAGGATAACTCAGGCACTTCATACTTATTTTAGTGTTTCGGAGATAAGCGATGTAACTATCTTTGGATTGGAAAATAGAGAGTTTATAGATACTCTCTGTGATGAAAAAAAGCTTGAAAAAGCTCCTATCAAGATAGATGCAGAGTGTGATAGAGTCTATCTTAAGAGTCACAAAGAGATAGATTTAGAGGATAAAAATCAAACTATCAAGATTCACTCAAAAGGTTCAGACTCTACAGTTGTTTGGAATCCTTGGATAGAAAAGGGTGCTCGTATGAGTGGGATGAAAGCCGATGCTTACAGAGAGTTTGTATGTATAGAAACGGCGAATGCCTTTGATGATTTTAGAGTGATAAAGAGTGGAAAGTCTCACTCTTTATCTCTTCTTTTAAGGGAGTAGGGAGTTACTGCTTTCCTTTTCTTTTCTGTTCTCCCGATCCATCACCCTTTTTTTCATCATTTCCTTTATCAGTTACAGGATAGTCAGCTTCTGTTTTACAGTACTCATCTCCTAGAGAACAACATCCATCTGTTACACCAGCATTTTTAAGACTATTATCAAATGACCAGTAGTGAGAGTAACTTCCATCTCTTAAAAAGTTAAAAGCACCAACTACATCTGTTGCATTAGACTCTTCTGCTGCAAGTATAGATATATCTAAGTCATTGATATCTGTCACTTCAACCATACAGCCAACTTGAAGGGCATCGACTTCAGAAGATTCACCTTTAGAAATTAATGTATCATAGAGATCTTGAATTACTTGAATATCATAAATACCCGCTACACTACTTATGTTTGAGTCAGAACTAAGAGTTGAGTTGTTTACATCTCTTACTGAAAGCACTTCTGAATCAAGTGAGTACTTTGCTACGAGGGCTTTTACTGTAGTAAGGTGTTGAATCTCCGACTTTTGAGGGATGTTTATTAAAACTTGTTGATCTGGGTAGAGTACAGAGAGAGCATTATAAACATCATAAGCTAAACGCTCTTCATTTCCCATATAAGCGATATGCTCTTTAATATCATCTGTCAATGTAGAGAGTGGTGTATTGATATCATCTTCTAAAACACTACTCGGAATATTATCAGATAAGCCATCAATAGTCTCTACTGTATGTGTTGTTTTTTCAAGGTGTGCATATGCATTCTCTTGAGTTACTTTGCTAACTTCAGCATTACTGAGATAAGTATCAAGATTACTTGCATTAAAATCTTCACTAATATTAGTTGTTAAATTAGTATCAATTGAGATTCCATTTTCTGGATCTTGGTCACTATCAAGAGACTGGAGGAGTTGAGCCATTGCAAGAACTTCACTGTTATTTACATCACTTCTCTCAACACCAACTAAATCTTGAGGAAAGATGTTTTTATCCTCAGGGAGGGATGTAATCTCCCCAAGTTTGATACCATTAACTGTAAAGGTTACAGGAAGAGTATCACAAGTGAAGTCTCCATTTTCGTTCGTTGTTCCCTCTTGTCCATCACTACACTTATAATGAGTACCTTGAATGTAGCTATCTACTAACTGCCCTGCGATACTTGTATCTACTGATGAAGTGTTTCCCTCATTACACCCATTAAAAAGAGCTGTTAAAGCGATGAGTGATAGAGCGATTGTTTTTTTTCTTAAGAGTGACATAAAACTTTCCTTATTTGTATTGAAAGTTTTATGTCATAAGAGTGTTAGTAAAGTGTTAAGTTTAATTAAAATCGTCATTATCATCATTATCAAAATCTGCTAAATCTTTAAGATACTCTACCTCTTCTAAAGCTTTGAGTTCTGCTGGACTCTTCATTTTAAGTGACACAAGTTTACCAATATGTGTTTTATTCTCAAGTTGATACATATAGTTATAGACCCCTATAAATAGAACAAAGAGGGTGCTTACAAAGATAAGCTTTTGAGTAAGATTAAAAGTTTGGATTTTCTCTTTTCTTCTTATCTCACAGACACCACCTGGACAGTGTGACGCTTTTTGAGGCATAACTAGGTTGTAGATTTTACACCCTAAACAGATAGAAAAAGCTGACTCAAACATAAGTAAAAGAAGACATATAACACAAATAAGTACTTTTATAGGGTTAGGTTGCCAGTTAATTACTAGATAGTAAAACATTGGTAAAGCCAAAAGAAGTCCCAGTCCCCAAGCAAAACGTTTCTGCGACGCTCCTACATACTCTGGCGTTTGATTTTGAACAAAAAAACGTCCTAAAAGCATACTTGGAGAGTAGTTTGGGTTGATAACACGGATAATAAAGTCAAGTGTAAAAAAGCTTATAAAGTAGCGTGTAACAACACCATGTTGAAGCATAACAGCATTTGTAAGAGAGAGCATTCCAAAAGCAAACAAGATTCCAGCAGCTGCTCTTGCTTCTCTTTCGTTGATAACACGAACATCATACCCTGCTACCTCTTCGCCATATTTAAAAAAATCTTTAAACATTAGTTGTTAATCACTTTTGATTTTGCTAGGGCTGCTTGAATCTCTTCTACACTTACATCACCCTCCAAAGAGAGTGCTACATCACCATCTGCTCCACTTACTCTCATATCTTTTATCTTTGCTTTTGTATCATCACTCATACACTCGCATTGACCAGTTGAGCAGTTTTGTACCATAGTGACGATGTTTTGCTTCTCTACTCCACCTGTAAAGTTTATCTTTACACCATTTCCAGTTTTAAATACTCTCTTTTCCATTAACATAACTCCTTTTTTATTCTTGGTAATAGGTTAAGATTGATAAGCTCTAAAGCTATTAGATACTCTTTATCCTCTTTACCACTTGGGTCTTCAAATCCCATATGCATAGTTTTTACAGCTTTTGGAAACATAGGACATGTCTCTTGTGCATTGTCACAAACTGTTACAACTAAGTCAAATTCATTTTCTATAACTTCTTCTATAACTTTAGAACGGTAACTATCTCTCCATAAACCCTCTCTCTCTAAAAGTTCTTGAGCCTTTGGATTGACTACTCCACTCGCTTGAACTCCTGAACTTTGAGCTTCGACACACTCCCCTAACTTGGCGTTTATAAGTGCTTCAGCCATAATAGAACGACAGCTATTCCCAGTGCATAAGATTAATACTTTTTTTTTCAAAACTCTACTCTCCAAATTTCATTGTTTCAAGTATAGCAAAATAGAATAAATATATCAAGATATATTGATGTATGACTTTATTTGTAACTATATTTGGTAATATTAACATATCTCGGTGTATAATACATTTCAAGGAGTATATGATGGATGTTATAATAAAAGAATTAACAAGTAGAAAAGATGAGATACAAAAAGAAGTAGAGATACTTTTTAATGCAAATATGAAAATTACAGATTGGGATGTTCCTGAAGCTGATGATAAAAAAGCAGCAACAATTTTACTAGATATGATGCAAGAGAAGTTAACAGAGATTCGTGAAAATGTTGCTAATGGCAAATACGATTACTATTAAACAAGGATATTAAGATGAGTTCACATAAACATGTAGAGATGATACGCGAGTCAATTAAAAAAACATCAAAGTTAGATGAGTCACAGAAGAGTGATAGTATGAAAAGAATTGAAGAGTGGGTTTTAGAGGATCGTGCATTTGGAACACTCAAAGAAGAACTTATCAATGTAAGTATCTTTTTTGAGGAACTTTTTTCAGAGCTAGGGATTAAATAGGTATCTTACTGAATTACAAATTTTGTAATGTAGATATTTTTGATATACCCATCATGAAGCATTGAATTTAGATCATTGATGATTTCATCAATGGCTCTCTCTTTGCCTTCATCACTAGAGAGCTCTTCTAAGGATTTTGATGTTAAAATCCTTATGATAGCATCTCTTATCACCGCATTTTTAGCATCGAGTTCATTTTTTAACTCTTTCGTACTAAGTTCAAGATCAAGTTTTACAAGTAAATAAACATTTCCCTGATCACTTATAAGATTTAAAGTAAATTTATCCAAAGGATAGAGTGGACCTATCTTTGAAAGACTCTCTGTCTTTTTTTCTGTTTCAATCTCTTGTATATTTTGTGTAGTAATATCTTTTGGGATAGTTTGTGAAGCACTCTCTTCCTTAGAGTTTAAATAATAGTATGCTCCCGCTCCAGCTATAATTGTAAGAACTAGCATTATTATAATTGTAATTAAAACGGCATTGGCTTTTTTCATCACTATGCTCCTTTATGTGGATAGTCTATCTGTTTTGTAATTGTTCTTTTCATAACAAGTCTCAAAAAAACTTCTAAAAGAAATGCCACTACAAATGCGAGTATGATATAAATCACAAAGTGTGGAATTGATTTAGCAGTATAATAGATAGCAAACCCAGCAGCACTAAATGTTCCAAAAATTGCTAAAATAATAAGAAGTAGATTTGCCCCTGTTTTTTTGATGTGAAAAAGATGTCCTGTGTGAGTAAAACCTTGAATAAGTAGAACAATAATAGCCGCAATAGAAGCGATTTGACCAAGGTTTAGGAAGAGTATCATAGGAACACTGATAAGTGCTGAGATGATAAGTCCCTCGCTATTGTGAAAAACATGGTGCTCATAAACTTCAGGAAGATTTCCCTCTTTTGCAAGTGTATAACTAATCTGAGTAACAGCATAGAGAGTGGCGTTTATAGCTGATGCTGTTGCAAGAAGTGCAGTTGCAGCGATAAGTTTAAAGCCTATACTCCCAAAGATAGGTTGCGCAGCCTCAGCGAGTGCAAAATCTTTACTTTTTATAATCTCAGCTAAAGAGAGGTTTCCAAAAACTGCCACACTTACAGAGATGTAGAGAATAGCTACAAGAATGATGGAGAGTATCATAGATTTAAGCATATTTGTTTGAGGGTCTTGCATATCTTCAACACTATTTGTGATAACACTAAAACCTTGAAATGAAAAAAATGTTAAACCTAAAGAGAAAAGTACATGAACGCCAGTTGGTGCATGAGCGAGAGATAGGTTTTCAGGTTTTATAAAGTAGAGTGCACCTACTGTAAAAATAAGTAGGGCGATTAACTTAACAATAACGATGATAGATTCTGCACGTGCCACAAAAGCTGCACCTATAAGGTTTATAAATACAAATGCACCAAGAACAAGGAGTGCGAAAAGATTGGTATAAAAAGGTGTCACCCCTCCATCCATATAGGTAGCTCCATATGTTCCAAAAGATTTCGCAACGGCTGCAAGAGCGATAAGCTGGGCAAGATAGAAAAGTATGCCTAAACTTCCTGAGATATAACCCTCTCCATATGTTTGAGTAAGATACTCTATAATTCCACCACGACTAGGGTAAGTAGTGGCAAGTTTACTTAAAGAGTAACCACAAAGCAGAGCGATAACAGCTGCAATAAGAAAAGAGAGTGTGACTAGATTGCCGGCTATCGCTCCTGCTTGACCGATTACTATGAAGATTCCTGCACCTACCATTGAGCCTATTCCTAAGAAGACAGCACTCCAGAGACTAAAAGCTTTTTTTTCGCTCATTTTTTTCCTTTACGATATAAGTAACTTATTTCTCATATTATGCCATATTATGTTATGATAAACTCACTAATTAGTTAACTAATAGGTATGTGGAGAAGCATTATGCAAAATAGATATGATTTAGTAGTTATCGGAGCTGGTCCTGGTGGTACTCCTGTAGCAATAGAATATGCGAAGTTAAACTCTAAAAAAAGAGTAGCACTTATAGATGTTCTAGGAGAACTAGGTGGTGAGTGTTTATTTCAAGGTTGTATTCCTTCTAAAATTATGGAAGCAAGTGCAAAACATATTACAGAGATTAAAAACTTAGAAGAGTTTGGAATCAATCTTGAAAGTAAGCATTATGATCTTGTTTGGGATAAAATAAAATCTCGTAAAGAGGAAATTTTAGCAAAAAGAACTCTTGGAGTTAAAGAGCTTGCTGATAGTGTTGAAAATATAGAAATTATAAAAGGTTTTGCCTATTTTCAATCATCAGAAAGTATTAGAGTTATGTTGGGTGATGATAGATCTAGGGTTATTAGCTTTGAAAAAGCTCTTATAGCAACAGGTTCTAAGGCAAATGTTGCTCCTTATACTGGGAATGCAGTTGATGAAGTGATGACAAATGATAAGTTTTTTAAAGATATGGAACTGCCTAATAGTTTAAGTATCATAGGAAGTGGTGCTATCGCTATAGAGTTTACTCAGATACTAGCAAATTTAGGGGTAGAGATAAATCTTTTTGTTAGAGGTAATAAAATTCTTAAAAATATTGATTCTGAAGCCTCAGAGTATCTTTTAAAAACAATGCAAAAACATCCAAATATCAATCTTTTACTAAATTCTAATGTTACTGCTGTAAATCATAAAGATGAACTTTTAGAGATAACTTATATACAAGATGATATAAGAAAAACTCTTCTATGTCAAAAAGTTTTAAGTGCAATAGGACGAAAATCAAATATTGAGAAACTAGAGTTAGAAAATGCAGAAGTAGCGTTTACTCAAAAAGGTATCACTACATCAACATCTCTCCAAACATCAAATAAAAATATTTTTGCCAATGGTGATGTAGTGGAAAACTTTCCAAAGTTTGCACATACTGCACAATATACAGCACATATTCTTGCTCAAAATCTTTTTTTAGAGCATAACTTTTTTAAACCTGATTTTACTAAAAACTCTTGGGTTCTTTTTAGTATGCCAAATTTTGCATCAGCAGGGATTTTAGAAGAAGAGGCGAAGAAAAAAGAGTTAGATGTGATAGTTGATAAGTTTGATTTCTCTACAGAAGCAAAATCACAGATAGAAAATGAGGATTTTGGATACTTGAAATTTATAGTAGAGAAAAGTTCTTATAAGATTATAGGAATTTCCATATTTCATGATGAAGCGAATGTACTTGCTGGAGAGGCTGCTTTAATTGTAGCTCAGAAGGTAACACTTAAAGAGTTAATAGATACGATTCACCCTCATCCAACGATGAGTGAAGCCTTTGTTATGCTTGCTAAGCAAATGATGGGTAAAATAATGATAGAAAAACTTTCAAATCCAGTAGTTCAGGTACTATTAACAATAGAAAAATTAATTTAGATTTTAGGAGAAGAGATGCAAGATTTTTTAGATGCTATAATTTTTGGCTTTCGTGAGATATTAAAAAAAGATGTTATAAAAATTGCGATGTTGAGTGGTGTTATTGTAAGTACACTATGGATAGTTTTAGGTGTGCTCTTTTTTGATTCGATTATCTCTATGAGTAGTGCAATTTTGGAGTTAGTTCCTTTTTCAATGGTTCGTGCAAATGGTGCATGGATGCTCTCTACATTTTTATGGTTACAACTTGTACTTATGACTTTTGCCCTACTGTTTTCATTTATTGGGACGATTCAAGCTAATAAAAATGATATAAAAAAATCAGCGTCAACTGCCATCTATATTGGTTTAACAAGTACTCTTTTTTGGGGAGCTGTATGGTTTTTTAATGGTGATGCAATTTATGCACAACTTTTAAAACTTTTTACTTGGCTTCCTTTTGAAACTATTGAAAAAAGTTTATCATATCTTATTGGTTTTTATATTATTTATACTGGAATTATAATAAGTTTGATTTTTGTTTCAAGTGCTTTTTCTGTAAAATTTTTAGATGAGATAAAAAAGAGAGAGTTCGGATATGATCGAATGTATGAAGAACATGAGTATAAAAACTTAAAACAAGCACTAAAAGATACTTCTATATTTATACTTATCTCTATAGTCTCTTTTCCTTTACTCTTTATTCCCGTAGTAAACTTTATAATTTTAGTAACATTATGGATATGGCTTATGAAAGATACACTCTCTTATGATGTAGCTGCGTTTGTATTTGGGGAGATAGATAAAGAGAAATTAAAAGAGTATAAAAAAGGTTTATGGGCAATTACATTTGTTGGATCACTTTTTAATTTCATTCCTATTTTAAATGTGTTTGCACCATACTTTACTCAACTTACAATGTTGTACTATCTCAAAGAGAAAAGAGATATCTCTTGATAAGGAGTACAGATGAGTTACTATAGTGTCCTTGTATTTTTCTTTGGTGGGTTTGGTGTTTTTGTTTTAGCACTCTACTTTTTTATACAGATACGTAAAGATGAGAAGTTACAAAAACTACACAATAAGCCTTTTGAAGAGGAGCATAGAAACTACTTAAAAAAGACACCTCACTATTTAAATCTCTCCAAAGAGGAGAGAGAAAAGATAGAGAGATCTATAATCTTTTTTGGTGGAACTAAAGAGTTTATAGGTGTAGGTTTAGAGATAACAGATGAGATAAAAGTTATTATTGCCTTTTATGCTTGTCTCTTACTTCTCCATAAAACAAGAACAAATTGTTATGATAATGTCAAAACTATTATTGTCTATCCAAATGCTGTTGCTTTAGAAAACATTCAAGCTTCTAATGGTATCTATGCAAAAGAGAAGTTTCTTATTGATGGGCAGGCTACTGTTAACACTGTCGTTATCATTTGGCATGATGCTAAAAAAGAGGCATATCACTTACGTCATAACAATGTTATCATTCATGAGTTTACACATGAGATGGACTTAATGAGTGGAGCGATAGATGGTGTTCCTCCTTTAGAACGATCTAAGTATGATGGATGGATTAAAGAGTTTTATGGTGATTACAAAAAACTAAATAAGATTGTCTTTAAAAATAGAGATTGGGGTAAGTATAAACTTTTAGGTTCTTATGCTTCAACAAATGAAGCTGAATTTTTTGCTGTTGTTACAGAACGTTTTTTTGAATCTCCTCAAAGTTTAAAAAAGCATTTTCCAGAACTCTATAGTGAACTTAAAGAGTTTTTTGAAATTGATACTCTTAAACTTGTAAAGTAGTCTATTCTACTTAGTGAATAGTAACTAAATATGATTTTGCTATACTGTTACTAAATTTAATAGATAAAAGTGAATAAGAAAGGAGAAATGATGAATCATTTTATGAAAAGTATTATAGATTGGATGTTGGAAAAAGAGGAAGGAATGGCTAAAAATTGTGCTATTCCTATGAAAGAAATTGAGTCTCAGATTACTAAAGTAAAAGAAGAGAAGATAAAGATAGAAGAAAAATATAATGATGCGATAACTGAACTAGATGATGTACTCAATAGATTAGAAAAAATAAAAAATACAGAAATTCTTCGTTGTCCAAATAACAACAATGGATAGTTCATGTCATGATATGAAAGAGGGTGAGATACTTAATATAAATCATAAGGAATATCCACTTTATCATGCTAGTTTTTATGGTAATAAAGTAGAAATAGCTAAGTTTTCAAAACGAGTGAGTTGTAGTATAAAGCATCTTCCTCTTAGACTCTCTTTTGCTTATGAATATGATACATTAAAAGCAATAGAACTAGGAATTAAAAAAGATCCTACACTAATTTTAAATGGTTCTATCTTTATAGAGGGTCTTGTTGAGGCAGAAGTGATTAGTGAGTGCTTTTTAAAATTATTAACTAAATAGTTAGTTAATTAACTCTATCTTGATATACTTTCAATTATAAATAAATATAAGGAAAACAGAATGCAAGTACCTACACCAGATCAAGTTGAAGCGATGATGATAGAAAAGATGGGAGAACTCCCTCAAAGTCTTAAAAGTGCCAAAGTAATAGATCCAAGATTTTTAATAGAACAGGCAATGAGCAGTAAGTTTAGTGTTCAAGATGAAAAAAACCCTATTGACCCAAAAACATCTATGATGATAGCACTTACTGTGGCTATAACAGTGGGAAGTGAAGAGTGTGTAATGGAACAGACTAAAATGTTAAAGAAAATGGGTATTACCAAAGATGAGTTAGCTTACTTAGTGAAAATTATAAAACACTCTCAAAGTAGTATAATTATGGGAAATGCAAAAGCTGCTTTTGATACATTTGAATCATAAGTAAAAAGTGTTAGCATCTTTTTATGATGCTAACAGATACCTTGTGGTTTTGGAATAAGTTCAGTTTGACTATTGAGCATATTCTTTTTACTCTTTTCTACTAACTCAGCTAAAACTTTATCTATATCTTTAAGAAGTTTTTGTGCAAAATCATGACTAAAATTCTCTTTTACAACCATTCTTAAAACAACTATCTCTTCGCTATCTTTAGGGAGTGAATACGCAGGTACAATCCAACCATATTGATTTAACTCTCGTGAAATATCATACACTGTAAAATCGTAGTTATCTTTGAGTTTAACGACTACTACAGGCAGATACTTACTATCTGTTAAAATCTGACTTAATGAAAAAAACGGGTGCTTGAATCATAATCTTTTATGATAATAAACCAAATAAAAATCTACCATTTTCAACTTTAAACTTTTGCTCAACCCAGCATGAACATGTATCAACTT
>Ga0256837_1001885_pt1 | contig 13743 bp, 13 predicted proteins | sample 4562384metaG_FD_185976 | JGI IMG/M metagenome (GOLD analysis project Ga0256837, IMG submission 185976) | Hydrothermal vent microbial communities from Guaymas Basin, Mexico - 4561-384 | ecosystem: Environmental > Aquatic > Marine > Hydrothermal vents | place: Mexico: Guaymas Basin | collected... | reverse complement strand
AATAACACCATCAGCACCCATATCCATAACTTTTTTAATTGCTACCTCTTCATTTTTGCTAACTCTTACAAGTGCTTTCATATCATTAGCATGAATCGTAGTTATAAGCATTTTTGCAGTTTCTAAATCAATAGAAGTATGCTCCATATCTATACAAAGCCATTCAAATCCAGCAGTAGCCATAATCTCTATAACAGAACTATTACCTATTGTTATCCACGAACCAATTGTAAGTTGATTATTTTCTAGTTTATTTTTTAATGACATTTCTTAACCTTAGTAAAATTTCTTTTATTTCATCTCTATTTGTTGCAAAAACTTGAGGAAATATATATGTAAAAATTATAACAAAAATGGTGTATAGCATCCCTGAAATTAAAAATGATACAATTGATGATTCTATACTAATAAAAGTAGTTATTAAAAATGCTAATATAATAAAAAATATTATTGAGTATATTTGATGCAATATAAAATACTTCATATTAAAATTTAAAAATTTTGAATTATAGTAAAGTTGAATATTAACACCTATTATTTGTCCTATAACCATTTTCATAGCCAATCCAATAGCCTCATATTCAAATAAATATATAAATCCAAAAGACAAAAGCATACCTATTGGCATACTAATAAATCCTATATTTCTTACAAGTTTTGTTTGTCCAGTAGCATAAAATATACTTCCACTTAATTGTCCATAGGTTTGATGTATAGGATAAAAAGCCATTATCATCAATACTAAATAAGCATCTTTAAACTTTTCGTCTGTAAAAATACTAAGTAAGTTTTCACTCTGAAATGCTATAAAAATACCAAAATATGCGGCTAAACTATAAAGCATTGGTATGTATCTGAAAAAAAGTTTTCGCATCTGCTCAATATCTTTTTTTTCGTAAGACTTAGCAAATTCTCTTGTAATAATTGGTGTCATTGCACCAGTAAAAATAAAGCACATTGCCGCAAGACTATATGAAAGTCCATAAAATCCAGTTTGAACACTACCTGCCATAGTTTGAAGTAGCCAAATATCAAATAATCCAACCACAATACCTAATATACTGTATGTAAAAAGTGGTGAGCAATAATCAATAAATTCTCTTATTAAAACTTTTAATTTAAAACTTAAACTAAATAATCTTTTTTCAAAAATACCTTTTTTTATAAAAAGCCATGATAAAATAAATAAAAAAGAAAATAAAGATATATAATGAAAATAAAAATAGCTATCTAAATTAAAAGTAGTAAAATAAATAAAATATAATAGCAATAAAAGTGAGACTATTTTATGACCTATTTTTATTAGTTCTACAGATACTGTTAAGGCATAAGCATCTGAAATTTTCATAAATATACTTGTAAACCAAGTAATGAAACCAAATAATAGACCCATGTAAATGAACTCATTTTGAATTCCAGGCAATATATGTTTAGTATAAGAAAAAATACTTATTAAATATATAAAAATATATAATATTATTAATATTAACAGTGAATATAAAAAATAAAATGTAATTAACTCTTTCCTAGTATGCTTAGCTGATAATTTCGTAAAAAAAGCCACTGAACTTCCCATGTCTAAAAAACCAATTATTTTCATAAAAAAGTCTTGTAAATACACAAACTGACCATAAGCAATAGGACCTAGTGCCTGAGGTACAATAGCTATTAAAATCATACCTATTACACCACTAATAATATTTGCAAAAAGTTTAACACTATACCGTTTTTTTAAACTATCTTCCATTTAACTCTTTCTCAAGTATTTCAGTTACCACTTTTTTTGTATCACATTTTTTTGATGAATAATACTCTATTATATCATCATATCTTTTTCGATTTTTTGTTATATTTTCTATATTTTCAATCTTCTCTTTTAAATCATTTACTGTATCTACCAATATAAACATTTTATCCATATCTTTCATTATATCCTTAGGTAAGGGAGTAGGAGCACCTTCAAAAAGTATAATATCTCGTTTATAATGTAGCTCTCTATTGATAAACTCTGTAGTAAAATAGTCACTTATTATATATTTTGATTTTTCTATCAAATTATGAATTGGGATAGATACATCAATAGTTATATTTTTATATTTTTTGGATAACTCCCAAAATGGAACATATATACCTGTAGTTACAACACAAGGATGAACTCGTATCATTATTTTTTTATCACTAAATTTTGTACCAAATAATTCTATTATACTTTTATGTCTTTGATAAAGTTCATATCCATCAAAACTATGTAAAGAATTTGTAAAATCTACATATTGTAAATTACCAAAATAATCATGACCCTGAGTTATATAAAGAAAATCATATTTTTTCTTTTTTTCTTTTATAGGTCTATTAAATAAAATTGAACCTACATTATAAACTTTTTTAGCATTTAAATCTTTGAAAAGTTTTTTTGTGTAGTCATTAAATACAAAATTAATATCTGCTAATTCTACTTCGGAATATTTTATAAATATATTTTTATATAAATAAGATCCATGTTGAAAAAAATATAATTTACCATCCAAATTTAAATATTCAATTATTTGAGAATACACATCTTTAGTAATGAATGTTATATAGGGGGTAACCTGTAAAATATCTCTTACTATATTAAATTGCAGTTCATTATTATCTATATATTTAAAAAAATCATTATTTATGTCAAATGTAATTTTTGCCTGATTGATACTTATTTGTTTTTTATATATCCGAGGATTTATATAGAACCAATCATATTTTAAATTATTACTAAATAGCCTATTTTTTAACTTTTTAAAAAAAGCTATAAAGCTATAATTTAATAAGAAATTAATTTTTAATTTATTTGCACTACTTTGCTTATCAATTATAGTTATTTTAGTAAAATCTATATATTTATACAACAATGAATAAGAATTATCTAATTCATTATTACTTTTTCTTTTATCTGTAATATAATGAATATTAGTAAAATTATTTATTTTTATATAGTTTATTATTATATCTAGATAATAATAATAATTAATATACTGTGCTACTTCACGAAAAAAACCTTTAAAGTAATAATTATGAATGTTTAAATTTAATATATTATCATACATCTTTAATATATCTTTTTGAAATTTTTCAATTGATATTAAATTATGAAAAGATATATATTCAATACCTATTAAATCTAAATAATAAAAAGAACTTGGAGTTAAGGATAATATAATATCATTGTTTTGATTAAAAGATATTTCATTCAAATCATCTAAATTAGATGAAGATATATCTAAAATTATTAAATTCATTAATTAAACATATTCCATTTTATTATAGTATCTTCTTCTATATCATTTATAGCAGTTTTACCTATAATCTCATCTATAAACTTTGGACTTACTCCATGAGCAGGTCGCTTAAAAGTTAAATCACTTTTCTCTATCATTTTACCTTTTGGTATATTTTTTATTGCAATTAAACTTCTTCGTGCATTATTTCTTGCAGGTAGTTCATCTTCAAGTGCTTCTACTTTAAAATTACCAAGTATCTTAAAAGTTCTCTCAAGATTTTTTCTATATATCTTCAAATCTTCTTTATCCATAGCATGATAATGATCATTTCCCTGTAAAGTCTTATCATGAGTAAAATGTTTTTCTATAATCACACTTCCAAGCATTGTAGCCATCTCACACACTTTCATATCTTTTGGTAAAGTATGGTCACTATAACCTATAATGTACTGAGGAAATTTTTCTTTTAAATCTATTATCATTCCTAAATTTGCATTTTCATCTGCTGTAGGGTAGTTAAGAACACAATGTAATAAAGCTAAAGGGTTACTATATTGTTCTATCCAATGTACGGCTTCTTGTATCTCATGTAAACTACTAGCTCCTGTTGAGAGGATAATAGGCTTATTAAATTTACAAATATATTCTATAAATGGTTTATTTGTAATATCAGATGATGAAATTTTATAAACATCCATTAGGCTATCTAAAAAATCTGCTGATTCTATATCAAAGGGGGTACTCATAAATTCAATATTTACTTCATCACAATAGTTTTTAAGCTCTTGCATCTCATCTATCCAAAAACTATCATGCTTTTTAAACAATGCATATTGGCTAGTTGTTGGTTCTTCTTTTGTATCCCAATAAGATGGTGAATCTTTAGATGCTAAAGTTTCTGCTTTATAACTTTGAAATTTAACTGCATCTGCTCCACCCTCTTTTGCTTCATCAATAAGTCTTTTTGCTATTTCCATACTTCCTTCATGATTTACACCAATCTCTGCTATAACATATGGTTGATAAATCTTTTTTTCACAAGTATTTATTATTTTAAATAGTTCTAATAGTTTCATATTATTATTTCTCCATAAATAATTTAATTAAATCTAATGACGATATATCAATATCAAAATCTTTCATACATAGTTTGTGATAATCAGCAAAGGTATCAACATCAAATTTTAATGTTGGATGATGTAGACTTTTATTAAGTGGATCAAATGTTTTTATAATATATTTTTCACTATTATCAGCTATATATGATAAGCAATGTTCTTTATGATGTTGAGTATCTACAATATTATTTAAATTTTTAATTATATCAAAAGAGATTATTTCTGCACCTAGACCATCTGGATACAAATTATTTTTAGGTATATGATTGTACGCATAATCACATTGACTATTATTATAAAAGTATATTAGATTATCTATCTCATTTCCATCTATTAGTGGATTATCAGCACATATTCTTACTATTTCAGTTACATTTTTATCTTTTACTGATTCATAAAATCTATTTAATACATTACTTTCACTTCCTCTATATACCTTTACATTTAATTCTTCAATATATTTAGCTAAGATATCATTATCTTCACTAATAGGGATAGCAACTATTAAATCATCTAATAATTGTGATTTTTGAACCCTTTTTATAACCCACTCAATCAATGGTTTACCATGTAATGAAAGCATCATTTTATATGGTAACCTTGTAGAGCCTATTCTTGCTTGAATAACACCAATAATTTTTTGCATATTATATTAACTCCAATATCTTTTTTACTACTTTCTTCTTATTTTCTCTAAAACTATATTTACTAATATTTAAAAATAATAATTTTCTATAATCATTATCTAAGACTAATTTTTCAAATTTATTATTAATTAGACTGGAAGTTTTATCTTTATCATAAACACCTAAAGTTATAAAACCTTTTTCTAAACTGGCAAAAGTATGACCATCTTCCCTTTCATGATGTGATATGATAACTGCAGGTATATTCATATCAGCAAGTTCATATACTGTTCTTCCATTTGATGAAAATGCTATTTGTGTCTGCTCCATAATTTGAGATATGACACCAACAGAATAAGTAAGTTCTATATTTTTATAATTATGGTGATTTAAATATAGTTCAAGTTCTTCTTTAAAATTATATCCACCACCACAAACTATATATATTTTAATATTTTGTTCTTGTGCTAATTTTATAATAGACTTCAAAGTTACTAAAGTTAAATTATTTTGATCTGTTCCACCAAAAGTTATTAATACAGAAATTACATTATCTTCAAAAATATGTGGTTTAGCATCTTCAAATTCATCTCTTAAAGCTAAATACTCATATCCCCATAAAAAATTATTACCTTTCAACTGAGGTACATCATAAAGTTCATTAATAACTAAATCTGCTTTTTGAACACCACTACCTAAATCTTCAAAATTTACTACTTTTATATTATTTTGTTTTAAACTTTTAATATATTCTAAATTTGTATTTAATATATCATTTATAACCATATCAGGATTTAAGTCAATTATAGTTTTCTGTACATTTGATGTTGCTATAACTTTGTAATCCATCATCGCAATCCTTTCAACTGCTATCTCATACTGTTCATCACACACAAATATAATCTCATGGTCTGTAATCTCATGTGCCAATGAAAGTGAATGATAAATATGCCCCATACCAATTTTAATAGATCCTATCACATTAAAAATAATCTTTTTTCGCTGTAAAATTTTTTCACAAATCCACCAATCTTGATAATTCTCAATCTCAATTGAGTGTTCTTCATCAATAACAAATGATTTATATTTTATATTTTCACTTTTTTTTTCAAAAATATAAAAAGCTTTCAATTCTATAAAGTAATTGTTTTCTATATTTACAAGATTATCATTTTTATATTCAAATATTTGTTTGCCTAAGGTTTTCACAGAAGATAATATATACTTTGTATCTAGTAAAAATTCTTGGTATGCTTCTTTTAAAATAGTACTATTTACCAATGGTGCATTTGCTCTATAAAGTAGAATATATTTTTGTTTTTTATCTTTTACTATTTCTTTTACTATTTCAATAATAGTTGAAGAATCAATAGCTAGTTTATTATCAAAATAAAATTCAATATTATTTCGCTTAGCTATCAAAGATATCTCTTGAGAATCTGTAACTATTAATATATTATTTGTTAATTTTTTTGCTATATTTATAGCTCTTTGTATCAAAGTGATACCATTAAGTTTTTTTATCAGTTGATCTGGAATAACTGCATTTTTTTTAATAGCTGGTATTACTAAAAGAGCATTGTTCATTAGATTAATTCTTCCAATACTTCTTTTGTAGATTTTAACATATAATCAAAATCTTCATCACTCAGCATATGATGAAATGGAAAAGACACCATATTATCAAATAGCTTATCTGTATTTGGACAATCTGCTTCACCAAATCCTAACTTTTTATATAAATCATATCTATTCAATGGATAGTATTGAACTACACATTGGATTAGTTTGTCTTCACTTATTTTTTGTAAAAACTCATCTCTTTTGTTATCATTTACAATCGCTACTAAAAGATGATAGTTATGTTCTATCGTATTGACTTTATGAAATGATAAAAGATTTGAATTATTAAATTCTTCTATAAATTTAATGGCTCGTACTCTTTTTTGACTATTTATCTCATCTAATCTATCTAATAGTTTTGCACCTAAGGCACATTCTACTTCACCAAGACAATAGTTGTTTGGCATAAGATACTCATCATTTAATTTAGGTAAATCTACATTCCCCATAGCAGGAGTCCAATAGTTTGGTCTCTCAATTTCCCAACCACAATGACCATTATGTCGGAGCATAGGAATAATATCTGCATATTTTTTATCTTTTACTATAAGCATACCACCTTCACCAAGTGTTGTCATATTTTTATGTGAATGAAAAGAAAAAACACCAAAATCTCCAAAAGTTCCAGCTTTTTTACCATCAATAGAAGTTCCCATCGCTTGAGCAACATCTTCTATAAGTAGAAGTTTATTTTCTTTACAATACTTAGTAATATCTAAAATGTCAGGAATAATAGAACCATAAAGATGAACCACAACAATAGCTTTTGTATTTGGAGTGATACATTTTTTAATAGTATTTAAACTTACAACCCTTGTATCCATTTCTATATCTGCCCACACAGGCTTTGCACCTTTTTTTATAAAAGGATAAGCCGAAGCTGTAAAAGTATGTGAAGGACATACAAACTCATCACCATCTTCAAATTGACAAAGTTGAGCTGACATCTCTAAGGCTGCTGTTGCATTATTTACAGCAAAACAATATTCACTACCAATATAAGAAGAAAATTTATCTTGAAATTTATTTTGATATTTACCTTGTGTTAAAGGCACTGCATTTTCAATAGCATCTAAAATAACTTCTTTTTCTTCTTGTGTATATTTATGAGCTCTTCCACTAAATGGTATTTTAAAATTCATTAGTCAAACCTACCTTTTAAAAATTTTGCTGGACTTCCAACATATATTCCATTTTCAACATCTAAATTTTTTGTCACAATTGAACCTGCACAAACAATAATTCCTTTAGATATTTTTAAAGATTTACTACCTGAAATAACTTTTACTCCATCTCCAAGCCAAACATCATCTTCTATAATTATAGGTGAATAAACTGATTTTTGCTTTTGCATGGGAATAGAGTTATCTTTATTTCTATGTTCAATTGTAATTAGTTTAACATCTACACCCAGCATTACATTATTACCTATCATACATTCTACCCACCCATACCAAGCATAGACCTATTACCAATATCTATACTATTTCCAAATGTTGTATAACTTGTAGAATGAAAAATAACTCCATATTGGAAATTTAAATTCTTACCAACTTTTTTAGAATAAAGTTTTAATAAAAATAAATGTAATTTTCTTCTACCAAATCTCATATATGGGACAAAGTCCAAAAATAAAAACATAAAAATCTTACTTAATACTCTTTTCATATCATTACATCCTTTTAAAAATTTCAGTAACTTTTTCAAGTGTTAATTGTTCTTTAAAACTATCACCTAATGCATTTGAAAGTGGTTTTTCATGAATAACAGTAGAATTATAAAGTTTTAAGTAAGTTTCATCATCCAAATTTGCAGCAATTCCTTTTGATATTTCAATACCTTGTTTTTTAGCCATTTCATTAAATTCTTTAAACTCTTTTGGATAAAACTCTTCCATAGCATTCATCGTTATACAATTACCAATACAATGATGTGTATCAAGCACTACACTTAATCCTGCTGAAAAAGGATGAATAACACCTACAAAGCTATTTGCAATAGCACAGCCACCAAAATATGAAGCAATCATCAACTTTTCACGATTTGCATCACTCATCATGTCATCACTGAGAAATACTTCTCTACAAAGTTCTATTGCCTGACGGGAATAAGCATCACCAATGGCATTTCTAAACTCTCCATTGAGTGATTCTATACAGTGAAGATATGTATCCATTCCTGTATAAAAGTATTGTTCTCTTGGAACTGATTTAGTTAAATCTGGGTCTAAAATAAGTTGATTATAAATAGTGAAATCACTATTCATTCCAAGCTTTAATCCACTTTTAACATTTGTCATTACACAAGTACGACTACCTTCGGCTCCTGTTCCAGAAATAGTAGGAATACCTATCTTATAAATACCTGGATTTTTAACTAAATCCCAACCTTGATAATCTTCTGCATCTCCATCATTTGTAAGTAAATTTGCAACAGCTTTTCCAGTATCTAATGTAGCACCACCACCAATAGATACTATAGCTTTTGGATTATTCTTATTTCTTTCTACTAATAAATCTCTAAATTTATTGATAAATTGTGTTTTTGGCTCATCTTTAGTTTGCACAAAAAATAATTCATCTTCTTTTTTTATAGGTAATTGTTTAACTAATTCACTATTTCCAAAATATTCATCAATATAATATATAACATATTCATTCTCAGACTTTTTATCGTTTAATATTAAATATAAATTATCAATAGCACCTTTACCAAACATATAATTTAATATATTCTTTGAATTATTCATAACTTTATAATTTCCTTATTAAAAAATTTTAACTCTTCTATTTTAAATATTTCTTTGATTTTATTATTATTACACACTGATGCTAATATATCTCCATTTCTACTATTAAGGTGTTTAGTAATAAAAGATTTATCATATTTTTTATTCATAATCTTAAATAAATCATTGATTGAAGTTTTATTTGCTGTGCCTACACAAAAAAGTTCACCTGATATTTTTTCCATATTCATAGCTTTTATATTTATCATAGCCACATCTTTAACATTTATAAAATCTCTATATTGCTCACCATTTCCATATATATTTGGTATTTCATTATTTTTAAATTTTTCATCAAATATTGATATAACACCACTATAATCACTCGATACTAATTGTCTTTGTCCATAAACATTAAAATATCTTAATACAACAGTTTCTAAATTATAAAGTTCACTATATAATTTCATATATTGTTCACCCATAAGTTTTTCATATCCATAAGGTGAAATTGGTTTCGTTAGCGACAATTCATTCTTTGGTAATGTTGGCTCATCCCCATAAACAGCAGCACTACTTGAAAATACAACTCTTTTAACACCATTTTTCCTTGAAGCCTCTAAAATATTTAAAGTACCTTTTACATTTACTTCATTCGTAAAAAGCGGATTTCTTATAGATTCTTGTACTGAAACTATTGCTGCTAGATGATATACTTGATTTATATTATTTTCATGCATAATTTTATTTAAATTTTCAAAATCTCTTATATCTACTTCAATAAATTTAAATTTATTATTTCTATCAATTGAATTTATAAATTTTAGATTCTCTTTTGTTCCACTATAAAAATTATCTATCCCTATTATATTATTATTTTTATCTTTCAATAATTCTTCTATTAAATGGGAAGCAATAAAACCAGCAGCACCTGTAATTAATATACTCATCTAATTTAAAACACCACAAAAATCTAAATTACTTTCTATATTTAAACCCTTAAACTCTTTATGTGCTACTAAAAAAGTAACTATATCTGCATCATTTAACGCTTGCTTATAATTTACTATTTCAAATTCTTCAAAACTTCTTATATTAGGTTCAACAGCTAAAATTTCAAATTTTTCAGAAATAAGTTGCTTTGTTATATATAGAGCTGGTGATTCTCTTAAGTCATCAATATCAGGTTTAAAAGCAAGACCCATACAAGCTATTTTTGCTTTTCGTCCATTTTTATTTTCAAATGTTAAAGCTTCATTTTTAATCTTTTCAATTACCCATTTAGTTTTATAAGTGTTTACTTCCCTTGCAATTCTTATAATTTTTGCATCATCTCCACCTGCATGAACGATAAACCATGGATCAACAGCAATACAATGTCCACCTACACCAGCACCTGGCTGAAGTACATTTACTCTTGGATGTCTATTTGTTAATTTTATAAGTTCCCATACATCTATTTTAAATTTATCACAAAGAATTGAGAGTTCATTTGCAAATGCAATATTTGTATCTCTAAAAGAGTTTTCTGTGAGTTTCGCCATTTCTGCTGTTCTTGCATCAGTTGAAAATACCTCTCCGAGTACAAATGTTTTATAAAATTCAACTGTTTTTTCAGTTGCAGATTTAGTTATGCCACCAACTATTCTATCATTTTCTACTAATTCTCTCATTATATGACCAGGAAGAACTCTCTCTGGGCAATAAGAGATAGATATTTTAGAAGTATCTAAACCATTCTCTTGAAAGATTTTTTTTATCTTTTGTGTAGTACCAATTGGTGATGTTGATTCCAATATTACCATATTACCGTTTTTTATAAAGGGAATTATAGATTTAATAGCACTCATTACATAATCTATATTTGGTACATACCCTTTATGAAATGGGGTAGGAACAGCTATTATAAACACATCTGCTATACAAGGTTTAATATCGGCTATTAATTTACCACTATTTACAGCTGCTTGCACAAATATATCTAACTCAGGTTCTACAATATGTATATCACCAGCATTTATAATATCAACTGTACTTTGAACTACATCAACACCATGTACATCATAGCCCTTATTTGCTAAAAGGGCAGCAGTTGGTAAGCCAATATAACCTAAACCAATCACACATATTTTATTTATCATTCACTAATACCTTTTATAAATTCTACAATTTTTTTACAAGCCTTACCATCTCCATAAGGATTATGTGATTTACTCATTTTCTCATATAAAACTTTATCATCTATTAATTTTTGTGATTCACTTACAATAGCTTTAATATCTGTACCTACAAGTTTTACTGTTCCTGCTACAAGAGCTTCTGGTCTTTCAGTAGTATTTCTCATCACCAATACTGGTTTACCTAAACTAGGAGCTTCCTCTTGTACTCCACCACTATCTGTAATTATAAAATAAGATTCATTCATTAAATATATAAATACCTCATATTGAAGGGGTTCAATTAAATAAATATTAGGAACAGAAGATAGTATCTCTTTTACTGGTTTTTGAACATTTGGATTTAAATGAACAGGATAAACTATATCTATATTTTGATTATTTAAAGCTACTATTTTCAAAGCTTCACATATATTTATAAAACCCTGACCAAAATTTTCTCTTCTGTGTCCAGTAACTAAAATCATTTTTTTTGATTTATCTATTTTATATTTAGAGTTAATTTTTGAAATTATTTTTGCTTCTAACTCTTTATTCTTTTTTATTTTATCTAAAGCTAAAAATAAAGCATCTATAACAGTATTCCCTGTTATAATAATATTTTCTTTAGATTTATTTTCTTTTAATAGATTATCTCTACTATTTATTGTTGGAACAAAATGATAACTAGATATTACTCCGGCAATTTGTCTATTTACTTCTTCAGGAAAAGGACTGTATATATCATTAGTTCTTAAACCTGCTTCAATATGCCCCACTTTCATCTTTTGATAAAAAGCAGCTAAAGAAACAATACTTGTTGTTGTTGTATCACCATGTACTAACACAATATCAGGTTTAAAATCGTCCAATACATCTTTCATTCCTAAAAGTATCTTTGAAGTTAGCTCATATAAGTTTTGATTAGAACTCATAATATTTAAATCATACTGAGGTTTTATATCAAATATATTAAGAACTTGATCTAGCATCTCTCTATGTTGTGCTGTCACACAGACTTTCGAGATAAAACTATTCTCCCTTTCAAAGGCTTTTACAAGAGGTGCCATCTTTATAGCCTCTGGCCTTGTTCCAAATACCAATAATACTTTTTTAATCAATTTAGTTTTATTTACTTAATTTAGTTTTACAACTACTTGCTTCTAGATTAGCAATATTTTTTTCAATTGTCTTTGTAGCGATTCCATTAACCTTAGTAAGTTCATCAATATTTTTAAAACAGTGTAAATCTCTATATGCTATTATTTGTTCAGCTTTTTTTGCACCTATTCCATGTAGACTAATTAACTCTTTTTTAGAGGCAGTATTTATATCAACTGCTCCAAATAATAAACTTGCACCTAATGTAATCATCACAAATAATTTCATTTATAAAACCTTTTATTTAATTATGCAAAAGTATACTGTAATATCAATTATTTATAGTTTATATACTCTAAATAATCTATTTTTTCTTGATATGCTCTGATACTTAGAAATTTATTATATTTGAAAGCACCTTTCAAAAGCACTCTATATTTTTGAAGTAAAGTCTCTAAAATAATCTCTTTTCTATTAGATTCCATAAGCTTTTCCAAAGCTATTACCCGAAATCTATCCATACCCCAATATTTAAAACTTAACTGATTATCATGCCCAGCATATTTTGTTATAAGTTTTTTATCAACTAAACCTATCTCATTTTCAAGTGCTACTCGTAGCCATAAATCATAATCTTCACAAACCTCTAAACTTTCATCAAAAATACCAACTTTATCTAATAAATCTTTATGAATTAAAGTTGCCGATGGAGCAATAATACAATGAGATAAACACTCTTCAAAAATATCCCCACCATATTTTTTAAACTTTTTAGGAATCTTAATCTCTTTAGAATCTCGCACCCATCTCTCATCTGTATAACTCATAAGAATCTTAGGATTATTTTTGTGAAATTCAACTTGAAGTTTTAGTTTATTCTCATCCCATTCATCATCAGAATCTAAAAATGCTATCCACTCAAAATTGGCATTTTTTATCCCTACATTTCTAGCAGATGAAACACCACCATTTTCTTGATAAAGATAAATTATATTTGGAAAATCTTCTTGTATTTGAGAAGTGTTATCAGTTGAGCCATCATCTACAACTATCACCTCTTCTGGAGTATGAGTTTGAGCATAGACAGATTCTAATGCTCTTTTTAAAAACTCATAACGGTTATATGTTGGGATT
>Ga0256837_1001884_pt1 | contig 13757 bp, 14 predicted proteins | sample 4562384metaG_FD_185976 | JGI IMG/M metagenome (GOLD analysis project Ga0256837, IMG submission 185976) | Hydrothermal vent microbial communities from Guaymas Basin, Mexico - 4561-384 | ecosystem: Environmental > Aquatic > Marine > Hydrothermal vents | place: Mexico: Guaymas Basin | collected... | reverse complement strand
CACTTAATTTTAAAAATGATATTCGTAAGGGTGATGACTTAGTAATGGTTTATAAACAGAAGTATAGACTTGGAGAAGCTTTTTCAATGCCTATACTACAAGTAGCTATGATTGAGATGCGACATAAAAAACACTATATTTATCTTAATGATGATGAGCGTTACTATGATGAGAGAGGGCATGAGGTTGAGGGGTTTTTACTTGCTCGTCCTGTTCGTGGAGCTAGAATCTCTTCGTACTTTAGTAAACGCCGATGGCATCCCATCTTGCACAAATGGAAAGCTCACTTAGGAATAGACTATGCAGCTCGTCGTGGAACTCCTATCGTTGCAGCAGGAAGTGGAACTGTAATTTGGGCAGCAAGAATGGGAAGCTATGGTAACCTAGTAAAAATTCGTCATGCCGATGGTTATGAGACTCGATATGCACATATGAAATCATTTCGTCGTGGCATACGAAGAGGTAAACATGTCAAAAAAGGACAGACTATCGGTTATGTTGGGACAACAGGACGCTCTACTGGACCCCATCTACACTTTGAACTTCGTAAACATGGTCGTGCTATAAATCCTCTTAGAGTTGTTCAAGTAACTACTAAAAAGTTACATGGAAAAGCATACAAAAAGTTCTTAAAATTGAAAAAACATTATGATGAGATAGTAGGACTTCAACTTAACAACAGAACACCATTTAAAAAACCTACACCATTTATTAATGAGTGTTATATTCACTCATTAGAGTCTCAAACAGATGAAACAAAAAAATAAAATCACTAAAATTTCAGCTCTGAGTGAGCCAAAATTTATAAAGCCTATCTCTATTGAGTATGAACTCAATGGCATTGAGAGAAGATGGGAAGCCGTTATCTCTCATGATAGTGTAGCTATCCTACTTTACCATACAGAAAAAAAATCCTTTGTTACAGTAAAACAGCTTAGAGTACCAGTCTTAAACGCCAACAAATGTGATGGAATGATGCATGAGTTATGTGCAGGTATAGTAGATAAAGAGATGAGCTTAGCACAAATCGCACAAGAGGAAGTTTTAGAAGAGTGTGGTTATGATATCCCTTTGTCAGCAGTTCAAAAGATAAGCTCTTTTTACACAAGTGTTGGCATATCAGGGGCAAAACAGACTTTTTTTTATGCAGAGATAAATGAGACTATGAAAGTCTCAGAGGGTGGTGGTCTCTCAGATGAAGATATAGAAGTTATCTACACTCCTCTTTTAAAAGCCAAAGAGTTTATGTTTGATGAGTCTAAGCAAAAAACACCAGGTTTAATGATGGCATTTTATTGGTGGTATGATAGTGTGAAAAGTAGTAGCCATATAGTAGGGGTAACCAACCCCTACTAACTAATATAATGGAACTGGTAAACAGAACCATAATATTAGTAAAACCACTACTAAACGTATTAACATGATATGTGCCTCCTTACAAAAGCACTCCCACCCAACACTACCCACTTTACAAAAAAAAAGGGGGAGATTGAAATAAATTCCAATCTCCCCCTTAATTCAGTACTTCCTTTCTTGGTTAGAGAAAGTTAAAGTAAGAAAATCTATCATGTTATACGTAGACAATATTATACACAAAATTTTAAGAAAACTCAATAGGATTTTTTAGAGTAATAATTATTTTTTGATAGTGTGGAAAGTAGTAGTTCTATAGAGGGGTAACTAATCCCTCTAAGTTACTTAATAAAGTGGCAATGGATTGCATAACCACAAAATAAGTAGAACTACTACTATACGTAAAATCAAGTTGTCTCCTTTTCAAAGAACACTCCCACCCACTCACAACCGTCAAAAATTTGACAAAAAAAAAGGGTTAGGACAAAATGCCCCAACCCTTTTCTATGTTCTTTGTTCCCTAGTTAGAGGAATTTAGATACAACTTGATTTACGTCACTATTATTATACACAAAATTTTAAGAAAACTCAATAGGATCCATATCCACCTCAGCCAAAGAGACTTTAGTAGCATTGATAGCTTTTATAAGTGATGTACTCTTATCTGAGCGTAGAAGTATCTCAAAACGATACTTATTGGCTACTCTCTCTATGCCACACTTTCCAGCACCAACAACTTCAACCTCATTGCTAAATGCCATTAAAGCATCCTGCATCTTTCTCATCTGCTCTTGTGCTTTTGCTCCATTTTTATGTGAAAAAAGTATGCGACAGAGTTTTTTGTAGGGTGGGTAGAGTCCTTCTCTGTAGCCTTTCTCTTCGTCTAAAAATCCCTCATAGTTGTTAATATATGCAGAGAAAAAAGGCTCATTAAAACTCTGCACTAAAACTACTGCATCCTTTTTACGTCCACTCCGTCCTGAGACTTGAATGAGAGAAGAGAGAGCTTTCTCTCTTGCTCTATAGTCCCCCATATTTAACATATTGTCCATACCCATAACTACGGCTAAGGTGACACCATGATAATCATGCCCTTTTGAGAGCATTTGAGTGCCTACAAGTATATCTGTCTCATTATCGTTAAATCTCTTCAAAGCTTTTTTGAGTTTTGCTGAAGTTGTTATGACATCTCTATCAAACTGCTCTACTCTAGCATTTGGTAACTCTTCACTGATGTTTTTTACAGCCTCAGCAGTTCCTAATCTTGCACTTGTTAAGTTTGGACTTTGACACTTACAACATATTTGAGGAATAGCCTGAGTAAAGTTACAGTAGTGACACTTCATAGCATGAGATTTTTGGTGAATACTCAAACCTACAGAACAAAAAGCACACTCATAAGTATGCCCACAATCTTGACAGATAAGATACTTAAAGTTTGCACGAGTTGGTAAAAAAACTATGGATTGCTCTTTAGCTTTAAGAGTTTTCTCTAAGGCACTCAAAATAAGAGGAGATAAACTCTCTACACTCTGCTCATAAATAAACTTTTTATTTGAAGAGAAGTGTCCCCCTTTAAGTCTTGTATAAGGAAACTTAACATAAGAGGTCAAAGAGGGAGTGGCACTTCCTAGAACTACATTTATATCATAAAGTTTTCCCATATAGATGGCAAGGTCACGAGCATTATAACGAGGGCGAGAGGAGGATTTGTAACTATCGTCATGTTCTTCATCCACAACTATTAGTCCTAAATCTTTTATAGGTAAAAAGAGTGCTGAACGAGCACCTGCTATGATTTTCGCTTTTCCATTATGGAGTTTTTCAAGAGCAACTCTTTTCTGTTTTGGGGTAAGTTTGGAGTGCCACATAATCACACTATCACCAAAATGCTCTTCCAAACGCTGACCCATTTGTGGGGTAAGTGAGATTTCAGGCATTAGAAATATAGCTCTTCTATTTTCAGTGATAATCATCTCAAAATACTTCATATATATCTCAGTCTTACCACTTCCCGTATCACCGAATAGTAAACTAACCTTGTGTTCTTTTAAAAATTTTAAAGCTTCGGTCTGTTTTTGAGAAAGTTTTATCTTACTTTCTAGTCCCTGCTCTAATTCACAAGCTCCTGTTTCAACTCCCTCTCGTTCACCTCGTTCCAAATCTCCTGCTTCCTCTTGTTCCCAAGCTCCTGCTTGGGAATGTATAAACCCCATCATAAGTGAAAAAGCATCCCCTAAAGAGCAGATATAGTAAGCAGAGATAAATTTTGCTAATTTCATCTGCTCTAAAGAGTAAAAATTATCACTCACTTCTAAGATTTCATTTGTTTCAAAAGAGGGTTTTTCTACTTCTTGCAGTATAACAGCTGATTTTTCACTTTTATTAAAAATAACTTTTACTTGAGTTCCAATAGGGATATTTTGAGAGGAGTGGTAAGTAAACTCTCCTAATGGAGAGCCTATGATACTTAGAGTGTAGTAATTCAAGTTTTAAAAATCCGATATGTTATGTTTTACTCCAAATAAAGGAGAGTTACCAACGAGGACGTTGGGAACTAGGGATGTTCCCAACGTCCTTTCTCACTCCCAACGTCCCCGTTAGGAGTATATAACTCTAGTGTAAGACTTCACTAATTAACAAGCTGATCACAGATTGCATCTTGATCATCATCCATTTTAAAAGTTCCATTATCACTTGAATATGTAAAGTTACAATCACTATCACTTACTTTATAAGTATATTTTTTATAAGTGCTATCTGAAGCACTCCAATGACCATTTTTTGTTCCTGATTTTATACCGTACATAAGAAGTTCTACCGTTCCATTTCCATCAAATAGTATATCATCACTATGACTCAATTTATTTATCCAACTATTATCTCCCTGAATAAGTCGAGATTGTCTTTCTGAAATGATAGAAGAACGAACAGAGGATATATCTGCACGACCCTTACTTATCTGAGCATCTGTTCTAGTCGCTGCAAATTTTGGAATAGCAACTGCTGAAAGTATTCCTAACACTACTATAACAAATACTAATTCTATCATTGTAAATGCTTGTTTCTTTAATCTCATTTTTTTCCTTTATCTTAAACTTTGAACACTACTTATACTTAGACCTGTTTTTAGAGATATAGTCTCATTATCCAAGACATCTAATAAGTTTTTTGCAATATTCAATTTTTCTTGCTCAATTCCTTGCTCAATTCCTTGCTCAATTCCTTGCTCAATTCCTTGCTCAATCCCTTTTTTTATCGCTTTTTTCTCAGCTGTGCGAAGAGCATTTATCTCATCAAACTCTTTAAGACTCATATAGTCATATATCTCTAACTCTTTTGCATTCCATGAAGTCTGCATGACTATGTCAAAGGCTTCTTGAAACTCTTGTATCTGCTTGTATTGCTCTGGTACAAAAGTACAATCACTCGCATTTTGAAGAAAATATATCCATTTATCAAGAGTGCTATCTAACTCATCTAAGCTTTTTCTAAACTTAGGAAGTTCTATAAAACTAAATTCAAAATCTTTTAAGTCTTGTGTATTTGTTTCTTGGTTTACTATAAGATGTCTTGAAATATAATTTTTATTTTCAAAGATATTAAAATTAAGTATACCTATAAAATATACTTTTTTAAGGAGTGAGTAGTCCCGACCTTTTGGTAACTGTGAAATATAAGCCTTAGAAGTGTAGTAAAGACTTCTTTTGTGAAAATCACCTAAATCTTTTTTCTGCATCTCTACGATAAAGGTCTCTCCATTTCTATTACTTGCCTTTATATCTAGTATAGTCTCTTTGAGTTCTGGTATGCGAGGGACTTGGTAAGGGTTAGCTAGGGAGACATCTACTATGGTCTGTTGCTCTTTAAAGTCTAAAACTGAGTTTAAAAAGGAGATCAAAATATGCTTATGATTCTCATCTCCAAATATCTTTTTAAACGCCAAGTCATTTTTCGGGTCTGCGAACTGCATCTTTGTCACTCCTTTTATCAAATTAGAATTATTATATCGAAATATTCGTTAAAGTTTTTAAACTATCTTTTACTTGCTCCCAATGTCCCCGTTGGAAGCATATGTGGAATAAGAGAGTTACCAACGAGGACGTTGGGAACTAGGAAAACTAGGGAGACTTCTCTACCCTTAATACGAAACCGTTGTTCCTCTTAATTTCATAGGGTATTTTCCTGCATCAATTGCTGATTGCAGGGATAAGCATCTATTATCACCACCTGCATCACCTAAACTAATAGTTAAGTTATCATCATCATCACTAGTTAAAATCTCTAAAGTTAAACAATCACTCACACCACCCATCTTTATAACTGCTTTTTTATCTGATAGATTAGCATCTCCAGAGTCAGATAAATTTTTCATAGCATTTGACATAATTGTTAAATTATCTTCTGTTTTTGCATTTGCCATAGCATATGTAGCTATCTCTGCTGCCCCTATCATCACATTTTGTGCCATTTTAGCAACCTCTGCATCACTTCTAGTTGCTGCTAGTTTTGGGATAGCTACTGCGGCTAATATACCTAAAATAACTATAACAAAAATTAACTCTATCATTGTAAATGCACTTCTATTATTTCTCATATTTTTCCCTTAAAAAAACTTTAATAAAGTATAGAATAAATTAGTTTAAATATAGATTAAGTTTATATAGAAAGAAAAGATAAATTAGAAATGGGTTACATTAAGAGATGAAATTTAGGAATAATTTTGTAGTTGTTTATCATTCCCATCGAGGACGATGGGAACGAGATAGGTTGGATAGAAAATTTAGCTTAGTAAGCTACGTTTGATCCACCAAAGTGATAAGTTTTTTGTAAATCAGAAGTAGCAGCTTTTACACCTTTACAAATACTACCTGACTCACTAGCAGTAACAGTTACATTACCGTCTAAAACATCATCAACTGTCATTGTAATACAATCATTACTATTCCCATCTTGAATAATCAGTGTATCACCATTTGCTAATGCTGAATCCTCAGCTTTTAGCTTTATGTTAGTGATATTTGATGTATTTTTATCTTTAAATGTACCTTGAGCAGTATAAAATGTACCTAACTCACTCACGAGTGTTGCAGCTTCTGTAGCAACCTTAGCAACTTGTGCATCTGTACGTGTAGCTGCAAGTTTTGGGATAGCAACTGCTGCTAAAATACCTAAAATAACGATAACGAAGATCAATTCGATCATTGTAAAACCAGCTCTTTTCATAAGAACTCCTTTTGTATATAAAAAATTTGAGTTACACTAGTAACCTTAAACAACATTATGAGCCTAGTCTGTTTAAAGTTGGCTTAAAGATATCATTTCTTACCATATTTTTGAGAAATTAAAATTTATTTTATTATTACATTCTTTTATCTTAAATATTACAGTTTCATCACTCGCATCATACACTTTTATGTATCGATGTTCTTTGAGTTCATAGACTTTTGTTATCTGTTCTTGTGTATCTACATTTACAAATGATTATAGCATAAGTCATTTAAAATATTTGGAACAAAAAATGCTATAATACTTTAATATAAATAGAGGAGTATTTATGGCAATTAGTGTTTCGCGTTCAGCTCCACTTGTTAAAGAAGCGTTGGATTATCGTTCTATCCGTCAAGATATGATAGCATCTAATATCGCTAATGTTGATACTCCTAACTATAAGCCAAGAGACATAAGTTTTGAGCAGTCACTTATAGCTCAAAAAGAGACTCTTTTAAAAGATAAATCTTCTAAACTTAAAATGGCAAAAACAGATGCCGGACATCTTGAACCTCAAGAAGAGACAAGCTCCTTAAAACCAACTACTTTTTTTAGAGATGGTCATATGGCTCGAAATGATGGTAATAGTGTCGATATAGATGTTGAGACAACAGAGATGAGTAAAAACTCCATCATGTTTAATGCTCTCATAAGTGCTATGAAAAAAGATGCAATGATTTACAAAAGTGTAATCGAAGCATCACAAAAATTAAGCTAAGGGTAAAGTTATGAGTAATTTTTTAAATGGTCTTGATATATCAGGTTATGGTCTTTCAGCACAAAGAGTCCGTGTAAACACTATCTCTAGCAATATCGCAAATGCTCAAACAACAAGAACTGAAGAGGGTGGACCCTATCGTCGTAGAGAGGTTGTATTTCGTTCTATAGATTTTAATACAGAGTACAATAAAGCACTTGAAGGCATGACAAACAGTAGTCCTTATGAAGATCCTTTAGATGAGGGTACATTTGGTGAGACTGTGGATCCTGCTATTATGAGTGTAATTGTAGATAAAATAGTACGAGACGACTCAAAACCAAAGATGAAATTTGAACCAAATAATCCTGATGCAGATGCAAAAGGCTATGTTGCGTACCCAAATATTAATCCTGTGATAGAAATGGCCGATTTAGTAGAAGCGACTCGTTCATACCAAGCAAATGTTGCGGCATTTCAGGCGAGTAAAGATATGGCAAACAGCTCTTTAACGCTACTACAATAAAAAATTATAATATAGAAAGAGAAAACATTTATGAATAACATAAACAGCTTAACTACTCTCGGAACTGCTGACCTACTAAAACAGAAAGGTAATAGTACACCTTCTAATGGTGGTGCACAATTCGCAGATCAGTTAAAATCAGCACTAAACGAGGTTAATGAACTTCAAGTTGACAAAGAAGTTGCTGTAGCTGACATTGCCACTGGGCAAGTAAAAGATCTTCACCAAGCGGCTATTGCCATTGGTAAAGCCGAGATAAATATGCAGTTAATGCTTGAGATAAGAAATAAAGCACTCAGTGCATACAAAGAGTTAGGTAGAACACAGTTATAACTCATGGTTAACCACAATAAAAGTAAGAAGATTCTTCTTCTCTATGCACTTATCACTTTGGGCTTCCTTATATTTTTAGGTGTAATGCTTGTAAATGTAGTAAAACCTCGTCATCTTCCCTCTCTTACAGCTAAAGAGAGTTCTCGTGCACAACGTGGGAGTATCATTTCAGCAGATGGTTTTCACATTGCCACAACAAAAAAACTCTACAAAGCAGTCGTAAATACTCGTTATATTGATCCAGACAAAAAAGAACTTTTTATCCAACTTTTTCATATCTACTCAAATGTAAGTGTCAAAGAGATAAAAAAAAGACTCTCTAAACGAAAGGGAGTTGTTGTTCTTAGTTACAATATTCCAGAGATTCAAGCTCACTACCTTAGAAAACTAGCACGAGAACTTCGACGTTTTAAAGTTTTTTTAGAACTTAAAAGCTCAAAAACAGGACTTCGTTCTATCCATGGACTCAGTATTTTAGAGAGTGGAGAGAGTCGTGAATACCCTTATGGAAATCTACTTACACCAGTTATTGGCTACACTCATAAGATAGAAGATGATGGTTACACTTCTATAAGTGGTGTCAAAGGAATAGAGAAGCGTTTCGATGAAGAACTCCATGCTAGACAGAATGGGTTTAGCCGTGGAAAACGAGATGTTAATGGCTATATCATTTTAAATAAAGATAGTTTTACAAAACCAAAAATAAATGGTTTAGATGTAAAACTCACAATACCCGTTGCTCTTCAGATAAAAATAGAGAGAATGCTTGATAAAATGAAAAAAGAGTTACGTGCTAAACAGATAATGATAGCTATTATGAACTCTAAAAATGGCAATATTTTAACCCTAGCCTCTTCAAATAGATTTCTTCCAAAATCTATCAAAAGAAGTGACTACCCATCCCTTAATATAGGAATGATTGAGTATAGTTTTGAGCCAGGGAGTGTTATAAAACCTATAACATTTTCACTTTTACTAGAAAGAAATCTTATAAATCCTTATGATCTTGTTAATGGTCACAATGGTCGCTATAAACTCGGCTATAAAATCATCACAGATGAGCATAAATTTGACTGGCTCTCTGCTGAAAATGTTATAGTTTACTCCTCAAATATAGGAATAGCACAACTAGCACAAAAACTTACAGGTCAAGAGTTTCATGACGGTTTAAAAAAGTTTGGTTTTTCAGAAAAATCTACCCCTGATTTAATCTATGAAAGAGTAGGTTCAGTCCCTAGTGCTAAAAGACTCCATAACAAAATATACAAGGCTACTTGTGCTTATGGTTATGGGATAGAGGCAAACCTTATGCAACTTTTAAGAGCATACTCTGTATTTAATAATAGCGGTCGAATGGTATATCCTCGACTTGTAGATAGTCTTATAGAGAACAATGGACAGATAGAAACAATGCCTTATGAAGAACAACTGCAGGTGATAAAAAGTTCTACAGCACAAAGAGTCAAACAGATTTTGATAAAAACTGTAAACAAGGGAACAGGTAAAAAAGCTAGAACAGCTGGTCTAATCATAGGTGGGAAAACAGGAACAGCTCATATAGTTGAGAAAAAAAGATATGTAGGTAAATACAACACTGCATTTATGGGTTTTGCAGATGATACTACTCACCAATACTCTATTGGGGTAGTAGTAGTTCAGCCTAAAAAGAGTCAGTATGCTTCACAAACTGCTGTTCCAGTCTTTAAAAAAGCTGTGGATATTATGATAGAGGATGGATACTTAAAGCCAAATATTGTCAAGTAGTCTTGTCTCGCCTACAACTGCTTCAACTAAAATGATTGTATCGCCTATTTTAACCTCACTAATTATCTCAAAATGGCGATTGAGTATCTCTACATAACCTATCTCTAAGGGTTTTAATATTTTATACATCGACTCTTTTATCATCTTTGTATCAAGGTTTCCCCTACTTACAAATATTGAAGCACTATAAAGAGCTTTTGATATTTTTAATGCCTCTTCTCTCTGCTCTTTTGAGAGATAGATATTTCTACTACTTAGGGCAAGTCCATCACTTTCACGGACTGTATTTACCGGTACAATAGTCACATTCATAAAAAGCTGTTTTACCATAAGAGTAATTAAGTTTAGTTGTTGAGCATCTTTTTTACCAAAGTAAGCATAGTCTGGATTTACAATGTTAAAGAGTTTATTTACTATACTCAAAACTCCATCAAAATGCCCAGGTCGGGTAGCACCCTCTAGGACAAAACCCCTTACATTTGGAGCGACAACCCTTACTTCATCTTCACCATACATCTCGGAAACATCTGGTAAAAAAACAACATCAACACCTGCAAGTTCACATATCTTTTTGTCAGCCTCATCACGGGAAGGATATTTATCTAAATCTTCACCCTTTAAAAACTGTGTAGGATTCACAAAGATTGAAACAACAACAAGACTACACTCCTGCTTAGCAGTTTTTATAAGAGAGAGATGACCATCATGAAGAGCACCCATAGTAGGAACATAGCCAATACTCCCATCTTTAGTCCTAAGATAATTTTTTAACTCATCTGCCTTACTTATAATCTTCATTTTAAGCCCCTTTTGTATATAATCAGCATTATACTATACTGGACTTTATTTATGGATAACTACGAATATACTGAACTACTAAAAAACATCAAAATTAAAATGCAAAATATCACGGGTGTTGTGGAACCTGAAAAAATCAAAACACGTCTTCAAGAGATAGATGAGTTAGAGAATGAGCAAGATTTTTGGAATGATGCAACTTATGCAGCTAAAATTCAAAAAGAGAAGACGCAACTTCAAAGAAAACTAGATAAATACTCTCTTGCAAATGATGCAGTTTATGATGCCATAGATCTTTACGATATGGCTAAAGAGGAGAACGATGAAGAGTCTATAGAAGCACTCTTCGATGATGCACCTGCATTAGAAGAGCAGATTCGTAGTATGGAGATAGAAGTACTTCTCAGTGGGGAGAGTGATGCGAACAATGCTATCCTCTCTATCCACCCTGGGGCTGGTGGTACTGAGAGTCAAGATTGGGCTGAGATGCTTCTTCGCATGTATAAGTCTTGGGCTGATAAGAGAGGCTTTAGTGTTGAGATACTTGACTATCAAAAAGGTGAAGAGGCTGGAATAAAAGATGTCTCTATCATCGTTAAAGGTGAAAATGCTTACGGTTACCTCAAAGTAGAAAATGGAATACATAGATTAGTTCGTATCTCCCCTTTTGATTCAAATGCCAAACGCCACACCTCTTTCTCTTCTGTTATGGTTTCACCTGAGGTTGATGATGATATTAACATTGTTATTGAAGATAAAGATATTCGTGTTGATACATATAGAGCGAGTGGTTCAGGTGGTCAGCATGTCAACAAAACAGAATCTGCAATTCGTTTAACACATATAGAGACAGGTGTCGTGGTTCAGTGTCAAAATGATAGAAGTCAGCATAAAAATAAAGCTACTGCCATGAAGATGTTAAAATCTCGACTCTATGAGTTAGAACTAGAAGCACAAAAAGCCGAAAAAGATGGTGTAGCAAAGAGTGAAATAGGATGGGGACATCAGATACGCTCTTATGTTATGCAACCCTACCAACAGGTTAAAGATACACGCTCAAATGAAGCATACTCCAATGTTACAGCTATTTTGGATGGTGATATAGATAAGATGATAGAGGGTGTTTTAATCTCTATGAATAAGGCACACTAGGATCTCTTTTCAGATATGAATCTATTAAAAGAGTTTTCATTAGAAGATAAATGCTCCTATCTCAAAGATAAAAAGCAGATCACTCACTATAAAATGATTCAAAATATCACTTCGCAGGAGTGTCAAGATTTAATAGAACATGGATATAGACGTTTTGGAAAAATGTACTTTAGACCAATATGCAGTGATTGTAATGAGTGTCAAAGTATTAAGATAGATGTAAACAGTTATATATTTTCAAAATCAGAAAGACGTGTACTTAAAAAAGCTTCTCATATTCAGACATACATACAACAACCAACACTTACTCAAGAACATTTAGATTTATTCAAAAAGTATCATCAATTTATGCATGAAAAAAAAGAGTGGGATTACAATGAAACTACTCCTCAACACTACAATGATTCATTTGTTCAAGGGCATGAGGAGTTTGGATATGAAGTGCTTTATTTTGATGATGAAAAACTTATAGCTGTTGATTTGATTGATGTTTTAGAAGATGGGATATCTTCCATATACTTTTACTACGATCCAGACTACTCATATCTTTCTCTAGGAAAATACTCTCTCTTAAATCAGATAAAGTTTGCACAAAAAGCAGAACTTAAATGGATATATTTAGGTTATTATGTAAAAGAGTGTCCATCACTCTCCTACAAATCTCAATACAGACCATACTTAACTTTAGAGGGTCGTCCAGAAACAGATGAAGAGTTTATCTGGAAATGTTAGTTAGCTAACTCTTTTTTTTGCTCTTCTCTAATTTTAAGTTTTTTATTTTCTAGTTCTTTTTGTAACTTTAACTCTAAAGCTTTTTGAGCCTCTTTATCTTCAGCTCTTATTCTTTTAATTTTCTCTTCTTCTAACATCTTTTTAGTTTTATATTTTCTTCTCTGTGCTTCTTTTAAAGCTTTTAACTTAGCATCTTTATTTAAAAACTCTTCAATTACACCCTTAGGATCTATCTGATCTTGATGTTTATAATAGTAATCAATAATCTCATTTTTATGTTTTTCTGTATCCATTAAACCAGAATTGATAACTACAGAAAATAATTTATAATTATTAGTATTCATAGAATTTTTAAAATTGCTTCTAATACCTCGTACAAAATAGTCATTTGTTTTAGAGAGTTTTCTTAAACGATTTAAATAATCTTTTTTACTTATAGATGGTTCTCCCATCTCTAATTTAATTCCCTCTATTTTTGCTGCTTTGACTTCTGAAACATATGCATCAATCTCTTTACTATAAAGAGAGTAAGACTCAAGATAAGATAGAGCTTCTATTTTGTCGACATTATTATAAATCACATCACCTAAAGCAGCATATGGCTTTGGATTGTTAGCAGATAACAATGTGAATGTTAAGATTATAAGGAGTAGTTTATACATTTAAAGCCTAAAAGTTTTATTTTATTATAGCAAGTTTTTGATTATTTAAAAAGAGGAAAGGAGTCTCTCCAAAAGGAGAGAATTGATAAAAGTTAGTGCGAAGACTAACCGTTACGTTTTTTCTGAATCTCTTCAGAAACATTTCTTGGAACTTCAGCATAGTGATCAAATTCCATAGAGTATGTAGCACGACCTTGTGTAGCTGAACGAAGGTCAGTTGAGTAACCAAACATTTCAGATAAAGGAACATGAGCATCAACAATTTTGTTACCTGAACGGTCACCCATTGAGTTAACTTGTCCACGACGTCTGTTAAGGTCACCGATAACATCACCCATGTTTTCTTCTGGAACTTCAACTTCAACTTTCATCATTGGCTCTAAGATAGAAGGTTTTGCTTTACGACAAGCCTCTTTGAATCCCATTGAAGCAGCAAGTTTAAATGCCATCTCATTTGAATCCACATCAT
>Ga0256837_1001883_pt1 | contig 13760 bp, 13 predicted proteins | sample 4562384metaG_FD_185976 | JGI IMG/M metagenome (GOLD analysis project Ga0256837, IMG submission 185976) | Hydrothermal vent microbial communities from Guaymas Basin, Mexico - 4561-384 | ecosystem: Environmental > Aquatic > Marine > Hydrothermal vents | place: Mexico: Guaymas Basin | collected... | reverse complement strand
CCTACATCGTTGATAACAAAAACGAGATTTAATTCAAGGGCATTGAGTGACTCAATCTCTTTCATCATCTCTTGATGGCTCTTTTTGTGGTAGAGCATATTGTTTATCCACATACTAACACACTCTACTAAAACTGTGCTATTTGGTTTGAGTTTTGTGAGTGCTTGTGTGAGGTTTAAGCCCTCCTCAATAGTCTCAAAGTTTTCTAAACGCTGCTCTTTATGTTTGGCAACTTTTATCTTCATCTCTTCATCAAAAAACTCTGTAGTAGCGAGATAGTAAGGTTTTTGAGAGGAGATACTTAGTGCATACTCCTCAGCATTTTTGCTTTTCCCACTCTTGATACCACCGATGAAGAGAGCTTTCACTTACATCATTCCATACATAATGAGTTCTACCGCTTCTACTAGCTCTTTGTTTGTGAGTGAGTTAGTGTTAGCATAAGCAAGAGCCGCACCAGCACCCACACCCTCTTTGGCTTCACCCTCATCATACATCTTCAAAACAGGTATCTCTGCATCTGCAAAAGAGAGAGTTGTGTAGATGGCATGAGGTGTGTAGCTGAGTTGTTCTAAGATATGTTTGATATTTGAGTTTGAATCTTTGGCTACCCAAGCTGTTGTCGCTAGAGTGATATTGTCAGATTTAAGACGCATAAGGACATCTTCACGAAGTTTATCAGCCACTAGCAGGCACGCTGCCATCTGTGTGCCACCAGCAAGGACTACATGAAAACGGCGACTCGCTTCTAATAGAAAACCTGCACAGAAGATAAGCATATTGTCACTCACTAAAGAGAGCTTTTTAAATGTACTCATCCCATCATCTATGAGCGCTAAAGCACTCTTGATAGTTTGACTTCTTACATCTGTAGGCACATTTAAGAAGCTAGAGGAGAAGTCATCTGCTACATGATATCCAAGTGCTAAAGCTGTTGCTGTTGCTGTGGTTGTTCCACTAGGTGTGGATTCTCCGAGGATAAGGTAAGAGCCTTTCATCTCATAACTACGACCAAACGCCATACCCTTAGCAAAAATCTCTTCGGCATCTATCTTAGCACCAGTAGCGATAGAGTCTGAGGGTTTGATACCAAAACGGTGAAGATTTGTCTGTTGTGGAGCAATCTCTAGCCCAATATCAAGAGTTTCAATAGTCGCAAAAGCATGTAGGTTATGAACAGCTCTTGTGATAAGAGCTGGAGTAGGAACACCACTCGGAGTTTCAGCAATCTCTGGCATAGAGAAGAGCTTTTCAGTTGTGATAAACTCAGCATCAAGTGTAGGAGTATAAGGAATCTTTCCAGGAATCCCAGCCTGAGTAATCCCCTCAATCTCACAAGTATGTGTCACACTAGCTGCAAGTAAAAAGTCCGCTCTACCCTGAGGAAGTGAATCCTCTCTGTCTGTAAAAATATTATATGTTTTCATGATGAGATTATAACGAAAATATGTGAACCCTTTTGTTGAACAACCTTAAGCTTATAAAACCTCTAAAGCCTTGACAACGTCCCTAGCATTTATCTCCTCTCTACCTTTTCCAAAATGTGCTTTCTTTTTCATTTTTCCAAAGTAAGAGGTGTCTCCTCCTAGTTTTACACCTATCGCTAACGCCATAGCTGTTATGGGGTGACCAGCATTTGGAGAGTCATGTTTTTTGCCATCTTTGTAGAAACTCCACACTTTATAGTTACGAGAAAATAGCATAATTAAAACAGCTGTAATCCTAGAGGGAATATAGTTGGCTATATCATCAAGTATGGCTGCTGCTTTACCAAACTTCTCATACTTTTCATTTCTGTAGCCTACCATAGAGTCCATAGTGTTGATAGCCTTGTATATGACAATACCAGGGAGTCCAAAGAGTAGAAGATAGAAGAGAGGTGCGATAACTCCATCGCTAAGGTTCTCAGCATAAGTCTCTATGGCAGCTTTGTATATGTCACTCTCACTCATCTCTTCTGTATCACGGCTTACTAACATACTTATGGCTTTGTGTTTCTCCTCTGCTGTTATGATATCTCTTACACTATCACGAAGCATCTTGTGTGCTATAAACATTGAGGCTATAACAGCCGTGATAATTATCTCTAAAAAGTGAGTGAAAAATTGGAGATAGAGAGTAAGTGATATGCTAAAGAGAGCTACTAAAGAGAGAACAAAGAGAACTAAAAAGAGGCCTCTTAAAACTGAGTCTTTGTAGAACTGTTTTTCAAAAAAGAGAATCATATCACCAATATAAATGACAGGGTGCTTTTTTGATGCAAACTCACCAAATATTTTATCTATAAGATAGGCTAAAATAGCGACAATAAGATTACTCATAGAGTGCCTTAGTAATTTTTCCCATATCTATATGAGTGTCGATATGCTCTGCAAACTCAGCGATAGCTTGGCGTTTAAACTCTTTGAAGTTATAGCCTCTGTAGTTGGCGTTTATCTCGTGAAATATTCTGTATCGAAGGGCATCGTTATCAAAGAGACCATGCACAAAAGTTCCAAAGAGATTTCTCTTCTCTTTAGCACGTTTGTTTGTTATACCGTTATGTATCTCATAACCATCGACCATAATCCCAAAGAGATTGTAAGAGCCTTTTTGGACGATTTTTTCAGCTTGAAAAGTTACTTCACCTTTGAGCCTTCCAAATCCAGCTATCTCATTATATTCACTCTCTATATGCTGAGGATCTAAAATCCTCTCAAACATCATCTCATAACCACCACAAACAGCAACTACTTTTCTCTCTTTATCGCTAAGAATCTTCTCAAATCCTCTCTCTTTTAACCAGAGTAGGTCATCGACAACTCTTTTACTTCCAGGGATTATAAGTAACTGACAAGAAGAAGCCTCGCTCACAGAGGTGATAAAACGAAGCTCTATTTCCGCATCAACTACAAGTGGCTCGTAATCAGTAAAGTTTGAGATATGAGGGAGTTTGATAACGCCGACTTGAATGATAGCTTTTGAGGTCTCTTGTGTGTAGCCCATAAGTGAGGCACTATCTTCAAAGCCTAGATTGAAAGGCTTAAAAGGAACGACACCTAAGACAGGGATTTTAAACTCTTTTTCTATGATGTTGACACCCTCATCAAAGAGTCGCATATCTCCCTGAAACTTATTTACGATGACACCGATAACATTTTTACGAAGTTTCTTAGGAAGCAAGTTGTAAACTCCAAAGATGGAAGCAAAAACTCCCCCTCTTTGGATGTCAGCTACAAGAACTATTTTGGTGTTAAACTCATCAGCTACGAAGATATTTGAGAGGTCTTTATCCATTAGATTTAGCTCTACTGGACTTCCTGCACCTTCTGCTACAACGCACTCATACTCTTTGAGTAGCGTTTTAAAAGCTTTTTTGACGATGGGTTTAAGTCTATCCATATCTCTATAGTAGCTCCAAACATCCTTGTTCTCAACACTCTTACCATTTAAGATGATATGAGCCTTAGATTTGCCACCTGATTTTAGGAGAATAGGGTTTAGATTTGGAGAGGTTTTTATGCCGATAGACTCGGCTGCAAAAAACTGAGGGATAGCTATCTCCCCACCCTCATCAGTAACTTGTGAGTTGTTGGAGACATTTTGAGCCTTAAAGGGGGCTACTTTTATCCCTTGTTTGTGGAGAAGATAGGTGATAGCGAAGGAAAGGGTAGATTTCCCTGCATCGCTACTTGTGCCAAATATACTAAGTGAATTCATATGCTAATTATGCCTTTTTTACTGTTAAACTTTTGGAGGAGTACTGTTGGACTAAAGTCCAAGCCCCATGACAACTATTCGGGGCTGAGACTTTAGCCCCATGACAATTCTTTGGGGCTGGGACTTTAGTCCCATATAACACTTAAAATAGTTGAAGTACCTTTTTAAGTGCCTGATGACTACTTCTATCTTTAACTGCAAAACGGAGCCAGTTTTCGCTAAGGTATGTGAAGCTTTGACAGGGTCTTGTTAAGATTTTGTGTTGGAGAAGATGCTCAAATAGCTCTTTTCCTTTTGCTGTGTTTGTGAGAATGAAGTTTGTGTCACTCTCTACTATTTCATTAAAGTGTTCCGACTCTTCTAGGATGCTATGAAGTTCTGTTTTTTGCTCTTTGTGAACTCTTCGGCTCTCTTTTGCAAACTCCTTATCTACTAAACGCTCTTTTAAAAATGCCTCATCAAGTGCAGAGATACTCCATAGTTCATTGGGGAGTTTTTTGATGTTTTTCTTATGTGAAAAGATAGCACCAATTCTTACTCCAGCACAGGAGTGGAACTTAGAAAAAGATTGGATGATGTAGAGTTTTTTATACTCGTTAATCTTATCTCTAAAAGAAGTTAACTCCTCAAACTCTAAAAAACTCTCATCTAAAATGATGGTACAGTTCGCATCCATCCAGAGCTTAAAAAGTTCTGCAAGATCGTAGTACTCACCCTCAGGAGTAGAGGGGTTTACAAAGATAACGATTGAGTCCTCTGTAGGCTTATGCTCTAGGTCTGTGATGCGATTTATTCTATAGATATTTTTCTTTTTTGCTGCTTTTTCATACTCACCAAAGAGAGGCTCATAGAGGTAAACATCATCTCGTTTAAGTGATTTTAAGAGAGTGTGGATGGCAGAAGTCGCACCCTTATAGAGGGCTATCTGCTCACTCTGTATTTCATACTTAGTAGAGATGACCTCTTTTAACTCTGTGTAGTTTAAATCAGGATATTTAGCTATTAGCGAGGGAGATATAGAGAGATTTACCTCAGGTTGGTAGAGGTTGATATTTGAGGAAAAATCTATAATTTCATCGGGATGACATCCTATCTCTTTGGCATATTTATGTATGTTAGCACCGTGAGTCATTCTATCTCCATATCATTCCAAAACTCATCGTAAGAGAGGTTTGTCATGGTGCTTTCATCATCAATATTTTTTTCCAAGAGGATTTTATGTTGTGCTTGAAAGTAAACCTCTAGGGCTTCATTTATCATACTCGATTCATCTTTTTTAAGAATCTCTTTAAAAATTTCTATATTATCTAGGTTATCATTATTTATTGTGATTGTCATGGTGAAATTTTACCAAAGATTTGCAAGTTTTTTGGCTCTTTTTGAATTTCTTTGGCTTGTAAGTCTTAGAAGTGAGTAGAGTTTAGCACTTGAACTTATCTCTTTTTGTAACTCTTTTAGCTCTATTTTGTAGGGTGATCTTTGATTATAGGTGTTTAGAAAAGCTCTTGTAAAACTTTGGCATTTGTGAGGGTTAAACGCCACTAAAGCTACAGATATATCAAATACAAAACTCCCATTTCCACCATCTATAAAGTCAAAAACAGCTATCTTATCTTTGTAAAAAAGAGTATTATCCTTAAAAATATCTCCATGAATAAAACCATCATTTTTCTGAGTATAGTGAGCAAGTGAGGAGAGTTTTTTATAGTAGAAGTAGAAACTTTTTTGAAGAGTGTAGAGAGAGGCATTTAAATCATACTGCTCTAAAAAACTCTCTCTTGCATAGTTTTTATAGTTTACTCTGTGCATCTTTGCCATAAATCTAGCGAGTGCTTGAATATGTTTGAGTGTTATATGTTTAGGCACTTCTCCTTTGAGTTTTTCATAGAGAAACCAAGAGCCATTTTGAGCTAGAGAGAGAGGGACATTGAGTCCAGATTTTTTTAAAAACTGGAGTCGTTTTATATCCTCTCTCACTTTTGTATCTATATCTCTTTCGTAGCGTTTTAGAATGAACTCATCTAGGATATAGGTAGTATCTATTACCCCACTCTTTGTGGGAATGAGTGTTTTAAAAGTATAAGAAGGGAAAAGTTTTTGTACCTCTTGAAGAGTTATAGAAGTTTTGACACCCATCTTAAAGAGAACACTTCTGCATCATCTTTTTCCAATCAAGGTCAAAATGTTTTGAGACATACTCTCTATGGTGTGGCACTGAACACTTGGAACAATCTTGATGGATTTTCTCACCATAGACTCCTTGTCTTCCATCTTTTGAGTTGATAGCACAAAAACTAAACTGTGTGGCACTCTCTATCTTTTTGATACCCTCATCCTTAAAACGAAAGTTCGGACAGGCACAGAGGTAGCAGTTGAGAGATTCCATATCGTGACACTTTTTATCTTTGGCATAGAGAGGACAGAAATCAATCTCCTCTTTTTTCATATTTTCAAAATCAAAGTAGTCGATGATTTGCTCTTTTGAGTAAGCTTTTTCTATGAGCTTTTCTACAATTTTCTTATGCTTTTGACTATGTTTGTCAAACCAATCACTATAAGCCATATATTCTCTTTTCTGGAATTATAGCTTATTTAAGATAGTGAAGAGTTTTGTAGAATTTTCTTCAGCTTGAGTAAATGCTTCTACAATTTTATCGGCATTTTCTAAAGAACCTTTTTGTAAGAGTGATGGTATGCTCTGAACATTAATATGTACTGCTTTATGAGGCTGTTCTATACTAGAGTATATTGGATTGTTTCCAAAAATCTCTTTTCCTTTTGTATCGTACCATTTTCCAAATCTACAACTATGAAAATCAGAAAAATCAGCATTTATATCATTTTTAAAGACTATATCATATCCAGAAAGTTTAAAGACTATATGATCTATTTTAGCAAGATTAAGGAACATTCTACTTGATATAACAGCATTACTATTTTTAATAATTTGCGCACTATCTACTAAAGAGCCTAAACTTTCATTGAAACTATCTAGTTTATCAAGTGAGATTGAAATCTCTTCATCCATCTGTTCTGAAAACTCTTGCATAGAAGATGAGTTCTGTTTGAGTAGGTTGATGTTAAGTTCTACTTCACTTGTCGCTTTTTGAGTACGCTCTGCAAGTTTACGAACTTCATCGGCAACAACAGCAAAACCTCGACCATGCTCTCCAGCTCGTGCTGCTTCTATGGCAGCATTAAGTGCAAGTAAGTTTGTCTGATCTGAAATATCTTTAATAAGGGCTATAACATTTGTAATCTCATTGACACTATTTATAAGTTGATCTGAATTCTCTTTACTGTTAGTCATTTTTTCAGAGATATTACTGAGTGAATTTCCCATAGCTAAGGTAGATTCATTGACCTTAAATACAATAGTTTCTGTCTCTTCATTTTTAGCATTAATCTCTTCAATAGCTGACATATTTTCTGTCATATCATCTTGAACAAGTGCGAGACCTGAGATAGTACCTTCACTTAAGAGCTCTGTCAACTTTAATGTCAAAGTATTTTTTTCTAGCTGTTGCATACTCTCTTTTGCATGGATATCTGATTCTCTAAGCGCTCTGTTTGCTTTCTCTATGGCAGTGTAAGCAGCTTCTATTGTATGATTTGCTGAGCTTATGATGGAACTTAGCTCATCATTTCCATTTGACTGTATGGACTGTGTAAAGTCATTCGTAGAGACGATTTTATCAAGAGACTCTTTGAAGTTTGAGATTCTACGTATAAGTCCATTTGCTACAACTGCACCAAATCCTAGTATGATAATCATAGTAAAAATATTTTGAATAATACTAAGAGTCATACTCCAACTCGCTTCACTCTGAAGTGTGTCAACCTGAGTTAAGATACCTTTTGTTAAGTGGTTTTCTACTTTTTTAAGGAGGTTGATTTTGGTAGTAATTGTTTTGAACCAGTAGGAAGCATCTATTTTAAAATCACCGTTAATATGAGTAAGTGCTACAGCTCTCATACGATTGACTTCATCAACACTATGCCCTACTAATGTTTTTTTATAAAATGCAACATTCTCTTTGGAAGCGAGGAATAAAAAGCGACTTATATAGGTATCTTGTTGACTCATCAACTTAACAAATTTTGCATAAAATCCTTTTGGAAAGGAATTTTTAGCAAATGTCCCTGTCATAACAGCACGTTCAATTCCTGCTCTCTCTTTTGAGTATAAGAAGTTTGTAAATGCTGTGAGTGATGTAGTCATCTCCTTTTCAGAACTCATTTTTGCGATGTATGCGATAGTATCTAAAAAAGCAGTATTTAAAGGGGTGTAGTAAGCTACTGTTTGGGGTACACTGTATGAGAGTGAAGATATTTTACTTCGTACTAAGCTTAGTTGCGAGAGACGATGCATAGCATCATCCATCTGATTTTGCATCTCTTTGGGATAAATAGTAAAATCCATACCCTTATAAAAAGCTTTCATCTGAGCTATAGTAGCATCTGTCTCTTTTCTAATAGTAGGTAGAGTAGTTACAAACTTTTTACCCTTAGAGCCAACAAAACCAGCAGAAGCACCACGCTCTTTTTGTGTGTTATGAACCATAGCACTAATCTTAGTTGCTAAGATAGTCGCTTGTTCTATTTTATTTAACTTTTGAAGCTCATTGTAACTGCTATAGGTTCGGATACTTAGAAGAGAGAAGATTACAAGTGCGGGGATAACCACCATAATCACCATTTTAAGTTTTATAGATATATCATTTAACATAGTAAATTCCTGATTTTGATATGAGACATTTTAGCATAACATTGTCCCTCAATTATTATAGTTTAAAACTCAACTCCTAAGCCTATAAGGATTTGAAAGTCATTGCTGTCTGGTGTCGTAGCATCAGAAGCCTCTTGTGGAGAGAGTATGTAGTCCCAAACGCCAGTTATATCTAAGTCCAACCATGAGGTGAGAGCATTTTCAAATGTTAGAAGCATATGATGTTTATAACTCCCTGAGAGCTTATTTGCAAAGGAGAGTTTATAGTTAAATGTAAGATCTACTATCTCATTGAGTTCCTGTTCATACTGAGTCGTAAGATCAAGGGCTGAGGAGAAAATCTCTATATCTTGACCAACTGTAACTGTCTCATAACGAGTATATAAAAATGCGGGACCACCTGAGACACTCCAAGTGACTTTTTTATTATCTATGAGGGTATATCCTAAACCGAGACCAAGAGTAATCTGTTTATTGATATTTTTATAAGGGTCGGTATATAGTTCACTAAAGATTGGTGTCCAGAAGAAATGTCTTGTGATGTATCTATCATATCTCTGGTTGAGTCTATGATTATTTGCTGTCTCCTCTTTATCTTCTGATGTGACACGTCCTAAATAGTCAAACAGCAAACGTGAGGTAGCATCACGTCGTAAGAGAGTCATCTTTGCACTATAATCTAACTGATTGTTATTTCCTCTGCTTAGGTCTAAACTAGCTGTTATTTTTGCTGACCAAAAGTTTCTTTCATAGAGACCATCAGGTGCAAAAGAGACTACATCTTTACGATTAAATTCGTATCTGTTTTCCCCTTGAATAATAGTCAACTTATCTCCATCAAGACGAAGTATTCCAGGAAAAGTAGCAAGGTTTTCAATGTTGACACTAATGATGTTGTAACTTTTAATACGAATAACATCTTTAAAGTTAAATGTATGGAGTCCTATCTCATCACTATCGAACTCTAGTTCATCATCATAAAGAGCTTTTATCTCACCCTTGAACCACTCTTTTGATTTTGTCTGTATCCAGTCGAATTTTACTGGGGTAGGAGAGAGATCTTCCCATCTATCTTGAATCCTAGATAGGTTAACATGACCTCTCTTATCAATAGATTTTGTTATCTCTTGAAGATGAACTTTTGTTACTTTTTTATTGTCAGAATCTTTTGCTTTTTGACGTACTTCATCAAGAGTAAGTCCTGAGTCATCTTTGACTACTATAACATCTTGATTTGGTCTTTTACTCTCATCCTCATTTTGTGTTGTATTGTTCTCTAATGTATCTGCATAAGAGGAGGAGAGTAGGAGTATAAAAAGAAGAAAAAATTGCATCAACTAGAGTTTTCCGTACATCTCATTATAAAAATTAAGGGCATATCTATCACTCATACTTGCTATATAATCAGCAATCACTCTATGTTTTTTACGAAAGGAGAGTTGTTGCGCATAGAACTCGGGGAGCATTAACTCCTCTTCCATCAGACCTTTATAGAGACCTTTGATAGCCTGTTTACCTGCATACATCTTACGGACTATATTTTTATGGAGGTACATCTTTTGAAACATCAGTTTTTTGAGCTTTTTAAGTTTGGTCTCTAGCTCTTCGTTCATACCTATTGGAGTCTGCTCTTTTGGGTCTGCTAGTCTAGGTTCTGAGTACTCCAAAAGTGAGTAAACAAGATGATTTATAAGGTGTGAGCTAAATCTATAACGAAACATCTCATCGTTTTCCTTACCAATGCCCTCAGACTCTACTTTAGCGAGTATTTCACAAGCTAACTCACTCTCTTTGAGGTCATCAAAAGTGATAAGTCCTGCATTTATTCCATCATCTATATCGTGGCTAGTGTAGGCTATCTCATCAGCACGGTCAACTATCATTGCTTCAAAAGAGGGGTGTTTATCTAGGTTAAACTGCTTATGAATGGAGTCTGGTAAAAAAGATTTATGATAAGGATAAGAGTGTTTTAAAATACCCTCTAGTGTAGCAAATGTAAGGTTAAGCCCATCAAATGCCTTATATCGTTTCTCTAGAGTTGTGACAACACGAAAACTCTGAAAGTTATGCTCAAAACCATTTGTAAAACCATCAGCTTTTAAACACTCATCGAGGGTATCACCACCAACATGACCAAAGGGTGTATGACCTAAGTCGTGAGCAAGTGCGATAGCCTCAGCAAGAGACTCATTAAGTCCTAAAGTAGAGGTTATGGAGCGAGCAATTTGGGAAACTTCTAGGGAGTGAGTGAGGCGAGTACGAAAGAAATCACCCTCTTGATTTAAAAAAACCTGAGTCTTATACTCAAGCTTACGAAAAGAGCCTGAGTGAATGATTCTATCTCTATCACGAGCGAAAGGATTACGAAAATCTTTATCTATTTTGTGAAATCTATCTTCGCTTTTCATATATCCAATCCTCTTAAGCTTTGTTTGAAAAGAGTGTCCCCTGCTCATGCTTGTTTGTAAGAAGAAATTCTCTTGCAGTATCTAGGTTGTAACCACTACATAAGAACATCTCTTTATTTTTATCTAGCATATATTTTGCAGCTTTAAGTTTTGTGACGATGCCACCTGTTGCAAACTCATTGTTTGGAGTATGTTCTTGTTCTAGCTCTTCATCTTTGAGTTCTTTTACAAGTTTTCTTATCTTTGCATCTGCAAAATCTTTTGGATTTTTATCGTAGTAACCATCAATATCACTTAAAATGATTAAAATATCTGCATTCGTATAGTTTGCAACATGTGCTGATAGCTGGTCATTATCTCCAAACAACTGTTCAGGAGTTGTTGAGATGTCATTTTCATTTACGATAGGCAAGATATTGTTTTCTAAGGTTCGCTCTATAATTTGTTGAAATATTTTAGTATGTATTCGAGAGTCAAAATCATCCTCAGTAAGGAGTATCTGTGCAATGTCAATTCCAAAAATATCAAACTTATTTTTATAACTACTCATAAGAATAGGCTGACCAACAGAGGCAAGAACACGTTTACTTACCTCTTTTTTTCTGTCTAACTTTAGGGCTGTATATCCAGCAGCTACTGCTCCTGAAGTTACCAAAATCACTTCATACTTTTTTCTTACTTCTACTATCAAAGCAACTAAATTTAGCATTCTCTCTTTGGCTATATCTTCTGTACTTGTTAAAACACTACTTCCAACTTTAAAAACAACTCTTTTCAAAAAATGACTCCTCTTTTACGCTTTTTTAATAAACTCAGTTTTAAGGTAAATCTTCGTTCCATTTACACGACCTTCAACATGGTCATCCATATCGTGAGGAAGAGAGATACGAGTTACTGTAGTTCCTCGTTTTGCCGTAAAACCAGCCCCTTTTACATCTAAATCTTTAAGGATTACGATGCTATCTCCTGCTAAAAGCTCAACACCATTTGCATCACGAAATGTAACTTTGTTTGCTTTTGCATGAACTGCTTGTTCTGCTAGTTTTAGTTCATCCTCTTCTAGGTACATCATCTCTACCATATCTTGACGACCTAGTTCACTCCAAAGAATGTAAGACATTATCTTTGCAGCTGGCGTTTCCGACCACATAGCATCATTTAAACAGTTAAAATGAGTCTCATCTAACTCTCCTGATTCTATTTGAGCTTTACAGTTAGCACAAACATAAACGCTCTGATCTTCACTACCATCACTTATAGGTAACTCTAAAACACTTACATCTTCGCTACTTCCACATAACTCACATATTTCACTTCTTGCCATTTTTATATCCTTTAATAGTTTTTGAAATTATAGCTAATCTAACTTATTTGTAAACTACTACCTTATCTCTACCACTCTCTTTTGCCTTATAAAGGGCTTTATCTGCATTGTCAATAAAACTATCTATAGAGAGAAGATCTCTCTTATACTCACTCACCCCTATACTACATGTTAAATTTCCAACATCAGGAAAATCTGTTTCTCGGATACTCTGACATAAATCTTCACATTTTTTTCTAGCATCTTCGATATCTGTATCTGTAAAGAGGATTAAAAACTCCTATCCACCCCATCTACCAATAAAATCTGTTTCACGAAGAGAAGATTGTAAAATCTTTGCAAAGTGAATAAGTACACTATCTCCTATATTATGCCCATAAGTGTCATTAACATTTTTAAAAAAATCTATATCTATCATTGCTACAGAGAGTTTAAGCGAAGAGAGATTTGCTTTTGTGATCTCCTCTTCTATAATAGCTGTAATTTTTCTTCTATTGAAAATATTTGTAAGGTGATCTTTATCAGCTATAGCTTGAAGTTTTTGAATATAGACTCTCTCTTTTATCTCCTTTTTATGCAGAAGAGTATTTGAGCGAAAGATGGCTAACTCAGTGACATAGACTATGTAAACTAAAACTAAAGAGGAGAGAACAAAACGGATATATGAGTGAAAATTCCAAGCTCCATTTTCCCAAATACCTATACCATTATAAGCGATAAAAGATGCTAAGGCATAAAAAACTAATGATATCAGAAGCCCTCTATTGTGACCATTGAGAGGAATGATAAAGATAGGTAAAAAGATAAGCCATACTAAACCGTTATCGCTATTTTGGTTGAGATAGATATAGACGAGAAAAAATATAAAAATATTTATACTACTTATAAGAATGGCGATTGAAAGATTTTTAGCCTCTCTAAGTTTAAAGATGGCATAGAGAGAGACTAAGGCTGCAAGCATATCTACTGATGCTAAAAGCTCTTTTTTATAGATAAAAAAGTTTATAAGAGCAAAACTACCTAAAATGATATTGGCAATGTGTAAGAAGATTTTTACAATCATCTCTTTTCTTAATGCAAAATAGTTTTTATTTTCAATATTAGCCGTTACAATATTATAAAGATGATTTAAAAACATTACTACTCCAAATAGTTATTACATGATTGTACTACAGAGATATTAAAATGTAGTTAAATTACTTGGAAGAACAGTATCATTTTTTGTAGAGAAATAGTTAAGTAATCATCTTCTCTTTTTTTTGAAATTATAGTACAATTTTGATATGAAATTACCTCGAGGCTTTGGAAAAAACTACTTTAGTTTATCTGCTATCACTGCAACTGTTAATCAAGTAACACTCTCTAAAGAAGCATCTCGTGTGCAGAGTTTTCATCTAAGTAGCACTACATATGAGGAAGAACAAGAGGGAGAAGAGGAGTTTGAAGAGCTGAGTATCTTGCAAACGCAAGTGGTCTCTTTAAAGTCGTGTCACTGTAACTGTTTTTTCAGATTACTCACTTTTAAAACACTCAAACTTTTCACTTTTGCAAAAAAATATCCTGATTATTATAACTATCTTAACACAAGTATTTCACCTCC
>Ga0256837_1001879_pt1 | contig 13779 bp, 15 predicted proteins | sample 4562384metaG_FD_185976 | JGI IMG/M metagenome (GOLD analysis project Ga0256837, IMG submission 185976) | Hydrothermal vent microbial communities from Guaymas Basin, Mexico - 4561-384 | ecosystem: Environmental > Aquatic > Marine > Hydrothermal vents | place: Mexico: Guaymas Basin | collected... | reverse complement strand
TAGTGCAGTTGAGGGTTCATATAAGTTTATTAAGCGTTTTTTTGATCGTGCTTCAAATATAGTCGCAACAGACACTAAACCAGTTATAGACCATGCAACTCTCTCTAAAGAGGAAAAACTTGCTCGTAAAAAAGTATATGAAGCATTAGAGCGTTCAAATGATGTTTTTGCTGAGCGTTATACTTTCAATACTATGATTGCTGGTGTTATGGAAGCTATGAATGCACTTAACTCACAATCAAATGCAGATGTTTGGAGTGAAGGTTACTGGATACTAGCTTCAATTATGGAACCGGTCATTCCTCATACTGCTTGGGAAATTTCAGATAAATATTTTAATCTTAAAAACTTAAGTCCACAAACTGTTGTAGCTGAAGTTTTTGTAGAAGATAGCATTACTCTTGGTGTTTCGGTGAACGGTAAACGTAGAGGCGAAGTAGAAGTTGATGCAAAAGCCAGCAAAGATGAAATTTTAGTTGCTGCTAGAGAGGTTGTTTCAAAATGGCTTGAAGGTAAAGAGATTGTTAAAGAGATTGTTGTCCCTAAAAAACTTGTAAACTTGGTTATTAAGGGATAGTATGAGATACTTTTCGCATTCAGTAAAAATTCTTTTAGTAACTCTTTTTTTACTTGAGATAAGTGGATGTGGCTATAGACCAAGTGCAAAGTATGCTCGTGAAGTTTTAGGAAAGAAGATAAGTACAGGGGTAGTCATCTCTGCTCAAGATCCTGCCAATACTGTAATTATTAAAGATGCTGTAGATCAGGCACTTATTGAGGTTTTTCATGCATCTTTAACAGAGCGAAAATATGCAGATTCTCATTTGATACTTAGTATTTCAGATCCGAGATATGTTCCTGTTCAGTATGATAATAATGGTTTTGTTATCGCTTATCGTGCTACAATTACTCTTGGTGTTACACGTGTATCTCGAAATATTCAAAAAAAATATGTTAGCATAGGAACGTATGATTTTGCGATTGTTCCTAATGCAGTTTTAAGTGACCAACAACGTTTTGATGCTATTAAATTTAGTTCACTAAAGGCTATAGATGCTTTTGTGGCACAGGTTTCTGCAGAGGGACTGAGTAAACAATAAGGAGATGTTATGACGATACAAGCGATTATTAATAATGCAGTGAAACGATTAAAATTAGAGGGGAAACTTCTAACCCCTGATTTTTATGCTGAAGCCTTTTGTAAAGAAGCAAAACGTGCCAAGATAAGTGTAGAGGATTGTAATCATGTAGAGAAGTTTACAAAAACACTTAACTTAGAGTTTCAAAAAGATATTAAAAATTATCGTATTAAAACTACAAATGAGTTTGTCCGTTTTATCATCTCTAAACTTAATCGTACAAATCCAAGTCAAGCATCGCAAACTATAGAATCACAGACTCTTTTAACCAAACGTATCTTACAAGTTGTAGAAGTCTTGCACAATAAAGAGGCTTCGGAACTAGCATATAGTACAATTGAGATGTTAGATACAAGTCCTACTATTGAGCAAATTAATAACTTTAGACAGAGATGGATAAACTTTTTAACTACTTATGATGATACTTTTTTAAAAACACTGCATAGTTTTGGAACAGTAGATAATGAAAATTTAAAAGCTACAGTAGAGAGTTTAAACTTAAATGCTACTGCATCTTCAGATACATCACTCTCCTTAGAAAAAATATCTAAGCTTCTTATTTCTTCTTTTGTTCCTTCTATCGCATCAAGTGTAAATGATACTATCGCTTCTATTAGTGAGAGAATTAGAAAGAATCCTGAAATTTTAGAGAGTATGGAGGTTGAAAAAGAGATTAAAGATGCTATCTCTTTACGAATTGCACTTGATAAAGAGAGTGTAAAGGAGATGATCTCTTCTATAGATGGTGTCTTAGATAAGTTAAGTCTGCGTTTAATTGATATGATAGAAAAGTCCGATACTTCAAATGAAGAGATACAGCAGATAAAAAAAGAGCTCGAATCTTATTCTGAGGAGTCTACTTCTAACTTTAAAGTAGCACATAAAAAGCTTTATACGATAGCAATAGCATTAGAAGAGAATACACAACTCTTAAGTCAAGATTTACAGGGGCATTCAGCAGAGGTGACAGCACTCTCGTCTCGTGTAAAAAAATTAGAAGGGGAGTTAGAAGCAGCTAAAAAAGAGTCTAAAGAGGACTTTTTAACAAAACTTTATAATCGCCGTGCATTAGATGATTTTTTAGAGATTAAAGAAGCTGAGTTTAAACGTTATGATAGAAACTACTCTGTAATTATGTTTGATCTTGATAAATTTAAGAATGTTAATGATACTTTTGGTCATGATGCTGGGGATGCAGTACTTTCCGCATTTGCAAAAATATTAAAAAAAGAGTGCAGAACAGTAGATATAGTTGGACGTTTTGGTGGGGAAGAGTTCTTAGCAATATTGAGTGAAACAGATACTTTAGGTGGTGCTGTTTTTGCAGAAAAAGTAAGAAAACATGTGCAAAAAGCTCGTTTTATGTATAAGAAAAATCGTATTGAGGTAACAGTAAGTTCTGGTGTGAGTGAGCGTGCAAAACATGTTTCTATGAGTGCAACGCTTAACTCTGCTGATGAGTATCTTTATATAGCAAAAACAAATGGTAGAAATAGAGTGGAGTTTAAAAAGTAAAGGTGCTAAGTACTTTTTTAGATGCAAAACCTCTCTTTTATGAAAAAATAGATTATGAGAGAATGCCTCGTATTTATGCTTCTATAAAAGAGCAACTTAAACTACCAAAAATTATTCACCTTGTTGGAACAAATGGTAAAGGAACTACAGGTCGTTTTTTAGCAACGGCACTTTTTGCTACAGGTCACAAAGTTGGACACTATACATCTCCTCATATTATCACTTTTAATGAAAGAGTTTGGCTAAATGGTGCATTAGTTAGCGATGTAGCCTTAGAAGATGCACACAGAGCACTTCTTTTACTTCTTACTCCTCAAGATGCAGATGCTTTGAGTTATTTTGAGTATACAACATTACTTGCAATCTATCTCTATCAAGAGTGTGATTATCTTATACTTGAGGCAGGTCTTGGAGGGGAGTATGATGCAACAGCTGTTTTTAAAAATATTTTGACAGTAGTGACTCCTATAGATAGAGATCATGAAGCATTTCTGGGAGAAACTATAAAAGAGATAGCTAGTACAAAACTTAATGCTATTCAAAAAAGAGTTGTTCTTGCAAAGCAGAAGCATAAGACTGTCTATGATATTGCAGAGGATTTATCGAGTGAGAGAGGATTTGAACTCTTTAGATATGAGACTCTTCTACGTAGAAAAGATCAGAAAAATATTGAGATTCTGAGGGAATTACACAATCTTCCTCTTTATCTTCAAGAGAATATCTCTGTATCTATTGCTGTATTACATCTCCTAAATATCTCCTATAATGTAGAAAGTTTTGAGAAGAGTAGACTATATGGCCGTTTAAGTCAAATTGCACCCAATATTATAATAGATGTAGGGCACAATGTTTTAGCTGCAAATGCAATAGTATCTGCATTAAAGGGAAAAAAATTTACCTTAGTTTATAATAGTTATAAAGATAAAAATTACAAAGAAATTTTGAGTATACTTAGAACTATTATAGAGAAAGTTGAATTGATTGCTATTGATGATGCTCGTATTGAGAGTAGAGTAGTTATGCTTGAGACCTTAGAGAGTTTAGCAATACCTCATACTTTATTTGAGGCTGTTTCTTCAGATAAAAACTACTTGGTATTTGGCTCCTTTAGTGTTGTAGAAGCTTTTTTAAGGCAAAAAAATTGAATGATCATTTTACAGTTACTATTCACGATGACAGTGGTGTTCGTCAATTTAATATTCATCGTTTAGTTAAACGAGCACTCTTTTATGCTTTACTCTTTATACTTACTCTTATTTTTATTGCTATGGGAACTATTTTATATTTACACGATAGCATAGAAAAAACAGAACAAAAGCGTACTCTTATAGAAAAGGCATATCAAGAACTAGAAGAAAATAATAAAAATCTTCAAGAGAGCATGAATTTAACAAATGAATCGCTTAAAGAGAAAAAAGTAGAGTTAGATGAACTCTCCGAATCTCTCTCTGAGATAGAGATTCTTATAGGTATAAAACCCGCAGAGGAAACTTCTATACAGGATAGGGTAATTCATACAAAGCTTGATTCGCAACATCGAGCTCTCCTTATGCAACTTATTCCAAGTGGTTCACCTATAGAGTATAAAGGGATTACAAGTAAGTTTGGCAAAAGAATACACCCTATTTTAGGCAAAAAAGAGTTCCATCCGGGTATAGACTTAAAAGCAAAAATGAATACAGCTGTTTATGCTCCTGCGGATGGAATAGTGGAATGGGCAGCGTACCATAAAAAGAGTGGGTATGGACATCTTGTCATTTTAGATCATATGTTTGGGATAAAATCTTACTACGGACATTTAAAGAGAAGTGTGGTAAAATCAGGACAATTTGTGAAAAAAGGGCAATTAATTGCTTATACTGGAAACTCTGGCATGAGTAATGGACCTCATTTACACTACGAGATTCGATTTATTTATAGAAAATTAAACCCTTATTGGTTTATAAAGTGGACACAACAAAATTATGATGAAATATTTAAAAAGGAGAAAAAAATACCATGGCAATCTTTAATAACAGCGACACTCAATCTCGTGCAAAAACAGACTCCAACACAACCATAATAACAGCAGGTTCAAAGATAAAAGGTGAAATTCATTTGACTTGTAATCTTTATATTGATGGAGAGTTAGAGGGTTCTATAGAGTCTACTAAAGAGATAAATATAGGAAAAAATGGAGTAGTTAAAGGAAATCTTACTACAGAACATTTAATAATTCAGGGATATTTTGAGGGGAGCATTGATGCTACTTTAGTAGAGATTAAAGCAGAAGGAAGAGTGAGCGGCGAGATAATTTCAAATGAGCTTATTATTGAATCTAAAGGTATTTTTGAAGGAAAATCTGTTCTCAAAGATACACAAAATATTTTAGAAAAACTAGAAAAATAATGTCACAAACAGCACTCTATAACTACTTTAATACTAAGAAAAAAGAGTCTCTTGAGGTACTAATATGTGAAGATACGAAAGAGGCTGAATCCCTCGAAGCAGTTGCAGAGTATTTTAAACGCGAGGTACTCCTTTTCCCAGACTTTAGACCTACTTTCGGTGATGATCTTCGTTCTTATAAAGAGGAGCTACATGAGCTCTTTTCTAAACTCCGTCTCTATTATCAAGCAAAGAAAAAACCACTTATTATCTCACCACTTAAAACACTTCTTTTCCCTCTTCCTAAAGCGGAGTACTTAGATACGATTACTTTAGAGTTTGGGAGTGAAGTTAATCTTAAAGCATTTAAAGAACAGATGCTTTTTTGGGGCTATACTTTTGTTGATATGGTTCAAGTTGAGGGTGAGGTGAGTCATCGTGGAGATATTTTAGATATTTACATACCCTCTACAAAAAATCCCTACCGTATCTCTTTTTTTGATAATGAGATTGAGCAGATAAAAGAGTTTGAACTAGAATCCCAAAGAACTCTTGGGGATGAGTTAGATTCAGTAAGTATTAGAAGTGCCTTTTATGCGCTCGATGAAGAAGGGTTTGAGAGATTAAATACTAAAGTACAAGAGAGTGAATTTGATGCACTTGTTAAGGATGTTGCTTCTTTAGGGTTTTGGCATTTAGATAGTATGGCTGAAAATTTTTTAGAGACTAAAGAAGTCAAACTCTCTCGTAATCTTGAGAGTGTCTTAAAAGATGCATATGGGATTAATAATCCAGTGCTAAGTCGTGAAGTTTTTGATTTAGAGGTACTTCCACAAAATGATGATGTAAAAGAGTTAGTAGTAGTAAACGCAGAGCATCTTCTTAATGTTCATCGTAATAAAAAGATAACAGTTATAGCAGCAAATGCAGCGACTATAAAACAAGCTGGTATTTACGATACAAGTAATATTACAAAAATAACAGCAGGGTATATTTTAAATATTATTACACCTGATGAGATGGTTATAAGTCTTAACAAACCAGATAAGAAACGCCGTCGTAGAAAAAGCTCCATTTTGCTCGATGATCTTAAAAAGGGTGACTATGTTGTTCATGAGGATTATGGGGTTGGTATTTTTGATGCAATTCAGCAGATTGAAATTCTTGGAGGGATAAAAGATTTTATTCTTATTAAGTATGTAGGTGATGATAAAATTTTGCTTCCTGTTGAGAATCTTGATTATATTGACCGTTACATCGCTGGAGGTGGTTCTACACCTGTTTTAGATCGACTTGGTAAAGGAAGTTTTGGAAAACTGAAGGCTAAGGTTCGTAAACGTCTCTTAGAGATAGCAGGTCAGATAGTAAATACAGCAGCAGCAAGAGCACTTATAAAAGCACCAAAGATTAATCTAGCAAAAAAAGAGCTTAAAGAGTTTCAGGCACTCTCTGGTTTTGAGTATACAGATGACCAAACAAATGCTGTGCAAGACATTTTAAATCAGATGTCTACTGGAAATATCATGGATAGGCTACTGAGTGGTGATGTTGGCTTTGGTAAAACAGAGATAGCATTAAATACTATCTATGCTGCATTTAAGTCAGGATATCAGTCTGCGTTTATTGTTCCTACAACACTACTCTCAGCACAGCACTGGCGCTCTTTAGATGAGCGATTTAGTGAGTTGAAAATTCGCTATGCAAAACTTGACAGGTTTGTAAGCACAAAAGATAAAAATGCCATTATAAAAGGGCTTGCTAGTGGGGAGATAGATTGTGTTGTCGGTACGCATGCTCTCTTTGGTTTAGAGTTTAAAAAACTTGGTGTTGTTATAATAGATGAAGAGCATAAGTTTGGAGTGAAGCAAAAAGAGAAGATAAAAGAGCTATATCATAATGTACATCTGCTTAGTATGTCAGCCACACCTATTCCCCGTTCTCTTAATCAGGCACTTAGTTCCATAAAAACTATGAGTCAACTTCTTACACCTCCAAGTGAACGCCAAGGGGTGAGAACTTTCGTTAAAGAGTATGAAGAGAAGCTTATAAAAGAGGTGATTTTAAGAGAACTTCGCCGTGGTGGGCAAGTTTTTTATGTGCATAACTCTATAGATCATATGCCTATAAAACTAGGTGAGCTCAAAGCACTTTTACCAGAGCTACGAGTAGTAATGCTTCACTCGAAAATCTCCGCTGTAGAGACCGAAAAAGAGCTTCTTAAGTTTGAAGCAGGGGAGTATGATTTGATGATAGCAACTTCTATCATAGAGTCAGGGATCCATATGCCTAAGGTAAATACTATTTTAATAGATGGTGCCGATAGATTTGGTATAGCAGATCTACATCAACTTCGTGGTCGTGTTGGTCGTGGAAGTGTTGAGGGCTTTGCTTACTTTATAGTAAAAAATAAAGAGCTTTTAACCGATGAAGCAAAAAAACGTTTATTAGCCCTAGAATCAAACTCTTTTTTAGGGAGTGGTTCTGTTTTAGCACATCATGATTTAGAGATTCGTGGTGGAGGAAACCTTGTGGGTGATGCGCAGAGTGGCCATATAAAAAATATAGGGTATTCACTCTATCTTCGAATGTTAGAGGATGCTATAAAAGAGTTGAGTAATACAAAAGAGGGTGAACGTGCAAAGGTAGATATAAAACTTACTATTAGTGCGTATATATCAGATGAGGTAGTAAAAGAGGATAGACTGCGTTTAGATATCTATAGACGTCTCTCTCAGTGTGAGGATGCTATAGAGGTGTATGAGATAGAAGAGGAGATCATTGATCGTTTTGGTGAACTTGATCTACCAACGAAACAGTTCTTTGAATTGATGGTTATTAAATTACTTAGTCTTGATAAAAAGATAAAAAGCATTAGTAATTATGCTCAAACTATTACTATTACTTACTTAAATGAATCAAAAGAGAGTATAAAATCAGATAGCAGGGATGATGATGATATCATAAAAGCAACACTTTTTTATCTTCGTAATAATAAGCCGAAAATTTTATAATAACTTATTCACAGCTATATCGAAAACTATCATCTAGTGCTTCGGGTAAAATGAGTGTTTGAAACTTACTCATTTGACTCTCTAGACATAAGGCACTCCGCTCATCATTGCTATTAATGTACTTTTCATTATACTCCACTTGAAATACTGGTTTATTAGCTTCTATAAAGGGTAACAGAAGGGAACACTCTTCATATTTATAACACTGCTCATTTATAGCAAAATCAAAATATTTAATAAGCTCATTTATTTGGCTAAGATTATTTTTAAGTCCAATACTTAAATCCCTTTTATGTGCCTCTTGTGCTAAAAATTTGTTATATCTTAGTTGATCATCACTTGTAAGATTAAATCCTGTATCGTTAGTATAGCCATCAATATTATCAGGTTCTATACCATCACACCCTTTCTCTTTTGCAAGTGCTATTCTTTGTTCCATAATAGTTTTTAGCGTAGGGTTATTAATATCTAGCCATTTTTCATCCCAACCATCCATTGTATTGCCTATAAATTCTTGTTCAAAACTACTTGAATCTTCTCTCCACTCCTCATAACTACCAGCACTAAAGTAACAGATGATTTTTTTGCCATCACTCTGTAATGCTTGAATCTGTTCTTTAGAGGTATCAAAAAGATCAACATCATATACTGAGACATCATAATTAGTATTAATTATTCCATTAAGTTGCCACTGCCAAGAGGTAGAATAGTCCGGTTTATACCAGTTCTCATTCATGTTTGAAGTAGTAATAGTATCAAGCCAAGGACCATTTGCAACATCTACAAAATCAACAAATTGCCAAGATGTTTTTTCCATACCATTAAGCTCTAAGAACTCATTTACTGCTGGAGATACATCAAGACCAGCATACTCATTTATACTACTACTAACTACTCCATCACCAAAAACATAATTTTTATCATCCTCTCCAAAGGGTCCAACATCTTCCCACTGTGCATAAGCAACTTTTGAACCTTTCGTAATTTTAATCCACCTATTTTTACAGAGTGAGGCACTACCGTTTAAGTCATAAAATTTGGCCCAAGGGATATAGACCTCTAAATCTCTTTTCCTCTCCCCATTACTATCAAAATCATTGTAAGGAAGTGCAAAATAAAATGGATTTTCTTTGGGAATAAAATGCTTATTCACATCATCAATTCCTCCATAGCTACTTGTCCAGTTTTCATCCCAAGCACTTGCAAAATTTGAGATATTTCCATTTGTATTACTATCTGCTGATTCCCCAACCCAAAAAAGAGTTGTGGTTATATTTTCATGCAGAGGGTATGCTTGAGAAGAAGAGGGCTCCGCACTCACTACTTGAGTGTTCTCTATTACTGTAGATGTATTTTCTTCTGTTGTAGTGCAGCTGATAAAAAAGAGTACAATTCCAAGCAATAGATATGTTTGAGAAAACATGATAGATCCTAATTATAAATGTAGTTTTAGTTTAAAATTTATTTTATCACAATAATCTTTAAATCAAGAAAATGATATAATAAGATAAAATTTATTAGATAAGAATATATATGAAAATAGCATTTATAGGTGATATAGTAGGGCGACCAGGTCGTGATATGTTACAAAAAAATCTCCAAAGACTCCGTAAAGAAGAAGCACTTGATTTTGTTATAGTGAACTATGAAAATGCTTCTCATGGTTTTGGTTTAAGTATGAAGAATTGTAATGAACTTTTCTCTTATGGCATTGATGTTATGAGTGGGGGAAACCACTCTTGGGATAAAAAAGATATTATTCCTCTCTTTGATACACATGAGATACTACGACCCCATAATTATCCAGAAGAAGTAAGTGGTACTGGATGTAAAACTTATGATGTAAAGGGTGAAAAAATAGCAGTGATTAATCTTATGGGACACTACGGTATGCCCTATGCCGATAATGCTTTTCGCTGTGCCTTAAAAGAGGTGCAAAGATTAGAAGATGAGGGTATAAAAAATATATTTATTGATTTTCATGCAGAAGCTACGAGTGAAAAACGTGGAATGATGATGCTTCTGCAGGGAAGAGTAAGTGGGATTGTTGGAACACACACACATGTGAGTACGGATGATTTTCAGATATCTCAGGGAACGGCCTATTTAACAGATATTGGTTTAACAGGGTGTCGTGACAATGTTATAGGTATGGACTCTAAAGTTCCTTTGAAAAACTTTCTTACTGGAATGAAAGGGCATTTTGATATACCAAAAAAATGTAAGGCAATTCTTCAAGTAGCTATTATGGAGTTAGAAGAGGGTCGTTGTAAATCAGCATATAAGATAAAACAGTTTTGTGATGGTCGTGTTATGAAAAGTGAGGCTTGGCTAGAGGATTAAGCTGCCGTTATACGGTAGTAGTTATCATTTGCAATATAGGCATTTACCATTTCAGTTTTCATAATTGACTTTTGTCCTCTCAAGGCAGCTTCTGGAAGTTTTTTATCTATTTTTGGGCTTAAGTCAAGTGTTGCTTTTGGTTTTTGTAACAATGAGAACATTTTAGAGTTATCTTCATAAGCTACTTTTGCATTTGTTTGTGCATTTACTTTTGTAAATTTTGTTTTTTCACTACTTTGGGACTGCTCTTGTAGATCAAGTTGCTGTTTCGTATTGAGTGATTTATAGTTTGAAATATAATTTATTGGAAGTTTATTATTTGGAGTGTCTATCTGGGTAAAAGAGGTTGCTTGTAGCTTAGTGTTAAATGAGTCACCTACTTTTTTAGTACTCTCCTGTTTGCTATTTTGTACTCTTTTTGTGGCACTTGTATCAAGATATGTACTATATGATGAAACAAACATAAAAGACTCCTTTTTCAGTTACTTCTATTATAAACCAAAAATCCTTAAGAAACTGTAAAGAAATAAAGTTGTTTTATATAAAAATTTTATGAGATATGATAAAATTTCAAAAAATAAGGAAAAAAATGAAACATTTAGACAAAGAGATAGTGAAAATATTTTTTATATCATTTTTTGTATCATTTTTTTTCTTTGATTTGAGTCTTTATATATTTTTAAAAGAGTCTACTCCTTTTCTTTTGTTGGCAATTATAACATCTGTTTCTTTTCTCTTTATTTATGCTGTTTCACTGTATCTATCTCGTAAAGTAGGGAAGGATATGAAGGCTTTAAAAAACTATACAGCATCAATTTCTGAAGCGAAAGAGTATAAGTCAAGTATAAAAATAGAGTATTATTTTGAGTTTTTAGAGAGTGCTATTTATCTTAAAAATATAGCAAAACGGCTCTCTCAAAAAGAGAAAAAAATTTCAAAAAAATAGCAAATTGCAATATTTTTTCATCACTTCTTAAATTTTTGATATATTTTTAAAAATCAAAATAAAGAGTTACAATGAAGGACTTTCAGGCTATTATAAAAGAGTTAAAGGAGTACTTGCTTAAAGAAAAAAAAAGTAAAGTACTTGATAAAGATGTTGCTCTTTTGTTAGATATAAATCAAGCAAGATTTGCCACTATAAAAAAGCGTAATGTGACTCCTTATGAAGATATACTTCTTTTTTGTGAGAAAGAACATATGGATGCTAATGTACTATTTTTTAAACAAAACATATAAAAGCAGTGCATTTAATATAAATAGAGTAAAATAACATTACAAATAAAATATGCAAAAAGCATAATGCAAGGAAACTCCCTTGGGATACAAAATATTAGTAACAAATGATGATGGTTATGAGGCAAAAGGAATTCTTTCTTTAGTATCTGCTTTAAAAGAGTTAGAGGATGTAGAAGTGACAGTTGTTGCCCCTGCAAATGAAAAATCTGCCTGTGGACACTCCTTAACACTCACACGACCTCTTCGTTTTGTAAGTGTAAGTGATGATTTCTATAAGCTTGAAGATGGTACTCCTACAGATTGTGTTTATCTCTCCTTATCTGCTCTTTTTGAAGATGAAAAACCAGATTTACTTGTAAGTGGAATAAATCGTGGTTCAAATATGGGTGAGGACATTACATACTCTGGAACTGCTGCGGGTGCAATGGAAGGTGTTCTTCACGATATTCCTTCTATCGCTATCTCTCAAGTAATGGACTTTACAAATCCTGATGGTGACTTCTCTTTGGCTCAAAAAACAATTAAAAAACTAGTTACTAAAATAAGAGAAGGAAAATTTCCTCTTCCAAAACGTGAATTTATTAATATAAATATTCCATCAAAGACTAAAGATGCAGAGATGAAAGTGACGTATGCAGGATATAGATACTATGCAAATGATGCACATCTTCATCGTAATCCTAGAGGGGAAGAGTACTACTGGCTTGGGCTACACCCTTTAGACTTTGCACCACGAAAAGGGGTTTCGGGTATGAGTGATTATGAAGCTATAGAGGCGGGATATATCTCTGTTACACCTATAATGCTTGACATGAGTGCCTACAAATCTATGAGTGCTTTAGAAGAGTGGTGTGAGTAGTGGGAGTTTATGATCGTATAGAGTTATTAGTTGGTGAGGATTTTACTAAGCTTCAAAATGCAAAAATAATTCTACTTGGTGTCGGTGGTGTTGGAAGTTTTTGTTTGGATTGTCTCTACCGTAGTGGTGTGAAAAATATAACTATAGTTGATTTTGATACATATGATGACTCCAACCAAAATCGCCAGTTGTGGTCAGAGTTACATGAAAATGAGCTCAAAGTAGAGGCACTGCAAAAGCATTATCCAGAGATAAATATTATAAACTATAGGGTTGATGAGGAGTGGGTATGGGCATTTGACTTCGACTCTTATGATCTTGTACTTGATGCTATTGATGATAGAAATGCTAAACTAGCACTTGCTCAAAAGTGCTATAAAAAACTTATAAGCTCTTTTGGGGGTGCAAAACGTATGGATCCTACAAAGATAAAAGTCGATGATATTTGGAAGAGTTATGGAGATCGATTTGGCTCAAAAATACGCTATGAATTAAAAAAACGTGGCTTTAAGAAAAAGTATAAAGTAATATTTTCTTCAGAAGAGGCAAATATAAAAGAGAAAGGCTCTTTTATGGGAGTAACTGCAAGTTTTGGATTGATTATGTGTGGTGAAGCTATGAAAAAAATAAGAGGAGTGAAGTAGTTGTTTGATTTTTTAGATAGTGATTGGTTTAACATAGGTTTAGAAGTTGTTTTTGTACTCCTTATAAGTTATGACTTGAAGAAGTATTTTGATACTCGTAAACGGGAGTATATTGTAAATATTGTACTTACTATAGGTTTTGCAGTTTGGACCCTTTATCCTTATTATACTTCTTATGTAGGATGGGAAGAGAGTCAGAAAAAACTTTTACTTAATCATTGTAACACAAGTAAAGATACAAAACTTTGTAAGTGTATAGATGAAGCACTTTTTAAAGAGTATACATATTTAGAGTATGATGCTATAGATAAAAATGCAACAGAATTTACTGAATTTTTAAAAGATACAAAAGAAGCATGTAATGATAGTGGATGGTTTTGATATAAACGCACCCCTTGTATGTGAGGGTCTTATTGGTGATGGATGTGGTGGTGGTCGTATTTTCTTTATGCAAGAAGATTCTTTATGTGTTTATGATCCCATAACAAAGGATATCTTAGTTCTTTTAAGTGCTCTTGAAAATATTGAAGAGATCTCTAAAAAAGGGTGTATTATTAGTTTAAGGAGTGGTACAAAAGAAGTCTTATTTGATCTTTCGACTATTAGATAATTTTATAGCAATGATAAGTCCCTCTAAGCAACTCTAAAGATGCCTTTTGATA
>Ga0256837_1001878_pt1 | contig 13779 bp, 24 predicted proteins | sample 4562384metaG_FD_185976 | JGI IMG/M metagenome (GOLD analysis project Ga0256837, IMG submission 185976) | Hydrothermal vent microbial communities from Guaymas Basin, Mexico - 4561-384 | ecosystem: Environmental > Aquatic > Marine > Hydrothermal vents | place: Mexico: Guaymas Basin | collected... | reverse complement strand
TTTATCCTCACCATCATAAGATTGAAATTTAACAATAGACAATGGTGCATCTAAAATATTTGATAAATGTGCTCCAATTCCTAAAGAACCTCTGTATATACTAACTAGATGAAGATTATCTAAGTCTTTTATATTATTAGAAATATCTTCAATATCTGTTGTATATTCATCCCATGATAAATATTCTTTGGAGGACATTAATCCTCCTTTTCGTGTTTTTTACATTTAGAATCTGTTTTAAACGATGTGTTGAATACAGTACAATGAGTGTACCCATAATATTTTTCATCAATTTGACCAAATTTACAATTTCTACAAGTTCTATAAGTTCTGTTATTTTTCATTTTTATTTTCCTTTTTTTATAATTCTACTCTACAATGACTCTTAGGTGTTTCCCAATACTCTACAGCTTTAACTTTTACACCAGGTAAATCTTTCATCTTTTCTTGAACAACTGAAAGCAACCATCCAGATAAATTTTCAGAAGTAGGGACGAAGTCTACGAAAATTGCGCCTTCATATTTTTCGAACATTGCACTTATCTGGATATCTGTTAAATCTAGCGAGTTTATAATTGATTGAATTTTTGTTAAATCTGGAATAAAAAAGCCTTCTGGCATTTCAATTACATTTGTTTTATTTTGACATAATGTAAATTCATCTTGGAATAATGGGTCGTCCAAATCCATGATAAATTTATGGTCTAAAGTGTTGTCTAGGAAATCCCGGAACCATCCCAAATGTTTAAAATCTGTTACCATACCAGTATCTTTTACATTTGTACTATCCGTGGCTTCTTCCAAAAACACTTTTACCAATCCTTCGTGACCGTGTAAATGTCTGCATGCTAAGCAAGCATCTCCACTCTCTGTAAATTTTGTATTTAGTCTTTGGTTATGAACTCGATGTCCGTAACAAAAACTGAATGATTTGTCTATAATGTATCTCATTTCTATCCTTTAATTAATTTTGACTTAATATACTTTTTGTTTAATTCTACCACCATAAGTGATTCATTTCTAGGTTTTTAAAGGGTTTTCATCTGAATTACCAAAGATATAATCTAATGTTTTAGATTTAACATTACTATCTTTCAATAATTCTTTTTTCCTTGTTGATTCTTTTAATATTCTATCTACGGTACCAGACCCTTTTTTATTAATAGAGTCGTTTTTAGCTTGTGCTTCGTGCTTTGTCATTATTATCTCCTTCCAATAATTATAGTAAAGTTTACCTAAAATTAGACTTAAAATGGTTAAGAAAATATGAATTTACAACATAATTATCTGTATCAAATTCGTGATAAGAATGCTTAGGAAATTCTAACATTAACATATCATTAATTAATGTTGATTTAAAATTAACTTCATAATTTAATGTATTACTATATTCTATTATAGTATTCCTAGGATATTCTAATAAATATTTTGTAGGAATTATTCTTAATTTAAATGCTTCGCCATATAATTTTGTCCAACCTGGAGATATTACTATATAATAATCGGATTCGGTTAGACTAATACCGGACGGTGTTCCATCATTTTTAGCAAATTCACAAACAAAATTCTTTTTTGAAGAGATTTTTAATTCATATTTAGAGTTACCTATAATAAAATCATAATTAGGCGAATAACCTTTAGTGAGGGTTCCTTTTGGTAACTCTAAAATATCAGCTACTATATTTTGTATAATAGCTTCTACTTTATCATTATAATTGAATCCATAAGTTAAATTATTTAACTCATATACATCTACTATCATTTGACAGAATTTCTAAGTTCAGGGTCTTCAAATGCACCACCATAGTATTCCGATGTAAATGCACCATCGGATGATTTAGCACCGCGATTTGATTCACAACCATGCACAAGATTAAATAACCCTACATATACAGAATCTGTTTCTGCTACTTTAGATACTTCATCATATAAAGCTTTTGTTAAATCTTCTTGCAACCAAAATCTTTGTGATACCCAATCTGCAACTCTTTGAAGTTTAGAAATTCCTAGTACTTGTTTATCTGGTATATAACTTATGATAGCATAAGAATCTTCTCTTTGAAGAGTAGTGAATGGTATGAAATGATGAGAGCAATTAGAAATAATATCTACTCTTTTAGTAATAGGAATAGATGTATTTCCTGTATTAGGAAAAGATGCTAATCTAGGTTTAACTGACCATCTTCCTCCACCAAGTTCTCTATCATCATAAATATCCGCACCACAAAGAACTTTTGCAATTCTACCAGGTGTTCCAATATTTCCTTCTTCAAGGACTTCTGCAACATTATCGTCATTTAAATTAACTTTCATAGCTTTGAAAGCTTCTGTTAAATGATATTGGGCACATAATCTCATAATATAATGTACTTCATTAGTAATTGTTTGTTTATCAAATACATTTTCATTTGGTGCAAAATCTTCTAACTCGTTATACAATTTCCAATTTTTATTAAAATTTGAGTATTTTAACTCATATCTGTCTCTTACAAATTTTTTCATATCTTTCCTTTTTTTATAGTATAATATTAATTATAATGTTGTTTTTATTAATATTATCGAAGAACTTCCACAATTCCACCGTTTTCGCCATCCTCATCAACAATACATTTATATAAATCAAATTTTTCTATCAATTCTATACATAACATTTCGCAAGATTTAGGTCCAAGGAAGTGAGTCCTTTTATCTTTATCGTAATATTTATCGTACAAATAATCTTGAATATCTCTTTTAAGCATAATAAATTCCTGGTCACGGTCACCATGATTAACTTCATAAAATGCTTTTACATTAAATGTATGTCTATGCTCAACCTTTAAAAAATTTACTTCTTCTATAGGGCAGTTATACCACGCATGGATACCATCAAAAGATAGTGTGCAAAATACAGATTGTTTATAAATGTTTTGGTTACCTTTGATACTTTTATTCATTAAATTCCTTTATCATTTTATTAATTACATTATAGTATTTATCATTATAAAATTGTATATTTTTAGCTTTAAACATTAAGTGTTCTATCATAGGAATAATATCATCAATATCATTATATAGTAAATCCTTATCGAATTCTAATAATTCAGGATGTGATAATTTATTAGGGCAAATAGGTAATGTATTATAATTAACTGCTTCTGCTACACAATAACCAAAAGTTTCCTCGACTGTATTTGTAGTTAACATGAATTTAGATTCTGCTATTTCTTTATGATATTCTTCTTTAGATAAATTATATTTAATTGTGATAACATTTTGTTCTTCTAAAGCTAAAGCATAATCTATTAACCATTGTTTATTAGATTTAAATGTATCTCTTGATGTTGTAACTACAATTTCCCAATCAGGATATAATCGTTTGAATACAACAGCAATATCTAAAGATATATTAGGTCTTTTTTCGTAATCAAATCTGTTTGGTAAAATAATTTTATTTTGTTTTGGTATATTGAATTTATGATATACTTCTTTAAATATAGGATTACCAGTAACTACAATTTTATCAATTAATTTTTGTTTATCTTTTTTTGTTGCTAAATTAAATCGTTTATCTATAATAACATTTTTATGATGTTGTGTACCAACAAACACTTTGTCTGCAGATAAAATCCAACCTAATTCTGTATATTTCTGATATTCTTCTGCAATTTGAAATGCATCTTCTTCTATATATGAAGCTGCGTGAAGAAAAGAATAAATTTTTATTTTAACTTTATTCATATCGGACATAAGTCTTAACGATTCTATACCCCAAAATTCTGTATCTCCAAAGAAAAATATATCATTTTCCTGGACTTTATTTGAATAAAATAATTCGGATATTTGTATCATTTGGGAGTTCTTATATGCTATGGTACTATTAATATCCAAAAATGTACCTGTTTCTACTGTATTAGTTAAAGAAATTCCTTCAATGACTTGAACTTTAAATCCCGCTTTACGAAATTCTTTTGGGAATTCTGTAAACCATTGTTCTGTATATCTTTCTTCTAATGGTTCAATTGGAATATAATATATCATAATTCAATATCTCCATCAAAATCTTCAGGCTTTGTTTTCAAAAAACTCTCAACTGGTATAGACATTACATTATTTTTATCATCATGAAATTTAATAGAATCTGTTTCTTTAAGCCCCCAAACTTCTTTTGACGGTATATTTAACATAATATGTACACCCTTAGGTAAATTCACAACAGCGCTGGTTTCTACGGTAATATTTAATAAGTCAGTTAAGTAGACTAAGCTACCAATATAATTACCAATTTCACCAGTATCTGTAATATACAAATGTCTAGTTTTAGTGTGCTTGTTTAACAATGATGGTAATCTACTTAAAAACGAAGGCAATTCTGTATCCTGTATAAAGAATGTACTAAACCCTTTATATTTTCCTTCCACTTCAATTCCTAATTTCATCTTCTATCCTTTAAAGTTGGTATTCCCTAATTATATTGTTAGTTGTCTTAATATCTAATAAAACTTTAGTTTTTTTTGATTTAATATTTAATTCTTTCAATATATTTGATTGTATTTTGTTTAAAACAGTTTCTGGTGGTTGATTGTACCAATTATCAGATAAATTATGCAATAAATTATCCCATATTTGTGTGTTTTCTATTGTTATTTTAATATAAGAGTTATAATAAATCAATTCCATAAAAGTATTATCAGTATAATCAATATCACTAATATCCTCAAATAGAAAATATTTTTCATCAGAATCAAACAAATTGGATTGAGATGGAAATAATGAGTACAAATGTTTCTTTTTTAACCTACTTAATTCTCCTAGATAAGTAGGGGTTTTATTCATATCAATCGAATAATATTTTAGTTCAAAATTAAAAACTTGCTGCAATTTTTTTGCTAATCTGTTCACATAAAGATGGTCTTTATGCAAATCTGATGAACTTGGAACATAAACTGTATCATTATTATTAACATAAATAGTACTACTAAAATAAGGAGTAAAATTAAACAGTTTTGCTGTATTAATAGCTTCTTGTTTACGAATATCATCTATATCAAAAAAATAATAAACTTCGTCTACATTATTCAATATACTATAACAACCTATAACTTCATCGTCTATATGGGGCGCAAGAATAATATTCATCTTTCGCCTTTTAAAAATTCGTTATACTCTTCGTCATCTAAGTATTCTGGACTAATTTCTATTTTTCTATCCTTCAGGTAGTTGAATACATCATTAGAAGTCCAATCAAAAATAGGATATAAAAATTCTAAATTGTAGAGACCTTTAGGATTATAATAAGACATATACTGTCTATTTTCTTCTTTACCATTTAAAATTAAATTACTAGATTTAGTAACTCTTTCGTTTTCGTCTGCTCTTGTACCATCAATTTGCATAGTTAGCTTGTTATTTTTTATATAATTCTCCATATTCTTAGGATTAACAATAGTAATATTTGCATATTCGCTTACTTTGTTATACAAGAATTCTAATGTTTCGTAATAAACATCAGTAGGTCCTGAGGTTGTGTGTTTTTCTTTATCATAAATTTTCTTAGGATTATGAATAACTGTTAGATTATTCTCTAATTCTAATTCTTTTAACGCTTCCAATGTTAAATTATGAACAGCGACACTATCTTTACCACCGGAATGTCCTATAAAAATTTCCTGAATATTAATAGTTCCTATTACATTTTTAATTCGTTCTTTTGCCTTTTTAATTTTATCCATAATTCCCCCTACCATTCATCATCTAATGGATGAACTTTTTTATTTTCAAACTCTTCAACAGTTTCAACAATATTAATATTTCCTAACTTAATTTTTGATAAACTTCTATGTAAAAATTCTCTAATCCCTGTATTCATATAATCTTCATATGATGTAGTTTTATATAGAGTTTCTACAGCTAATCTTAATTTTTTATTGTTTAATGGTCTAAAATCACCTGAACTGTAAACATCTAATAACTCATAAAATTTAACTAATTCAATGCACCAGTGTAGAAAATCGGAAACTGATGTACAATTTAAATATTCTATAGCACCTTGAGGTTCTCCAAATTTTTCTTCCAACTCTTTTGATAATCGTAATTTATCATCACGGTATGGTGAAAATATATTACGGAATTTATCTATATCAGAAATATCATAATTAAAATGCTTCAATAATAAAGGTTTAAATTCATTATATACATCTTCTAAATGTTTATAAACCTGGTCGTTCAATTCCCTACCAAGATTGCAAGTTTTTAATTTTATATATCCTCTTGATTTATCGTTTTCTGTAAATCTACCATATGTACTACATGAAGTTCTAGAGGTACTATCAAATGTATAATGTATATCTCTATCACCAAAAAAATTAGAATTAATAGCATATAATGGTGCTACTTTCGTTGGTCCCCCAACTCCAAGAAAATGAATTAAATTTCTAAATCGTTCTGGTGCAGCTGTTAAGTCTTTTGGTGCTCTACAATATAAGTCAATTAAATCAAAGTAATTTGTAATACCGGACATTCCCATAGATAAGCCACCAATTTGTTTATAATATAATTCTCTTTCTTCTTCTGGTAGTTCTTCAAATACAGAAAATAACCCTCTAGCATATTCTTGATAATCCTCAAATCTAGAACCCTGAATAATTACTAAAATTTTAGACTTAACATCTTCTTCTGGTAATTTAGCCATAGCTTTACATTGGTCCATAACATTGAACCCAGACTCTCTACCAACATCATATAATAATTCCCTAACAAAATATTTAGCGCTATGGTCTAATGACATAGAAACCCCATCTGTTTTCTCTGAATCATCAACTAAAATTGGCATTTTATCAAAAGACATAGATTCTGTACTATACATAGCTTGTCTTTTATAAATTCCTTGCTTACCTTCTTCATCAACTTTAATACCTAGTGTAATTTGTTGAAGTCCACCAGAATCTGCATGTATAACAAATGGATCTTCTGGTTTAGATAAACTTATTAAAGTTTCTGCATTATCTTTTTCTGTTAAAGCATTCCATAGTAATCCTAAGTCACAATTATCTGTTTTATGTTTCAAATAATATAATACATCTTGTACAAATTCTCTATATTCTGGTTTACCTAATTTTTTAGAGTTATTTAGTATAGCTTGTATTCTAGCAAAACTCAATGATGCAGACTCTATCGTTGTATGTTTAATCATATTTTTCCTTTATTAGAAGAGTTAAACTCCTCTTTTATCCTCATATATTCTTATATGTAATCTATCCGAATATCTAAATCCGTTTTCTGCTGCAAATTCATACACTGCTTGTGCATTTTCTTGGAGTTGTGATGATGTTTCCCCTAATGGCATACAATACACAATACCAAATGTAGGAACTTGATGTAGAAATTCAGAAACTTCTTTAGCTTCTTCTTTTAATGATTTAGCAGATAACACAAATTTAAAATAAGAACCTTTTGTATTTCTGAGATATTGATTTACTACATCCGGTTTCCATCTTTTATTTTTATCTTCTCCCGAACTAGACATTTTAACACTTATAGAAAAACCTACATCTTTATATATAGAATACTTCTCGAAATCAATAAATTGAGTACCATTTGTCTCAAAATAAACTTTATGTCCTCTTGATATAAAATACTCTAATGCACCAATCATAACAGGGTCTGTATGATGTAATAATGGTTCACCACCAGTAAACACTAAGTCTGGTTTTTCTGAATTACCACCTTCTCTTATAATATAATGTTCTAATATAGCATCCACAAATTCAGAAGCTGTATCATAATAAGTCCATGTATGTTTAAAATGTTTTGAATTTACTGCGTGTATTGAATCGCACCCTAAAATTTCTGTTTGGTTATCTAATGGTGATACCATTGTACACCCAAAACCTTCGCATTTAAGATTACACCCACCTGTTCTAATGAAAATACTAGGTACTCCCATTCTTATTCCTTCACCTTGCAATGTACCATTGCCACCAAATATTTCATCTATCGGTAAACTCATTTTTCTCTCCTTTTGTTATTTTACTTTATTTATCATTAATATTACTATAAAAATTATCATAAAAATTCCAATTATATAAGAATCTTATACACAATAAACTATTATAACTTATAAATGCTATAATAGAATACTGTATATCTATATACATTAATAATGTCGATATTGATAATCCTATGATAGTTCCATCTGCCCAAGTTGAATTTCTAACTATTTGAAATTCGTTCATTGTATTTGGATAATTATCGGCTAAATAATTATTTAATTTTATTGAATATGCACTAAATATAGATATATCTATAATTAATAATAAGGAATCTAAATATATCATTATAGTAGGATTATAAAAATAAATAGATGTATTTAATATAAGAATTAGATGAATTATTACTCCAATTTTATATAATAAAGATATATCTAATTTAGTTAAGTATTTATTCGTTTTTACAGATAATGTACTTATAATAGATAATACAGATATAACCCAAGGTAACATAAGTGTACCTTTAAGAATTATAAGTGCAGGTGCTATTATAGATAAACCTATTGAAATTAAAAAAGCATTAATAAGCCTGAATTGTGTTATTTTATCAAATTTATCTAATCCCATAAATTTGGTAAATATGCCCCAAACCATTTCAAACCTTTTCTATATTTTTTATAGTTACTATTATTAATTTCATTATTCAGATGAATTTCAAAACTCCATATAATTCTATCTAAAATTTTCTCCCACTTTTTTAATGTTAAATTACCAGGATAACCATGTAAATTTTCTCGAAATACTTTTAGTCTAGGTAATGTAAATCTAATTATAGTTTCATCTAAATTCCATAATTCTGTATCATCAAATCCTCTAAGTTCTAATTGGTTTCTGTATTTCTTTTTTTTGCTTCTTACATTTTTTTATATATTTCTTGCCAGATTTAGATTTTAAATGCTTTTCACTAAATCCTTTAGAACAATCTTCGAATGCAAATCCATAATAATTCTTCATAATTTATCCTTTTAAAATAATGGTATCAAATTCTTCTGTATTTGGATATACAAAAGATTTCATCATGGAATCTATTACAGTTTCCGGAATATTCTTTTCTTTTGTCATCCTAGACATTAATACATTCTTATCTTCAATAAACATAATTGCTTTTTTATAATAACCATGAGCATTTTTTGTCCATTTATTTCTTGATTTTTTAGACATATTAGTCATATCTACAACAATATCTTTAGAATTCTTTACAGCTAAATTAAAGTTAGATTGTATTTCCTTATCTATTTTTAATTGTTGTTCATCTGTTAAAGATTTCCTTTTTTCTGTATAAGAATTACCAATCCCATATTTCATTACTAAATCATCTCTAGAAATTATTATAGTTTCTTGCAAGAAGTTTTGTTCAGAAACCCAGGTGCTTTTACCACTTCTTGGTAATCCTATTAAAATAATTAAATTTGCTTTATATTTTCTGATAATTGATTTATGTTCATTAATCTCCATAATTGTAAGGATGTCTTCAAAATCATTATATACAGATTTATCATTTAACGATTTTTCATTATAGAATCTGCCTTCATGGTCACATTTGTATAATTTAATTAAACCAGAAAATGTATTAGAATCAAATCTATCTGCAATTTTAAAATGATTAGTTTGTGGGATTCTTCCATCCACAAAAAAGTTATAAAGACTACCGTGTTGGGACACTAAAGATAAAATATATTGTACTTCTGTTATATGTAAGAAGTATTTTTCTTGAAATGTTTTCAACACTTCCCTAGCATAAAAAGTAGATACTGCTTCATGATTAGTAAATCGTCTGATATTTTTGTCCTCGATATCTTCATATAAATAAACTTTACCAATATCGTGACAAAGACAAGCTAGTTTAATTAGATTATCATATTCATAATCCTCGGCTTTCTTTAGAACCATCATAGTATGTGTCCATACAGAACCTTCTAAGTGATGTGGGTTTGTAAATTTATTTAAATAACCGTGTTCTGTACTTTTCATAGCATTCCATATATGTTTATGGTTATCGATAAAAATTTCAATAATCTCGGATGTTGTTAATTTTTTAAGTTTATGGTGAATATCTTGCATTATAAATTTTCCTCTGGGAAGTGTTTTTTATATAATTTTATTATTTTTTCTTCTGGATATGGTAGTCTTCTTGCACCAAAATACATAGCACCAAAAGCAAAATCTTTATCTGTTATATATCTTGCAATATACATTAAACAATCGAATTGATTATCAAACACATTTAAATGTTTTTTAGTTGCTTCAGATACATTTAAGATACCTTCTCTAGTTTTATATTTGATTAACTTATTAAGGTACCCATTTTCCATTTTTTCTGTATAACTATGTAATTCTGCTTCATAATATGTATTATAATAGAACAGATACACTTTATTTCTTAATTTTACTTTCATTTCAATCCTTCATATTAATAACTCTGGGTTATTTTGTATTAGTGTATTATAACCAAGTAATTCTTTTATTCCACTTAATTCCTTTTCTTTTCGTTTTAATTTACCTAATTCTATCCTTTTTGTTTCATTGTATGCTTTTTCTAATTTATTAACATAATTAAAAATACAAGATTCTTTCGTATCTGTAAATTCTTCCATATTATGTTTATAAATTGTAGCTTTTCTATCTAATTCTACTATATAGCATTTGTAGCAGTTACTTTCTTCTTCCAATATATCATATGTTAGAACTTTATTTTCATACATCATGTAGAAATTCATTTTGCTCTTCCACAAACCATACATGAGTGTTCTTTAAATGGTGTCATTTGACAGCATTTAGTACAATATTTAAATGTCATAATTTCTCCTTAATATATAGTATAGGTTCTTACCAGGATATTGTTTAGCTATAATTTTATCTCCAATTATAGCAATATAATAATTACCATCTTTAGAACAGTAATATTTCTCTATTTCATATGAATTATTTAATTCGTAAATTTCTTTTTTTGAGTATAATTTCATATTAAATACTCCGGATTATTTGTTTTTATATACTCGTCTTTGGAAAAATCTGAATGAAAAGATTTAGCATATGGAGAACCTTCTAACGAAGTTAGATTATTATTATGACAATCAAAAATACCATCATAAACAGTTCCCGATAAATCACCATATACATCTTTGAATTTCATATTCCATCCTTTATATATGAAATTGTAATACATTTTACCTAATAAATAACTTAAAAAGAGTAAAAAATGTTTTTATATCACATAAGATTTACATCTGCAGATGAAGAATTCGATAAAATAGGAATTTCTAAACATAGTCCTTTCAAAAGGTTCGGTATAGATGATTATTTAGAATACAAATTAAAAGTTTTAGATTTAAAAGAATTACCAGATAAAGAGTGTAAGTTAAAAGAAAAAGTGTTACATAAAAAATTTAAAGAGTACAGTTACACACCATTAAATGAAGATTTTTCTGGTAAAACAGAATGTTTCTTCATAGATAGTGTATATTTAGATTAAATGTTCAGGATGATTATTTATAAAGGTTTCGATTTTATTAAATTTTTCCATCACATCTGAGAAACTTTCAATAACTTTTTTATTATCCGATTCTATTGTATGTGTTAATTTCTGCATTTCTAAATAAGTCTTTTCATCTACATCTTTAGGGTCAGATAATTTAAAAGGGTTATTTCTTTGAAATTCTTTTCCTTATTGATAGCAACATTGTTTTTAATTTTGAGAAGATTGTTTTTTGCAGTTTCTAATTTTTGCTCCATTATTTTAATATCTTCCATATCTTTACAAGAATTTATAAACGAAGAGCATTCTTTCTTATATAAATTCTGAGTTTCTACTAATTGCACCATATATTCATTTTTATAAGTTTGTAGAAGTTTACCAGTTGATAAGTATTCATTCCACATTTTAGGAAAATATTTTAATGAAATACGGTTACAACATAAACTAAAATTTTTTCCTGAGGTACCACTACCAGTTTCTAATCGAGAAAATGGTGTACCAAACCATCCAAATATATTAGAAACACTAATATTATATTTAGATTCTATTTTACCTCTAAATTCACCAGTAAATTTTGGTTCCGATGTTGAATCGTTCAAAAACAAGGATAATCGTAAAACTCTATATAAATTTCCCGTTTTTCTAAAAACTCTTTTACTCTTATATAAAATTCAGATATATTATCTACATCAAAAACAGTAATCTATCTCTTTTTTATAACTCTCATCGAACCCTTTACATTTGTGTTTGTAAACATTTTTAAAGTTCTTATTACACTTGAAACATAAGTTCATCATCTATCCTTCTTATTTGTTAATACAATTATATTAAATATTCAAGATATTCATCTAATAACTCTTCTAGTTCTTTATCTATAGAAAATATAACATCATTAGGATGAGTTTGCTTTTCTTCATGAGTTATAAAGTAATTGTATAATTCATCATTAAAATTCATCATTAAAATTCTTCCGATAAAATTCTCTATATGTTAACCCAAAATCACTTTCATTAAAATAGAGTTTTAATTCTTTTAAATCATTCATATATGAATGCTCCTTATATTAATAGGAAACCCTTCGGGTTCATATGATTTCTTAATTCTAGCTTCTAATTGTTTCATAAATGGTCCTTTTTCAGTAAAAGCATCTGCCAAATCGTAAATTTCAGCAGTATTTTTACTAATATGTAATCTAATAGCTCTACCAATACTTTGAGTAATAGTTGTATAAGATTTTAATGGGCTAGCAAATATAATATTTTTCAACGACTTAATATTAATACCTGTACTAAATAATGAATAATTTGATATTAATATAGCATTGTTGGAATTTTTAAGAATTTCAATAATTCGTTCTCTATCTTTTGTTTTTGTGGCACCTGCTATATAATAGATATTGTACTTAGATTGGAATTCAAAAGACTTAGCACCGGTAATATTTTTATTTTCTACAATTACCTCAGGATAATTATCCTTCATTAATTGATTAAATATATCTTTCATATGTTGAGTATGGGAGCACATAATAACAGTATTTCCATTCAATGAAACTCTTTTTGATAATTTAGCTATAAATTTATTTCTATTTTCGTGTTCTTTTATAAACTGTAATTTCTTAGTATAATTTCCGACATGGCGAAATAATAATTTATCATCGGGGCTATAATATAATTTTAAAATATTAATATTAACGGGTGTTGCTAACCCTCGTTCAATTAATCCTTGAGTGGTTATATAAGTTTTTGGTGTACCAACACAAGATAAAACACTCATAATAGCTGTAGGGTCTTCTGGTAATGTACCTGTTAATCCTATCCTATATTTAGCATTTTTAGCACTATATACAATAGATGCGGATTCTGTGTCAGCTGTTAATCCATGAGCCTCATCTATAATAATAAAGTCTAATAAAGGCATTAAATGCTTTATTTTTTGAGCAGATTGCCAGGTTGTAATAGTTAATTGTTTGGATAATTCTTTTACATTATTATCACCGCCAATTAAATTAGTATTATTATACACATCCATTAATTTATAATCTTTAACATCCTGATGTAATTGAGTTGTTAAAGATATACTTGGTACAAGAATTAATCCTTTTAATCCTTTAGACATTAAAAATCCAGATATAAGACTTAATATAACAGATTTCCCAGAACCGGTAGCAGCACGACATAATTGCTGGTAATTCATAACAGAATCTACCACCGCATTTATCTGATAATCGTATGGTTTGAATGGCAAATTTGTAGAATTGATATATTCGAGTATTTCTGT
>Ga0256837_1001876_pt1 | contig 13785 bp, 10 predicted proteins | sample 4562384metaG_FD_185976 | JGI IMG/M metagenome (GOLD analysis project Ga0256837, IMG submission 185976) | Hydrothermal vent microbial communities from Guaymas Basin, Mexico - 4561-384 | ecosystem: Environmental > Aquatic > Marine > Hydrothermal vents | place: Mexico: Guaymas Basin | collected... | reverse complement strand
GCAAATACAAATTTAAATCATACTGTGGCAACAAAAATGAGAAATTCAAGTTATCCAGGAGATAGATATAAGTTTAGAATTGATGCAAGAGATCCTGCAAAACTGTTAATATCTTTACAACAAGATAGTGGTAATGGATATAAAACTGTAATTAATGAATTTGATGCAAAAGACCCAATGTATAATCAGGCAGAAGCACCAGAAAAGGTAAGATTAGCCTTTACCTCTGGTACTGGTGGAGGATGTAATAACCACGAAATTGATGAACTTAGTGTAAGAGGTGTTTGTAGAGTCTATAATGCTGATTTATATAATAAAGGACCTTTTAGTGCATGGAATACAGATAGTACGATAGATGCTAAAATCACTAGAACAAAGATTGTAAATAATAAGTTTCAACTTATGTTAGCTAGTTTAAATCACGAAAGAGATAGATTTGAAGCAAAAGAGAAAATACATAATGGTTTTCCATTTTATGCACAAGCTTTAGCTACTTTAATTGCTAAAGGGTATACTGCAGATATAGCATCTTTTGATATAAAGGTGCTTTATCAACTTGTAGATTCATCAGGTTCAGATAAACCAGAGGTTATTACAACTCTTATTGATAATGGTGATAAACAGATGTTTAATGCAACTAAAAATGATAGAGAGTTAAAAAGCTTTAAGGTTGCAGGTGCATATAAAAATGTAAGAGTTCAATTTACAATGTGTGCTGATTATAGTGATGAAACAGAACAATATACTGTATACCCTTATGAATCTTGTCAAAATGGAATTTACTATACAATAAATCAACCAAATAGATTAGGTTATAGATTAGTATATTCAGATGATGATTTTGCAATTAGACCAGATAGATTTAATTCCACTATAGGTACAAGTTATATAGCTCAAAATCCATCTGCGATTACATTTAATGCATTTGATAGTAATAGTAATCCAACTTTAAGATATAATGAAAGTCAAGGTAACTCATTTAATGTAGCCTTAACAAATGTAGTTAGAAGTTGTGATGTATTAGATCCTGTCTTTACTCCAAATGTTAGTTTTTCAGATGGAACTGTTACTGCTGATTATACCTTGCCAAATGTATCAACTTATAATCTAAGTATTAGCGAAATTAATGGGCAGGAGTTTGCATTTACAGATGCAAAACCAGGGGATACTGCAAATGGTGATAGATATATCACACCATTTAATACATCGAAAGTAATCACAGTAAGACCAAGTAATCTTAGAGTAGATGGTATATCTCTTAATAATTTTAATAATAATCCTTATACTCATCTATCTGATTTAAGTTTAGACCAAATTACTAATTTAAATAAGACAATGGCTGCTAGTTTAGCATTTAGAGTGACTGCTCTACGGGCTGACGGCACTGTTGCTCCGAACTATGCTGGTGTATGTTCTGCTCAAAATACAGAAATAAATTTAGATTTTGATACAACAGCAGATGCAATAAATACAACTACAGTAAATAGTTTAAAGTATGTATTTACACCAGCGGGTGGAAATAGACAAGTTTGGGATATGGCAAAACTGACAACAGACCCAGAGATATTTTTACAATATGATATAGATAAACTGGACTATACAGGTGGTGTTGCTAACATTAGTATTCCATTTAACTTTACAAAAGATTTAAATGTACCATCTAATCCATTTGATTTAAATGTATCTGATATTACTGCTACAGAAACTATTACAGATGGTCTATCTACAAAAGCTTCAACTAATGATATAGATAGAACATATAGTAATCAAAATATTACATTTGTATATTCTAGGGTTCGTGCATCAAGAAAATTATATCCAGAGATTACAGAAATTTCTGAGAAAACACCAATATTTTCAGATATATACTGTGATTTTAATCCATCTATTGATTGTAATACATTTGTAACAAATTTATCAGATGATATAATTAATGAAAATAGTTGGTTTATAAACAGAAGTTTTGATTCTATTAATCAACTAGATGGTGTGATAAATTCTAATGTGATAGTAGGTTCAGCTACGGTTAAAGCTATTGATATTAGAGCTAATGGTACTGATGAAGATGTAACAGTACGTAATGATGCAGGTGAACAGATGGTTGATATTAGACTTGAACCTTCTCCTTGGTTACGATATGATCCAATAGATGCTATGGGAAGATATACATATCAAGTAGAATTTATTGTAGCACCTACGGAAACTTGGTCAGGAGTTGGTGAGAGAGGTCATATCATTGATACAAATGGAAGTAGTTCTCAAACAAGACAGAGAGTAAACTGGTAAGGGAAAAGGGGGATAAAATGATAACAGTTTTACATCGTAAAGGGGTTGCAATGATAGAGCTTATCTTTGCAATTGTTATTATGGCAATTGTATTGTTAAGTGCTCCTACACTTATAAACCAATCTGTACGAAGTGGTTATGTGGCTCTTCAACAAGAGTCTATTAATGTTTTGGCTTCTCAAGTTAATCTATTGCTAACAAAAGAGTGGGATGTTAGCAATACCAATAAAAGAATTGACCCAGTGGTTTTAACTGTTGATAATGGTAATGATGATTTAGATATGGTTAGTTTGACAACAGCAAGACGAATTGGAACACCTATAGCAAGTTTTAGATCTTTTGTATCTAGTGAAGGTGGAGTTATTAATGCAGTTGATAGTGGTCAATTTGGAGAGGGTAATGCTGATGATTTGAAAGTTGGAGAACCATTAGATGATATTGATGATTATGATGGAAAAGATACCACTTTAAAAGGAGATTCAGATGCTGGTGGAGACAATTATATAGATTTAAATATTAATCTTAGAACTACTGTTGCTTTTGGTTCAGATAATCCAAGTAGTGGTACTTATAATGGCACTACACTTACATTTAATCATCCATTTAATAATACACCATCAGGAACTACAAATATAAAATTAGTTAGTGTAAATTTAACAACCAAAAGTGATGTAAAAGAATTAGCTAAGAATATTAGACTTAGTGCTTTTATGTGTAATCTTGGTCACTATAGATTTGCTCAAGCAAGGGACTATTAATGAAAAAAATAAATTTAAATAGTTCAAAAAAACGAAAAGCTTTTACTATGATAGAGCTTATTTTTGTAATGGTTGTTTTGGGAATAGTGGCTTCTATGGGTGCAGAGATTATGGCACAAGTTTATTCTAATTATGTAACACAAAGAGGGCTTCATAAAAGTAGTGTAAAAACAGAATTAGCTGCTTCTATTATACAAAATAGGCTTTCTCACAGAATTGCAAGAACAACTGTTGGTAGAAATCCAGCTGATGATAATGATACGGTTTTAATTAATCAAATTCCAGATGCCTCAACATATCCAATACTTGAATGGTATGGATTGGCAATTGATAGTTTTAATACAAATGATGCAAATGGAAGACCATCATGGAGTGGTTTTTGTGATATTGCTGATTCAAATAGATCAAATATCTCAACTCCTGGGTCAAATCTAGGATTATTATCAAGTATAGTACAAAATGTATCAAAGAGTGATATTTCAGATATGGCACTTATATTTTCTGGGTTAAGATATAGTTCTACTCAGAGATATGATATAAACTGTATTGGTTATACAGGAGATAGATCATGCATCTCAACCATTGGATCAATAGCAGATAATACTAATATTACATTAAGTGATAATGTAGCTAAAAGAGTCCATGAACAATACTCTTTAACACGAAGTGCTTATGCTCTTGTACCTGTTAAATCAGGAACAACAGAAATATGTGATACTAATATAATGAGTAACCTAAATAATATATGTGATTTAGTCTTACGATATGATTATCAACCATGGGAAGGAGAAAGCTATATAAATGCTAATAGTAAAGTTTTAGTTAGAAATATTAGTGTATTTAGATTCTCTGGTTCTGGTGATAATGTTAGATTTAAAATTTGTGTAAAAGAAAGAACTGGTTTGGATGAAGAGATATCTACATGTAAAGAGAAGGCGGTAATCAGATGAGAAAAGCATTTTCTATGTTGATGGCAATATCAGTTATGGTTACAATGACGGCTATTAGTGCATTGGTTTTTACAATGTCTGCTAAAATTGTAAAATCAACAGCCACTCAATATCAAAAAGAACAATCAATTTTATTAGCAAAAAGTTATACAGAACTTGCAATTTTGGCAGTTAGTGGTAATGATAGTACCACTGGAACTTGTGTAGAAAATATTAATGGTGATGTAGGTAATGTTATTATAGGTGAGAATAATGAAGGTTCAGTAGATGGTGGAATGGGCTATAGAGTAAATGTTAATATATCTTATATAGGAAATAATTTAAGTTGCACCCCTGCAAGAATTTTAAATACAGCCCCTATTGTTACTAAAGGAACAGGTGGTATTAATATTAGCCCCAATATTATTGTTGATGTTTATGTAAGATATAGAGATATTAATCAACATATAACAACAGGTATTTCACACTGGATAACATACCATAAAAGAACTATTCAAAAACTTTAATAGATTTAGATTCTGAATTAAATTCAGAATGACAAACAACTGTCATACACGATGACGACGGGTATGTTAGTCTCTAATCGTCATACTCAGCTTGACTGGGTATCTAAATATAATTAACTTATAGGGGTAATTTTACCCCTTACTTCAATCAATTTAAGATTAAATTAATATTATTTACCCAATATTTATCTTTACTAGTTATAATTTACCTAAGAGTAAAAAACTCTTATATTATAACAAAGGATAAATTATGAATAGAAGTATTGTAGGTAGACATTTTGATCTTACCGATTCAATTAAGGAGTATATCAACTCAGCGATGGAGACTCTTAATAAATATAACCTAGATATAATTTCAGCAACAACAATCATCTCTTCAAACGAAAAACATGGCAAAAAAGATTTTGCAGTAGAGTTTATCATTAATCTAAAAGATAAAAATAGCATAGTTATTACACAAAAAAATAAAGATGTATATGCATCAATTGATTTAGCAATAGAGAGAGTCAAAAAATCTCTAAGACGACATGCTGATAAAATCAAAGGTCATAGAATAACTAGTTTTAAAGATATGGGTGAAGATGCTATAGCTATTTCAGAATTTGATAATACAGAAGAGGATATAGAGATTGTTCCTATGGATTTAGAACTTCATAAACCTTTAGATTTTGATGAGGCAGTTTATGCTTTAAAAGAGGAGAAAAAAAGACAATTTATAGTATTTAATGATAACGATGGTCTTCTTAGAGTTATGTATAAAAGAGCTGATGGTAAATTTGGTCTATATTAAAATCAAAGTTAGTTATAATATATTTTAAGATATTATCTTTTAAAAGATAAAAGAGGTTGATTGATGAAAAAAATAGTGTTTATTACTTTTGCGTTAATATTTTTAACAGGTTGTGCAGTAGATTCTGGTAAAAAAGAGTTTAATAAAACAGCATTATCTTGGTATCATAAGATTAGTAATTCTATTAGTACAAAAGAACTTGATAAAGCAGATAAGTATTATCTATCTATGAGAAGTGAACATCCTCGTTCTTTATTGCTTTCTACAACAATTATGATGTTGGCTCATGCACATATGGACAAAGAGGAATATCTATTGGCAAATTATTACTTTGATCAGTATAATAAACGATTTGCAGTAGGAGACAGAAGAGAATATGCTGAATTTATGAAAATAAAAGCTGCATTCTTAGGAATTAAAGATGTAACTAAAGATCAAAAACTTATGATGGATACTATTACTAATGCAAATAAGTTTTTATATACATATCCATCATCTTCTTATTTAGTTTTAGTTAAGACTATTGTGGTAAGACTTAAAATGAGTCAATACCTTTTAAATGAAAATGTAGCTTCATTATACAATAGAATTGGAAAAGAAGATGCTGCAAAAGTATATAGAGAAAAAAATACTAACTCTGCAATTAAGTCAGATGATATTAGTATTCCAAAAACTAATATGATTACAGGCGTATTTAAATAAAATCTACAAACTAAATTCCGTGTTACGCACGGAATCTAAATGATATATGATATTATCAAAATAATAAGGAAATATAAATGCAATTAAGCGATTACGATGAATTCCCAACAACTATCCCTATTGTTGTAGAAGATGGTTTATTTTTATATCCATTTATGATAAGTCCAATATTTTTGAGCGATCAGGTAAATATTGATGCTGCTGGATATGCAATAGAGAATAATACTCTTTTATTTATCGCTTCACCAACATATGATAAAGATGATAATCAAACTTCTATAAATAGTGTGGGTGTTATTGGTTCAGTGATGAGAAAAGTAAATATGCCTGATGGAAGAGTAAAAATTTTATTTCAGGGATTTACAAAAGGAATCATAAAAGATATTAAAGAGAAAAAGCCTTTTTTAATGGCTATTATAGATAGTGTGCAATATAAAGAATATAATGAAACAAGAATAGATGCTGTTATGGAGATTTTACAAGAAAAATTAAAAATATTATCATCCATAAATAACTCTTTCCCTTCTGAATTACTCAAAACTATCTCTGATAATGATGAGCCAAATAGAATAGCCGATTTAATCTCATCAATGTTACATTTAGAAAATGAAAAAGCTTATAATCTTTTTATTAAAAATGATATAGAAGATAGAATATTTGATATTATTGATATTGTTATTGGAGAGATAGAATCAGCCAAACTTGAAAAAGAGATAAGACAAAAAGTTCATGTAAAAATAGAGAAAACAAATAAAGAATATTTTTTAAAAGAGCAACTAAAACAGATACAAACTGAACTTGGAATTAATACAAATAAAGAGGAAGAGATAGCCCATTTTAGAGATAAATTAGCTAAGATAAAACCTCATATTAACGAAAATGCTTATAAAGAGATTTTAAAACAAATTGATAAATTAGCAAGAATCCATCCTGATAGTGGTGATGCTGGTGTATTATATGGTTATCTTGAATGGGTATTTGAAATCCCTTATGCTAATGAGAGTAGTAAATCTCTAAGTGTTGAAGCAGTAGAAAAAAAGTTAAATACTGACCACTATTCACTTGAAAAAGCAAAACAGAGAATTGTTGAGTTTTTTGCAGTACGAGAATTTTCAAATCTAAGAGGTCTTAAGCATAATCAAAAAAAAGGTGTAATCTTATGTTTTGCAGGACCTCCTGGGGTTGGTAAAACTTCATTAGCAAACTCTATAGCTTCTGCATTAAAAAGACCATTAGTAAGATTGGCTCTTGGTGGATTAGAGGATGTAAATGAGTTAAGAGGTCATAGAAGAACTTACGTGGGAGCAATGCCAGGACGAGTGATTCAAGGTCTTGTTGAAGCAAAAAAAATGGATCCTGTAATAGTTCTTGATGAGATAGATAAAGTTGGGAGAAGTCTTAGAGGAGACCCCACTTCTGCTCTTCTTGAGATATTAGACCCTGAACAAAATTCTCATTATAGAGATTATTATTTAAACTTTCATATAGATTTAAGTGGAGCTATATTTATTGCAACTGCTAATGATGTGGGAAATATCCCATCTGCTCTTAGGGATAGGATGGAGTTTATACAGTTAAATAGTTATACTCCAAATGAGAAATTTGAGATTGCAAAGAAATATCTTATCCCACAAGAACTAAAACAACATGCTCTAAAAAGAAGTGAATTTCGCGTTACAGATAGTGCATTAAAAGAGTTAATAGATAAATATACAAGAGAAGCTGGAGTTAGAAACTTAAGAAGAACTCTTGCTTCACTTATGAGAAAATCTGTTAAAGAGATAATGTCAAGTAGTGAAAAAGATAAAATCTCAATTACACTAAAAAATTTACCTCAATATGCAGATAAAAAAGTGTTTGAAATATCACCTGTTGATTATAAACCAAAAGTTGGAATAGTAAATGGATTGGCATGGACTGCTGTTGGTGGTGATGTTTTAACAATTGAAGCTATTAAAATAAAGGGTAAAGGGTTATTAGAATTAACAGGTAGCTTAGGCGATGTTATGAAAGAATCAGCAAGAATTGCTATGAGTGTAGTTAAAGTTTTGATTGATGAGAAATTTTTAGAATCAGAAGATGAAATTTATAAAAAATATAATATTCATATACATGTTCCAGAAGGTGCTACTCCAAAAGATGGTCCTAGTGCAGGAATTGCAATGTCTTTGGTTATTGCCTCTATTTTAACAGATAGAAAAGTAGATAATAAAGTTGCAATGACAGGTGAAGTGACGCTTTTGGGTAAAGTATTGCCAATTGGTGGACTAAAAGAGAAACTGATCGCTGCATATAAAGCAGGTGTAACAAAAGCTCTTATTCCATCTAAAAATTATCAAATGGATTTAGATGATATTCCTGATGAAGTTAAAGATGCAATTGAAATTATCGCTGTAGATAATATAAAAGATGTTTTAGATATTGCTTTGATTAAAGATTAATAACTAATATTAGGCGTATTTAAATTGCTTTTGAAGTTTATAAGGGCAACCACAAGAGATTGCCCCTACAAATATAATATCAGCCGTAGGGGTGGTATCCCCTTGTGGGTACCCTAAAATATGGAATCTCTTAACTATTCTCTTTAAATAATATAAACTCAGCAGGAAAGCTCATTGGTACTGGTGGATATAAATCAGCAAATATTTCATTATTACTAGCAGTTTTACATAATTGATAAGGTACATATAAAAATCTTGCCCCTACTCTCTCGCTATCTTTACTTTTCTCTTCTATATGAACTCTAATACCCTCTAAAATACCCACTTTACTAAATCTTTCAGGAATAATAGTGTCAATTAAAAGCACTATAACATCAACACCACCCTCTTTTACTCTAATTTTTAAACCTGATTGAAGCAGAACATAACTCTCTTCAGGGTCTTCTACTTGATTATGTATGGTTTTTATTGAGCCATCATCATAAAGTATCATTGCAAATGGCTTTAGTTTTTGCTCTTTTTCTAATATGCTTTTTGCTCTAAGAATAGATTTTTCTAACATCATTACAGCTCTATTTTCATCTTCTATCTTACTGCTCATTAATTTTCCTATTTATAATATATTTTGAATTAAGTTTTTAATTTTATTAATGGTGCGACTGGGGAGATTTGAACTCCCACACCCATAAGGCACTACCCCCTCAAGGTAGCGTGTCTACCGTTCCACCACAGTCGCTTAAATTGTAGGCTGAAATTATATCATATAAAGTTAATATTTTGTTTAAAGAGATTAAAAAGTATAAAATAGATATAATAATTAAAAGGGGATTCGTTGTCCTCCCCCTTTTTTTGTATCTTAAAGTATATGGTATAGATTTGAGTGCTTTTGCAGATGGAATGTAAAGTTAAAGCTTAAGCACCAGAGTTACTACTTTTGAAAGAACTCTAACAATAAAAGTAATAAATTGTCACCTTTCCCTAAAATTAAAATTCTAATCTACATATTTTTTAACTATTTTTATACCTATATTATATGGAATAATTAAAAGAGCTAAAAGAGTTATTATTAGCCATTCATTTATATTAAGTGGTTGAGTTTTGAAAAATTCACCACCAAATGTTACTATTAGGATTTGAAATGTAAGGATTAGTGTAATTACTGGTAAAAATAGAGCATTTTTAAAGATATATTCAAAAATATTTACTCCTTTACTTCGTACATTGAAGGCATTAAAAGTATTTATAAATATAAAAAAACTAAAAAATGCAGTTAAAAATATCTCTTCTCTAAACCACTCTTTTATCGTAGGATTTAGCATAAAAGTAAATGCAATAGCTATTATAAAAAGAGTTGATAGCAGGATTTCCCAAATCATATATCTACTAATTGGATGTGTTCCTCTAATTTTCGGTTTCTCTTGCATATAAGTTTTTAGTGGTGGTTCACCTCCTAGAGCAAGAGCTGCTAATGTATCCATAATTAGATTAATCCATAAAATTTGAATTAAACTAAAAGGCATTTCGTAGCCCATAAATGGAGCAAATAAGACTATAATGATGGCAGTTAAATTTACAGTTAATTGATAAGTAATAAATTTTTGGATAGAGTTAAAAATAGTTCTACCATAAAGAACTGCTTTTTCTATTGAATTAAAATTATTATCCAAAATTACGATATCGGCAGCCTCCTTTGCTAATTCTGTACCACTTCCCATCGCAAATCCAACATCTGCCATTTTTAAAGCTGGAGCATCATTGACTCCATCACCCGTCATCCCCACAACCAAATTCAATTCTTGGGCAATTTTTACTAAACGACTTTTATCTGTTGGTTTTGCTCTAGCAATAACTTTTAAATTTGGCAAAATCTCTTTTAACTGCTTATCACTTAGATGTTTTAAATCATTTGAAGTCAAAATAACCTCTTCTTTGGATTTTAAAATTCCTACATCTTTAGCTATCGCTTTGGCAGTTTGAATATTATCACCTGTTACCATCACTATAGAAATCCCAGCTTTTTGACACTCTTTTATTGCCTTAATTGCCTCAGGGCGAATATCATCTCTAATTGCTACCATTCCCACAAATTTCAAATTTTTAGCTAAAGTAGGAGTTTCATCTTCTTCTAAATCACTTACATCTTCATCCCAAATAGCAAAGGCAATAACTCTCATACTCTGCTTTGCCAAATCATCCATTTTTTTCTCAATTGCCTCTTTATCAATCTTTTTTCGCTTACCAAACTCATCAATATACTCATCACAATTTGCCAAAATAACCTCTGCTCCACCTTTAATCAAAGTTATTTTAGATTCTGCTTCAATTGAATTAGCACTAAATTTCCAACGACTATCAAATGGAATTTTTGTTTTTGTTATAAGAGGAGTAAAGTCTTTGATAGATTTTGAAATATAAGTAGATAAAGCTTGATCTGTTTGATTTCCTCCAATTATTTGAATATTTTTATCCTTATCATAAACAATTTCGGAAGTTGAACCAACCATTATTGTTTTTAATAGATAAGTTGAAATAGGAGAAGGAATATTTGAAAATCTTTGATACTCATTTTGAGCTGAAATAAATTTAACAACTTCTAATTCCCCTTTTGTAATTGTCCCTGTTTTATCGCTAAATAAAATATTTAAAGACCCAGCAGCTTCAATCCCTGTAAGTTTTCGCACTAGTACATTATCGTGAATCAATTTTCGCATATTCAAGCTTAGAACCATAGCTATCATCATTGGAAGCCCCTCAGGAACTGCCATTATAATAATCATTATTGCTAAAGTTATAGCTTGTATTGCCTTTAAAACTACTATCATATAATCAGTATTCCAATTTTCTAAAAGAGTGGTAAATGAATAATCAAAAGAGAAACCAAAAAATACTAAAGCTATTAAAACGGATGAAATATAGGCAAAAAGAGCAATAGAATCAGCTAATTTTGAAAGGGCAACTTTTAGAGGAGCAATTCGTGAATCTTGAGAAAGTTCTTTTGATAATTTACCATATTCACTTTTATCACCTACAGCTTGAACCTCCATAACCAATTCACCCTCAACCAAGATTGAGCCTCTAAAAACTTTATTTAATGCTAAATATCCTGTCCCAAAATTTTTAATCTCTTTTTTGGCTAATTTTGATTCTCCATTAAGTGGAGCTTGATTTACTTTTGCTTTGCCTTTTATCACAATACCATCAGCAGGAATTACATCTCCCGCTTGAAGTAAAATAGAATCTTTTCTTACAATATCTGTAATAAAAATATTAGTGACTTTACCATCCCTAAAAACTTTACAAATAATTTTACTAGCTTCCTCTTGGAGTTTTCTAAATGAATCTTCACTTTTGTGTTCTGTAAAAGTTGAAACAAGAGTTGCAATTGCAATAGCAAAAAATATTCCCATCCCCTCATAAATAGAGGTATAACCAAAATATGCAAAAAAGATAGTAATCGTTAGTGCTACTAATAAGATAATAATCATAGGATCTTGAAGATTTTTCTTAAACCTATCCCAAAATGTTACAATCTTAATCGCCATTAAACGATTATCACCCCATCGTAATTTGGACTCTGTTACCTCTTGTAGATTTAAACCAATAGTTGAATTTATTGAACTGTTTTTTACCATCTGTTAACTCCATTAATATTAATTAGGTACTTACTTCAATACCTTAGCCAAAAAATTTGGCAAAAAGCATGGAATAACAGTATAATTTTAAATTAATAAAACAAAAAGTTATCCCATGAAAGAAATCATAACATTAGTAAACTGTATAGCACCTATAATTGAACAAAACTTTTAAGTACCGTGTATTGAATTTCCATTTTTTATGATATAATACTACAAAGATAATCATAATCATAATCTAGGATAAAAAATGGGAAGAAGACCACGAATAGACTTGGCAGGGTTTCATCATATTGTTAATAGAGGAATAAAAAGAAATAATGTCTATAAATCAGATGAAGATAAAAAGAAGTTTTTAGAGATAGTGTGTAAAGCATGTAAAATATATAAAGTTAATATCCATGATTACTGCTTGATGGATAATCATTATCATCTATTAATTGAAACAATAAGTGAAAATCTTTCGCTATTTATGAGACAAATCAATGGCAATTACGCTAAATATTTCAATAAAAAATATAAATGCTCTGGCTATTTGTGGCAAGGAAGATATAGTTCTTGGTATATTAATGATGAAGAATACCTTTATGACCTCTTTAGATATATTGAACAAAATCCCATTAAAGCAAAAAAGAGTAAAAGAGTGGGAGAGTATCCATTTACACTATTAGCAACCATCCTTACTACCAATCAAGAAATAATAGAGTGTGCTAAACATTCAAAACTAAAAAGTGAAATAGAGTATGAAGGAATACAAGAGCATTTAGAGATGAGATTAAGTAAAAAAGAACTCAAAGAACTAGAAATAAGACAAAATAAAAAACCAATTCAGACAGAGTATGGTTATAAATATGAAAAAACTAAGACTTTACAAGAGTATTTTAATAAATCTAAAACCAAACAACAACGTAATAATGCTATAATCAATGCTGTTGAAGATGGTTATAAACAGACTGAAATAGCAAAATATTTAGAATTAAGTAATTCTGCTATTTCTAAAATTGTTTTAGAAAGTTACAAAAGTGGAAATTCAATACACGGTACTTAATTTGGGTTGATAGAGATATATTCATCAAAAAATACTTATAAGTATTATACTGCTCAATAGTATTAGAGCTACAGGTATCAAATAAGTTCTTGAAAATGTTTTAATAATAATATCTGTCATATTATTTGGATTGTATATTATTTCTACTCTTTTACCAACAGAATAGGGAAATATACTGCAAAATGTAGATGTTGCAGTTATCTCTCTGTTATTGACAAAAAATCTAATATCTTCACAATAAAGAAAAGTTCTCTCATTTGTCTCAATATCTCTAATAACCTTTAATCTTTGATTTGTAACTTCACCTTCTACTTTAACCCAACTATCCATTTTTTTATTCATATCGATAAAAAGTAAAATACCCAATAACAAGATAACAAAACCAATAATAAACATAAAAAACATTTCTTAACTCCTTCATCCACTTGTGTGGAAATTTATTATATAATAATTTTGTTTTAATTATAATTAATGCTTTTGAGAAAAGTTAACTCGCCACTCCTCTAGTTCCATCCTCTCTGAGGTGGAATTCATAGGCAAGAAACTTAAGTACCGTGTATTGAATTTCCATTTTTTATGATATAATACTACAAAGATAATCATAATCATAATCTAGGATAAAAAATGGGAAGAAGACCACGAATAGACTTGGCAGGGTTTCATCATATTGTT
>Ga0256837_1001875_pt1 | contig 13789 bp, 18 predicted proteins | sample 4562384metaG_FD_185976 | JGI IMG/M metagenome (GOLD analysis project Ga0256837, IMG submission 185976) | Hydrothermal vent microbial communities from Guaymas Basin, Mexico - 4561-384 | ecosystem: Environmental > Aquatic > Marine > Hydrothermal vents | place: Mexico: Guaymas Basin | collected... | reverse complement strand
ATCAATCCATTCCATTGGGATATTGCCAAGAGTAAAGGTTAACTGAAACAATCCCCACATAAAAAATAAAAATATAGGAATACCAAAAAGAGGATGTATCAAGATAGAATCAATCTTTTCTGTTAAAGTCTGTCTCTCTACCTGTTTGGTTTGCTTTACAACTTCAGCAACAATACCTCGGTTAAATGCAGCGTATTCTTCTGCAAAAGCTTCTTTAATATCGTCAGTATTATGATGAAGTTCAATATGCTTTGATGCTTCAATGAGAATAGGTTGTAATTCGGTCCAGATTGGATTGTCATGCAGTTTTGTATATGTTTTTTTATTGTTTTTTAAAAGATTTATAGCAATGTTTCTATAGGAATTTACTGCTTCGTATTTGTGTTTTTCCAGATAAGAAACAATAGTTTCTATCTCCTCTTCTACCGCTTCACTAAAAATCAGCTTTGATTCTTTTTTAGGCTCTTCATATACTTGCACAACCGTCTCTATCAACTCTTCTATCCCTGTTTTGGCAGCAGCAGAAACCTTGACACAAGGAACATTAAGAAGTTCAGACATATACTTTTCATCAATCTCTATCCCCTCTTTTTGCGCTTCATCACTCATATTTAAAGCGATAACAATCTTTTTGCTCATAGTTAAGAGTTCAGAGGTGAGTTGTAGATTTTTTTCCAGATTTGTAGAATCAACTACATTGATGATGATGTCATAATCTTCAGCACAAAGATAGTCATGTGTGACTCGCTCTTCTATAGTATAGTCAGTAAAAGCATATGTTCCAGGTAAATCTACTACAGTAAAATGGTAATCTTTATAATCAAAAAGCACCTCTGTTTTATCTACTGTTACACCTGAAAAATTACCCACATGCAAGTGAGCATTGCTTACAGAGTTGATAAGCATACTTTTACCCACATTAGGCTGACCCACAAGAGCCACTTTTATATGATTAGCTATTATAGGACAAGCTTTTGGATCTATAGTACTCATATCTCTTCCACCTCAATCATTGCTGCTTCAGCATCTCTTAAAGCCAAACGCATTTTTCCCACCTTTATCTCTATTGTTTTCTTCTTCGGAGCATGTTCTAAAACAGCAATCTCCGCACCTTTCATCACTCCAAAGGAGATAAGTCTTTGTTTTAAATCATAGTTTGCATCTATTTTTTTCACTTTAACTCGACACCCTTTATGGCAATCTAATAATGTGTTCATATTTTTCTCTTTTGTATTGAAAATTTTAGAAATGATACTCGGTATCAACTTATAATGTCCTTAATAATTTTGATAATATTTATCATTTTCATATTTATATTAAGATTATTTCCACAAACTCTTTGGTATAATTGCACCACTTTAATCTACAGGCAGATAAATAATGAAATTTTTATGGACACCATCTTCCCACTTTAACTTAGCAAATCTTTTTACATTCGTAAATATTACCGCTGGACTCTTGGCTGTTTATTTCATTACCCAAAACAACTTTTTTGTCGCTATCATCTTGGCTTGGATAGGTGGGGCTTTTGATATTTTTGATGGAAAAATTGCCAGAAAATATCAGCTCTCCAATGAATTTGGTATTCAGCTTGACAGTTTTGCGGACTTTTTAAGCTTTGTGCTTGTTCCTGTGTTTTTAATATTTCAAGCTTCTTACGCTCCAGAGCTTCATGGTTTTTGGTTGATTGTTGCAGCGGTGGCAAGTATCTACTATGTTATCTCTGGATTACGTCGTCTTATCCATTTTAATCTTAATGCTGATGCTGGTGAAGTTGATAAATATTTTACAGGAGTACCAACACCACTGGGTGCCATTTTACTCTGGCTTGTCTATTTGGCAAACACTTATGTAGGGCTGAGTGCTTATGGAGTTATTATCGCTATGACAATTATAGGATGGAGTCTTAATTCCAAACTTAAAGTTCCTCATCCATAACACGCAACACGCAAGTTTATTTTTTCTTTCTAAACTTGCAACTCCCTACACCTAGCTCTTTACCATTTTTGATACTCTCTTGTATATAAGCAAGTGTAGCGCTAACATCAGCGTCACCTACCTCCTGTGCAATAATCTCCAAAAGATCTTTTTCTTGTGTCAATCTCCACACTTTTTCATAATTGTATTTTGTTTCTATTTTCATACATCACCCTCACTTTGTAATGGAAGCTCTTTTTTGGGTTTAAGCCCAAGCTTTTTCATATTATGTGCTCTTTTAATCACATTACCACGACCTGTATGCAATCTATTCATTGCAGTATCGTACGATTCTTGCGCTTTTGCAAGAGTTTTTCCAAGATTTTGCATCTCCTCCACAAAACCAACAAGCTTATCATACATCGCCTCTGCTTCTTTGGCAATTCTTTTTGCATTTTCCTCTTGCTTTTGCACCCGCCAGATATGTTCTATAGTTCTTAGAGTCACCAAAAGAGTTGATGGAGATACAACTAAAATATTTTGCTCATACGCTTTTTTAAAAAATTCACCATCATACTCAAGTGCCAATAAAAATGCTCCTTCTATAGGCATAAATAAAAGTACAAAATCAAGAGTATGCACCCCTTGAAGTTGTTCATATCTTTTTTCACTCAACTCTTTGATATGATTTGAGATACTTTTAATATGTTCTTTGAGATACTGCTGCTTAAGGGTTTCATTATCCGCATTAACAAAACGCTCATAAGCATTTAAAGAGACTTTTGAATCCACGATAATATCTCTGTTTTGCGGCATATGTATGATAACATCAGGTCTGTAGGTCTTACCATCATCACTCTTGCGTGTTGCTTGAAGTTCATATTCTCTCCCCTCTTTTAGCCCCGATTGCTCTAAAATTTTTGCAAGTACAATCTCACCCCAGTTTCCTTGTGTTTTATTTTCCCCTTTAAGTGCTTTAGTAAGATTAAGTGCTTCTTGGGCAAGTTGCTGGTTCATCTCTTTGAGTGTTTGAAGTTCATGTTTTAAAAGATGACGTTCTTTAAGTTCAACTTCAAACTGTTCTCTGGCTTCTTTGGAAAAATTTTTTATCTGTTCACGAAAAGGTTGCAAAAGAAGTTCAAGCTGCTCTTTAGATGTATGGTTAAACTGCTTGGACTTCTCTTCAAAAATTCTTTGAGAAAGGTTTTGGAACTCTTTTGAGAGTTCATCTTTAGCATTTTGCAATATTTCCAACTTCTCTTTTGAAGTGTGTATTTCATCTTCATACCGAGTATTGAGTACTGCGTGTTGGAGTTGAAGTTCTTGAAGTTCCTTCTCTAAAGCTCTTATTTGCACTTCTTGTTCAGTTATATTATCTTCTAACAATACTTTTTGATCTTCAAACATACGTAATTTCGCATTTAATCGTAATAATATAACAATTAAAATCAACATAAAAAAAGATGTTATGATAAAGAGTATTATATATTTATCCATCATATCTATTTCCAAAATATACTCCAAAAGTTTAATTGTTGTACTATATCCTATATAAAACTTACTCACTATAAACTTAAAATCATAAAAAAATTTATAACTTTAATAAAAACTTAGAATAATTCAGCTATAATTCCACAAATATTTTAAGGGGAAGATGCCCTGATAGACCTCGATAGATTTTCAAAAGTTATGCAAGCGTCATCTCCTTATATATACAAAGACTTAAATTAAGTCTCTAAACAAAGGATATTGATGCAAGATAATGCACAGACAAATGAAAATAACGAAACTAGCGAAGAAAAAATGATCACATTTGATGATTTAGGATTAAAACCAGAGATACTTAAAAGTGTAAAATTTGCAGGCTTTACAGTACCTTCTCCTATTCAAGCGCAAGCTATTCCAATCATCCTGCAAGGGCGTGATATGGTTGGTCAGGCACATACTGGTACGGGCAAAACTGCCGCTTTTAGCCTTCCAGCGCTTAACAATATGAAACTTGACGGTTCAGTTGAACTTCTAGTAATCACACCTACACGTGAGCTTGCAACACAGGTAAGTGATGAAATATTCAAATATGGACGTAATTTAGGTGTAAAAACGGTTACTGTTTATGGTGGAAGTTCATACAAACGCCAACTTGACCTTATCGGTCGTGGTGCTTCTGTAGTGGTAGCAACTCCAGGTCGTATGTTAGACATTCTTAAAAAAGGAATGCTCAACGATTTTGCACCAAGTATGGTTGTTCTTGACGAAGCTGATGAGATGCTTGATATGGGATTTTTGGATGATATCAACGAGATATTTTCATATCTTCCAACAAATCGTCAGACACTTCTTTTTAGTGCAACAATGCCACAACCTATCAAAACATTGGCAAACCGTATTTTAAAAGACCCTGAATTCGTTTCTATCACAAAAGGGGAAACAACAAACTCTGATATTGAACAACTTTACTATGTGATTGATGAACATGAGCGTGATGATGCAATCATCCGTCTTATGGACAGCGAAGAGACACAAAAATCTGTAGTATTTTGTAGAACAAAATCTGAAGTAGATAGACTCTCAAACGTTCTAAGCAATGCAGGTTACTTGGCAAACGGTCTTCATGGTGATATGGAGCAACGTCAACGTGAAACAGTTATCAAAGGGTTCAAAAACAACTCGGTAAAAGTACTTGTTGCAACAGATGTTGCTGCTCGTGGTATCCATGTAAACAATATTTCTCATGTATTCAACTACCATATTCCATTTGATCCTGAGAGTTATGTTCACCGTATTGGTAGAACTGGTCGTGCAGGTACAAAAGGAAAAGCTATTACACTTTTAACTCCTTTAGAGTTTAAAGAGCTGCAACGTATCAAACAAAAAGTTGGTACTTCAATGGAGCATGCTTATGTTCCTAGCAAAAACGATTTACGTAAATCAACTGTTGAAAACATCGTAAAAACGATAGAAGATCAACACATTTATGATGAAGCACATAAAGTTCTTGATCGTCTTAAAGAAGATATTGATGAAGAGACAATTATGTTCAAACTCATCTCTATGATTCTTGATAAACAAGACATCAAAGGACCAAGCAACATTGGTATTCCTGCAGATAAACTTGTCGCTATTTTAGAGCGTGCCGGCAGACGTAATTCTGGTGGTGGTCGTGGCGGCAGAAGCCGTGGTGGTTATCGTGGTAACAATAGAAACCGTTCAGGCGGTGGTAATCGTGACAGAAACAGAAGCGGTGGCGGATACCGTGGAAACAGAAGTAGAAACAGAGACTAATCAGCCTCTTTACTCTCACCTTTTGCGTGAGAGTTCTCTTTTTCTCTTTACTTTTAACCTTATGTTATAATTAACAAAAAGGTTACATACATGCAATCCCAACTTATTTACCAAAACAAAAACTTTTACATAGAAGTAGAACCATCTACTATTCCATGGCTTAAAATATTTACAAAAGAGCCCTTTTTAGAGCTAAGCGATATGCCACGTGAGCTGCGTGAACAACTCTGGAATATATACTATATAATTGAACATGAGATGCGTCTATATTACCGCCCAACAAAGATAAATATGGCATCATTTGCCAATATGTTACCACGTGTACACATTCATATTATGGCACGCTTTGAAAATGACAGCCACTTTCCAAACCCTATGTGGGGAGAGCAGTTGCGTAAGACACAACTTGAACTTCCTAGTGAGAAGGAGTTTTATAAAAGAGTTTTTGAAGCTTTGCAAAGCTTAGAAGATAGATAATGATTTGAATTTTTTGTAATATAAATTCCCAACGGGGACGTTTGAAACTAGAAAGAAAAGAAAAGTCCAACACAAAAGTTGGATAAAAGCATTATTTTAGTGGTGCAAATGGTACCAATGCTGAACCCCAAGTAAGCCCACCGCCAAACGCATCAAGAAGCATCATCTCACCCGCTTCAAGCTCACCAGATTCATAAAGATCATTAATAGCCATAGGGATAGATGCTCCTGATGTATTTCCATACTTGTGAACAGTAAGGACAACTTGCTCTGGAGTCATTTTCAGTGCATCACCAACAGCTTTAATGATACGATAATTTGCCTGATGTGGAACAAAATGTTTGATATCTTCACTTTTTATATTATTGTGTTGTAAAATATCTTTAACATCTTTGGTAAGGGTTCTTACTGCTACTTTAAAGGTTTCATTCCCTTTCATTTGCATAAAACAGCTACGAGCTTCTGTGTCAAGGGAATCATGCACACTTCCACTACCACCATTTGGTGTCATAAGCAGGTCAGCATATTCACCATCAGCACCTGTATGAACATCAATGATCGCTTCTTCTTTGTCCTGAGTTGCACTAATGATTGCAGCACCAGCACCATCACCAAATAAGATACATGTACCTCTGTCTGTATAGTCAGTGATTGCTGAGAGTTTTTCAGCTCCAACGATTAGAACATTTTTTTTCATTCCCGATTCTATAAACGCTTTTGCAATAGCTAAAGCATAAACAAACCCTGTACATGCGGCAGAGATATCAAATGCTGTGACATTTTTAATACCAAGTTTTGTAGAAATAATTGTTGCTGTTGAAGGCATACAAAAATAATCTGGAGAGATTGTTGCACACACAACCATATCAATATCTTCAAGCGCTATACCACTACGCTCTATCGCTTTTTGTGCAGCTTTGACACCCAAATCACTTGTAAACTCATCCTCTGCTGCAATATGACGCTCTTTAATCCCTGTACGTTTCGTAATCCATTCATCAGAAGTGTCAACCATCTTAGAGAGATCTTCATTTGTTAAGATTTTTTGAGGTACATAAGCACCAATAGAGCGAAAAGCAGCGTATGGCATATTAGTTTTCCTTTTGTTTTAACTCAGCAAGTCTGTTAACTATGTGTTCATTGACACCTGTATCAACATAGGCAATAGCTTGATAAATAGCATTTTCTATCGCTTTGGCATTACTTTTACCATGAGAAACGATAGCACACCCTTTGATACCAATCAAAGGAGCACCACCAACTTCAGCATAGTCTATCTCTTTTTTAAGTAATTTAAACACTTTTCTCATTAAGAGTGCACCAGTGATTCTGATGGGAGATTTTTTGATATATTCTTTAAGTAATCCAGAGATTGTTGAAGCAACCCCTTCACTTGTTTTAAGAACCAAATTTCCTACAAATCCATCACATGTGATAACATCACAACTGCCATTAAAAATATCACCACCCTCTACATTACCAACAAAACCTCGATAACCTTTGAGCATACCAAAAGCAGCTTTAGTGACTTCATTACCTTTTGAATCCTCTTCACCATTAGCAAGGAGTCCTATTTTTGGTTCGTCTATACCAAGAACATCTTCAGCATAACACCCACCCATAACGGCAAATTGCACTAAATTTTCAGATTTGGAATCAACATTAGCACCAACATCCAAAACAACAGAACGACGATCTGCTATTGTTGGCATCAAAGTAACAAGAGCAGGACGTAAAACACCTTTCAGGCGACCGAGTCTAAGTGTTGCCAGAGTCATTGTCGCACCGCTATGCCCAGCACTTACAACACCATCAGCCTCACCCTCTTTTACAAGTTCTACTGCTTTATAAATAGTACTCTCTTTGCGTTTGATTGCATCAGTTGCAGCATCGCTCATTGAAATAACATCATCACTTTCGATGATTAAAATCTTATCTCTATAACTCTTTGGTAACAGAGGTAAAATTTCTGATTTTTTACCTACTAATATAGGAGTGAATCGTTTCTTCTTTAGTGCGTTTACACAACCCTTTACAATTGGTTCGGGACCGAAGTCCCCACCCATTGCATCAATAGCAATCTTTACCATTTACGCTTTATACTCACCAGTAGTTGGGTTGATGTGATGTGGTAATCTGTAAGTTCCATCTTTATCTTTAACTGGACGAGCTAAAGAAATTTTATAGTGTGTTCTTCTTTTTGCTGAACGTGAGTGAGATACTCTTCTCTTAGGTACTGCCATAGTCTAAATTTCCTTTTCTAAAATTGTATTTTTGCAATTATCACAAGAGTGATAATCGCTGTTGATAAGCTCAATCTCAGAGTGTAATAACTCATCAATATCTGCATTACCATTAAAAGACTCAACAACATCCAACTCAATGGTGTCATCATTATCTTCATAGATGCCATCAGAGATGAAAAATCTTACATCTTCATCCACTGCAAGCTTAAATTCTTCTGCACAAATATCACAAGATTTTTCAAGATGGCCAGTCAGTTTTGCTTGAAGTAAAACTAATTTGCCATGATGATACTCTAAATAACCTTTAAAAGTTATTTCACCAGATTTTACTTCAAAATCTAATGGTGTCTTTGTTACTTTTCTAAGCATAACTTTCATAGGAAAGTGATACTTATGAAATTTCTCTCTCTGCGAAAAAGAATGCTATCTCGATAGCTGCATTTTCAAGAGAATCACTTCCGTGAACTGCATTTGCATCAATATTTTCAGCGAAGTCTGCACGGATTGTACCTGCTTCCGCTTCTTTAGGGTTAGTCGCACCCATTAAGTCACGGTTTTTCTTCATTGCATTTTCACCCTCTAAAACTGAAACTACAACAGGACCACTGATCATAAAATCAACAAGATCGTTGAAAAAAGGACGCTCTGCATGAACTGCATAAAATGCCTCTGCATCTGCACGAGAAAGTTGAATCTTTTTTGTAGCAGCGATACGAAGACCATTGCTTTCAAAACGATCTAAAATTTTGCCTATAACACCTTTTGCAACTGCATCTGGTTTGATTATTGATAGTGTACGTTCCATCAAATCTCCTCTGAAAATATAAAATTAGGGTGGGATTATATCTAAAAAAATATATTTTTTAGTTTAAATAGTAATTTTTGTAGAAGAAAAGTAAAAATTGTAGTAATTTTACAAGAGAAGAGAGTGTAAGAGAATCTTCACTCTCTTACACTGCATTATAGAAGTTAAAAACTATTCTACAACTGGCTCGTGATTTGCACGTTGCTCATCAGTGATATCTTCACGATGCTCTGGAGATTCACCAATAGCATCCCACGTGATACATCCTTCAGTAGGACATGCAGTAGCACATGCTGGCTCATCATGATAACCAACACACTCTACACACTTGTCTGCGTAAACATAATAAATCTCTTCACCAGTTGGATTATCATCCTCATCTACGATTGCTTCTACTGGACACTCATCTATACAAGCACCACAGTTAATACATGTATCATTAATTAATACTGCCATTTATATTCTCCTCAATTAAATATGAAAGTAACTATACAATTTAGAATTTTAAATATAGCTAAAAGCACTCATATTAATGAGAAAATGTAATATATGTTACATTTCCCCTAGTACTTTTAGATACCTAAATAGCTCTTTATGGCGTCAACTTTATCTGTTTTTTCCCAGCTAAAACCATCTTCTTCTCTACCAAAATGACCATATGCAGCAGTTTGTCTGTAAATTGGTTTTAAAAGGTCAAGAGATTTGATGATTCCAGCAGGACTTAAATCAAAAATATCTTTCACACAAGCTTCAATCTTATCTTCCTCAATCTGTGATGTTCCATGCGTATCAACCATTATTGAAACAGGTTGTACTACACCAATGGCATAAGCCACCTGAATTGTTACTCTATCACAAACATCAGCAGCAACAAGGTTTTTTGCAACCCATCTTGCAGCATACGCAGCACTTCTATCCACTTTAGTTGGATCTTTTCCAGAAAATGCTCCACCACCATGAGGACAGCTTCCACCATAGGTATCAACGATAATCTTACGACCTGTAAGACCAGCATCACCTTGTGGACCACCTATAACAAACTTACCAGTTGGGTTAATGTGAAAAACAGTTTCATCATTCATCATATCAGCTGGAATCACTTCACGGATAACCTCAGCAATGATATCTTTATGGATTTGTTCTTGAGAAACTTCAGGAGCATGTTGTGTCGAGATAACTACTGTCTCAACTGCTACTGGTTTGTCATCTACATATTTCACACTGATTTGTGCTTTACCATCAGGACGAAGATAAGGTATAGTTCCATCTTTTCTTACCTTAGCCAAGCGTTGTGTCAGGCGATGAGCTAAATGGATAGGCAATGGCATTAGCACATCTGTTTCACGACATGCATAACCAAACATCAAACCTTGATCACCTGCACCAGTTTGCCCATCTGCTTGGTCAACACCTTGATTGATATCAGGTGATTGTTCTCCTATTCCATTTAATACTGCCGCTGAACGGTAATCAAAACCGTATGTTGCATCTGTATAACCAATACTTTGTATAACTTCTCTTGCAATCTCTTGCATTGGCGCGTACGCCGTTGTCTTCAGTTCGCCTGCAATTACACAAAAACCATTAGACACAAGAGTTTCACACGCAACTCTCGCATTTTTATCATTTTCAATAATATAATCCAAAATTGCATCACTGATTTGATCTGCCATCTTATCAGGGTGCCCTTCTGTTACAGACTCTGAAGTAAATATGTATTCTTTTTGTGACATTTTTTACTCCCGTCATCGATTTTCACTGCAATTATAACCAACTATTGTTACAATATGCTTTGAACAAAGAAAAAATCAAGGGATTTACTATATGAACAAGCGACTAACAGAAATTCAAGAAAAGCTTTACTGTAGTGATGAGTTAATAGGTTTAAGTAAAGATGATATTGCTTTGGCAATGCAAAGGGGCGGAAAATATTTCTATATTGAGCTTGATTACAATGATTTACTCAAAGAACCAAAAGAGCAAAAGCTCTATAAAAAACTCATAGAATCCCTTAGCATACTTATTGCCTTTGAAGATGAAGGGAACAAACAGGATATGATTGAAAATTTTCTCAAATATATCCACAAAAACACCCAAAAAGAGCAACATCTTCAATTTGGTATCAAAAAAGTCCAGACACTAACAAAATATCCTGTAAAAATCTTTTTCAGTGAGATTTTACCAATAAACCAACTTGAGATTGCAGTAGGGGCAAAACTCTACAAATATGCTGAAGCTAAGAGGTCATTTTTAAAAGAAAGCTTTCAAAATTTTCGTTCAGAAATATCAAAAGAGATAGGAATACCTCTACTTCCCATCAACAACTACAAAGATGATACACTTGATGCATATTCTATTAAACTGCTACATAGTGAGTCACAAAAGCAAATCTGTAAATGCGATATTAAAAATAACAATATAACAGATGAAGTAGAAATTATTCAACACTATCTACAACAACTTTATAGTGTATTTATAAAGCTATATTTTAAGGAAAACAACTAAGATGAATAATATAACTCAAACTCAATCATACAATAATCTTATGACTTACCAAAGAATACAACAACAGCCTAGTACACAACACAAGCTAAACAGCAGTGCAGAACCTGAACATCCAATATTTCCACATAAACCAGATATCAATCTTACACCTGAAGAAAAACTAGATATCCAACAGACCATAGAAGATGCAATAGCTAAACGTGAAGCAGAAAAAGAACAAAAAGCACAAAGAACTCGTTCACTTTTGGCTCAATATACAAAAACCCAATCTGTAAAAACACAAGTGGAGATATACCTCTCGGTAGCTACCGATTCAGATGTTGATTTTAATAGTGATTCCAATCTTATTGAAATACTAAGTGATATCAAAAAACAAAATGATATGATGGCTGGATATGCAACATACAAAGAACTAGAAGCAAAACATAGTGATTCTTTTAGCACATAGATAAAGTTTAAAATTATCTTTAGATATTTTTTTTCTTTTATTACTATATCTTTATTAATTAAATTTCTGATAAAATACGACCAATTCATAAAATATAAAGGAATTATAAAATGATCGTAACAAATCCAGCTCCAGATTTTACAGCTACAGCTGTTTTAGCAGATGGTTCAATCGTAGAAGATTTTAAATTAAGTGAAAATTACGGAGAAAAAGGTACAGTTGTATTCTTTTACCCATTAGACTTCACATTTGTTTGTCCATCAGAGATTATCGCTTTCTCTCACAGATATAATGAGTTCCAAGAAAGAGGTGTTAATGTAATTGGTATCTCTGTTGACTCTCAATTCTCACACTTTGCATGGAGAGAAACTCCAGTTGAAAAAGGTGGAATCGGACGTATCAACTTCCCATTAGTAGCTGACCTTACTAAGAATATCGCTCGTGATTACGATGTACTTTTAAATGATGCTGTTGCACTTCGTGGTTCATTTTTAATTGATGACAAAGGAATTGTTAGACATGCAGTAGTAAACGATTTACCACTTGGTAGAAATGTTGATGAGATGTTAAGAATGATTGATGCACAACAATTTACTGATGAATTTGGTGAAGTTTGTCCTGCTGGTTGGCAAAAAGGTGACGAAGCGATGAAAGCTGACGCTGAAGGTGTTGCTGAGTACTTGGCAAAACACGCAGACGAGTTATAAGAACTTCGTTATAAAGAGTAGCTTTTTAGCTACTCTTTATCAAACTTATCATGTGCTTTTTCACTTGCATTGATAGCACGGTTATAATAACTGTTATCTTTAGAAGCACATCCACTTAAACACGCAACACAAAAAACCAATCCTGCTAAAAATATTTTCATACAAAATCCTTTTTTTGGTTATTATACTATTTTTTCCATGAAACAAGAACACCACCTACAACAATAAAAACAATCCCCATAAATGTAAGCATATCAGGAAATCTATCTCCCAAAAGCCAACCAAACCCTATGGCAAAAGGGATGTTGGTATAACTTATCACCCCTACAACACTTAAGTTTTTTGCAGAGTATGCCTTTGTTAAAAGCCATTGGGAGAGTGTGGAAATAAGTGCCATCACAGCGATTAAAAACCATAACCATAGAGTTGAAGGTAAGACAAATTCAGGAAATAAAAAACTCATACTCTCTGGCACACTCACATAAGGTGCAACAAGAAACAAAAGTGCAGGTAACACACTTCCAACTGTCACAAATGAAAGAACTATCACACGTGAGTCAAACACATCTTTTATCTTTTTGATAGTGGTGTAGGCAGCAGCAGCAAAAAAACCACCCAAAACACCTAAAACATGTACAAAAGAAAACTCCAAACCAAAAGGTTTGGTAATAAGTACTGTTCCACTAAAACCTATTAGCAAGGCAAAAGCAACACGCAAGCTCAACTTTTCACCCAAAAGTAAAAAAGCCAAAATCGTTACAAAAAAGGGTGAAGTTTTATTAAGTGTTATCGCTTCTCCTAAAGGGATAACACTAATAGTATAGAAAAAAAGTATCATCGCCATAAATCCAAACAATCCACGCATAAAAAGCATAGAAATTTTACCGCCAAAGAGTGTTGGTGGGGTATGTTTGAGAGCATACAAAATCAATCCTACACCTATAAGATTTCTAAAAAATACCACCTCCAAAGCACTCATATCTTGAGACAAAATCTTTGTCAATGCACCGTTTAATGCCGAAATAAGAGCTGAGAGCAGCATATATAAGATGCCGTTATCGAGTTGTCTTAACATCTATATCCGTTTCTTACAAACTCCATCGCTTTTGAGTGAACAAAGGCGAGTTGATACCATTGTTTTTGTGGCGCTATCAGAGTGAGCCTTTTGGGGTTGCTGGTTCGTGAGAGTGCAACATAAAACTGTGATGGAGCAAATATCTCATTTGTTTGTATAATAAGGTCTTCAATGCTCATCCCTTGTGACTTATGGATGGTGATGGCAAAAGCGAGTTTGATGGGATATTGGTACACACTAAAGAGACTCTCCTCACTCAACTCTTTTTTACCGTTGCGTGTTACCTCCTTCCAGAGTGTTTTTTCTTGGGCAACCTGTTCAAGTTTT
>Ga0256837_1001873_pt1 | contig 13803 bp, 16 predicted proteins | sample 4562384metaG_FD_185976 | JGI IMG/M metagenome (GOLD analysis project Ga0256837, IMG submission 185976) | Hydrothermal vent microbial communities from Guaymas Basin, Mexico - 4561-384 | ecosystem: Environmental > Aquatic > Marine > Hydrothermal vents | place: Mexico: Guaymas Basin | collected... | reverse complement strand
CACAATTAGCAACATCTTTCCCAACAAAATTGTTATTTCCTAAATCATTGATATTTCCAACAAATCCAACGACAATTTCATCATCTTTGATTTTATACTTTTTTCTTATTTTTATCCTATCTTCTTTATATTTTTCAGGATTAAATAGATTTAAATCAACACCATTTGGAATGTATTCGATATCTTCTTCCTTTTTTCCTAAAAACATGGCAAGTTCCTTTAACTTATCACTAACAACAACAACTTTATCAGCATTTTTAACAGCCAAATATTCCCAATAACATAAATTCCAAGGTTTTGGTTTATATTTTGAAAAATCCACAAAGCAATCATCCCAATCAATTATTAGTGGGATTTTTTTAATTTTTTTAGCTAAAATTGCAGGAATTGAACTTGCAATTAATGGAGCAGAAGCATAAACAACATCTGGCTTAAATTTAGGATTTAAAACTTTAAGGCAGTTTTTTATAATTACTAATATTTTTCCAAACAAATTATTTGGCCAGTTATTTGGCTGAATTTTTATAATTTCAACATTTTCTAATCTTTCAGTTAGATTTTTTATTCTTATAGAGGTTGCATATTTTTCTGGTAATGCATATATAACTCCCAACTTTATTTTTTTCATTCTAATCCCTTGTAAGTTTGATTATGTTATTACTGATTTGGATGTTATAATATTTTTTTAAATTTAATTCTTTTGAGAGATTTTTAAAATCTTCAATTGAATAGTGCCATTCCATAACTATATTGTCAATGATATTAAAATTATCTTTTAAATCCCTTAAAACTTCAATTTCTGAACCTTCAATATCAAGTTTCAATATATCTATATGATTTATTTTGTTTTCTTCTATGAATTTTTTGATGGATATTGATTTCACTACCACGTTCTTTTTTAAGTTTCCATTTTTATGAGATAGAACATCTCCAGCTTCTGAATAACTTATGGTAATTTCTCCTTCACTACCTACTGCATAAGGAAATATTTCAACTCCCTCTAAGTTACCAACATTCTTTTTTAGTAGTTCAAAAGTTTCTGGAACTGGTTCAAAGGCATATATTTTGCTATTTGGATAGAGTGTTTTAAAATATAATGTTGCCACTCCAATATTTGCTCCCAAATCGAATATTGTTGGTTCTGGATTGTTTAATTTTTTAATTCCATAAGTGTCTGTATAAAAAATTTCTAAAAATAATGCTAAATGGGATATATATTGGGATTAATAAAGAGTATGTCCTAAAAATTTAAAATTTTCATCTTTATATTTTAAGGTAAAATTTAGCATTTCAAAGAAAACTATTTTAAAGAAGTTAAATGATAACTTTATTTTCATTGTTTGTGGATATAATTTTGAATTAATTGGATATAATGCCTTTTTTATAGCATTTTGAATGTTCATTTAATCACCCTTTTAGCTTTCCATTTTCCATATCTACTTGCTAAAACTGAAATAATAAATAACATAAATATATCAAATTTTAAATCCTTTAAGATTTTCAAAGGTATATCGTATTTTGGTTTTGCATTGTATTTATCCTTTTCTTTATCAGTTTTTAATACATTTTCCCATTTTTTTGAAAAATACACATTTCCAATTCCTCTTGCTACTTGTTGTCTCCAGAATCTTTTGAAGTTATAGTCCTGTATATGAATTGCCTTTAAAGGAATAAAGGCAAATTTATAACCTTTTAAAGCTACTCTTAATTTTAAATCAGCATCTTCCCCAGCAGCAACAGGAAACGTTTCATCAAAATAACCAACCTCTTCAATGACTTTCTTTTTGTACGCTGCATTACACGTAACTACTCCAAATGTTTCAAATCCACCAACATACAACTCATTTGGCATGTTATAAACTAATCTTGACATGTATGATTCATATTTTGCAAAAATATTCTTTTTTATCATTTCTTCTGATGCTTCTATATATCCTCCGACTGCAACAACTTCGGGATATTTTTCAAAGACCTTTAAAAATTCTTCAATCCAATTGTTTGGGACAATAACATCATCATCTGTAAAAAATATTATCTCTCCTTTTGCATTTTTAACTCCCAAATTTCTTGCAGCTGCGGGACCTTTATTATTTTGTCTGAATATCCTTAAATTTTTTATTTCTTTCTGTTTTTCTTTTAAAAATTCATAAGTTCCATCTGTTGAACCATCATCCACTATAATAATTTCATAATCTTCTTTTGGATACGTCTGATTTTCTAAGGCATTTAGACATTTTTTAAGCTTGTCTTTTCTATTGTAGGTTGCAACAACGATAGATGCTTTCATGGATTTCACCAATAATGTTAATCACCAAATTCTCTTATATTTAGTTCTCGATAGTCCATCTGTTTTCCTTTTTTGCATTTTATCAGACATCCATAGTATTTGCTAAATCTAAATAGTATCTTTATTGGGGTTTTACTTAATATGATATCAAGCTTTATGAATAAAGGGTATAAGTCTATTCCAAAGAATTTTCTAATATTTTTAAGTATAAAATTAAATCCATAGGGGGATATTGTAATAAATAACCCTCCTTTATAAATAAAATCTTCAATTTGAAATCCACAATATTTTAATAACCTTTTAATTGTTTTATCTGAATGAATTCTTACATGATATTCTGCACCATCACTATAAAAAGGTACAGTAACTATTAAAATGCCATCATCCTTTAATACTCTTCTAATTTCTTTAAGTGCAATAAAATCTTCAAATAAATGCTCTAATACTTCTGCAATTATTACAGCATCAAATTCTTTATCATTAAATGGTAATCCTCTCGTAACATCTGCTTTAACATATGGGTAATCTTTATGTTCTGCAATATCTACATTTACAACTTTTTTACCTTTTAAAGTTAGGTAAAAATAATCCCTTCCATCACCACTTCCAACATTTAAAATTTTATTTTTATCTTTGACCCAATTATAAATAATATAAGCATGGAAATACGATCTAAAATCATTTATAACCCTTAAATAAACTTTTTCTTGAATTTTTGAATACAAACTCATTTTCTCACACCTTCCAAAACCATTTTAAAGTCGAATAATACAGGTCTAATAAAACCTAGGAGTCCATTTATTATTAATATTCTATTTAAAATCAAAACCGTTCTTTAATCTTCACCCATATAAATAAAAACTACTTTGTTTAATTAATAATTAATAACTTATATAGTAAAGTGTCGAAGTATATTTGTTCATATCGAAGAATGATGGTGGCGTATTGAGATTACATGGGAGATTAGATGTTGTAGTAGATATTTGCCTATATAAAGAATGCTATTTTAAATAGGTGATGTATTATGAAAAATAACAATAAAAATAGATTCCCAAAAAAATATCATGAAAATTATGTAGGTGTTATACCCGACATTGAAAATACATATCCAAAAGAATTTTTTGAATATATAAAAAAGTTACCAAAAGGAGCTAAAATTTTAGATATTGGTTGTGCAGCGGGGGGATTTTTTGTTGCGTTATCTAAAATTAGAAATGATTTAGAATTTTATGGTATTGATATAGCAGATGTAGAAGAATTATTACCAAAAGATTTAAATATAAAGTTCTATAGAGTTAATGTAGATGAAGAGCCATTACCTTTTCCAGATGATTACTTTGATTTAGTTCATACCCAACAGGTTTTTGAGCATTTGTATTACCCACAAAGAGCGATGAGTGAAATAAAAAGGGTATTAAAAAAGGATGGTTTATTATATATAGGAGTCCCATCAACTTTAAGAATTTTTCTACCAGGGAATTTAAATTTTTGGCAAGATTATACACATGTTAGGCCTTTTAATAGGGCATCATTAAGAAGATTAATTGAAGAAAATGGGCTAAAAGTTATTAAATTATCACGAATGAGAAATAGAAAATCTGTTAAAATATTTTGGTATTTAATATTTGTAGATTTTTGGACTTTTGTCCATAATGTTATTGGGGTTAATTTACAAGCTTTAGCAAAAAAATAATTAAACTGTGTGATATTATGGACCATCGATATAATAAGTGGGAATTGTTAAAAATAAAAATAAAAAATACTTATATTTATTACCTAATATCAAAAGCATTATATTTTTTAAAAACATATCCTAAGTATTTGATGCAAGAAATAGTTTATGACCATAAATTAAAATCATTAAATAAAGTTTTAATTGTTCTCAATAATGAAAATTTGGGAGATTGTATAATTAAGTTGTTTGTATCACTACCAATTATAAAAGAAATAAATAAAAATGCTGAAATTTATGTAAGTATTGACAATCGATGGAAAGATTTGATTGAAATATTTGACTATAATTATAAAAATGTCTATCTTTTTCATCAAAACTTAGATATTGATTTTGATATTGCCATAATACTAACAAATATACATAAGTTAGATTTCCTCAACGATATTAATACAAAACATAAATTAGTATTGTTCCATCCATATAATGCAGATGTGTTCCCAAAAGATAACTTAATTCTAACTCCTCCTCATTATGAAAGAAATTATAGTAAAAAATACAAAAAAGTTTATTTTGCATATGAAGAAATTACTAATACTTTAATAAAATCATTCAAAAAATTAATTAAAAATCAATGTAAGTTTGACAAACTTCCGTATATTACTTTATCAAAAGATGAAGAAGAAAAAATACTAAATAAATTTAATTTGAAAAGAGATGAATATATAATAATTAGCATATTTGCCGATAAGATTGGCTCTCCAAAAGAGTGGGTTAATAAATATTGGGTAGAGTTAATTGATAGAATACAAACTAACTTTAACAGCGTCAAAATCGTTCTTGTTGGAAATAAAGACTTACCTAAAGAATTTAAAAATATTATAAATAACGAAAATATAGTAAATTTATGTAAAAAAACATCTATAAAGGAAGTTTTTTATATAATAAAAAATTCGAAGTTGATTATTACTGTAGAGACAGGAATCCAACATATAGGCTTTATATTCAATAAACCACAAATAATAATTTGCGGCCCAAGTGTTCCTTTTTTAATGAAAAAAAATAAAAATTATTATTTAATTAAAAATTTCAATGTTTGTCATACCTGTGAATCCTTAGTTTGCTATAATAAAAAATTCAAAGAATGTATGTTCTCCATCACTCCAGAAAATATTTATAAAATCGTTAAACATTATACATGGGATTAAAATGAAAATCTTAATAATTGCACTCTCAGGAATTGGAAATTTGATTATGGCGTTTCCAATGATACAAATGCTTAAAAAGAACTATCCTAATGCAAAAATAGATTTTTTAGTAGCACCAAGAGGTACCAAAGAAATTTTAGAAAATCAACCTTTTGTAAATAAAATTTTTGTTCTTAAATCACATTCTATAAAAGACATATTCCTAAATGATGAAACTAAGAATTTAATAACACAATTAAAATTAAACAACTATGATATTGCGATAACTATTTATCCTTCACAAGGTATTTTTTCGGCCCTTTTAATGAAGTTAATCAACGCCAAAGAAAGAATTCAACATAAATATAATTTCAAAGTTTTTAAAAATATAAATTGGTTTTTGACATATTCCCCAAAAATAGAAAATAAACATAGCGTATTTATAAATTTAGATTTAATAAAGAATTTAAATATTAAATATAATAATAATGATATCCAGTATTCGTATCATTTAACTGAAAAAGAAATTGAATTTGCCAATAAATTTTTAAAAGAGAATGATTTAATTGATAAATTTATTATTGGAATTCATCCCGGTGGAAAAAATGATATGACGTGGAAAAGATGGGATATAAAAAACTGGCAAAAGTTAATTAGCTTATTTAAAAATAATTATAAAAATAAAATTAAATTTTTAGTATTTTTAGGTCCTGATGAAATTGAATATGAAAAATATTTTAAAAATTTTGAAAATGTTGTTGTAGTAAAAAATATCCCACTAAAAAATACAATTTCATTAATAAGTAAGTGTGATTACTTCATTAGTAATGATAGTGGTTTATCACATTGTGCTTCTTTATTTAACATTCCTCAAAGTGTGATCTTTGGAGGGACGAGTTATATTCACACAGCTCCTTTTTCATCTAATGTTAATATAATAACTCCTCCCAATTATGAAGTATTTTATGTTCCATACTTTGGATTTATTAAAAATCCAAAAAATTTACTGATAAATTTGAAGCCAGAAGATGTGTTTGAATCTATAAAAAAACATATAAGTTCATTAAACTTGCTTCAATAATTTTATGAATTCATTATAATAACTATATTTTTCTAATTTTAGTTCTTTCAATTTACTTTCATCAAACTTTTTTATTGCTTTTACAAAATTTTCAACAGTTGGTTCAACATATACTCCACATTTTAGCCAATCTATAACTTCAGGGATTCCTCCTCTATTGCTACCAATAACATAACATCCATTATATGCCCCTTCTAAAACAACCCTGCCAAATGGTTCATACCAAAGAGAAGGGACTAACAAAATATCTGATGCTCTATAATAATGTTTAAGTTCTGAGGTTGGTAAATATCCCAGATAAATTATATTATTTTGATTATTTTTTAAAAATGAGTCTTTTAACACACCATCACCAATAACAATAAACAAATAATCTTTTAATCTTTCAGCAATCTTGGGAATTAAGTGAGCTCCTTTTTTTTCTGTTAAACTTCCAACAAATAAAATAATTCTCTTATCTTCCGGTAAGTTTAATAATTTTCTTGCTTCTTCTTTAGATAAATTTGAAATAATTTCATTGGATATTGGGTTGTATAAAATTTCTATTCTATTTTCATTAATATCTAAAATATTAACATATTGTTGTTTAACGAATTTACTTATTGCAATTAGTAAATCAAAAGATGATAACCTATGTAGATTATTAACCCTTTTTTTCATTTCAATAAGTAGTAATCGATTAATAAACCCCTTAGCATCCATACAACTCTTTAAGTTGTTTTCTGAACATCCACAGCAAAGATTACCTTTATTGTCTAAACCCCTATTATAACAGAATAAACCAAAATCTCTTAAATGAGCAATTTTTTTAGCAGATGTCTTTATATTATTTAAAGCTAAAATAGATTCTAAATTATTAGCGTGAATTACATCAAACTCTTCTTTTTCTAAAATTTTTTTAATATTTTTTTTAAGCTCGTAGGATGAATATTTGAGGTATTGCTCCAAAAGTAAGTAAAAAATAGGTTTTGTTTTCTTATACATTTTATGAGATGTTTTTTCTCTTTTTTTGAATAAAAAACTCCTAAAAGATTTAAATCTTATAATTCTTAAATTATCTCTTTTTTCAATTTCAGTTTTAAATGAGCTATAATTTGGAGTTAAAACTACAACTTCATGACCATTTTTTACAAGTTCATCTACCAAAATTTTTAAACTTATCTCAGCTCCTCCCATAACAAAAGGATGAAAATATTCGGTAACAAATAAAAATCTCATAAAAACCACTCATTTAATATATTTATTTTCCTTTAACCACTTAATATAATCTTCTACTGCTCTTTCAAATTCCCATTCTGGCTTGTAACCTAAATATTTCTTAGCTTTACTTAAATCTGCCTCCGTATGTTCTTGATAAAATTCTTTATATGGATTATCGATATATTCGGGTGTGTAATCAAATCCTAAAACCTTGTTTAAAACTTCTATTATATAATTAAAAGTAACAGCCCTCCCACTACCAACATTTACAATACAACTTTCCTTAGCATCCATAGCTAATAAGTTAGCTCTAACAACATCTTTAACATATACTTGGTCCCTCTTCTGTTCCCCCCATTTGAAGATTTTTGGACTTTTTCCTTCAATCATTTGCTTTGCTAATTGCCAAATCATAGATGCCATTTTTCCCTTATACTGTTCTCTTGGTCCAAACACGTTAAAATACCTTAGTCCAACTATATGAGCATCTGGATATTTTTCCATGTATTTTTTTGCTATACAATCACAAATCCATTTTGAAAAGCCATAAATATTATTTGGTTTTCCAGCATATTCCTCTTTTTGAGGAGCAGGAGCGTTACCATAAGTTGCCGCTGATGAAGCATAAATAAACTTTATATTATTCTCAACTGCAAAATCTAAAAACCTCCTAAACCCTTCCGTATTAATTTGCATCATCAACTTTTGGTCTTGAACAGTTGTATCTGTTATCGCCGCCTGATGAAAAATAACATCAACATCTTTAAACCTATTTAAATCAACATCTAAAATACTTTCAGCTACAATATCCCCCTCAAACCCTACAAGGTTTTTAAAATGCCCTGATGAAAAATCATCCAAAACTACAACCTCACAGCACCTACTTTGCAACTCCAAAGCTAAATTAGAACCAATAAAACCTGCCCCACCTGTAACAAGAACTTTCATTGTTTCACCAATTCTCGTATTTATCACAAGGATTACTGTGTATTAATGATAATATTTAAAACTTCTTCAACATTTACAGAATTTATACATTTCTTTTTATAAGGGCAAGGATTTGGGTATCTTCCCCACAAATCATAACATGGATTACACCCAACTTGCTTCCAAATATATCTGCTCTCTTTATGTAATGGAGCTTTTTCACATGGATGTGTTGGGCCAAAAATACTCACAACTTTTTTATTAACTGCTGCTGCTAAATGCATTGGTCCGCTATCATTACAAACAACAACATCACATTTTTTTAATAAAGCAGCACTTTCTTTTAAAGAAGTTTTTCCTATAGCAGAGATACATTTAACTTCCTTTAAAATTGCCTCTTCAATTTCTTTATCGGTATTACCTCCAATTAGTAAAACTTCAAATCCTCTTTCTTTCAATTTTTTTATCAATTCTTTATATTTTTCAACATTCCACCTTCTTAAATCATCATCTCCAACTCCAATATTTCTTGCTCCTCCTGGACATATCCCCACAACAACTTTATCATTTAAATTATTCTCATTCCAAAACTTTTCTGCAAACTCTAAATCGTTCTCATTTAAAAATATTTCCATCTCCCAATCTTCATAATTTGGTTTAATTCCTAATCCTTCCAATAAATCCAAATAATAAAAAATTTCATGCTTCCTTCCAAAGTAAGAAACTTTATATGTCAAAAACTTTCCCTCACCACATCTATCAAAGCCTATTCTTTTTTCAATTCCAAATAAAAAAGCAGTTAAATTAAAAATCCAATGTTTATCCAAAACAAAAATCACATCATAATTTCTTTTTCTAATTTTAAAAATTAATTTTATCCATTCTTTAAAGTCCTTTTCAAAAAATATCTTTTCATCAAATTTAATTATATTATCTAAATGTTTGTTTCCTTCTAAAACTCTATAAGAATGTTTCCCGATTAAATAATCAATAGTAGCATTTTTAAAATTTTTTCTTAGTTGTCTTATTAAAGGTGTTGTCATTAAAGTGTCTCCTATAGCTCCGATTTTAAATAATAAGATTTTCATTTTCTCACCATGTTTACAACAACATTATAGACATCTCCCACATCAATCAAATCCATGCATTTTCCATTTAACTTACACTCTTTAAATTCACCTTTATGAACATTTATACATGGAGAACATTCTAAATTCCTCGCTTTATATATGGCAATATTCCCTTTACCAAAAGGAGCAAATCTTTCAGGTAAATTTGGCCCAAATAAACCAATTGTTTTGGTTCCCATAGCAGCACTTAAATGCATAGGTCCAGTGTCATTAGAAATAAACACTTCAAACTTAGTCAATAAATAAGCAAACTCTCTTAAATTAGTTTTACCTGCAAAGTTAAATACTTTATCTTTAAATTTTTTATCAACCAAATTTAAAACTTTCTCATTTACTTCATAATCTCCTTTACTTCCAGTTAAAATAATATAAAATTCATCTTCAACTAATTTTTCAATTAATTTAGCAAACTTTTCTTTTTTCCAACTTCTCCATGGTGCTGTTTCAGCAGTTCCGCAATGAATGCCAATCAACTTTTTATTATCTAAGCCATATTTTTTTAATAATATATCAACATTTTCCTTATCTTTTTTTGTATATTTTAAAGGAATCAATTTTTCTGGGTTATAATTAATGTCAAATGGTTTTAACATATTACAAAAATTATAAATAGCATGAATTTTGTCGTTATATTCAATTTTAAAATCATACAACTTATCTCTAAAAAGTCCTTTAAATCCAATAACTTTTTTTCCTAAAAACCAGCCCAATATAGCTGATATATTAAGATACGGCTCTGTATCAATAACAACATCGTATTTTTTAAATTTTTTAATTACGCTAATAAAATCTTCTAAATCAACAATTTCATCAACAAAATCAACATTTTCAAAAACTCCTTTGCTTCTTTTAGTTACTAAAACAGATATATTGTAGCCTTCTTTTTTTAATCTTTTTATCATTGGAAGAGTTAATAAACTTTCCCCCAATGTCCATAATCTAATAATTAAAATATTTTTTAGATTTTTTTCTTCTTTTTTATAGATATTATTGAAAATAGATAAAAATGCTATTATTAAATTTCCAAAATATCTATCAATATTCCTTAGAATTGAAATTTTATTCATGATATCCCACGTTTGTATATTAAAAAACTCATAATTAACAAAGTAATAATCATTAATCCAAAACTTATTGGAGTTTTAGTTTGTGGCTCATTTATATAAACATCTTTTAAAACATAATAGTTATGACTATTTAATTTTTCAGCATAGACCTTTAATTTGTTTCTTCCATCTTTCAAATAATCAGTTATATTAATTGACACTTTGGGATAGGGTTTTTGATTACTGTTGATTTTATTACCTTTATCAATTTTATAAATGACAATATCATTTAAGTAAATATAAACTACTCCTGTTTTATTCATAATTCCATAATGAATAAAACTAAGCTTATAAGTGTAGTTTTCAACTTTATTAATATTAAATTCTTTTTCATAAATATTATGGTTTGTGCTAACATTTATCTTTCCAAAATAATAACCAAAACTACTATTTAAAAATAAAAGAAATAAAAGAAAAATTGTTAGTATCAAATATTTATATTTTTTCATCTTCCCTCCCCCACTATTTCCCAAAATTTATCTTTTTTCCAGTTACCAAAATACACATATTTACCTTTTAAATTTAAATGATTTAATGTTAATTCATCTTTTAAATAAACAAGCTTAGGGACTTTTGCATAGACAGAGATATCTCCCCCATCTACAAATATAAATAACGGCTTCATAAAATCAACTTTTTCAGAAGAATAGGCAATATTAACTAACGTTGGATAATATTTTAACTCAATTCCCTCTCCAAATAAGCCGCTGATTTTATCCCAGAATGACTGTTTAATATAAATATATTGACATTTAAAGTTTTTATTATTAAATTTTAGGTTAAAGTAATTTATCTCATAAATATTTATTTTTTTCTTAAATAAGATTATTTTCTTTGCTAATTTTTTCTTATACTTTTTAACATTTTTCTCATCAGGTAGTTCCCTATTGATTATTAGTTTTTTAACTTTATTTTTCTTGCCGATTTTATACAGCCCATTTAAAGCAGAGACATACTCTTTTAAACAAACTCCTTTAAAATAATATTCCTTCCCAAAGATTAAATAGGGAATATAGCTTATATATTCCTTAGGAACGAATTTTAAACATCTTTTTAGAAATTCATTTCCCAATTTTATTTTTTCTTTATAACTTAGGGAGTTTAATGTATCTCTCGGATTTATTTCAATACTTTTCAAGAATAAAATGCTCTCTTTCTCTCCCCTAAATACAGGAATTTCATTAAAAAATAATAAACTTTTAAATAATGGATAGTTTTTCCCATAAAATAATAAATCATCTTTCTCAATAATGCCAAATTTTTTATAATCTAAATTTTTAATTTTCTCAAACTCATTTAAATAAGTTAATTTTAAGATATAAGCAAAATCTTTGCCATCTTCACAATTTAATATAACCTCATCACAAAGTTCATCAAATGCCATAAAATCCACTTAAAAAAGTTATTTTAAACTAAATAATAGTTTTATTATCTCAATAGCATTTGGATTTGTTAATATATAGAGCAATATTAAAATTACAAATCCAACGGTCATTTTTTTGTCTAATTGGTTAAATCTATTATCAACATACCTTAATATTCGTTCTTCTGCAAGCAGTATATCTTCTTTTGTAGCCAATTCATTCTTTAGCTCGTCTTTTAACTCATGCTTAATAATTATTTTTTCTTCTTTAATAACTTCTACAACTGCATTATACAATTCTTCCGCTCTTTTTTCATCCTTAATATATTTGGCTATAATTTCATATAACTTTGCATAGGCAACTGCCATAAAATCACCAAACTTTATCAAAACCATTATTTAGTTATATACTCAAAGATTTTATCAACATCAATCCTCTCATCCTCTTTATCAATCTTATATTTTTTAAAATACCTTATTACATTCCAAATATCTCTCTTTAAATAAAACTCAGCGTCTGGATGATACTTAGGCACTGCCTGAGGCCAATCAATAATAACGAAATCTCCACTCTCATCTAATAGGATGTTGAACTCACTTAAATCCCCATGTATGTAGCCAATTTCATAAGCTTTTTTAATTTCCTCAATAATTTTCCAAAACAAGTCCTTAATCTCATCCTTACTCATAAATTCTGATAAGTCCAATCTCTTTAACTCCTCCCCAACAACCTTACCCATAATAATGGCATGTCTATTCCACGCTATTGGCTCAGGAACTTTAACTATTGGAAATAACTCGTTTAAAATCTCAAACTCTCTCTCAGCCGTTAATCTTGAAACATAGAGCCAACTTATATGATGCTTGTCAGCTAAATACTCCCTGTATCTCTTCCCTCTTGTAAAGCAAGTCCTCCCATGCTTATGGAATTTTAAAACTGCCTCTCTCCCATCATTCAGTAAGACGGTATAAACGTCCCCCTCCTTACCAACCCCCAACTTATTACCTATGGCTTTTAATATACCCTTTTTAACAAATGCATTTATTGCAAGAGCATCATAACCTCCCATTGAAACAGCATAACCATAAGTGCTTCTCACAACAAATCCAAATTTGTTCAATCTCTTTAATCTATACAACACATCCTTTTCTGGCATCTTCGCCTTTCTAACAATCTCATCCAATGGCACCCACTCGTGATGTCTCATTGATATTTCTATAATTTTTAATATTTTAAAGTCATCATCTTGTGCCTGTCTTAGTGCTTCAATTAGTTTTTTAATTATGATTATCCCCTCCTTATTGGATTTTTTAATTTATTTTAAATTAAATAATAGTTTTATCAACTCAATAGCATTTGGATTTGTTAATATATAGAGTAATATCAAAATCACAAATCCAACGGTCATTTTTTTGTCTAATTGGTTAAATCTATTATCAACATACCTTAATATTTCCTCTTTCATTGCTTTCATTTCTCCCCTTAATCTCTCTTCCACTAACAAAATATCATCTTTTGTGGCTAACTCTTTCCTCAACTCATCTTTTAATTCATTTTTAATAATTATTTTTTCTTCTTTAAACTTATTTTCTATTGTTATTTCATTCTCTTTTATAAATTCCTCAACTGCTTTATATAACTCCTCCGCTTTTTTCTCATCCTTAACATTTTTATAAAGGCAACTGCCATAAAATCACCAAACTTTATAAAACCTCATAAAATCTATTTTTTGTTATTTAAATATTTTTAATATATATAATTGTTTTTAAATTTTCCTAACCAAACTCTCAATCGTCTTAACATTAGCCATTCCTTTCCTCTCCGTCTCTTCCCATTCATTTTCTGGGAT
>Ga0256837_1001872_pt1 | contig 13808 bp, 17 predicted proteins | sample 4562384metaG_FD_185976 | JGI IMG/M metagenome (GOLD analysis project Ga0256837, IMG submission 185976) | Hydrothermal vent microbial communities from Guaymas Basin, Mexico - 4561-384 | ecosystem: Environmental > Aquatic > Marine > Hydrothermal vents | place: Mexico: Guaymas Basin | collected... | reverse complement strand
CTGTAAATATACTCGCAATTGTTCCCCACATATTAACCTACCCGAAACAGATTAAAATTATTCAACACTTGAAGTAAGACGGCTGCACCCATAGCCATGTATATGATACGTTCTATCTTTTGCAGTCTCTTTTCAATCAGTGAGTATTTCTCCATCTCATTTTTATCATGGAGTACAAAGTTGTCTTTGTGAGACTTCATTGTCGAAGCCATATGTTCAAGCTTTTCATAGATGTTCTTATCTACCATGGACATCTCTGTCATTTTGTTTCTAAGCTCAAAAAAGTCATCTTTGACATCTTCAAGTTTTGCTACTCTTTGTTCAATTAATGCTAGTCTATTTTCCATTTTACAATCCGTTTATTTTTAGTTTCTCGTGCATAATATACTCCTTGTACCCCATGGAGCTGTTTTGCACAGACACATAGATGCTATACTCTCCCTCATCGAAGTTAAGCGTATCATCACTTGTAATTCTCAGCAAAAAAGCATCGGCATCCTCATTTACATCAAGACTCTTTTCATATACGACACTTTTGTTTTTCATTACAATACAGCTTGCACTGTACCCATCAGGTATCTGCCCGTCCTGATATACAAAGTCTAAAAATATGCTCTCACCCTGTGTTATCTGCATCTATATTTCCTTTATTGTAAAGTAGAGTTTGGGCGTTTTTTGTAAATTTAGAGATATTTTTCTCTTTTTTACTGTAAAAAGTTTCTTTGGCTTCCTTATTTGAAAGTATATGTCTTGAGATGGATAAAACCCACCAAAACCCATGGTGATAAGCATTACTCTACCCTCTCTCTTCTTACTGCTCCAAATGTAGTTCTTTTTCCCTCTTTGTCATAGAGATCAAAACGCATAAGTTCTTCCCCGTTTACCTTATAAAAAATCATCTGCTTATCTTTTATCTCCCAGTTTCCAAACTGTGCATCAATAAGTCTCTTAAGGGTCTCTTTTATATGCAAAAGTGCATCTGCGACCACATCCTCATCAAGCATCACTTTTATCTGCACATATCCTGGAGTTTCAAAGAGCAATGATGTTTTATAAAGCAAATCACCAATCTGCTCAAAAGTATTGTTTTTTTGTATGTAGTTGCCATCTTCATATACATACAGACATAACGCCTCTGCATCAACACTTTTGTTGAGTGATACAAGCAAAGGAGTCTCCTCCCCTACCTGTATGTCTATCACGCTTTTATGCAAGAATTTTTCCTACAACTGCGTTCGTATCAACACCGATTGCGCCTGCAATATTGTCAAGTTTTGCATTTACATCATCTCTTGCTGTTGCAAAACTTCCTGCCAAGTCATCAACAAGTTCATTAACAACCTGCACTTTAGCACTCTCGTTTTGCAGTCCGATTGATGCGTTTGAGACAACAAACACCAATGCACCTGTCTTCTCAGGTGTAAATGTAGTCTCATAAATACCAAGATTACCTACTTGAGTAAGGTCAGTATCACCCGCAATATCAGACTTTAACGGTCGTCTAATAATGATAGAGTCTGACTTTACGGCACTCACATAAAAGATATTCCCATTCCCTGCATCAAGACGCATACCAACAGACACTTTTGAAGTATCATCAATACCGATTTCTTTAGAACCTGCACTTGTATCACCTACAGTTTTTACAGTTACAGCATCTGTAATTTCTTCAACAAGTTCTGTAAAAGTCACATCCTGTTTTGTTGGAGCAGTCTCATCTGCAAACTTTGTAAACATTGCAAAGCCCGAAGCATCATATACATCTCTTGCACCTAAATCAATCTCAACTGTGTTTTCAACACCTTTTTTCCAAAAACTCACACCCATAACTAATCCTTTTAGACTAAAATTTTCGCATCACCGCTGTTTGAAGAACTGTCACTATCATCTGCGAGTTGTGCTTCTAAAAAAGAAACTCTTACACTCAAGTCATCTACCATATCACCAAATGGCAATGTATAGATGACTCCTTTAATAACAGAGCCGTCATCACACTCGTAAGAGTTATTTATAGCTCTGTTTTTGGTAGCAACATCGCTAAATACTTTCCATCCGCGATTTGTTCTACTGTCATAAAGGTCAGAGTAATACTCTTTTAAGTAGTTGCCGTCGTCATCTTTGTTATCATCACTCTCTTGTCTGCGATTAACCCAGTTATGTGTCCATTTAATGGCGTCATCCTGACTTATATCAGAATTACCGCGAATCAACACATCAAGACGATACAAAGATGCCAATTTACCAACCTTACTTTATTTTTTTGCTACAGTGTAGCACCGTCTCCATCACCGCCGTTAGAGCAGTCATACAAATCAAGCCCTAATGCTTCACGGAATTTATTGACAGCTTGACAAACATCTACATCCGCAACATTTGCACTTACAGTATCTGCGTACTCTTTAGCCTCTGCCAAGATGTCTGCTTCTGCCTGTGTAGCTCTTTGCGTCTCTTCGCTTATAGCTGTTTCATTTTGTACGATAAGGTCAAAAATCTGCTGAACAACACCGTCTTCATTCGATACAACCTCGTTGATTTTGGCAATTTTTTCAGCCAAAGTCTCAACACCGTCACCCTCATCAATCTTTGTGATAGCCTCAATCTGAGAGCTTACCTCGTTAAATCTCGCTTCAAGCTCTGCAACTGTTGCATAGCCTCTTGATGTAACATAATCATTGACACCTTGCCCAACAGACTGAGCAAGACTGTTTAGTAACTCTTGAAAGTTCATTTATATCCCTTGTTTTAAAATTATAAAAATAAGCAAAAACGAGTTTAAAATACTCGCATAAAATGCTATTTTTCCGTAATGACACCCCTCTAGGTGCAACTTCTCTTCTATGCTTTTACCAATTTCTTCAAACAGTTTATGATACATAGAAAAATTATAGTTATAAAGATGCGTAGATTTTGGAAATTATTTTTTTGTTTTAAAAAATGATGAAACTTTTACAAGTATAAATTTCCTGCACTATTTGCAAGAGGAAATAGGTCTTCTCTTATGTGGGTTTTGTAGTCTTCTGTGAAGTTGTTGTACGGTATAATGACTACAATTCCTTTTTTGTCAAGATTTCCTATGCTGTCAGGTAGTGAAGTTATGTTGTTGTAGTATAGGAGTAAGTATTCCAAAGAACTCAAATTTCCTATGCTGTCATGTAGTGAAGTTAGGTTGCTGAAGTATAGGAGTAAGTATTCCAAAGAACTCAAATTGTTTATGATGCCAGGTAGTGAAGTTGGGTCGTTGTAGGTGTAGTTTAGGAATAAATTTGTTAAATAACTCAAGCTTACTACGCTGTTATATCGTAAGATTTGGTTGTAGTATAGGAGTAAGTATTCTAAGACACTCAAGTTTCCAATTTTGATAGGTATTGAGGCTAGGTTATCATCTGGGTATAAATCTGTTAAAGAACTCAAATTGTTTATGATGCCAGGTAGTGAAGTTGGGTCGTTGTAGTATAGGTCTAAATATTTCAAAGAACTCAAGCTGCCTATACTGTCAGGTAGTGAGGTTAGGTTGTTATCATCTAGGTATAAATCTGTTAAAGAACTCAAGCTGCCTATACTGTCAGGTAGTGAGGTTAGGTTGTTGAAGTATAGGTATAAACTTCTCATCTTCTCATATTTCCCAATACAGCCATACAAAGCTGTAGGACCTTCGTCAGGACAAGCCCCCTCACACCCCTCAACAACAAACCCACCCTCTAAAACAGCACGCTTTATCCCTTTTTCAACAAAGTATTCACCGTCTAATATCTCAAATCCTTTACATCTCTTTTTACCGAAGCACCCGCTAAGCCCTGCATCTACAAAAAACTCACCGTCTATTATCTCACTTGCCATCTTAGTAACTCAACTTTTCATTCATCTGTATCACTTGAATATCTACTCGCTTAGTGATTATCTTTTTTATCATTGCATTTGTTTTTTTCTCATCAGATACAGTGCTTTTTATTAGCTTTTTTAACTCATTAATCATATCTTAGTGCCTCTATTGTTGTTCTAAGCGCCCCGTCTTTTACGGAGTGCTTGACTTTTTTTACTATAAACTTATCTTTTTTAAGGTCGCTGGGAACTCTAAAGCTAGGAGCATAAACAGAGATGATGTCGTTTATCTCTACATCCGCATAGCTCACTGTAAAAGTGACATTTTGCCTAGTGTAGCTGTTCTCTAAAAACTCAGCCTTTGCCCGCTCTCTTGCTATGTCCTCGTTTATTATTCTGTACTCCTGTATCTCTTTGCTTACACCCTCAACATCCCGTGTAAAAGTAACAGAGTAGAATTTGTCATCATCTTTTACAGTTTTAGAGTTAATTGTCATTTCTCATCCTCGTTGCTTTTTTTCTCGTATCTGTTTATAAAAAAGTAAAGATACAGTGCCGTACCGTCTTCAAGGATTATTTTATACACTCCGTAGTCATCAAGGGTAAATGTTACCTCACCGAAGCTATCGCTCTGCAATGTTGTCTGTGTTACATAAGTAGATGTATCTGAGCTGTATTTTGCTATTGTTACGCTCTTGTTTATGGCATTTATATACTCTACACCCATGTCGCTTACTATGTTTAGTGTATGCTTCATATTCTGCGGATAGTAGCCGTTATAAGTGTATTTATGTACAAACTCCAAAGAGGCGTCAAAGTGTTTGGCACTAATGGCTATTTTCTTCTCTGTTTTGCTATGTGCAAACTCTCCAGCTAATACATCGGTCTTGTAAGTTATGCGGATATTCGTTGTTTGTGGAGTGTCAAATGTCAAGATGTTAAAACCATCTACAACGCTGTAACTGCCATCAACCCCATCAATAGCTATCAACTCTTTTATAGCACCTGTAACTTCAAGATATAACTCATCTTTAAGCTCATAATGCTCTATAACAACACGCTCTAGCCGTTGGTGCGCAACATTAAGTGACGGTGCTTTTAAAAGTGGCGAATAGTAGAGATAGAAAAAAGCATTTAAAGGGTTTATTTGAAAGGTATTACCGTCATTATCCGTGTATATCTTCACTTCATCAGGTGAGCAGCACTGAGGGCTGTCCTTTATCTCTAGCACCATTTTAGGATGTATCTCTTTGACTTGCTCTTTTTGCGCATTTATATCAAGAGTGTTTATCTTTTGTGCGTCTTTGTTTGAAGTTGTACTAAAGCTTTCAATGTCCTTTATCTCATTAAATGTTTGCACCGGTACGGCATCTTTGTCTATTACTTTTTTGTTTTCACAAACTACTACGCCATCTTTATAGTAAACATCCCCGCCACTTATAGCAACAACCTCGCGAACCATATCATCAAGCGTCTTATCTTCTAGCTTATAGTCAAATTGCAGGGGTATATCTATCAAATTATCACAGTTTAAAGTAACGATATTTCCTACTTCGTTTCTTAAAAGCTCTTTTGTAGTAACATAAGAAAAAATTGTATTGAGTTTATTCTTTTTGAGTATGTAGCTTTTACTTTTTGCATAAACCTTAATGTTGTCATTGTCTAAAAACTCTGTAGCAGTGATAATAAAACGATGCTCTTTTATCGGCTTGTCATCAAGCTGTATTTTAACAAGTATCCGCTCTACAAAGTCGCCTACTATTTCAGGTGCGTAGTGGATGCCGTTTGTAATGAAACTAAGTGACTCATAAAGCTCTTTGCAGTTTTTCTCAATATTTATAGCCTCTTTGTAAACTATGTTATCATCAAGTTTTATAACCTTGTCTAAGTGATTTGTAAAGTACACACTTATTGAAATATTAGTCATTAAAGCCCTTTAAAATTATAACTTTTGGTGGTATCTGCTCGTAGCCTATTCGATAAAATGCTCCTATCCCTGCATTAAAAAACTTGTTATGTATAGCGTAGCTATTATTGACTTTTGCATTTTCTGCTGTCTTAATGGCATAAGTATTTCTTATCTTTGAATTATCTGCCGTTTTGATGGCATATAACAGTTTGATCCTCTGTTCTACCCTGCTACTGCCTCTACCTCCGCCATCACTAAAAAAATCATCTAAAGAGGTACTAAAAAAATCTCTTAAATCATTTTCGTTAAAATAATCTTTTAGCCTCTTTTTTTCAAACATCCCTAGCTCTCTTTATGATTAAAATGTATTTACCAATATCTCTGTTTTTATAGACCACGCAATATTTGTATCGGCTTTACCCGTCATCTTGTAATCAATAGTCGGTGTTGTATCATCATCAGTTGAGGCAATATCAAACGCCCAATCAGCGTCATCTTTGACTTTGTCGGTATTGTCATCTGATACAATAGTAACCTTGCCATCCGCATCGGTAGTTACAACTATCTCTCTCTCAAATATCCATTTTGTAGAGTAATCATCTTTTAGGGCGGTTGCACTGAGTTTGAGTGTGAAGATGCCTTTAGGACTGAGTGAAATAGGATAATAGCCCGTTGTTTGTTTTTCATCTGTTGTTTTTTTTGGAATAGTTGTTATCGTTGACATTGATGCTGTTTTTATTTTTGCACCAACATTTAAAGATATCGTTTGTTTTGCTTCTACTTCTCTACCTATTATAGAGCTTAAATCCCCACTCGCGGTTGCACTCCACCCACACGCAAAGCTAGCTCTTCCACTCGCGGTTGTATTCTCCCCACATGCAAAGCTATAATCACCACTCGCGGTTGTATTCTCCCCACATGCAAAGCTATAATCACCACTCGCAGTTGTAATATCCCCACATGCAAAGCTAGCTCTTCCACTCGCGGTTGTATTCTCCCCACATGCAAAGCTATAATACCCACTCGCGGTTGTATTATAGCCACACGCAAAGCTATAATCTCCACTCGCGGTTGTATTATAGCCACACGCAAAGCTATTACTACCAATATTCCCATCATCCCACGCACTGGTATCTACTGCTCCTGCTCTAAAAGCTCCTTTCTCTTTATTAAAAAACATCTTATAGTCGCCATTATCACTATCAACAAGATCAAAACTATCAGCACCGACGATAATGCCTACCGTTTTATCTTTAGGCAAATATGCTTTTAGTGACGTATCTGCTGTAAAACTTCCTGCAGCATCAACTCCATCGGCTAAAATGTCAAGGTTGTTATCAAGGTCTGGTTTTGTTACAACGACGTCGTAGCCGTTCTCATCTCTAAAGTGTTTTAAACTATCTTTTAGTGCCATTTTTTAATCCTTTTTATTTTTTATCGTACCAAACATTAAGAGTGAAATTATCCAAATTCTGCTCCATCGCCTCTGTAAAAGCCCCTATCTTTTGTTTTATCCAAAACCCTGCCTCTGCTTCTGCATCTAAGGCGTCTATTATAATCGTGCTTGCCCCTGTATGTGACGCAACATCCGTATCATTCACTTCTTTAAATGTTATCTCTTTTGCACTGACACTATCCACTTCAAAGCTTACTATTTTAAGATTGTCGCTGTCATAAAAAGTAACTGTGTCATCAGCTTTTACAAAATCACTTACATCAACATCGGCAACTGCCTTTTTGCTTTCCTTGTCGTAGCTCTCAACTACAAACGCACCATAAAACCGCATACTCTCTTTATCTAAATCACGCTCATACTCATCGCCACCTGCTAATGAGATATAAACCTCCTCAGTCGGTGAGGCACTAGACTGAGAAATCGCTACACCGACATCAACAATATTTGTCGTACTCTTTATAAAAAACTTTACAAACTTCTCCCCGCCCTGCTCTGCTATTCGTGAGCGTACATCGGGTAACAGATTATTCTTTACGCCGTCTTCTGCTATGTCATCCGTAATCGCACCACCGTTTTTGCTTTTATCAAACTCATCTATGTTTGTCTTATAAAACTCTACCATTTATTCCACCCTTGCTAAAAATATTTTTACTTTGTACCATTTACTGCCCTCGTATAATTTAGTAGCCTGTATTGCCTTTTCGTGCTCTATTGCCAACCTGCATTTTACGGTCGCTCCGTCTTCTAAAAGTATTGGAAAAGTAAAGCCCAAATCATCAAGAAGCAATAAGATATTGTTAATTGTCTCATACCTTTGCCATCCGTTGTCATCACTTGTAAGAGTGATATAGTTTGCATTGTTTCTTTTTATGCTCTCATAGACAACAGTTCCGCCGCCAAGCGTTTTAAATGTAACGGCTTGAGTATTCTTTATTGCAAACTCATCCTCTATAAATAGCGGGTTGTCCAGTAATACATCCGCTATCTTTACTACTCGCTTCATAACAGCCTCCTAAATTCTTCACTGAGTTTTTTTGCTACATCGCTACTGCTCATCATAGAGTAGCTGTTCCCACTTGGCATTGTAAAGTTGATGTTTGTATCGTTTGCACTTGCCCCGCTTCCAACGATTGGCAATGCACCGACAACTCCGCCACTTTGAAACTTTGGCAATTCTAAGTTATTAAGCCTGTGAAACAAATCACTCCCAAACGCACCTACAGCCTCTTTTCTTACAACAAACTCCCCATCTTCCAAGAGTGCCAGGTTTCTATCACCGCCTCCATATCCTGGAAGCTTCCCTCCGTTTTGCAGTGCAATAAGTCCGCCTGTTTGAAACTTTGGCAACTGTGCTTTTATTCTTTCTAGTCTTATTTTTTCAGCTGCGCTTTGTGGCACTTCTACGTGAAAGTTGAGACTATCGCCACTTATTCTGACTGACGGGTGAACTGACCTTGCAATCATAGAATTAGTCCATCCGGTACGGTTAAGTCGCATTGCTCTTCTCACAAGGCTCTGCTGTATGCTACTTACTGAACTGACCTTAATCTTTTTCAGCTTATTGTAATAGTGCGCTATTTTTTTAAGATCGAGGCTATCATCAAAGCTACTAGGCAGTACCTCATACTCACTAACGCCTAGATGTTGCAAAGCACCTTTTACCCGCTCTTTTGCTTTCTCTACTTTATCAAGATACTTTTGAACATCTTTAGCAATCTTATCTACCTTTTTCTCAAAGGCTTTTGCTTTTTTTTCATCTGCTTTTGTTAAAGCTGTCGCTTTTTTTACGTTGCCCTGCTCGGTTTTAAGCTTCTGTGAGAATTTTTTATACTCCTCTTTGCTTTGTACCTTGCCTTTGACCGAGTCTTGCGTCTCTTTTTGCTTGCTTAGAGCCTCTTGTCGATGATTTATATCATTCTCATACTTTTTAACAAGCGTCTCCCCGCTTTTTGTTGATTTTTTAATAGTATCAACAAGCGGTGACTTTAATCCTGCTAAAGTATCTGCCAAATCTTTAAGCACCTCTATCTTCTCTTTTAAATCATCTAAAGAGCTAAGGCTCTCAGAGTTGCTGTCGCTATTGTTGTTTGAGCTTGAACTCTTGTTGTTTAGTTGCTGTACCAACTCCCTTGTCTTACCAATTCCAACAAGTCCGCCTGTAGCAAATTTAGGCAACATTCTATTATTAAGCAGGTGCAAAAAGTCATCGCCGTAGTGAGAGACTGCATCTCTTTTAATGACAAACTCCCCGCGCGTGAGCAGTGCAGGAACATCATCACTGTCACTTGCATCATACCCTGCAATACGCCCGCTCTTTCGCTCAAACGCTCCGACACTCCCCCCTGTTGCGTGAGTCTCAACGGTCTTGATATAATGAACGGTAGTAATGCTCTTTGGAATGGAGTTTATAGATTTTAGCGCCTGAGATACATCACTTTTGACAGTAACAACGGGCTTTGTATTTTTAACCTCTACATTAAACTTTTTAAGCGTACTTTGTGCTAATTTAATATCTCCATGTATTATTAACTTTGGTTTTGCTTTTTTTATATCTTGGTTTAGTTTGCCGACTCTGCTTTTTGCCTCTTTTGTGTCGGCTGATACTTTTAAGTCTTTTTTCTTTTTTGTTTTGTTATCAAGCTCTTTTATCTGCTTGTCAAGCGTCTTTATAGATGCAAGAGCCTCTTTTGTATCAATATCTACCTTTTTACCCGTAACTGCTTCTATAAGCTGTTTTTCAAGATTAAGGCGTTGCACCTCCAGTTGCATTTGTGCTTTGGTAGCTTGCAGTTGTGCTCTTAGTTGTTGGAGTTTGGCATTTGCACTTGCCCTTGCTTGTGCTTTTTCCTGTGCATAGTAGCTGTTTGTAAGTGATTTTAGTTTATTAAGACCTTTAATTTCATTTTCTCTTACTTGCTTTTTAGAAACTGCTATTTTTTTATTGCCAATCTCCTGTAATTTCAATATTTCTTTTTCGATAGCTTGTCGTTTTTTTGCATACAATGCAGCACTTGCATAGTTTCTTTTATTGTTTGCTATTGTCTCTTTTGTATATAATTCAGACAGTTTTTCTTTTAATTTTATTATTCGTTCATTGGCTTTTTTCTTTTTATTCTCAATATCTTCAATTAATCTTTCTTCTTTTTCTGCGGACGATACAATAAGACTCTCATACTGCCCCATGTATCTTTTAGCCTGAGACAAGTCACCGTTTCTGAGTGCTGCTTTTGCTTTGTTAAACGCTATCTCAGCCTGTTTTTTTGCATCTACATACTTTTCATAGTCACTTGCACCACTCATATTTATTGAGTGTATCTTTGAGTTTATATCCTCTAGCGCATTAAGACGACTTGTCTCTATATCTTTTAGTTTGCGTTGCAGCTCTTTTTGAATGTTTAAGATTTTACTTGCAAGCTCACGCTCTTTTTTCTCAAGCTTTGAGACTGTTTTTGAGTGCTCACGCACTCTGTTTTTATAGAGTTTTTTCTCCTCTTTTGAGAGTCTCAATACTGCTTTTTTTGCATTGTCTGCACTCTTTGCAGTCTCTTCATAGGGCTTTTGTTTTTCGAGTTTGTTATAAACTCCATGGAGGCTTTTGTTTTGAGCGACGAGACTCTTAAGTATCTGCTTTTGTTCTTCTGTTAGCTCTTTGTCTTTTTTTAGCTGAGCAATTTTAGCCTCATTTATCTGCATAAGACCAAGCGTCTTTGCTTTGAGTCTCTCTAACTCATTTGCAGTAAGTCTAAAACTCTTTACACCGTTTTTAATCTCTAAGGACTTGTCAAGTTCGTTGAGTATCTCTTTAAAGCTTGTTGAACTCTCAACAAGAGCACCCGTTGCTTTTTCACTCTTTTTTAAACGATCTTCCCACTCGTCAAAAACATAATTCATTGCTATTATTGCCGCTGTCAAGCCAAGTAATACTACATTTGCTTTAGATAGTTTTGAAAAGGCAAAAGAGAGCATCTCAACAACACTGCCGAGCTTTTTCATCTCAACCGCAAAGAGTGCCATTTTTGCAACTGCCCCTGCACCTAAGAGTGCTTCATAGATTACAAATGCTTTTTTTAGTAGGAAAAATGTAGTCGCTAACTTAGCTACCGTGTTTATAAGCTCTTTGTTTTCACTGTAAAAGTCAATAGTATCTGATGTTGTCTCTGTAAGCCACTTTGTAAAGTCAGTCAATGCTGGTAAAAGCTCATTGCCTACAACGAGAATTAACCCCTCAAAAGCACTCTGCAGCTCTTTTAGATGCCCGTTAAAGGTATCCATCATTATTTTTACTTTATCAGCTGACGCACCGTTTGAATTTTGTATTTTTGAGTATAGCTCTGCATAGCTTGTATCTACACTATCTATCAAAGTCATCGCGCTCTTTAGCGTCTCTATACCGAAGATGTCTTTATAGTAAGAGGCTTTTTGCTCTTGTGAGAGGCTTTTTGTCTTTTTGCTAAACTGCTTTAAAACATTTGTAAAGCCTAAAAACTTCCCGCTTGCATCATATGTCTGTATGCCGAGCTCTTTTAGTGCCTCTCTTCCTCTTGATACTGGCGCAGCCAATCGCACCATCATAGTTGACAATCCCGTACCTGCCATTGTAGCTTTTATACCTGCATTGCCAAGTACCCCAATCGCTGCACTTGTTTCTTCAACGCTAATTCCCAACGCTTTGGCTTGAGGGGCTACATACTTCATCGCCTCGCCCATCTCGGGAATATTTGTGTTTGCGTTTGTGATAGTGACAGTCATATCATCGACAACACGCTTCGTCTCCTCGGCACTCAGTCCAAAGCCACTGAGTATGTTTGAGGCTATGTCAGAAGCCTGAGCCAAATCAACCTGACCGATTGTTGCAAGGTTTAAAACATCATTCATTGATGCCATAATATCGCTAGTCTTATACCCAGCCATTGCTAAGTAGTTCATACCCTCAGCTACTTGAGAGGCACTATACTGAGTAGATTTACCTAACTCCATAGCTTTTTGCTTGAGCGTGTCCATCTCGACACTGCTAGCCCCGCTTATTGCATGAAGTTTTGCTATTGACTGCTCAAAATCTCCTACAGTCGAGATGACACTCTTAACCGCTTGAAAACCTAAATATGCACCGACTACACCTTTAATGCTACCTTTTAGTTTATTGAGTGAGCTTGATTGTTCTTGTAATGACTTGTTTGCTTTTTTTGTATTTGTAGCAAATGTCTTAATCTCTTTTTTAAGCTCTTCTATCTGCTCGACTGCTTTTTTTGTGTCGGCCGATATTTTTATCATTAAGTCATTGTTTTGCATAAGCGCTCTTTTTATTTTTATCTTGGCATACAAAATAATTGTTTTTTGGAAAAAAGATACAATAGCGGTAACTGGCTGATAAGAACTTGATTTATTTGTGGTTGTCAGATACAATAATAATGTCCCCACCAATGAGACGGTGGGGCAAAATTCGGTTAAGGAGGTCGCTTTTGAAGCGATTTACCCTAAAGTTCAAGCTAAAACTTCGACCCTTTAGCTTGACAATAGAGGTAAGTGGGCGTTAAGCCCACTCACTTAACCGAATTATACCACAAAAAGAAAAAAACTATGAAACTAAAAGAGATAAAAGAGGAGGCTTTGGAGTTATTGCAAAGGTATAAAAAGCAAACTAAATAAGATATGTGGTATAATTTTGCAAAGAAGGTATTAGATGATTAAACTCTACTGTAAGCAATCAGATTTGTATCCAAATTGTCTTATAAAGAGCATTATTGAAGAAAATGGTTCTCTTTATGTTGGCTGCATAAGACTGTTTGAATTGTTGCCAAAAGAGGAGCATTACAAAGCGATAAAGATTGATAAAAATATCTATAAAACGATAAAAAGCTATAAAGAGCTATCGCAAGAGGATTTAGATGAGCTTTATATCTTAATGAAACAAATACATAATCGCATAAAAGAGAGAAAAAAAGATATTACAAACATTTTAGGTTTATTACAAATATTTTTAGAAAATAACTCTATTCATATAAATCCGCGATTGGGTTTAAATGTAAATGACGGGATTGTGCTGTTGCACACAACAACAACGATGAATATTATAAAATACACAATGAGGATACACTAATGGGAATATTTAAAAAACTCATAGATGAGTTGCAAGATAAAGACTCAAAAACATCTAAACAACTTGATACACTCATTGATGATATGCAACAAAACGAACCTCAAAACTACAAAATGGATGTTGTTGAGGAGTTTGTTTTTGGTTATATGGTTTTTTATCAGTATGCAAAAACAAAACAGGCACTCAAAGATGGTGGTTTTTCTACGATTGTAGATATTGAGATCATAGATGTTATAAGACCACTCGATAGAAAAAGTGTAACTCCAGATACTGCAACACTTTCACAAATAATACAAAAGCTAAAAATAAAGCACAGCAGCTAAAAACTAACAGGCTCATTGCATACCTCTTGCTCTTTTGGAGATACAAACTCATCAAAGGCGTCATCACTGCTAAATCTACCAATGCGAACACCCGTAGCGAACTGCTTTAACAGTTTTTCGTCATTGTCTGATATTTCTTGAAGTGCTATTGCAAAGAAGCTAACACCGTACTCTTGAGGCTTCTTATGCCCGTTTCGTATCAGC
>Ga0256837_1001870_pt1 | contig 13819 bp, 13 predicted proteins | sample 4562384metaG_FD_185976 | JGI IMG/M metagenome (GOLD analysis project Ga0256837, IMG submission 185976) | Hydrothermal vent microbial communities from Guaymas Basin, Mexico - 4561-384 | ecosystem: Environmental > Aquatic > Marine > Hydrothermal vents | place: Mexico: Guaymas Basin | collected... | reverse complement strand
GGTGCAGGTGCAGCCATGATGATATACTCAACATTACTGAGATGTTTTTTTATATCCTCTTTAGAAAGATATTTTTTTGTTTTTATCGCTTTTGCTTCCATAAATGCCCTCTTTAAAATATTTGCAAGATTTTAGCATAAAATCTAAAAAAAATAGATGGGATAAATGGTACAAAATATGCTTTATTACAGAGACTAAGGATATGTATGCAGTTTATAGAAGCGCTCAAACTAAGAAGTAAACTTTTTATGGTATTTGTACTTATTACCTTATCTCTTATAAGTATAGGTATTATGGGGACAACCTATGTCAATGCCATGAAAAAAAACATAGATGCCCTTTATTTTGGTTCACTCGTTCCTGTTACTGAACTGGGTGATATCATAAGAACCTATAACACGCAACTCGCTACAACATTATATAAAACCTCACGAGATGAGATAAGTCTTGATGAAACAATATTCTCTTTGGAAAACGGGCTTAAGGTTATTGCCAAGAGATGGAAAAGCTATTTTTCTCATTATAAAACTGCTGATGAGATGCAATACCTTGAGTACGCGGATGTGGAGCTTCAAGAGACAAATAACTACTTTTACGAAATTTTGCGTTTGGCAAAAGAGGGCAAAGATTTAACAAAACTCTCCATCCATACATTGGAAAGTAAAGTAGCCAACATAGAGAGTGTTATGCAAAAGCTTTTAAAGTATGAGATAGATGTTGCAAAATATGAACGTAAAAAATTCTTACATACATACAACGATATAATGATGCAGATAGGTTTTATTCTTGTTTTTGTTATTATTTTGATCATCGGGATTTTATTGTATGTTTTTCGCAGTATCCAACATGATCATAACAGACTTGAAAAGGTTGCCAAAAAGCTCAAAATTGTCAATAAAAAACTTGAAAATGCTTCCTATACAGACAGCTTGACACATCTGCATAACAGACGCTATTTTAATTTTATTTACGAAAGAGAACTCAAACGTGCAAAACGTTCAAAAAATTACATCACATTTATGATGCTTGATATCGATTACTTCAAACAGTATAACGATACCTATGGACATATTGAGGGTGACAAGGCTTTAAGAAAAGTTGCGCAGGTTTTGCAAAACACTCTCAAACGTCCAAGTGATTATATATTTAGACTTGGTGGTGAAGAGTTTGGTGTTTTGTTAAATGATACCGATGCTTCCAACAGTGCACAACTCGCACGTGAGATCTGTGAGAGCCTACGAGAGGAAAAAATAGAGCATAAAAACTCTTTGGTATGTGAGTATATGACGCTCTCTATCGGAGTAGTTTGTTGTGTGGCTGATGATGCACTAGAAGATGAAGTGCTTATTTCACGTGCTGATGAGATGCTCTATAGAGCAAAAGAGAGTGGTCGTGACAGATACATTATCACAACCGACATATCACGTGCAAAGGTATTAAAGTTACAAGGAGATAATGAAGAGGAGATTTTAACAGCTTAGTGTTTTGGTTTAAATCCAAACCCCTCTTTGAGTAATAAAGGGCGTAGCTTCTCTTTCACATCCCCTTGAAACTCCATCATAGGAGTTTTAAAACTACCACCACATCCAAGTGATTTTTTAAGTTTTTTCAGTAATGAAGCAGCTTCTTGTTTTTCAAGTGCAAACTCTCCAACCAAAGTGACAGTTTTCCCTCGTCTTTTCTCTTTTGCAAAGTAGAGTTGGTGTTTGTTTGGAGAGAGTAGTTGCGTGTTTGTTTTTTTCTGGGTTGGAGTTTGTACTTCACTCCACCCATCATCGATATTGGCACCGATGAAAAGGTCGAGTTTCTTACCTCTTTTAGCGGACATTTTGCACCAAAAAGCTGATATTTTCTTGTGTAAAGTTTTGCTCTTTTACAGCATTAAGAATATCTTTGACATTATATTGCGTGTTGTTATATACCGCTACGACAACTTTATCGTCAGGCTGTAAAAATGTACTCTCTCCATAAGGAGTATAGCGTGTTGCACCTATACTGATAATTGCGTGTTGAGGGTTGTTGCACTTTTTTATATAGCTTTTTATATCTTCAAGTGGACCAAACTCCTCTTGCGTGTTAATTTGATTGGTTATCCAATCTGTAAGTTGCTTATAAAAGTAGCTGTAACCATTGAGTTCTACATCTTCACCATAAGCATGAACTTCGCCATTACGAACTAAAAAGCTACAGATTGAGAAACTATCCATGATGCCACCCTCACTAAAGGTATCTATCTCAAATAGTGTGGCACTTATCCCTTTGGAATCTTTGCCCCAGTTCTTTTTGTCACTTATTTTATCTGCTCCAGCCACACGGATAGAGCAGTCATTATATGCTCCAAACTTCAGAGGTTCTATACAAGAGAGTTTGCCATTTTTATCATAGTGCATGACACAAACAAGTCCAACTTCAGGCTCTGCTTGAACATTCACATCCTCTTGTGGAAGAGTGATAGTATCGTTAGAGAGTGGATAGGTAAAGAGTTTTTCTTTTGGATATGTGGCATCTATCTTAAAAGATTCACATGGAAGATAAAACGGAAACATCCCCTTGGGAGCTGCTTCATCTGCTGTGATGATATCTTTAAAATCTTCCGCTTCACCAGCTTGGTCAAGGTGCAGAGCAAAGTTCCCTGCAATCCCTAGACCCAAATAGTTTTCAAATGGAGCCATTAGTTAAACTTTCCAGCTTCTTTTGCTGCTGCATACTCCTCATAACTTCCCTCAAAATCAGTGTATGTACCATCATCATGAAGTTCAATGATACGTGTAGCAAAAGCATCAAGTAACTCTCTATCGTGAGAGACACAGATAACATTGCCGTTAAAATTGTGCAGAGCTTCTCCTAGTGCAACGATAGCTTCAAGGTCAAGGTGATTTGATGGCTCATCAAGTACCAAGAAGTTTCCACCCTCAAGCATCATTTTAGAAAGCATCATACGGTGTTTTTCACCCCCTGAGATACTTACAACAGACTTTTCTTGCTGTTCACCGTTAAAAAGCATACGTCCAAGGCAGTTTCTAATCTCTGCTATATCACGTTTAGGGTCAAACGCTCTTAACCAGTCATAAAGAGTACCATCACCTTCGATGATATCTGCTGTATCTTGTGGAAAGTATGAGTTTTCAATTGTTGCACCCCATTTTACTTCTCCGCCACAGCTTGGTTTCATCTCCTCCATAAGGATTTTGATAAGAGTAGTTTTACCCACACCATTACCACCGATGAGTGCTATTTTTTCACCTGGGTTGACTTTAAAGCTGATATCTTTGAGCACTTGATTATCACCATAAGCGTGACATACATTGATAACTTCCAATGCTTCATCACCCATTGTTCTTTTTGGCTTAAAGACGATGGAAGGGTCACGGCGTGAAGATGGTTTAATCTCCTCGATATTGAGTTTTTCAAGTTGTTTTTGACGTGATGTTGCCTGTTTTGCTTTTGATGCGTTGGCACTAAAACGGCGAACAAATGCTTCGAGTTGCTCTTTCTCTTTTTGCTTTTTAGCGTTGTCTAGTTCCATCTGTTTTGCCATAACGTTTGCAGCGATATACCAGTCATCATAATTCCCTGTAAATTCACGAATTTTTTGGTAATCCACATCGAGTATATTTGTTACAACAGCATTTAAGAAGTGTCTATCGTGAGAGATGACAACCATAGTACCCTCATGGCGTTGGAGTTCATGCTCTAACCAGCTGATAGTTTCAATGTCAAGGTTATTGGTAGGCTCATCGAGAAAGAGAACATCTGGTTTAGGGTAGAGAACCTGAGCAAGTAGAACTTTGAATTTATCCGCACTATCAAGTGTGCTCATAAGCTCATTGTGTTTTTCAGCAGGAATCCCTACATTTTCCAAGATTTTTGCGATGTTTACATCATACTCGTATGTCGGATCCTCTTCAACACAGATAGTTTCAAGTTCAGCAAGACGATTGTTAACCGCGTCATCCTCAAAATCACCGCTCATATAGATCTCTTCTTTCTCTTTGATAGCATCATAAAGTCGTTTGTTACCATAAAGTACAGCATCCATAATGGTGAAATCTTCAAATGCATACTGGTTTTGCCCAAGGACACCCACTTTGTATTGTTTAGGGATGATAACTTCACCCTCATACTCATTGATTTGACCTGAAAGAATCTTCAAAAATGTTGTTTTTCCAGCACCATTGGCACCGATAAGACCGTAGCGTTTATGACGGTCAAGCTTTAAGTTTATATCTTGAAACAGAACTCTGTTTCCGTATCTCATAGTTAGATTTTGTACTGTTACCATTGTAGTTTGCCTGTAGTAGAAGAATATTTTCGCGATTATATCCAATTTTGTATAAAGGATACTTTAGTGATTTTTTTAATTGTGTTACAATGTTTTATGCAAATAAGAGAAATAACATTACAAGAACTGGAGACTGTTTATGAAGTTGTCAAACAGTTGCGTGTTGATTTAAGTTATAAAGAGTTTGAAGACCTGATATATGATATGCGTCATATGGAATATAAAATGATAGGAGTTTTTGAAGGGGAATCTCTTATAACATATGCAGGTGTTGCCATTCAAACAAATTTGTACCATAAAAGGCATCTTTTTGTTTTTGATTTGGTAACGGATGAAAAGTATCAATCAAAAGGGTATGGCGCTATGATGATGGAGTATCTACATGATTATGCCAAAATGGGTATGTGTGAAAATATTGTCCTCTCAAGTGGACTTGGGCGTAAGGATGCCCACCGCTTTTATGAAAAAGAGGGGTTTGCAAAAAAAAGTTATGTGTTTGTCAAACCTTTAGTGTAGGCAACACTTTTTATATTTTTTGCCACTGCCACACGGACAGATTTCATTGCGTTGGAGTTGCGTGTTATAGATAACGCCGTCTTTATATTTCCACTCTCCATCCACCTTTACAAAACTGCTTTTTTCATGTAAGAGAGCGATTTTTCCATTTTCACGGTAGTAGGCTTTAAACTCCACTATATTGTCATACGCATCAAGCACCTCAAGTTTGAGCCACTCTAACTCTGGCATCATCTCAAGTTCTTCAACACTTTGTGATGTGGATGTTTTGGCTAAATAGTCCCAGTCTTTGTTTACAAACGCTTCATATCTGCTTATCATTAACTCTTTTGGTGTCATAAGGCTCCGTTTTTTGATAGAATTATACAACAAGGATTTTGAATATGAAAATAAAGTCACTCTATATAGCAGCACAGCAGAAGAATGCGGGAACACTCTTTGTCTCGATGGGGATGATGGAGATACTTAAACGGAATCTGCATCGTGTTGCTTTTTTTCGACCTGTTATCTATGACAAAAATATAAAAGATGGTGATATTAGCTTTATATTGGAGCGTTACAAACTTGATATGGAGTATGAATCGTGTTACGGTTTTGATATATCGTATGTTGAGGAGATGATATCACAGGGGAGAGATTCAGAGCTAATCGAGCAACTTATAGAGAAGTTTAAACAGCTTGAGAAAGAGTATGATTTTGTACTTTGTGAGGGGATTCGTCGCTCTTTTTTAACCAGTACTATCAGTTATGATTTAAATGTTGCCATAGCAAAGAATTTTGCTTCTCCTTATATCAATATCATCAATGCCAAGAACAGAAGTGTCAAAGATGTATATGAGGATGTTATCATCGAAAATGAGTATATCACATCTCAGGGGTGCGTTCATTTTGCGACCTTTATCAACCGTATCGCCAAAGAGCAACACGCAACACTCCAAGAAAAGTTTTCAAAAACCTCTTATACATGTTTTTTACTTGATGAGATTAAAGAGCTAAATATCCCTACCATTGAGGATGTTATCGAAACATTACAGGCACAAACCGTGATAGTTGGTGAATATGACCACACAAGAGTAGTGCGGGGTGTGAAAGTTGCCGCTATGAGTTTGGATAATTTTTTAGGGCATATTGAGGAGGATGATCTTGTCATCGTTCCAGCAGATAGAAGTGAAATCGTTTTGGGACTCTTTGGGGCACTGCACTCTAATGCATACCCAAATATCTCAGCAATAGTTTTTCCTTTTGCTATGGAGATGCACCCAAATATCTTAAAACTTATAGATGGGCTTGGAAGTTTTAGTATTCCTATCTTGTCCGTTGCCACCGATACCTATCAAACAGCAAAAAATATCACTAAAGTACATGCAAGACTGCGTGTTGGCAGTGAAAGAAAAATAGCACTCGCACTTGGTCTTTTTCATAAAAGTGTTGATATTGCGATGATAGAGCAAAAAATTGCAACCACCTACAATGACATAATGACACCACAGATGTTTGAGTATAAACTCTTTGCCATGGCGCATGAAAACAAAAGAACTATAGTGCTTCCCGAATCAGAAGATGAGCGTATCTTGCGTGCTGCTGAGATAATATTGCGTCGTGATGTGGCAGATATTATCCTTTTGGGTGATGCAAAAAGTTTACAAGAGACCTATCTGCGTTTGGGACTTGATCTCTCAAAAGCCAAGATTGTCAATCCTCATGATGCTGATTTGATTGAGGAATTTACTCAGGCTTTTTTTGAGATGCGTAAACACAAAGGCTTAACTTACCAAGTGGCATACGACACTATAACAGGTCATATAAACTATTTTGCAACCATGATGGTGCATTTGGGGTATGCTGATGGGATGGTAAGTGGTGCGATCCACTCAACTGCCGATACAATACGTCCTGCGTTGCAAATCATCAAAACACAAGAGGGTGTGCGTGTGGTATCTAGTGTCTTTTTTATGTGTATGGCAACAAAAGTTCTGGTCTATGGGGATTGTGCAATTAACCAAGACCCAGATGCACAGACACTCGCAGATATCGCCATAGCTTCAGCCTATACTGCACAACTCTTTGGCATAGAGCCAAAAGTGGCGATGCTTTCATACTCAACAGGGGAGAGTGGCAGTGGTGCAGATGTGGATAAAGTGCGCAAAGCAACAAAGATAGTACACCAAAGAGAGCCTAAACTCCTTGTTGAGGGACCTATCCAATACGATGCAGCCATCAACAAAGAGGTCGCACATAAGAAACTGCCAAACTCTCAAGTGGCTGGAGAGGCGACAGTATTTATATTTCCAGATTTAAATACGGGTAACAACACCTATAAAGCGGTGCAAAGAAGCAGTGGTGCCATAGCGATTGGTCCTGTGATTCAGGGATTGAAAAAGCCTGTGAATGATTTGAGCCGTGGATGTTTGGTGGCTGATATTGTCAATACTATTGCCATTACAGCGATACAAGCGAGAGTGTTATGAAAGTATTGGTACTTAATGCTGGAAGCTCCTCTTTAAAATGTAAACTTTTTGTTATGCCAAAAGGGGAAGTGATTTATGAAAAGACTATAGAGCATATAGGTGAAAAAGGAAGTGTTATCCACAACTATCACGATGCTTTGGAGGCTTTGGAGATCGATTTTACACAAGTGGATGCCATAGGGCATAGAGTGGTGCATGGGGGTGAGGAGTTTTCAAAGAGTGTGTTGATAGATGATACTGTGATAGAGAAACTAAAAAAGCTTATCCCTTTGGCTCCTTTGCATAATCCAGCCAATATTGAGGGGATAGTTACAGCACAAAAAAAAGCTCCCAACACGCAACAGGTAGCTGTTTTTGATACTGCTTTTCATGCAACCTTGCCTCCAAAAGCTTTTATGTATGCCTTGCCACAGGAGCTCTATACTCAGCACGCAATCAGACGCTATGGGTTTCATGGAACAAGCCATCACTACCTGATGGAAGAAGCTGCCAGACAATTAGGCAAAGAGGTTCATAAAGTCAATCTTGTTACCTTGCATCTGGGCAATGGAGCAAGTGCCTGTGTTATTAAAAATGGAAAAAGTATAGATACCTCGATGGGTTTTACCCCATTAGAGGGTCTTGTGATGGGAACACGCTGTGGTGATATTGATGCCGCTATAGTTATACATTTACAAAGAGAACTGGGGCTGAGTGTTGATGAGGTGGATACTTTGTTAAATAAACACGCAGGTTTGGTAGGACTTTGTGGTGAGAATGATATGCGAACTCTCTTAGAGCGCAATGACAAACACGCAACCCTTGCCATAGAGATAATGGTGCGACGTATCCAAAAATATATAGGTGCCTATATGGTACTTTTAGAGGGTGATATTGATGCTGTTGTTTTTAGTGGTGGCATAGGGGAGAGAGCAGGTGTAATCCGCCAAAAAGTGATGGAAAATAAAATGTTTCAAAATATAAAGATGTTTGTTATAAAAACAGAAGAGGAGTTGAAAATCGCACAGGAAGTTTATGCTTTGGTAGAGAAATAGAAATGTTATTTTCTATTTTCAGCTTCTTTATATACTTTCATCCCCTCTCTTTTACCAATGGCAATTACTTTTACAACTAAAACATCATCAATAATCTCATAAACAATACGAACCTGTTTTTTTGCAACATAGATTTTTTCTCAATCCAGAGAGATTCATATTGTTTTTATTACCAAGAGGTTGACCTAGTTCTGGTGATATTTTTATCTATATCAAATTTTGCAGCCATATCATCTTCTGAGATGTATTTTTTCAATGGTGTATCTTTTCTCTTTTGTATCATATTGTATATTTCAGTATCCCTATCTTTTCAAGAGAATGTGCTTTTATGCTGTTAACTGCACTTCCTATCTGTTTTGTAAAGTCTGTAATGGAAAAGAGTTCATTTTGTGCATATTTTACCATTTGATTATCCTGTATATTTCATAGCTAATTTAATAGTAAATATTATACTCTATTTTAGTATTTTTGTAAATAAGATAAGTTTTGGATAAGAATTGTAGTTAAATAAAAATTTGGAGAAGTTGTAAGCGTGGTATGTAATTGAAAATCATAAATCCCTTGAAAAAGGGATTTACTGGGTAAAGTCTATAGTAGAAACTATATAGCTGTTACGTTCTCAGCTTGTGGTCCTTTTTGACCTTCACCAACTTCAAATGTAACTCTTTGACCTTCTGCTAGAGAAACTCTACCACCATGTGGATTGTTTACTTGACGGAAGTGTACGAATACATCTTTTCCACCGTTGTCTTGTTGAATAAAACCATAACCTTTTTCATCATTGAACCATTTAACTGATCCGTCCATTAATTGTGCCATATTGTAGCCTTGTATATAAAATTTGTGTAAAAATTGGAGAAGTCTTTAGGAGGTTTTGACACGGGTAGAGCAAAAAACACACTAAAGATGAATTCACGCCTCATCTTTCACTTGAGTGGCAGTATATCTGAATTAAACTTCGAATGCAACTTATTTGGCATAATTTAACAAATTCTTTTACAATTTGTAAAAAAGGTCGATTATTATCCCATACAAATAAGAAAAGGGGTAATGTTATGAAAATTTCTACTCAAATGCCAGAGATGACTCTTGTGCCACAAAATGAGAATGTTGTTAAAAATTTATACACAGAAAAATTAAGCAAAGATGAAGTTAAAGAGTTAAGAAGAATAGCGGTTGAAAATGCACATAAATATACTTTTACATCACTCTTTATTCAATCAGAAGTGGATAACAGTGAGGATATCTTTCAAAAAAACTACGAAGAGTTTCAAGCATTTTTACAAGATATAGGGTATGAGGGGAAACCTATTGCCGAACTCTCACAAGAGGAAGCTGCCAAACTTGTAAGTGAAGATGGTATATTTGGTATCGAGCAAACAGCTAAACGTATCGCTGATTTTGTGATAGAGGGTGCAGGTGGTGATGAAGAACTTTTACGTGCTGGTAGGGAAGGGGTACTGCAAGGTTATGATGAAGCGCAGGAGCTTTGGGGTAGTGAACTTCCTGACATATCACAACAAACGCTTCAAAAAGCACTGGAACTTATAGATACGGCAATGAGTGAACTTGGATACAATGTGTTAGATACTCAGGCATAAAAGAAGGGAAAAGTTTTGCTGTTTTTGTAAGAACTATATTATAATGAAAAATTATTCATTACAATGTGATAACTTTAAGCATCTTTAAATATTGCTTACTCTAATATTATGGGTAAATAAATTAATATATGTTAGGTCAATAGGAATGAAAAGTTATTCAATAATTGTAGAAGGTGAAGATTATTCTACAATTTTTTTGAAATACGAAAAAGAGATACAAGAGAGTTCTTCTGTATTGATTCAAGTATTGTCAGGAGAATCGTTATCCAAGTTTGAAGCTGTTTTAAAGTACTTAAAAACACATTTTCATCACGCAACACTTATCGCTTCTTCAACAGACGGTGAAATATCAGATAAAGAGGTTTTAACAGAATCTACTGTTGTTTCTATTTCTTTGTTTCAAAAAACACAATTAGATGCTACCTATGTACCGCAAGAGGATAGTTTTGCAATGGGGGTAAAACTTGCGCAAACTATTGTTACTCCCAAAACCAAACTCCTTATAACTTTTGCAGATGGCATTTTAAGTAACGGTGAGGATTTTTTAAACGGTATCTACTCTGTAGCACCTCATATCATTATAGCAGGGGGACTTTCTGCTGATGGTGCCAATTTTGAAAACTGTTATGTTGGTATAGAGAATACACTTTATGATAGTGGTGCTGTAGGTGTTGCTCTTGATTCTGATTTCTTGGAGGTTGATAGTCTGTACAGTTTTGGATGGGAAGCTATAGGGGTAGAACATACTGTTACAAAAGCAAAGGGTAATCGGGTTTATACCATATCTAATAAAACAGCAGTTGAGTTTTATACACACTATTTGGGAACAGAAATTGCAGAAGCACTCCCCGCTACAGGGATAGAGTTTCCTTTGATTATGAATAAAGATGGTGTAGAGGTTGCACGTGCAGTTACTGCAAAACATGATGATGGAAGTTTAAGTTTTGCAGGCAATATACAAGAGGGTGAGGTTGTTCATCTTGGTATCGGTGATGTAAGCCATATTTTGCAAAGTAACTTAAATAAATCCTCTTTCTATGTTGAGAGCTTTTTTATCTATTCTTGTATGGCACGTCGCCGTTTCATACCAGATTTGATTCACAAAGAGATAGAACCTTTTGCAAAAGTAGCACCTACAAGTGGTTTTTTTACTTATGGTGAATTTTTTACATCGAAAAAGCCAGAACTTTTAAACCAGACACTCACAGCAGTAGCACTTTCAGAATCTAAAGTTAAAAAGCAAGTTATTTCCAAATCTTTTAGAGAAACATTAGGTAATAAAGATAAAACACTTGTTGCGTTAATGAATATCATCAAAGTAACAACAAAAGAGTTGCAAGAAGAGAGTGAAGAGTTAACGCAAATTAAAAAAGAGCTAGAGGCTAAAACAAATACAATGACATTGATTCAGGAGATAGCACATCTAGGAAGCTGGGAATTGGATATAAAAACCAAACAGATAAGCTGGTCCGTTCAAAGTTATAAGATGCATAATTATGATCTTGCTTCTTCACCTCCAACATTGGAAGAGTTTATGGATATGGTTGTCCCTGAGGATAGAATCAAATTAAGTAAACTCGAAGCACTGGCAAATGGTCCTAAAAATGAGAAAGTACACTCTATTGAGATTCATGTACAAAGAAATGACGGAAAGATTCTGACTCTGCTAGAGAGTGGGAAACTTATCTACAATGAAAACAATGAAGCGCTAAAGATGGTTGGAACAACATTGGATATTACCGATATTAGAATCAAAGATGCTATTTTGTCACAACAGGCTAAACTTGCACAGATGGGTGAGATGATTAATATGATAGCACATCAGTGGAGACAACCTTTAAATGCTATCAGTGCATCTGCCATTAAACTTAACATGCTAAATGAGATGGGTGCAGTATTTTCAGAACATATATCAAAAACAGCGAGTTTTATTGAGGATATGACACAGGTGATGTCACAGACTATCAATGATTTTATCAATTTTACCAAACCAAATACACAAAAAGAGCTGATTCATTTTGATCATCTTTTAGATGATATTTTAAAGATTATGGGAACACAGTTGACAAACCATAATATTGAACTTCGAATTGATATTGAACCAAATCTTTCAACAGTTACCTACAAAAAAGAGCTTGAACATGTTTTGATAAATATCATTGCCAATGCCAGAGATGCACTGAATAATGTTGAACTTGAAAATAAATATATAAGTATTAAAATGTACAGTAGAAATCAGCGATGTATGATAGAGATAAGCGATAATGCAGGTGGTATCGATAAAGAGATCATTGAGCGCATATTTGAACCCTATTTTACAACAAAAGATACAAACAAGGGAACAGGACTTGGTCTGTATATGAGTAAAAAAATAGTCAAAGAACATTTAGGTGGAGAACTTTGTGTCAAAAACATTAACGATGGTGCAATGTTTCGTATTAATATAGGACAATGTAATGAATAGTAATATCCGTGATATCTATAAAACACTGACAATGTTGTGTGTTGAAGATGATAAGAATGTTTTAGAGATATATAAAGAGATATTTTCTTTAATGTTTAAAAAGGTATATTTTGCTCAAGATGGGAATGAGGGATTTGAGTGTTTTAAGCAACACGATATTGATATTGTTTTAACTGATTACAATATGCCTGAGTGTAATGGGCTTGAGATGAGTGAAAAGATAAGAGAGATTGATGCTACTGTGCCTATCATTATGGTAACTGCATTGGAAAGTATGGATATGCTCAAGCGAGTGATTGATGTGCATATTACAAGTTTTTTGAAAAAGCCATTTACTTCTGAATCTATGTATTTGGCATTTAATCTTGCTGTAAAATCTATCATAGCTGAGAGGACTTTGCTCAAAGAACAAACAGAGCAGATTTTATATAATGATTATCAGGAAAAATTAACTTATGCAAAAGAGAAAACCATCATCAAAAATGATATTGAAGAGTCTAAGCAACTTTTGTCATATCATTGTGAAGTGTTTTATCAGCCAAAGGATACATTGAGTGGTGACAGCTATCTGATAAAAAAACTCTCTAATGATGAGTTTTTTGTATTTATAGTAGATGGTATGGGGAAAGGAATCTCTGCTTCTGTGACTGCTATGATGTCTAGTGCATTTTTAAACTACCAAATAGAAAAACTTTTGAAAAAAGGAAATTTTTCACTTCGAAAAATGATAAAAGAGTTGTTTAAATTTATCCATCCAAATCTCCTTGAAGAGGAGGTGCTTGCTGCTAGTTTTATCTATTTTAATGCTAAGTTGAATGAGTTTCAATATGCCTTGTTTGCAATGCCGCCACTACTTTATATGCAACCTCAAAAGGATGATGTATATAAAATACGTTCAAATAATCCGCCAATAACCATCTATTCTAATGATTTTGTGATAGATACACTCTCTCTTGAAGAGATAAAAAAACTTTTAATCTACAGTGATGGGCTTAATGAGAATGTTGTTCAAGATTCAGAAAGTATTTATGGAGTATATCTTCAAGATGATTTTAAATCAGCTGGTGATTTGACAATGCTTGAGAGTTTAAGAAAAAATAGAGTGAAAGATCAAGAAGATGATATCACATATATCTTTTTGCAATCACTCTAACAAAGGGAATATAGATGTATGAACTTCAAGAAAAAACTAAAGATTTTCATGTTTTATATGTAGAAGATGATGAAATATCAAGAGAACAACTTCAAGAGATGTTTGAACTTCTTTTTGCTTCTGTTGATATTGCTTGTGATGGTGTAGAAGCCCTTGAAAAGTACAAACAAAAAGATTATGACATAGTTATTACAGATGTTAATATGCCTCGGATGGATGGATTGGAACTTATCAAACATATACATGATATTAACGAAGCTCAAAAGGTGATTATACTTTCTGCGTATAATGATTCGCAAAA
>Ga0256837_1001869_pt1 | contig 13821 bp, 12 predicted proteins | sample 4562384metaG_FD_185976 | JGI IMG/M metagenome (GOLD analysis project Ga0256837, IMG submission 185976) | Hydrothermal vent microbial communities from Guaymas Basin, Mexico - 4561-384 | ecosystem: Environmental > Aquatic > Marine > Hydrothermal vents | place: Mexico: Guaymas Basin | collected... | reverse complement strand
GTTTGTTATTTTTTTGATATTTGTTTATAAAGTAAAGTATCATATCTGTATTAAACACTTTTTGGTCTGTGTCTTCACTAAAGTTATAGTTGTTATACCACTCTTTTAATATCTCTTTATCAACATCTAGTTTATAGTAGTTTAGTATATCATCTAATTCATCTTCATTAAACCCTATCATATCATTTAACTCTGCATCAAGAGATATATTGCTTCCTATGTTAAACCCACTTGTTACATCAAACATAGTCATAGGTGTTACACCTGTTATAAACATCCTCTTTAGTGGGGAATCATTTCCACTTGTAGCCGTTTTTAATACAGTAAAGAACTGTTTAAAAGATGCTGTTTTTTCACTTACTAGACCTAGATACTCTATTTTTTCTCTCAAAAGTAGTTTATTTGCAAAGTTATCGTACTCATCTATAAGTATCATTAGTTCTAACTTGTTATCATTAATATACTCAAAAATAGTTTTAAACATTGAAATAGGATTATTATTTTCCAATTTTAGTTTGAGTTTATACTTTTTAACAAAGCTATTTAATGTAAGTTGTAAATAGTATCTAAAATCATTTTCAACATCATTAACATCAATCCCACTAAAATCAAATCTCATAATAAGATATTTATTGGCAAGTTTAGTTGTATGCTTACCTATATAAGTATCACCAAACAACATATTAAAATCATCTTGATAATGTTTATCGTAGTAAGCTTCAAGCATAGCAATAAAAAGAGACTTACCAAATCTTCTAGGTCTTAAAAAGATTAAAAACCTTTCATTTAGGTTTTCAAGTTTCTCTATAAACATAGTTTTATCTACATAGTAGAAGTTTTCCTCTTTTATGTTTTTATAGTCTGCTTGTCCGTAAGGTATCTTTTTCATAGTGTTTGCCTATTTATTTTACTAATTGAACCCTCTGAATAATTATCAATATTTTCAGAGGGTTCAATTATAACAGAAATTGAAAAATTATCTTATAAAATAAACTGGTACAGTATTTGCTTTATAGTGAATTATGCAGATATTACTAGGTACTCACCAAACCATTATCAAAATAAATTCTGATTCTATAAAAATTGATTATATTCAAAATTTTATAAGTACTCATTTCTTAGATAGAACTATAGAATATAACTGTATCAATATTCCTAAATCAACTCAAAATTCTCACCATAGGATTTTCTTACTAAAATGGTTATATACACTATATAGCAAAAAAACCAACAACATCATACCTGAATTAAAAGATATACTTATTCAAAGACATACTAAAGCTATAAAAATAAAATTGAAAAAGAAAATCATTCATCGCATAATCTATACTGTAGTAGATAAAGAGACTATAAATATTCAGATTATCCCTGCAAATTCTAAAATAGCATATAAAATAAGAACTTATTTAAATGTGAAGTTTACTTTGTTGCCAACATCTATGCAGATAAAAATTGATACAGATAAAGAAAAAAAACATTTTAAAAATTTTTTAAAAACAAATCATATTATAAACATAGCACATGAACATATTTATAAGAAAAAAGATATAGAAAATTTTTGTAATAATTTCATAAAACCACAACCAACAAGGCTAGATGAAGCGTATGCTATATTTGGTCTTTCTAGTTATAATTTAGATAAACAATCTCTAAAGAGACAATACAAAAAATTAGCAAAACAGTTCCATCCAGATAAAGCTATATCTCAAGACCAACAAACTATAAATTTATATACTAAAAAATTTCAAAATATTTTAGATGCTTATGAGATTTTACAACTAGAAAAATTCTAAATCATCTATATCATCTACATCATCTACATCTTCATTGCTTTCTTCTATGAAAAGATTTTCTATTTCCAATACATTTGAAGCAAATGAAGCATCGAAATAGTGTATATCTTCAGTGTTTTGTTCTATAAAAATTGTTTTTATCCATTTTTCTAAATCATTAGCTATTGCTAATAACATTTTACAAAATATAGATTTTTTAGTTTCTAATTTAACTATATCTAACTCTGTTAAAAAATCATACAATGTCATAAAAGCTCTTGCACTCACACTAAAAACAATAAGAGAATCTATAATCTCATAAGCTTCATATACAACATCTTTTAATTTAGAAATTATAAGATTGTACTCTTGTGCATCTGTAGTATCTTCTAAATCATACACAAAACCAACAAACTCATCAATCCTTTCTAAAAATAGCTCGATTTTATCTATTACTAACTCATCTAATGTTTGTATAAATTCATCAGAACTTACTTTTTCTTTTTGAGTAAATCTTATATCTTTTAATCTATGTTTAGTAGTACTTTTTCTTTTTGGATCAATTTTTATGGATTCTTTAGAAATACATACATTTTCCTCATCAAGTGCTTCAAGATAAAGATTTAAATATTTTAAATCTGTTATTGCTTTTAAATGCCTATAAAAATAAATATATATATAACCATGTTTATAAGGAGTTGGTATAAATCCATCAAATCGATATAAGGAAAAGATATCTTTATAAACACTTATATCATCTACTTCATGAGGTAAAAGATATACAGGTAGATAAGTGTTGTCTTTTCTAAAAGTATCTATATAACTTTTTATGATTGCTGTTATGTTATTTGTATTTACTATCACCATATCTATCTTTTTATCTTTTATATATTTGTTATTTATATTGATATTTTCACTTGGTAGATTATAACAGTTTTTAAAAATTTTACTAAATAATTCTAAATACTCCAAGTTTCCGTCAGTACCTACAACTAAAACATTTATATCTTTAGCATACTCATTAACTAAATTCTTTACATATTTCATAATCAACCTACCTGACTGTATTTATAATGTTTGCCATCTCTTCTAGGCTTAGTTGAGCTTTTATAGCACCTATTTTAACAGCTTGTTTTGGCATACCATATACTATGCAACTTTTTTCATCTTGTGCATAAGTTAAAGCTCCAGCTTGCTTCATCTCTAAAAGAGCAGAAGCTCCATCATCACCCATACCAGTTAGTAAAAAACCAACACCAAATATACCCACTTCCTTACTCATAGAACGAAAAAGTACATTTACACTAGGTTTGTGAGAATTAACTTTAGGATAATTTTTTAGAGCTATTTTATAAGTAAGAGCATTTTTAACAACTTCCATATGTAAATTACCAGGGGCTATAAGTATATGTCCATGTTTTAAAGTATCTCCATCTTTTGCTTCACTAACACTAGAAGATGGTAAAATCTGATTTAATCTATCTGCAAACGATTTTGTAAAACCAGCTGGCATATGTTGAGTTATAACTATGGGGGGATGGTTTGGTATAAGTTGATGCAGTAACTCTTCTAGTACCTGAACACCACCTGTTGAAGCGCCTATAGCAATGATTTTTTTAGATAATGGCAACGAACTTGTTGCTTTTACACTACTAGAGACTTGTTTTGAGCTTAGAACTTTTGAAGCACTTGTTCTGTGTATATTTTGTATAAAACCTACATGAGCTTTACTAGCACTTCTTACCGCATCTAAAAAGTCTCTACTTGCTTGTGAAAAAAAATCACCAACATTAACTTTTGGTTTTAGTATGATTTCAACAGCACCCATTCTAAGAGCATCTATAGCACTAGAACTACCATGCTTTACAAGTGTTGAGCAAATTATGGTAGGTATAGGTTTTTGTTTACCAACCATCTCTAAAAATGTTAGCCCATCCATCTTTGGCATCTCAATATCTAGTATAAAAACATCAGGCAACCCAACTCTTTTAAATACCTCAAAAGCATCTATTGGATTAGCTGAACTTCCTATAACCTCTATGTCGTTTACTTTGGCAAATATCTTTTTTAACTCACTTCTTACTAAAGATGAATCATCTATTATAAAAACTTTTATCATTAGAAAAAATCTACCTCTGAATTACTTTCATTACCAGCTAATGTTATTTTCATAAAATCTATATTGCTTTTTAAAGAGTGTTCAAATACATAAACATCTTTAAAAATTCTATCTACAAACATATCCATCAGGTATATACTAATATCATTAAGAATATCACTAAGATAATCAAATGCTTTTAGATTTTGTGCTTCTATAGAATCAAGGTCTAACTCTTTAAGATACTGAGACAACTCTTTAAATATAGGTGCAACACTATTAATTTGAGAATTTTGTGTAAAAATATCTTCTATCTCTACAAGTTTTTTACTTATCAACAAAAATAACTCTTTAGATAAAAGTCCAGATCCTAAAGAATCAACAATCTCAGCTAACTCATCAGCTATAAATAAAGAGCTTCCCTCATAAATATCAAAAAATCTATCTATTGCTTCTTCATTTACACCTTCTTTTTTAAGCACTATCTCCCTTCTACCTATAGATTTCATAGCATAAGATGCACTCATTACAGTAAAAAGTTTTTTATAAAATAGATTTTCATCTACAGGATAATTTAGTGTTATATCTACAAATGGAACAATTTTAAAAAAATCTTTATATTTTTTATAATTATAAATAAGCACAATATATATATCTTCATCTACTTTTCTTATAGCTTTATAAAACTCTTCAACAATCTTATCGTATCCTCTAGAATCTAGTATCACTATATTTATGTTATGTTTAGATAAAGTTAATGCTATATTTTCTAACTCTACTTGATTTATATCTCTTTTTGCAGAGGACATAAAGTAAGCAGATATTTTATTGTACATTTCTACACTATCTTGTCCTATATATAGTATGTTATACTCAGCTGCTAAAAACTCAAGGTAAACACCATAATTTTTACTCATCTTTAAACCTTTTATGCTATTTTATTTTTTTATATATAGAGGTATCTACTGTTTTTAGATTAGGTGTATTTAGCATATTTAAATTTTCTGTTAATGATATAACAAAATACCCACCAACTTTAAGATTTTTAAGTACATTATCAACAACTAACTGTTTTGTATTTTTATCAAAATATATAAGTACATTTCTTAAAAATATCACATCAAACTGTCCAACGGTTGCATTGAATTTTAAAAGATTACCAACATTAAAATCCATATTTTGAACTATACATCTATCTATAAGAAATTGACCTTTATGTCGTCCTCTACCTTTTAAACAATACTTTTGTCTAAAATGCACAGGTATTTTATCAATCCAACTCTCAGGGTAAAGACCAACTCTTGCTTTTTTTATAACCTCTGTATTTATATCGCTTCCTACAACTTCCCAATCATCCTTAGCCATAATGCTATCTAGTATCATAGCAGCACTGTAAGCTTCAGCACCAACACTACTAGCTGCACTCCAAAAACGAAATTTTTTCTTAAAAGGGTGAGAGGGGATAATAATATTTTTAAGATAATCAAAATGTTTTATCTCTCTGAAAAAATAGGTCTCATTAGTAGTTATAAGATTTATCATTTCTACTCTTTCGTTACTATTTATCTGAACCAAACGAATATATTGTAAATATGAATTAAACCCATAATGAAACAATCTTTTTAAAAGTCTGCTTTGAACAAGTAATTTTTTAGATGATTGTAACTCTATACCTACTTCATGAAAGATTAACTTTTGAACAATCATAAATTCATTATCTTTTAGTACAATCTCCATCTAACTTAAACTACCATTCTTTTTATGGCTTCACCAAGAGCTAACATATTTACTTTACCTATGATTTCAGATGCACCATTTTCTAAAAGTGTATCACTCATATTGTCATTTGACATATTTGTATGCACTATAATCTTTATATTATCATAAATGCTATTTTCTCTAATCTTTGTTATAACCTCTCTACCACCAAGTACGGGCATCTCCAAATCGGTTATAAAGATAGCTATTTCAGAACTATCTATATTGTCTAAATCATCTAAGAGTAGTTGTCCATTTTCATAAAGTTTATACTTTATATCCATTTGTAAAAATAACTCTTCTACCATTTTTCTTATAAAACGACTATCATCAGCAAAAAGTACATATTTATCTGTTTTTACTGTTGATGTTTGTTTTGTTTCCTTCATCGCTTTTGCATCTATGGTGTTAAAAACATCTAAAAGGAGTTTATCGCTATCAAAGATTACACACATCTCATCTTTTTGCCCTATCTGCACTCTTGTTATAAAAGATGACTTTTCATCATTTTCAGAGTTATCAGTCATAAAGTCTGCTGGTATATTTACTATATATTCAACTCTTTTTACAACTATACCTAGCCTATGCCCTCCATAGTGTGCTAACACAACAAGTTCATACTCACTATCATCAAGAACTTTATTGCCAAACCACTCATCAAACCTAACTATAGTAGTCATATTTCCACGAATATCTGCAGTTCCTATAATGAGCGAATCATTATTATTTCTTATTATATCTATATCTTTATATACTAAAAGCTCCTCTATTTTAGAAACATTTTTAGCATAGTATTGTCCATCACTACCCTCAAAAACAAGGTATTGACTTGTATCGTTCGCATTTGCACTAACAAGGGCAACAAGGTCAAGTTCATCTTCGTCGTCTTCTAGTATCTTTTTAACTTCTACTTCTTTATCTAACTCCATAGCCCTACCCTTTCAACTTTGACAACTCATCTATGTTTAAGATAGTTTGTGTATTTAGTATAGGTATATATTCATTGTTATACTTACCCATATTTTGTATAAACTTAGCATCTACTTTTGAACCAAATTCAGCTGCTGCCCTAAGATCACTATTTGAAATCATATCTACTTCATAAACTTCATCTATGATGATACCTATTTGAGAGATATCTTCATTATCCATATAGTTTGTAACAACTATAGATGTTTTTTTTCCTATAGATGTTTTTCCTAAATCAAATCTATCTAAGAGATCTATAACGGGGACTATATTTCCCCGTATATTTGTTACACCTTTAACAAAAGAGTTCATCATAGGTATCTTTGTAACTTCACTATATTCTACTATCTCTTGAGCTTTTAAAGCTTCTATAGCATAGAGTTCTTTACCTGACAAAAAAAGCAGATACTGCTTTTTTGTAGTTTTATTTACGCTTTGTAGCTCCTCATTTACACCCATAGCTATTCCTAATATTTGTCAAATTGACGGATATCTAAACCACTTTCATGAGCTATCTGTGCTGGTTGTTTAGAAGATTGCATCGTTTGAGTAGAACCAAGATTTTGATTTACTTTAAAAAAACTCATAATCTGACCTATATTATTTGCTTGAGAACTTAGCTGTTCACTAGCACTTGCTACCTCTTGAGAAGATGCTGCATTTGTTTGTGTTACTTGGTCTAGTTGAGTCATAGCTGTATTTATCTGTCCTAAGCCTATATCTTGCTCTTTTGCTGACGATGCTATATCTTTTACAAGAGTTGCTGTTTCTTTAATTTTTGGAACAACACCACTTATAAGTTCTCCAGCTTTTTGAGAGATTTTTACACTGTCTGTTGTTATGGTGCTTATCTCTTGAGCTGCTATTTGACTTCTTTTTGCTAGTTTTCTAACCTCTGCTGCAACAACTGCAAACCCTTTACCATGTTCTCCTGCTCTTGCTGCTTCTATAGCTGCATTTAGTGCTAATAGATTTGTTTGGTAAACTATATCTTCTATGATAGAGATTTTTTCACTTATGATTTGCATAGCTTCTACTGTCTGATCTACAGCTTTACCACCCTCTGTAGCCATCTCTGATGCTTCCTCTGCTAAAACATTTGTAGCTTGAGCATTTTTAGCACTCTCTGCTACACTTCCACTCATCTCTTCAAGTGCTGCACTCGTTTCTTCTAATGAAGATGCTTGTTGAGTTGCACCTTGAGATAAGGTTTGAGAAGTTAAATTTAGCTGCGTAGATGCTGATGTTATCTCTGTAACTCCACCATTTATATTATTTATCATATCTTGAAGTTTCTCTGCTACTAAATTAGTTGCTATTTTTATCCCAGAGTAATCACCAACAAAATCCTTCTCTATTTTTGTAGTCATATCACCATTTGACATTTTTTCTAGAACATTACCTGCTTCAGTTATAATTTCTTGAAGTGCCGTTGCAGTATTGTTAACAGTCTGTTTTACAACATCAAACTCACCTTGATATTCAGTTGTGATTCTTTTTGATAGTTCACCATTATTTAAAGCCTTTAATCCAAAAGTTGTATCTGCAAAAGCATTTTGAACAACACTCAATGTATCGTTTACAACTGCTGCAAGTTTAAGATAATCATTTTCAAAGCCATCAGTTTCTATTCTGGCTGAAACATTCCCTTTTTCTATCTCTGCATATCCTACTTTATAGTTATTTAAAAGTTGTTCTAATTTTTCAGCAGTGTTGTTTATAGCTTGTTTTACTACATTAAAATCACCTTTAAATTCTGCTGTTATTCTTGAACTAAAATCACCATTTGATAGCTTTGATAAAGTGTCAGTAGCTATATCTACATTGGTACTTATCTCTTTAGCTTTTTCTTCGGTATTTCTTAATGCAGTAACAGCTTTTGTTTGGTCTATCACATACTCAAATGAACCAGCTATATTACCATCTATATCTTTTAAAGGTTTACCGTAGTATTTTACCTCAAGAGCAGTATCAACCCCTCTTGGTGTTGCTTGACATTCACTATCGCATAAGCTATCTGTTTGCATAGCTTTAGCACAAGCACAATTAGATGTATTACAATCTTTTGCAAGGAACTGGTTGTAACATTTAGTTCCTACCATAGCACCTTTTGTGTTGTTGGTTATTGTTTCTGCTAAAGCATTACCCCATTGTATAGTAAAGTCTTTGTCAAATGCTATAACTGGTATAGGAAGAGTATCCATAAAACCAACATATACATCTGTTAGTCTGTTTATGTTTTGAGCGAGTTCTTTATTTTTCCCGCTATAAATTGAAACATCTACCAATGCATCTAGCCTACCACATGAAACATCATTTACTAAAGTTAAAACATTTTCATTAAGTTTACTTGCTACTGCACCCATAAGAGCATTTGTTATACTAGCTATCTCTTTGTAGCTACCCTCTAAGCCCTCTTCATCTATGGTATTTTTAAGATTACCACTATCTACTTCTGTTTTAAGTTGTTGAAATCTACCTACTAAGTTATCAAATTTTTCAATAACATCTTGAGCCATTTTATCAGCTTTTCTTTTAGCATTTATTGATTCTGTTTGATCTATCACATACTCAAATGAACCAACTATGTTACCATCTATATCTTTTAAAGGTTTACCGTAGTATTTTACCTCAAGAGCAGTATCAACCCCTCTTGGTGTTGCTTGACATTCACTATCGCATAAGCTATCTGTTTGCATAGCTTTAGCACAAGCACAATTAGATGTATTACAATCTTTTGCAAGGAACTGGTTGTAACATTTAGTTCCTACCATAGCACCTTTTGTGTTGTTGGTTATTGTTTCTGCTAAAGCATTACCCCATTGTATAGTAAAGTCTTTGTCAAATGCTATAACTGGTATAGGAAGAGTATCCATAAAACCTAGATATACATTTGTTAGTTTGTTTATGTTTTGAGCTACAATTTTAAATGCATCATCATATTTTGAAACATCCATTAAAGCATCTAGCCTACCAGATGAAACATCATTTACTAGAGTTAAAGTATCTGCACTCATTTGATTAGCTTTTTCTTCACACTCCATACCTAGCTTTATGTACTTTTCAACATCCTTTTCACTGATGCCAAGACCTTTTAAATTTATTTTTACTTTTGCCATTTTTTAATCCTTTATTTTTTTATATCTTTTAATCTATGAGCTATAAGTTTTGGTATATCAAAGATTATAGCTATCTCACCACTGCCTAGTATTGTCCCGCCACTAATCCCAGGAACTTTTTTAAACACTTTTCCAAGTGGTTTTATAACAGTTTGAAACTCTCCAAACAACTCATCTACTTTTATGCCCATCTTATGTTCACCATAACGAACAACTACAACATTTTCTCTGGTAGTTTTTGATTTGCTTTCATTAAAATACTCTCTTATATTTAAAAGAGGTAGCATCGAATCTCTAAGATTTATAAACTCATTACCATGCATTTGAGTTTTATATGTTGCATCTAACTCTATACACTCTTGAATCATCTCCAACGGTATAATATACTTAGTATCTCCAGACTGTACTAAAAATCCATCTATAATAGCAAGAGTAAGAGGCAACCTTATAACAAACAAACTACCCTCTCCATCTCTTGAGTCTATCTCCACTGTTCCTCTTAAACTCTCTATATTTCTCTTAACTACATCCATGCCAACACCACGACCAGATATATCTGAGACCTCTTCAGCAGTTGATAATCCCGCTTCAAATATAAGAGCATATATCTCTTTATCGCTAAGGTTTTTCCCATCTTTTATAAGACCATTTGCTATAGCTTTTGTTAGGATTTTATCTTTTGGTAAACCTTTACCATCATCTCTTATCTCTATAACTATAGTTCCAGCATCTGGATATATTGTAAGTGTTACCTTTCCAACTCTGCTTTTACCTAACTTTTCCCTATCATCTGGCATCTCTATACCATGATCTATAGAGTTTCTAAGCATATGCATCAGTGGGTCTGAAATCTTTTCAACCACCATTTTATCTAGTTCAGTATCTCCACCAATTATCTCAAAGTTTATCTCTTTGTGAACTTTTTTTGCTACATCATGAACAATCCTTTTAAACTTGTTGAAACTATCTCCAACCTGAACCATCCGTATATTCATGATCCCTGTTCTTATCTCTTCAAGCATATCTGTCATGATAATTGCTGATTCATTTAAATCTGTATCGTCAAGATTATCTGCTCTTTGAGATATACGAGCATTTTCTATAACCATCTCCGATATTTGATTTATAAGTTGGTCAATTTTTGATGAATCTACCCTTAAAGAGAAACTTTTTTCTTTCTCTTTTTTTTGAGGTTTTTTTGAAGATGTATTTTCTTTCGTTTTTTTAACTACCACTTTTTTATCTGCATCTAGTTTTTTTAAAGCTGTAAAATCATTTGAAATTAACAAATCTTTTAGATTTTCATCTTTATATTTTTCTAAAAGAGTCTTTAGCATATCTGTATCATTTGCTTTAAATATATGCAATTCAATATCTTCTATAACAAACTCAAAAATCTCTTCTATATCTGCATAAGAAGCCTCACTTGTAAACTCTATCTCATACCCTAGATACCCATCTAGTGGTTTTAGAGTATCAAGAGTAGGTATGTTGGCATCTACTAAAACAACCTTATCTACTTTACCTAAAATATTAAAAAAACTAAGAAGGTTTGCTATATCCATACCTGTTTTAAAAAAATTAGTCTTTAACCTAAAAGATATATGCCATAGTATTTCAGCTGTTTCAGCTGTATTATTTGCTAGAACCTGTGTATCTTCAGTTTTGTTTATATTTGCATTTGGCATCTTTGAGTGAAAATATTTTATGAGTTTATCATTTAGTTCTTTAGTTGGTTCATCTAAAGATTCATTTTCTATAGCTAAATCTACAAGATTTAAACTATGATCTTTTGCTTCTAAAAAAGTATCTATCATATCATCATCTAATTTGACATTACCATCTCTAACTTCACTTAAAAGATTTTCTGCTATATGTGTAAAATGAACAACATCATCAAACCCAAACATACCAGCAGTACCTTTGATGGTATGCATAGCACGAAATAAAGCCCCTATACTCTCATCTTCAACACCACTCTCTTGCATAGTGATAAGAGCATCTTCCATAAAAGTAAGTTGTTCTTGTGCATCTTCATAAAATAGTTTTAACTCTTTATTCATTCTTGCTCCCTAACAATAAAGTATCACAAAAATAACTTCTAAATATATCTAAAACTTCATCGCTTACATTTGTGAGCTTAAACTCTTTAGATAAACCTTTTGCACTTTTATATGTAGATAGCAAAAGCTGAATAACAGAAGCATCAACTTTATTTACATTTGTAAAATCTATGATAATTGCTATTTCCTTTAACTCTGCAATCATCTGTTGATGTAAAGATTCTACATCATAAATATTTAATTCATTTTTATCTATTTTCATAGCAAACTCTTTAAGCTAGTATTTTTTTAACAACCATAAAAAATTTATTTTTGTTAAATGGTTTTAGCATCCAAGCTTTTACACCAAGGGCTTGACCTCTTGCTTTTAAATCTGGATTTGACTCTGTTGTAAGCATAATAATAGGTATATATTTATACTCATCATGTTGCTTTATCTTTTCAACCATCTCTAGCCCACCCATAACAGGCATATTTACATCACTAAAAATCAAATCAAACTTATGTTTATCTAGTGTATCTAACCCATCTTGCCCATTTTCTGCAACAACTACCTCATGCCCAGCTTCTTTAGCTGCATCAGAAGCTACAGACCTTATAAGCCCAGAATCATCGACTATAAGAATTTTTCCCATACTTATCCTTTATAATATAATCTAATCTAAGTATAATAATACCTCTCTCTCTCTTAGTCTAAACTTAAAACTTCCTTATTAAAAAAATTATTTAAATTTCAGGATATTTTGTTAGTATTTGATAAAGAATTGGAGTTTTTATGAAATATATCCTTATCATAGAAGAAAGTAAATTTATCATAAACCTTTTGACTATCAAAATTAATGAATATTTTAATAGCAATATAAAAGTACTTATAGCCCATAGTTATAAAGATGCTGTAAAATATATAAATCAATACACAAGCGAAATTGCTGTAGCAATAGTTGATATTTTTTTAACTGATGTGATGGACGGAAAAGCTATTGTATTGACAAATTCTAACAATATTCCAACTATTGTTTTCTCAGATTTGGAAGATAAACTGCATAAAAAACTAATAAACTTAGAAAATGTGCTAGATTTTATACCAAAAAATGCTCCAAATGGTATAGAATATGTTGTAAGTTTTGCATATAGAATTATAAAAAATCGTGACTATACTGTGCTGATTGTTGATGATTCTAAAGTTTATAGAGTAAAATTTAAAAATGATTTAGAACGATTATTTTTAAATGTTGTAACTGCAGAAGATGGTAAAGAAGCATACGATATTATGCTATCTAATAAATATGAAATAATTATGATACTAACAGATTATAATATGCCTAAAATGGATGGTATTGAACTAGTATCAAAACTAAGACAAACATATAAAAAAGACTCTTTAAGCATATTGGCAATAAGTTCAAATGATGATATCGAAACTCTAACTAGATTTATCAAAGCTGGAGCAGATGACTATATACATAAACCTTATGTTTTTGATGAATTGAATGTAAGAATTAACTCTAATCTAAACACAATAGAATTATTTAAAAAAGCAAATGATTTAGCAAATAAAGATTTTTTAACAGGTGCATACAACAGAAGGTATTTTTTTGAAGCATCTTCAGCTATTGTTACAAAAAATAACAGAAAACAAAAAGAGATAGCTGTAGCTACTATAGATATCGATAAATTTAAAAAGATTAATGATACTTATGGACATGATGTAGGGGATGTTGCGATTAAAGAAGTTATAAGAGTAGTAAAATCTTGCATAAGAAATTCTGATCTACTTGCTAGATTTGGTGGCGAGGAATTTTGTATTTTACTAGAAGATATCTCACTTGAAGATACTAAAAAACTTTTTGAAAAGATAAGAAATAAATTTGAGTTAAATAATATCAAAATAGATGATAACATAAGCATAAATTATACAGTTTCTATAGGTGTAGCATACAAAATAAGTACCAACATAAATGAAATGCTAAAAATATCTGATGAAGCTTTATACGAAGCGAAAAATACAGGTAGAAATAAAGTTCTTATAAAACAATAGACCT
>Ga0256837_1001868_pt1 | contig 13824 bp, 18 predicted proteins | sample 4562384metaG_FD_185976 | JGI IMG/M metagenome (GOLD analysis project Ga0256837, IMG submission 185976) | Hydrothermal vent microbial communities from Guaymas Basin, Mexico - 4561-384 | ecosystem: Environmental > Aquatic > Marine > Hydrothermal vents | place: Mexico: Guaymas Basin | collected... | reverse complement strand
CGTAGAAAAAGTTGTAAAACAGTTCGGATGGTGTATAAATCCGGATAAAGAAGTGTATGATGCGATAGTTATGGGACTTACAAGAAATAAATTGATGTATGGAAAAAGATACTGTCCCTGTTTTATCCCTATGGGAGATAAAGATGACAGAATTTGCCCTTGTAAACCGGCAATAAACCATGAAGTTGCCGAAGGGTGTTGTCATTGCGGAATTTTCTGTAATCCTGAAAAATGCCAAAGTGAGTCTTAATGAAAGCTGTTGATATTAATTCGCCTGAATTTCAGCAGGAGTTTGTGAAAACTGAAAAATTCGCTCATAAAGTATTGAAACAGTTTAACTGGAAATTTAATCCTGACGAAGAGGTTGTTGAGAGGGTTTTAAAAGGGCTTACTAATAATAGACTACTTTACGGAAAAAGATTTTGTCCCTGTTTTATTGTTGAAAAAAAGGACGGTAAGTACGTAAGTGTCGATAACAGAATTTGTCCCTGCCCTCAGGCTATTGAAAAAGAAATACCGCAAGACGGTATATGTCACTGCGGTATATTCTGTTCGCCTGATTATGAAGGTTCCCATGCAAAAGAGCATCAAAACATTGAAATAGAAGGCTTAAGCGTTGGTGAGCTTGAGAGAATTTTGGAAAAAGAACAGATTTTGGGAGAAGAACTTGAATTGTTGCTTAAAGCAAGAGATGCAGGACTTGTTAAATTTTATCTTATAGATATAAGAGAGCCTTTTGAATATCAGATGATGAGAATAAAAGGAACTGATGAATTGCTGCCAATCAGCAGGGTGCAGTATGATCTTGATAAATGGATGAAATATAAGGATGAGAGGATTATTATTTACTGTCATGTCGGAAGCAGAAGCGGATATCTTCAAAGAGCGCTTCAGCAGCAGCTGGGATTTAATAAAGTGGGAAACCTCACTTACGGAATCGCCGATTATTTCGGGGAAGTTGAGAGAGGGTAAATGAAATTGAGAATGGAGAATGGAGAATTGAGAATGTAAAATGGAGAATGAAAATTTAGACAAAATCTGTAAAAAGGTTGCTTATGAAATTCAACGTAATTATTAAGGAAGATAAACTTGACGGCGGTTATATTGCGTATGTTCCCGAGCTTAAAGGATGTTTTACTCAGGCCGACAGTATAGACGAGCTTAAAAAAAACATCATTGAGGCTATTGAAGTTTCATTGGATGAAAATGAAAAAAATTAACGAGCTTTTTTATGAGGATAAACCCAGAGAAAAGTTAATAAAAAAAGGTGTAAAATCACTAAAAAACCATGAACTCATTGCCGTGTTGCTCGGTAGCGGTATAAAAGGCAAAGATGTTTTGAAACTTTCAAAAGAAATTGAAAAAATAATCGATGAAAACGTAACTTTAGATCAGCTTCTTCAAATAAAAGGCTTAGGAGTGGCTAAAGCCGCTCAGATACTTTCGGCTTTAGAATTTTCCAAAAGAATACTTTTAAAAACTCATACGAAAATAGAAAAAACCGAAGATATAATTAATGAATTAAAAGATTACTCGGATAAAAAGCAGGAGTATTTTATTGCCATTTATCTTGACGGGGCAGACAGGATAATCGAAAAAAGAGTAATAACGATAGGAATTCTTGACAAAACCATAATTCATCCTCGTGAAGTATTTGCTCCTGCAATCGAACTTAGAGCCGCATCGGTAATAATCGCTCATAATCACCCCAGCGGCAATCCGAATCCAAGCAGATATGATATAATATTAACCGACAGGCTCAAAGAAAGTGCTGAAATTTTGGGAATTGATTTAATAGAGCATATGATAATTTCAAAAGAGGGGTATTACAGTTTTAATGAAAACGGCTACATTTAATGAAGATTCAAGAGTAAAAATTCCTGCGATAATTCACCTTGAAAGATTAGGATACGAGTATATTTCAAAAGATGCTTTAATAGATGAAGAAACAAATATTTTTATTGATATTTTTAAAAAATATTGCGATAAAAAAGGCTTAGATTCTGCAAAAGAGCTTCAAAAAATCAAACTTTTTCTTGATTATGATGATTTGGGAAAAGAATTTTATCATTATTTAATAAGCAATTTAATAGATTTTGAAAATTTTGACAATAATTTTTTTAATGTTGTCAGTGAGCTAACGTTTAAAAAAGACGAAGACGAATTCAGACCCGATGTTACCGTTTTGATAAACGGAATACCTTTAATTTTCATAGAAGTTAAAAAACCTAATAATTTAAACGGAATGAATGCCGAAAAAGAGAGACTGATTGCAAGATATAAAAACAAAAACTTTAAAAAATTTTTTAATGAAATTGTTTTTATGATTTATTCAAATAATATGGAATATGTAGACCAAAAAGATACGCTAATAGGTTCGTTTTACGTAACGGCATCCGAAAATCCTAAATTTAACTATTTTAGGGAAGAAGATCAAAATATTTATCATAAATTCAATGAAATTACAAAAGAGAGGGAAAATTTCATATTAAAAGATAACAACTTAGCCATAATCAAACATTCTCCCGAATATAAAACAAACAAATCACATCTGACACCATTAAATAAATTTTTATCTTCTCTTCTGAATAAAAATAGACTCAAATTTATACTTAAATATTCAATAGCTTTTGTAGATAAAAAAGAAAAGCAAAAGCATATAATGCGTTATCCTCAGATTTTTGCATCTTTTGCAATACAAAAACATCTTGAAAGCGGAAATAAAAAAGGCATCATCTGGCATACCCAGGGAAGCGGTAAAACGGCTCTCAGTTTTTATAACGTAAAAATTTTAAACGATTATTTTGCAAGAAAAGGCAAAGTTGCTAAATTTTATTTTATAGTCGACAGGCTTGATTTGTTAAAACAGGCTCAAAAAGAGTTTATCGCAAGAGGACTTAGGGTAAGGACGATTCAAAATAAAAAAGATTTTATAAAAGAGATGAGTAAAAACACTGCCGTCTCAAATAACGAAGGTGAACTTGAAATAACGGTAGTTAATATTCAGAAATTCGATTCGCTTGAAATACCAAAACCCGATTATGACATTGATCTTCAAAGGGTTTATTTTATAGATGAGGCACACAGAAGCTATAATCCAAAAGGTAGCTTTTTGGCAAACCTTTATTCACTTGATAAAAATGCGGTGTTTATTGCTCTAACAGGTACGCCGCTTCTTAAAAAAGAGTATAAATCAAGAGATATTTTCGGGGATTATATTCACAAATATTACTATAACCTCTCAATAAAAGACGGATACACCCTGCGGCTTATCAGAGAAGAGATAGAAGCGAGTTATAAAGCCAAATTAAAAGAGATTTTAGAAAGCATAGAAATTGAAAAGGGAATAATAAAATCCCACGAAATCACTTCCCGTAAAAATTTTGTGCGTCCTATGCTTAATTATATTCTTGATGATTTGGAAAAGTTTAGAAAACTGCACTCTGAAAAAATCGGTGGAATGATAGTCTGCGACTCTTCCGCTCAGGCAAGGGCGTTATATAATGAATTTTTGGCAAAAAGAGGCGATAATGCACTTTTAATGGCTGCCGAACCCAGGTTAAACCGGGATAAATATAAAATAAATACCGCCGCATTGATTTTACATGATGAAGATACCAAAACCATAAGAGAAGATAAAATTCAGGCATTTAAAGACGGAAAAATCGATTTGCTGATTGTTTATAATATGCTTCTTACTGGCTTTGATGCGCCGATACTTAAAAAACTTTATCTCACCCGCGTAATAAAAGCACATAATCTTTTACAAACTCTTACCCGTGTAAACAGGCCTTATAAAAATTTTAAATACGGGTATATCGTGGATTTTGCAAATATAAAAGAAGAATTTGACAAAACGAACCGTTTGTATTGGGATGAGCTTCAAAACGAGCTTGGAGATGAGGTGGAAAACTACTCCCGGCTTTTTAAAACGAGTGAAGAGATAGAAAAAGAACTTCAGGAAATTGAAGAGTATCTGTTTGAGTTTGATGTAAGCAATCTTGAAATATTTTCACAGCAAATCAGAGGAATTGAAGATATCGACAAAGTCAGGGAAATCGTAAAAACACTGACTAACTTAAAAGAGCTCTTTAACATTGCAAAACTTTACGGATATGAAAAAATTACCCAAAATATCGATATAAACAAAATAAATATAATGCTAAGGGAAGTCAGGAATTATTTGTCTCTTTTGATACAAAAAGAGGCGATTGACAATGATATCGGAGAGTTTTTGAATATTGCCCTAGAAGATCTGTTTTTTGAATTTAACAAAACAAAAGAAGAAGAGCTTAAACTCGCGGATGAATTAAAAGAAGTTTTAAGAAAGACAAGAGAAGAGTTTTTAAGAAACTTTGACAAAAAAGACCCCGAATACGTGAGCTTGAAAGAAGAGCTTGAGAGGATTTTTAAAAACAGAAATATTTTTGAAGCTGACAGTGAATCCATAAAGGAGAATATTCCGATATTAGAGGAGATTTATAAAAAAGTAAAAGCCCTAAATCGGGCAAACGAAAGACTTGCGAAAAAGTACAAAAACGACAAAAAATACGCTAAAATCCACAAAACTTTGAAAAATAAATTAAGCGCAAAAGAGACTGAAATCCAAAAAAGGCTACTTGAACTTAAAGAAAAAGTCGACAAAATGGTACTAAACCGTGAAGACGTGCTTGATAACGAAGAATATTTTAAAAGGGATATGGCAAAATATGTGGCTATTGAATTTAAAGATTTCGGGCTTAAAGCACAAGATTTGTTATATATAAGCAATATAATAACAAGAGAGTATATTTGCGAATACAAAGCGTGTTAAATATGATATAATATATATAAAAAATAGATATAAGGCTTGTGATGACTGCGAAAGTATTTAAAAACGGAAATTCAAGGGCAATCAGGATTCCCAAAGGAATTTTACCGGAAGATATTGATGAAGTAATAATTGAAAAAATGGGAGATGGGCTGATAATAAAACCGAAAAGAAACAATATCGATTTGCTTTTTGAATTAATAGAAAATAACAAAAATATAACTGACGGTTTTTTAGATGAAAGAAATCAACCTCCTGTTCAAAACAGGGATTTGTTTTGATTTATATGCTTGATACTAATATATGCTCTTATATTATAAAAGGCTTTATTGAAAAAGAGAAATTAACCGGTAAAAAAATATATATCTCTTCAATAGTCGTAAGCGAACTGTTATACGGTGCTAAAAAGAAAAATTCAAAAAAGCTTGAATAGATTGTAAATGTGTTTATAGATACCTTTGATATTGCTGAGTATGATAAAAAAGCGGCAATTGAATATGCAAAAATCAGAGCCTATTTGGAAAAAAGGGGAGAAATTATCGGTGCTTACGATTTACAGATAGCGGCTCACGCTAAAAGTTTAGGTGCTGTATTGGTTACGAATAACGTTAAAGAATTTAAGAGGGTAAAAGGATTGAAACTTGAAAATTGGATGGAGCAGTAAGTAATGGAAAATGGAGAATTGAGAATGGAGAATTGAGAATTGAGAATGGAGAAAGCGGGGTCCCCGAAAAGTCGTAAGACTTTTTGGGGTGCAGAGGGAGAATTGAGAATGAATTTAATGGAAAATGGAAAATGGATTCAATGGAAAATGGAAAATGTAAAATGAAAAATGAGTTTATTGAAATAAAAAAGATATGTAGTATAAATACTGGTAAATTAGATTCAAATGCAGCAAAAAATAATGGAAAATATCCTTTTTTTACTTGTGCACCTCAACCTTTAAAAATAGATACTTATGCATTTGATGATAATGTTATATTAATTGCAGGCAATAATGCAGGTGGAAAATTTCATATTAATAGATTTAATGGTAAATTTAATGCTTATCAAAGAACTTATATTTTAACAACAAATGAGGATAATGATATTGATTATATTTTTTATAATTTGAAAATTTTACTGCAAAATTTAAAAAAAAGTTCTCAAGGTTCTCAAACAAAGTTTTTAACTAAAACAATTTTAGAAAATATTAAAATAAAAAAATTGCAAAAGTTGGAACAAAAAAAAATCGCCCGTGTTTTAAGTGTGATTGACGAGAAGATAGAAATTAATAAAAAAATAAACGAAAAGCTTGAAGCGATGGCGAGGGATTTGTATGAGTATTATTTCGTTCAGTTTGATTTTCCAAATGAAAACGGAGAGCCTTACAAATCAAGCGGCGGGGAAATGGTCTATTCAAAAGAGCTAAAAAGAGAAATTCCAAAAGGGTGGGAGGTTGTAAGTTTAAATGAATATTTTGATTTTATAAAAGGAATTGAACCCGGAAAAAAAGAATATTTTGAAAATTGGAATAGTGATTTAGTTCCTTTTTATAAAGTCGGAGATTTAGATTCACAAAAAACGGTAGTTTATGTAAATAAAAAATATTTAAATAATTGTTCTTGTAAAGAAAATGATATTTTAGTTTCATTTGATGGTACAGTTGGAAAAGTAGCAGTTGGACTAAAAGGTGTATATTCAAGTGGAATTAGAAAAATTAAAAAAAAGAAAAAAATTGAAATAAATAAAATGTTACTATTGATGATTTTTAAATCTTTCGATATTCAAAATACTATTAAAAAATATGCAACAGGTTCAAATATATTACATGCTTCCGAATCGATAAAATATTTGAAAATCCCTTATGAAGAAAAAATTTATAAGCTTTATAATGAACAAACAAAATCAATTTTTGAAATGCTTATACAAAACCAACTCCAAATCCAAAAACTTGAAAGCCTTAGGGACTTTCTCCTTCCTATGCTTTTAAACGGACAAGTGAAAACAATGGACAATGGAAAATGTAAATAAAGGTTTGTTATAATTGCATAGAAAATAGAAAAAAATTCTATCTTTTATGTAACAAGGACAATATTGTTAAAAACAGAAGAATTGAAAAAATATCCTTTTATTGATTTTGTTACTTTTAAAAATATATTTAAAGATACAAAATATATTAAAGATAAAATAAAATATATGAAAAAAAAATCCCTGCTTTTGTCTTTGAAAAAAGGTTTTTATATTTTAGCCAATAAAAGTTATTCAAAAGAGATAATCGCAAATCATTTGTATGCGCCTTCATATATATCTTTTGAGTATGCGCTTTGGTTTTATGCTCTTATTCCCGAAAAAATAGAAAGAGTTACCTCGGCAACTACAAAAAGAAAAAAGATATTTAAAACTCCAATCGGGGAGTTTGTTTATAAGCATATAGATAAAAAACTTTTTTCTTTAGGGGTTGAAATTTATCCGCTAAAAGAGGGTAATTTTTTAATAGCATCTAAAGAAAAAGCACTTTGTGATACGTTGTTTTTGCTAAAAGGTATACGAATTTCTTCAAAAAAGGAGATGATAGAATTTTTAGAAGAAGATTTAAGGTTCGATATTGACGAGCTTGAAGATTTTGATATCGGGACAGTGAAAAAATATTATGAGCTTTCAAAGTCTGTCAGGATTTTACAGCTTTTAAAGGTTATTGATGACTTTAATAAATAATATGCTAAAAAGATACGAGGTAAACTCTCAAAACGATTTAATAAACGCATTAAAAGAGATTTTTCAAGAGATAACGCTTTTGGGATTGTATAGGGGAGGATTTTTTCAAGAAGCGGTATTTTACGGAGGAACAGCTCTTAGGATTATTTACGGACTTGACAGGTTTTCTGAAGATTTGGATTTTTCTTTGCTTAAAAAAGACGATGATTTTGATATTGAAAAATATTTCGGGTTTATAAAAGAGGAGTTTGAAGCTCTGGGAGTGAAAGTTTCAATTAAAAAGAAAAACAAGACAAAAAAAACAAACATAGAATCCGCCTTTTTGAAAAACGATACAGATATTTACGATTTAAAAATCGAAGTTAATGACAGTATTATCGATATGCCTTATGCTAAAAGTTTGAAAATAAAAATAGAAGTCGATATCAATCCTACTCTTGATTTTGACACTGAAGTTCATACTCTTTTATATCCTGTGAGTTTTAATATTGTGGCAATGAGTTTGGATGCTTTGTATGCGGGGAAAGTTTATGCACTATTATTTAGAAAATGGAAAAACAGGGTAAAAGGCAGGGATTGGTATGATTTTGAATGGTATGTTAAAAGAAAAGCGAAAATAAATCTTACTCATTTAAAAAGCAGAATGATTGAAAGCGGAAATTTTGATAAAAATAATATTCTTACAAAAGAGAAATTAAAAAATATGCTTATTAAAAAAATCGATGAGGTGGATTTTGAAAAAGCAAAAGAAGAGGTAAAATTATTTTTAAAAAATACCGCGTCGTTAGAAATATGGTCAAAAGATTATTTTAAGTTTTTAGTAGATAAATTGGAAATAAAGGAATGAAATGATAGAGATTGAAAGAAAAATAAAAGAAGTAATTGATGATTTAAAAAGCGTATGCGCGAATTTCGGGCTTGGGAATGACGGAAACGAATTCAAGGTAATTACCCAGATTTTTTTATATAAATACCTTAACGATCAGTTTTTATACACTTTAAAACAGATGGATGAATTTAAAAATTTTGATGATGTGGAAAAAAGATATAAAGAAATGGATGATAATGAAAAGACGCTTGTAAGATTGCAACTTGGGAATGTGGCTTTTTTTGAGCCGGAGCACCTTTTGAGTTCAATATATCAAAAACAAAACGAAAAAGACTTTGCAAAAGATTTTGATGATACGCTTGAAACGATAGCCGCCAATAATGCCGATATATTCTCCGTTAAAACCGACAGCGGAGCAAAAATAAGACTTTTTGACAGATTGAGTGAATTTATAACCGACCCGTCAAAAAGAAACAATTTTATAAAAGCTTTAATAAATAAACTTATAAATGTTTCATTTGAAGAGATGTTTCATCAAAAATATGATTTTTATGCGACTATTTTTGAATATTTGATAAAAGACTATAACAACGACAGCGGCGGTAAATATGCAGAATATTACACTCCTCATATGGTGGCGAAAATCATGGCGGACCTTTTGGTTGAGGATGAAGTTAGAAATGTAAAATGTTACGACCCTAGTGCCGGAAGCGGCACGCTTCTTATGAATTTGGCTCATAAAATAGGAGAAGATAAGTGCACTATTTACTCTCAGGATATATCTCAAAAATCAACACATCTTTTAAGGTTGAATCTTATTTTGAATAACTTAATACATTCAATTTCAAATATAGTTCAGGGTAATACCCTGTTGAATCCTGCACATACGGATAAGAGATTTGATTTTATTGTATCCAATCCTCCTTTTAAAATGGATTTTAGCGATTACAGGGATTTACTTGAAAGTGAAGAAAACAAAGATAGGTTTTTTGCGGGAATTCCTAAGATACCGAATAAAAAGAAAGAATCAATGGCTATATATCTTTTATTCATATAGCATATTATGTATATGCTAAAAGAAAAAGGAAGAGCAGCAATTGTGGTGCCGACTGGGTTTTTAACGGCGACAAGTTCGATTGAGAAAAAAATCAGGGAAAAAATCGTTGAAAACAGGTGGCTTAGAGGCGTTATTTCAATGCCTAGCAATATTTTTGCCACAACGGGAACTAACGTTTCGATTGTTTTTATAACTAAAGAAAAACAAGATAAAACCATTTTGATAGACGCTTCAAAACTCGGTAAAAAAGTAAAAGACGGTAAAAAACAAAGAACAATATTAAGCGATAAAGAGCAGGAAAAAATTATAAATGTTTTTAAAGAAAAAAAAGAAGAGAAAGATTTTAGTGTTGTTGTAGATTTTGGCGAAATTAAAGAAAAAAATTATTCGTTTTCCGCAGGGCAGTATTTTGATATAGAAATTGAACATATAGATATCACAAAAGAGGAATTTGAAGAAAAAATGAGAGAATATAAAAAAGAATTAAGCAATTTGTTTGAAAAATCAAGAGAGCTTGAAAAAGAGATTATGAATAATTTTGAAAAAATGATTTTTAATGATAAAATATAATAAAAAACAATTCAAAGGAATTATAATGACCGCAAGAAAACAGACATCCATAAAAGTAGACCCCGTTGCATGGGAAGAAGCGAAAAAAATATTTAAAGAATACGGAATTACGGCGAGTGATGCCATAAATATATTTTTAAACGAAGTGAGAATGGTCGGGGGATTGCCTTTTGAGATGAGGCTGCCAAAAGAGACATTAGAAGCTATCAAGGATACAAGAGAGCATAGAAATATGATCGATATGAATTTAAATGAGTTTAAAGAGTTATTGAATGAAACTAAGCATCCATAAGCAGTATTTAAAAGATTTGAAAAAAGCAAAATTAAATCATACGAATTTAACAAAACTTTTTATTTTTTTTTCCTTGTTATTAGATAATAAGGATTTGCCAAAAGAAGCAAAAGACCATCAATTAAGAGGCGAGTTGAAAGATTTTAGAGAATTTCATATCAGTGGTGATTTGGTGGTTTTGTATAGAATTGATAATGATATTGTACAACTTGTAAGAATAGGTTCTCATAAAGAAATTTTTAAAGGATAAACATGTTTTTAGAAGCGGCTTATGAAGTAGTTAGAAAAAGAGATGAAAAAATAAACGGATATTTTAAAAAGTGTCCCGATGATATAAGGCAGCTTTTTGAGGCTATTTTAAAAGAACTCAATCTTAAAGTAAATGAAGAAAACCTGCTGAGTCTTAAAAAAAGATTTTTTCATCTTCGTGAAGACAGTATTTTAAACCTTTTGAAAAAAGGAAATTTCAGCGAAGATGAAATTAAAGAAATTCAGCTTGATTTGTATGAACTGACTAAAAATTTCTGGCTTAAAGAGCATGAAGAGCTTATTCAAAACATAGCTCCTTTCATAGGTCCTTTTTATGCTGAAATTTTAAGGGGTGTGCATAAAATAGGAATTGCTTTTAGTAAATGGCAGCCGAATTGGACTAAGCATATTGTCCATACCATAAATGAAGATTTAAGTAAGGAATTCGGCGGGGATGAAGCAAAAGTTATGACATATCTTTTGGAAAAAGGTTTAATAGATAAAGGTTATGACGGAGAAATCGGAGAGAGGTGTTATTCCGTGCTTGTAAAGGGTGAAAGCGGAAATTATACGGTTAAAAGCTATTGTGAAATTTTTGAAGAAGAGGTAAACGAAGCCGTTAAAGCTATAGATGAGCTGATTTTGGCTTTGGAAAATCTGGAGGATGAATATAAATTACAGTGGATCTTATATTTTCATGCTCTTAAAATGGCTCTTCTTGAAAAAAGTAGACATAATCTGATTAAAAAATGGGCTGAAGTTGATAAGCTTTGGATGGATATCAAATCCCCGATTCAGGTGGGACATCCTCTTGAATATTATGAGGATAAATTCCGTAAAGCCGTTGCACTTGAACTTGATGTAAGAATTCAAAATCCGGCTCTTAAAAGCGGGGTTAAAGAAAGTATCGTAAAAATGTATAAAAAATATTGTAAAGATGAAAAACTTTTAAATTCCGCTCTTTCAAATATTGAAAAAACCCAGCTTTATATATCGTCTCCCGCTACGTTTTACGGGGCTGAATTTAACGGGCTTTTTTCTGCCCAGGTTGTGCCTAACGATGAAACGGTCAGTGGAGAAAAGGGTAAAAAAATATTTGCTTTTACAGACAAAGTGTATGAAGATAGCAAGGCAAGGCCTAAAATGGAACTCAGTTATGAAGTTATGGGCAAAGAATTTATGGACAAATATTATAAAAATCTGGAAGACAAACAAAAATTTGTGCGTGTTTACGATATAACCACAATAGGGCATGAATTTGGTCATATTTTGTGGGTTGACGAAGAAAGCGAAAGCGTTATGAATAAATCCGGAATGTTTAAAAATATAGAAGAATTTAAAGCCACAACTGGCGGACTTATGGCATTTTTTGAAAATGAGGATGAAAATTTAAAAGAAGCCGTTTTGGAAGACACCATTAAAAGGGCGGTCGGGCTTATAGCATGGATGGAAGTTGATGATGTGTTGCCGTATTATATCGAAGGACTTATTCATTTAACGGGTCTGTTTGAAAGCGGTGTGATAAGTTTTAACGGTAAAAGTTTGGAGTATGATTATGTAAATTATGAAAAATTGAAACAATGGTATAAGCAAACCTATTTGAACTTAGCGGATACATATGTAAAAAAAGCGGATGCAAGGGGATTTTTGGATAAATTTGTTTATAAAGATACAAATTTTTATCCTTTAAATAAAAAAGGCGATGAGTTTGTGAAATATTATTATCAAAGATACAGGGAAATCGGGGAGAGGATTTATAAGGGGTGAAAGAAGGTGAAAAAGGGTGAAAAAATGGAAGAAAAACCGGATTTAAGTGTGGAAAACATAAAAAGACTGCACGAAAAATGTAAAGCTCAAGATAAAGATTTGTATATGTTTTTAAAAGATGAAATGCCGGATATTTCAACGGAAAAGAGGCTTAAATATTTAGCGAGTGTTTTAAATGACTTTATTGAAGAATATGAATGGGATGAAAAAGCTCCCCGCCACAAAGACGAGGGCTATTCAATAGTGAAATTCAGATCGAAAAATCAGTCGTGAAGTCCTTTTTTGGACAGCCATCCGAGATAGATAAGAACTAATCCGTCCATTAAGAAGCTTACTCCTACAATTATTCCGACAGTATAAATTGCATTAAACGGCCATCCTGCCAGCATAATTATGCCAAGCATAAGGCTTAGTAATCCGTTTAGAGCGGCAAATCCCCAACCTTTTAGAGGCCTTAAATCAAGTGCCATTCCGAAACTTGCAAAAGCATCCATAAAGAAATATGCGGCAAATAAAATTGCAACAGCTGCTACGCCGCTTCCGGGCCAGATCAACAACAGTATACCTGTTACAAACAGTAAGAATACTTTAAACCATGCGCCCAGTGATTTTTGATGGGCTTTAAAGGTTATATATCCCTGAATTATTCCGCTGGAAATAAATATTGCTCCAAGAAATATTACAAAAGCAATACTTCCAGCCCATGGGCGCATTATGGCAAACGCACCGGCAATCATCATCAGTATTCCTGTTATGATTGATAAAGTGCTAAATTCTTTCAGTTTTTCTTTATCAATATTGTTTAATACGAACATTTTATTCTCCTTAAAAAATTTTCTAAGAGTAATTATAACTTATTTTATATAGTATTGTCAAATAATATGAGTATAAAAGACTAAAAGCCTTTTATATGTCTATTGGTAAATTTTCAGTCGGAAGTTCTTCAACAAACCATGAAAGTCCCTGTTTGTTAAGCTGATAAAGGAACGGTAGAGCCGGGAATTCTTCCATGTTTTTCACGCCTGTTTCAAACCACTCTTTTGTGGCAATCATCAAAGCCCCTATTATTGCGGGCACTCCCGTGGTGTAGCTAACACATTGGGCTCCTACTTCCCTGAAAGCACATTGATGGTCGCAAATGTTGTAGATGTAATATCTTTTTTTCTTGCCGTTTTTATATCCCGTAGCCACTACTCCGATGTGAGTTTGACCTTTTGTGCGGGGACCTAAACTTGCAGGGTCGGGAAGTACTTTTTTGAGAAATTCCATAGGGCTGATTTCACAGCCTTCGGCAATTTTAATAGGTTCAATACTTGTCATTCCGACATTTTGAAGTGCATTTAGATGCCATAGGTAATTGTCGCTGAACGTCATAAAAAATCTTGCTCTTTTGATTGAAGGGAAGTTTTTAGTAAGACTCTCAAGCTCTTCATGATAAAGCAAGTAGCTTGGATATTCCCCGACTTTAGGATAATTCCATTTGAATTTGACACTCATAGGCTCTATTTCTTTCCACTCTCCGTTTTCGTAGTATCTTCCTTTTTGGGTGATTT
>Ga0256837_1001867_pt1 | contig 13826 bp, 11 predicted proteins | sample 4562384metaG_FD_185976 | JGI IMG/M metagenome (GOLD analysis project Ga0256837, IMG submission 185976) | Hydrothermal vent microbial communities from Guaymas Basin, Mexico - 4561-384 | ecosystem: Environmental > Aquatic > Marine > Hydrothermal vents | place: Mexico: Guaymas Basin | collected... | reverse complement strand
TTAAGAGAGCTAAATCCAGAAAATTATATAAGAGGAAATCCTATTCAACCAGGAAATATGCTTACTTTTGGATATGTTAACGGCACTCCTGTAGTTTGCATTCCAGCTGCAGCTTTATACTATAAAGTTACTTCTTTTGACATATGGCTTCCAAAATTTTTATTAAAAGAAAGAATAACAAAAGAGGAAGTTGCAGCAAAATCTATTGGAGGATTATGCTTTAATTGTAAAATTTGTGTATATCCAATTTGCTCTTTTGGAAAAGGTTATTAACGATGAAAAAATTACCTTTTAAAGATGCATTGCAAATTATTTTTAAGGAAGGTGAAAATTTTAAGCTTTCAACAGAATATACATTTTTAAATGAGGCTCTTTTTAGAGTACTTGCTCAAGATATATTTTCAAAATTTAATATTCCAGATGGAAATAAAAGCGCCATAGATGGCTTTGCTATAAATACAAAATTTCTAGATAAACCTCCAAAAAGCTTTAAAATTTTAAAAGATATTCCTCCAGAAAATATTGAAAATATAGAGCTTAAAGAAAATGAAACTGTTTTTGTAATGACTGGGGCCTATGTTCCAAAAAATGCAAATGCTTGTATAAAAATAGAAGATACTTTAGTAGATAGTAATTTCTCTTTTGTAACTATAAATAAACCTTTAAAGGAAGGAGAACTTATAAATTTTGAGGGACAAGAACTAAAAAAGGGAAGCTTAGTTTTAAAAAAAAATACTTTTCTTAATTTTCAGAAAGTAGCCCTCTTAGCTCATTTAGGTTATTTTAAAGTTAAGGTTTTTAAAAAAATAAAAATAGGGATTTTTACAAGTGGAAATGAAATAAAGGAGCCTTACATTCCCTATTCAAAAGGAATTGTTTATAACACTAATTTTTATCTTATTTCAAATCTGCTCAAAGAAGTTTTTAAAAACAATATAGATATTTCCTATCTTGGAATATTAGAAGATGAAAAATCATCTATAGAAAAAAATCTTTTTGAAGCTATAGATAATTATGATATTATAATTACTTGCGGAGGCATATCTAAAGGAAAGTATGATTTTATCAAAAACGTAATAAAAGAAAATTTTGAAGTTTTAATAGAAAATACTAATATTAGGCCTGGTTCTCCATTTCTTTTTAGTAAACATAAAAATAGCTATATTTTTTCTCTTCCAGGATATCCAAGTGCAAGTTTAGTAAATGCAGTAGTTTATTTAATTCCATTTATAAAAGCTGTTTTAAAATTAAAACCTTATTTTAAAACCTTTGAAGCTATCTTACAGGAAAATTTAAAAGGAAAAAAAGGAAGAACCGACTTTATAAGGGTATTTTTAAAGTGTTCCCAGGGTTATCTTTCTGTTTATAAAAACAAACTTCCAGAACATACTTCCAATTTCTACTCTATGGCTATAGCAAATGGACTTGCTATTTTGGAAGAAGAAAAAGACTATGCATTTAAGGGAGAATATATAAAAGTTATAGACTTTGAAAATCTTTTATAAATGGTCGGGGTAGCCGGATTTGAACCGGCGACCTCTGGCCCCCCATGCCAGCGCGCTACCAGGCTGCGCCATACCCCGACCAAACTTAGATATTTTATTTTACCAAATTTTTCTTATTTTTCCATAAATTATTTTCCTCATAAATTTTATGGTAATATAATATTTTTAAAGTTTTTAAAGTTCCTCTTTTTCCTATCGTAATACCTTGGAGGCCTTTATGAAAAAAGATTTTATTCGAGCAAAAATAACTATAAATGGTACTGTTCAAGGAGTTGGTTTTAGACCTTTTATATATAACTTAGCCAAAAAATATAATTTAAAAGGTTTTATAAAAAATTTTGAAAGTGGGGTTTATATAGAGGTTGAAGGAGAAAAAAAGAATATTTTAAATTTTCTAAAAGATATCCCTAAAAAAAAACCAAAGATTTCTCACATATACTCTTTAGAATATTCTTTTTTGGAACCAATAGGATATAAAGATTTCGAGATAAAAAGAAGTACATCTTCTGAAAAAATAACCACTTTAGCTTTACCAGATTTAGCAACCTGCACAGATTGTTTAAAAGAACTTTTTGATAAAAAAAATAGGCGTTATAGATATCCTTTTATAAACTGCACCAATTGTGGTCCTCGTTTTACTATTATAGAAAAACTTCCCTATGATAGAAAAAATACTTCTATGAAATACTTTGAGATGTGTGAAGAATGTCAAAAAGAATATGATAATCCAAAAGATAGACGTTTTCATGCTCAGCCAAATGCATGTTTTAAATGTGGTCCATATCTTTATATGATTTTTTTAAAAAAAAATATTCTTTACTTAGAAAAAAAACTTTTAAAGCACAGAAGTAAAGAAGAAATCTTAGATCTTTTAAGATTAACCTTAGATATAGAAAAAATAGATTTTAAAAATAATTTTGTTTATTTAAAATTAAAAGATGAAATAAAAAAACTTAAAGTTGTGTTTATAAATGACTTAACAAAAACTATATCAAAACTTTTAGAAAAAGGTTATATTTTTGCTATAAAAGGACTAGGTGGTTTTCACCTTGTGGTAGATGCTTTAAATGAAGAAGCTGTAAGACTATTAAGAAAAAGAAAAAGAAGACCTAAAAAACCTTTTGCCTTAATGTTTCTTTCTTTAAAAGATATAGAAAAATATGCTTTTATTAATGATTTTGAAAAAGCAGCCTTGAAAAGTTATGAAGTTCCAATTGTTCTTGTAAAAAAGAAAAAAGATATAAAGGAAATAGCTCCAGATAATGCTTATTTTGGGGTGTTTTTACCTTACACTCCCTTTTATCATCTTTTACTAAAAGAATTTAAAAATCCTATAGTTTGCACTTCGGCTAATATTTCTGGAGAACCTTTAATAAAAGATGATATGGAAATTTTGGAAAATTTAAGTTCTGTTGTGGATTTTATTGTGGGATATAATAGAAAAATTGTTAGAGCTATAGATGATAGTGTTTTAAAAACTTTCCAAGAAAAACGTCTTTTAATAAGAAGAGCAAGAGGTTTTGCACCTTTTCCAGGATTTTCTAAAGAAAAATTTAAAGGGAATTTTTTGGCTTTAGGAGCAAATTTAAAAAATACATTTTCTTTTTCTTTAAAAAACGAACCTTACCTTTTTACCTCACCTCATATTGGAGATTTAGAAAATGAAAAAACTTTAAATTATTTAAAAAATTATTTAAAAGATTTTTTAAAACTTTATAATTTAGAAATAAAAAACTTAGATGCACTTTGTATAGATGCTCATCCTAAATATACTTCAACTAAACTTGGAAAAGAACTTTCAAAAGAGTTTAATATTTTTCTTTATAAAGTTTATCATCATCACGCTCATATAATTACAACTATGTTTGAAAATGAAATTGAAAGTGAAATTCTAGGTTATGCTTTTGATGGAACAGGATTTGGAAAAGATAATACTATATGGGGAGGAGAAATTTTATACTCTTCTTATAAAGACTTTAAAAGATTTGGAAGCATATATCCTTTTTATTTAATAGGTGGAGATAAAGCTATAAAAGAACCTTGGAAAATTTTATTTTCCATCCTCTTTGAAATTTACAAAGATTTTGACAAAATAAGTTATATTTTAAAAAAAATAAACCCGCAATTTTTTGATGAGAAAAAATTAAAAATATTTTATTTTGGACTTTTAAAGAAAGTAAATGCTATAAAAACAACATCCATGGGAAGACTTTTTGATGGAGTAAGTGTTTTATTTACAAAAAAACTTTTTTCTAGTTTTGAAGGTGAGCTTCCTATAGCTTTGGAAAACTTAGCTTTAAAAATAAACTTTTTAGATGATAAATATAAAATAACTTTAAAAAAGGAAAATAACTTTTTAATTTGGGATTGGAGAAAAGATATAAAACATTTAATAGAAAATTATTTTTTAAAAGAAAAAATAGGGGAAGGAGCTTTCCTTTTTCATAATTTTGTAAAAGATTTTATTATTTATTCTGCTCAAACTCTAAAAGAACAAAGCATTGCCCTTGGAGGTGGAGTTTTTCAAAACTCTTTACTTTTAAAACTTCTTTTTGAAGAATTTAAGGGGAAAATCTATTTATCTCAAAAATATCCTTTAAATGATGGAGGAATTTCCATTGGGCAACTTGTTTACCTAAATAAAGTTTTATAAATAACATGAATAATTTAAAATAATTAAGATCAATTGTGCTAAAATTGGGCGAAAATATTTTTAAAAGAGGGGAAAAATGAAGGTTAACAAAGTAGTTTTAGCATACTCAGGAGGACTGGATACCTCAGTTTTAGTTCCCTACTTAAAAGAAAAATATGGATGTAAGGAAGTTATATGTGTATATGCGGATGTAGGTCAAGAAGAAGATCTAGAGGCTATTAGAAAAAAAGCTTTAGATTTTGGGGCAGATAAAATCTATATTTTAGACTTAAAAGAAGAATTTGCAAAAAATTATTGCATGCCAGTTTTATGGGCAAATGCAAGATATGAAGGAAAATACTATCTTTCTGCGGCAATTTCCCGTCCTTTAATTTCCAAATATTTAGTAGAAATTGCAGAAAAAGAACACGCAGATGCCGTAGCTCACGGTTCTACTGGAAAAGGAAACGATCAAGTTAGATTTGAACTTTCAGTTTTAGCTTTAAATCCAAATTTAAAAGTTTTAGCTCCAGTTAGAGAATGGGAATTTAAAAGTAGAGAAGAAGAAATAGAGTATGCTCAAAAAAAGGGTATTCCAGTTTTTGCTACTAAAAAATCTCCATATTCTATAGATAAAAATTTATGGGGAATTTCTATTGAGTGTGGAGCTCTAGAAGATCCTTTTAATGAACCTCCAAAAGATGCATGGCAAATAACCAAAGATCCAAAAGAAGTAGTTGATGAAGAGGTTATTTTACATGTCTTTTTTGAAAATGCTCTTCCAAAAGCCTTTAAAGTAAAAAAAGGAGATTTTATAGAAAATATAAAAAACAAACTTAAAGGGAAGATAGAAGAACAAGATAACTACTACCTTTTCCTTTATGGAGATAATGAACTTCATAAGCTCATTATGGATTTAAATACTATTGCCGCTTCTTTGGGTATTGGAAGAGTAGATATGGTTGAAAATAGACTGGTTGGGATTAAATCAAGAGAGCTTTACGAGCAACCTGGAGCTGAAATTTTAGATAAAGCTTTAAGAGAAATTGAAAGTTTAATTTTAGATAGAGAATCTCTCCACTTTAAGCTTTCTAATAACCAAAAATATGCAGATTTAGTCTATTATGGATATTGGTTTTCTCCTTTAAAAGAAGCTTTAGATGAATTTAACAAAGCTTTACTTAAAAATGCAACTGGGGAAGTAAAGTTAAAACTTTATAAAGGAAATATTTATGTTCTTGGAAGAAAATCTCCATATTCTTTATATGACTACAAACTTGCAACCTATGATAAAGAAGATGCTTTTGATCATATTGCTGGTGGTAAATTTACTTTAGTTTGGGGATTACCATTAAAGCAAGTTGGAAAAATAAAAAAGTTAGGAGGAAATAAATAATGAAATATGAAGTTTTAACCAAAGATGTAAAAGAACCCGTAAAGGAAGTAGAAATTATTTTGGAACCCTCTGATTTAAAAAAATATGAAAAGGAAGTCGTAAAAGAGTTTAAAAAAGTTGTTCAAATTCCAGGTTTTAGAAAAGGAAAAGCTCCAGAAAATCTAATTAAAGAAAGATTTTCAAATGAAATTGAAGAAGAATGCATGAGAAAAGCTTTAGTAGAAGCTGTAAGTAAAGTAGCTGAGAAAAATAAGTTTAAGCTTATAACTGAACCTGTTATTCCAGATATTCAAAAGTTAGAATCTGGATATAAAGTAAAAGTTGTTTTTGAAACTCTACCGGAAGTTGATTTAAAAGAAGAGGACTATAAAGGTATAGAACTTAAAAAAATAAAAGTAAATGTTACTCCGGAAGATATAAACAGAGAAATTGAAGCTTTAAGAGAAAGATTTGTTGAGTTTAAAGATGTAGATAGAGAAGCTAAAGAAGGTGATTTAGTAGAAATAGAATATGAAGCTCATGTAGAAGGAGAAGAACCTCAAAAAGGAAAGTTAAGTGCCCTTTTAGGAGCAGGTCAACTTTGGCCAGAGGTTGAGGAAAAAATAAAAGGAAAAAAAGCTGGAGAAGAAATAGAATTTGAATTTGAAGCTCCTCAAGACGAAAAATATCACAAGGCTGCCGGAAAAAAAGTAAAAATGAAAATTAAAGTTCTTTCCGTAAAGGAAAAAACTTTACCAGAAGTAAATGACGAATTTGCCAAAAAGCTTGGATTTGAAAATCTTGAAGATATGAAGAAAAAGATAGAGGAAAATTTAAGACATATTAAGGAAGAAAGAAGTGAAGAGCTTTTAGAAGATTTACTTGTAAGCTTACTTATAAAAAAAGCAAAAATAAAAGTTCCTCCAAGCTTAGTAAATGTGGAACTTCAAGCTCTTCTTACTAACGAAGTTGCAGCCTTAGAAAGAATGGGAATTCCAAAAGAGCAAATTCAAGCTCAAATTCAAACTTTAGCTCAAAGGCTTTATCCTCTTGCTTATAAGACTGCAGCTACTAAAATTATTTTAGATTACATTGCAGAAAAAGAAAATATAGAAGTTCCTCAAGAACTTATAGAAAATGAAATCAAAAAAATTGCAGATATGACTTTAAATGGAGATGTAGAAACTGCAAAAAGAATTATTGAAGAAAAAAATCTTATGCCTTTAATTTATCAAGACGCACGTCGTCAATATACTTTAGACAAATTAAAAGAATGGGCTAAAATTGAAGAAGTTTCAGAGGAAGAATTTAATAAGTATTTAAATTCACTTTTAGAAGAAAATAAAAAAGAGACTAATGAGGAAAACAAAGAAATTCAAAAGGAAGAAAAATAATAATAGGCGGGCTTTTAGCCCGCTTTTATAAATTTTTAGTTTTTAATAAAAAGCTAAATTAAAATACAAAGGAGTAAAAATATGAAAATAAAAAATCAACTTGTTCCAATTGTAGTAGAGCAAACTGGGCAAGGTGAAAGGGCATACGATATATATTCACGTTTACTAAAAGATAGAATTATTATTTTAGGGCAACCTATAGATGACCATATTGCTAACTTAATCGTTGCTCAGCTTCTATATTTAGAAGCAGATGATCCTGAAAAAGATATTTATCTTTATATAAATTCCCCAGGAGGAGTAGTTACTGCAGGACTTGCAATTTATGATACTATGCAATATATAAAGCCAGATGTTGTAACTATTTGTATGGGACAAGCTGCATCTATGGCAGCTGTTCTTCTTGCAGCAGGAGCTCCTGGAAAAAGATATTCTTTACCACACTCAAGAATTATGATTCACCAACCTCTTGGAGGTTTTCAAGGACAAGCAACGGATATTGAGATTCATGCAAAAGAAATTTTAAGACTGAAAAAAATGCTTAATGAAATTTTGGCTAAACACACTGGTCAACCCATAGAGAAAATAGAAAAAGATACAGACAGAGATTATTTTATGTCTCCAGAGGAAGCAAAGGAATATGGACTTATAGATAAAATTCTTTATAAACGGGAAGAAGAAAATAAAGAGGAAAAAGCTGAATGATAAAAAATATATTTTCTTTGATACTTTTTTTTTCTATATCCTTTGGACAAAGCTTTAAATTTTCATGTTACAAACTTACAAATTTTAAAACTCCCGAGAGCGCACATATATATCAAAATAGGTATATCTTTATAAGTAATGTAAATGGAAATCCGATCGCAAAGGATAAAAACGGATTTATTAGTTTATTTGACTTATATACAAACAAATTTTATTTTCAGGTATATACATCTTTAAATGGACCAAAAGGAATAACAAGTCTTGGGGATTATTTATTTGTGACAGATATTGATAGTGTAAAAGTTTACTCTATATCTAAAAAAATTTTAATAAAAAATATAGAAATAAAAGAAGCTAAATTTTTAAATGATATAACCGTAGATCCCTACACCCAAATAGTCTATGTTTCAGATACTCAAAAAGATACTATTTATTATTTTTCTTTAAAAGATTTTCAAGTTCATACTCTTATTAAATACAAAGGGTTATCTCCAAACGGTTTATTTATAAGTTCTCCTTATCTTTTTATAGCTTCATGGAAGGAAGGAACTATTTATATTTTAAATTTAAAAAATTTAATCTTAAGACCTCTTTTTCCAAAGTATACTTTTTCCAATTTAGATGGAATAACTTTGAAAAATAATATATTATATTTTTCAGATTGGAACATTAGAGAAAATATAAATAATGGGAAACTTTATGCTTTTGACTTAAGAAATAAAAAACTTACTTTAATTTTTGATCACTTAAAAGGTCCTGCAGATATAGATTATTCTGGAAAAGTTTTAACCATACCTGAATTTTTAAATAACGATGTTCTAATTTGTTTTGAAAAATAGGTTCTTTAAAAGATGGAAAAAGAAAAAATTAACCAAGAATTTAGAATTGAAGAGGATAGTTTAGGTAAATTAAAAATACCTAAGGATACTTACTGGGGAATTCATACTCAAAGGGCTTTAGATAATTTTAAGTTTTCCAATTATAAAATTCCCTTTATTCTTATAAAAGCGTACGCATACGTAAAGCTTGCTTGTGCAAAAGCAAATTACAAGCTTGGATACTTAAAGAAAGATAAATTTAAAGCTATAGAGCAAGCTTGCAAAGATATAATTGACGGAAAGTTAAAAGATGCCTTTCCTTTAGATCCTTTCCAAGGCGGGGCTGGAACTTCTTTAAATATGAATTTAAATGAAGTTATTGCAAATAGAGCTTTAGAAATTTTAGGTTATGAAAAGGGTAGATATGATATTATTCATCCTTTAAAACATGTAAATCTTCATCAATCTACCAATGATACTTTTCCAACAGCTTTAAAAATAGCTGTTTTATTTTTACTTGAAAAGTTGCAAGATAAAATAGCTAAGCTTCAGGGTGCATTTCAAAAAAAAGAAAAAGAGTTTTCAGATATTTTAAAGTTGGGATATACTGAGCTTCAAGAAGCTATTCCTATGACTTTAGGAAAAAAATTTAGTGCTTTTGCAGATGTTCTTTTAAGAGATAGATGGAGAATTTGGAAAGCCAAGGAAAGAATAAGATGGACAAACCTTGGCGGAACGGCTATAGGAACTGGAGCTTTGGCTCCAAAGGATTATATATTTTTAGTAAATGAAATTTTAAGAGAAATTACTAATCTTAATTTAGCACGTCACGAAAATCCAGTTTCTACAACTGCATTTTTAGATGATATTAATGAAGTTGTAGGCCTTTTAGATGTTTATGCTAGCAACATAAATAAAATTTTTAACGATCTTAGACTTTTAAATTTTATAAAAGAAATAAAACTTCCTTCCCTGCAGGCTGGAAGTTCTATTATGCTAGGTAAAGTAAATCCTGTCCTTTGTGAAGCAGCTATTCAAATAGCAACACGCGTAAAATCAAATTCCCTTTCAATAAGAGAACTTTTATCTTTTTCCACATTCGAAATAGTAGAATTTTTACCTGCTATATCATTTTTTATCATAGAAAGTTTGGAACTTTTAACAAATTTAACCGAAAAACTTATATCTTATGTTGAAAATATAAAAGTAGGGGATTTATCTGAAGAAAATGTTTTTAAATCTTTTTCTTGTTTAACTTTACTTGTGCCTATTTTAGGATATGAAAAAACTTTAAAGCTTGTAAAAGAATATAAACAGTCAGAATTTAAAAACATAAAAGAATTTTTAGAATATAAATTTGGGAAGGAATTTACAAAAAAACTTTTATCCAAAAAATATATATTAAGTTTAGGATTTGATAAAAAAATTTTTGAAAGTTTTGAGGAAAAAAATGAATAAGTTAAAAGTTTTAGATCTATTTTGTGGAGGAGGAGGCTTTTCAAGAGGTTTTTATGAAGCTGGTTTTGAAATTGTAGCTGGAGTAGAAATAGATAAAGAAGCAGCTTTAACATATTCTTATAATTTTCCAAAAACAAAACTTTATAATGAGGATATTAGAAAACTTCCTTCAAACACATTTGATAAATATCAAGTAGATATAATTATTGGTGGACCTCCTTGTGAAGGATATACACCTATAAATCCAAAAAGAGAAAAAGAACCTATTTTAAGACTTTACAAAGATGAAAGAGGAAGACTTACTTTAGAATATATCCGATTTTTAGCTCATATAAAACCAAAATATTTTGTTATGGAAAATGTTTTACAGATAACTGAAGGACATTTAAAACAGGCGTTGATAAATGAATTCAAATGGGCAGGTTATGAAAATATATACTTTAATGTTATTAGATGTGAAAAGTATGGACTTCCTTCAAGGAGAACAAGAATGTTTATTTCTAATTTTCCTATTCAAGAGTACTTTGAAAAATATGAAAGAGATAAAAAAACCGTTTGGGATGCTATAAAAGATTTACCTATTCCCTATTTTCCTCATGAAATAGAAAATCACTTTTATGTTGAGGTTTCAAAAAAACTTCAAAAAAGAATTGCAAAAACTCCAATTGGAAAAAGTGCCCTTGGATTTAAAGTAGGAAATAAAACTTATTGGACCTACGAGAGATTAGATCCTTATAAAATTTCTCCAACCGTAAGAGGAACTGCAAAGTTTATTCATCCTTTTGAAAATAGAATTTTAACGGTAAGAGAACATGCCCGACTTATGTCTTATCCGGATTACCACGTTTTTCTAGGTGGAACAAATGCTCAATATAATCAAGTAGGAGAAAGTGTTCCACCTTTAATAGCTTATAAAATTGCAAGACTTTTAAAAAAGATTATAAATAAAGAAGTTAAGGTATAATTTCAAAAATTAAAAATTAGAGGGAATTAAAATGAATATAGATAAAAAATTAGAAATATTTAAAAAGGCTATTAAAATTTTAAAAAACGCAGGAGCAGATTATGTAGATATTTATTATCAAAATGGAAAATCTTTTAATGCGCACTTAGAAGAAAATAAAATAGAGTCTACTTCATTTTCTATAAGTGAAGGAGTAGGAATAAGAGTTATAAAAAATTTTAAAGTATATTTTGGTTATACAAATGATATAGATAATACTTTAAAAGTTTGTAATTCTTTAAAGGAAAGTTTAAAGGAAAATAAAAATATCACTTTAAATTTTATAAAAAAAGAGTTGCCTTTAGAAAATTACTACTATGACTTTGAAATAGAAATTCCCCTTGAAAGAAAAATAGAAATCTTAAAAACTGTAAATGATGAAATAAGAAAAAAATATAAAAAAATTATTCAGGTAACAGCTTCTTTAAGTGATGGAATCTCTAATATTATTATTTTAAATAGTGAAGGTGAAATTGTATTTGACAAACGTCCCTTTGTTCTTTTTAAAGTTTTATGTGTAGCTAAAAATGTAAATAATTTACAAACTGGATATGAAAGTTTAGCTATTAGAGGAGGTTATAAAACTTTAAGTTTAGAAAATTTTTTAGAAAAAGGTTTTAAAGCTGCAAAACGAGCAGAGCTTCTACTTACAGCAAAAGAAGCTCCAGCTGGAAAATTTCCGGTAGTTTTAGCTTCTGAAGCTGGTGGAACTATTATTCACGAAGCTGTAGGACATGGTTTAGAAGCTGATTTAGTTTTTCAAAATATGAGCGTTTATAAAAATAAATTGGGAGAAAAAGTAGCAAAAGATTTTATAACCGTTATAGATGATGGAACTTTAAAAGGATATTTTGGAACTACAGCTTTTGATGATGAAGGAACTCCAACTCAAAAAACAGTATTAATAGAAAATGGAATTTTAAAAGGTTTTATGATAGATAAATTTTGGAGTTTTAAACTTAAAGAAGATAAAGAATTTCTATCAAAAATATCTTTAACTGAAGCTGAAAAGGAATTTATAAAAAATATTTCCTCTACCGGAAATGGAAGAAGACAAAGCTTTTCTCATGTTCCTATTCCTAGAATGAGAAACACTTTTATAGCTCCAGGGAAAGATAATCCAGAAGATATTATTAAAGACACTAAAAAGGGTATTTTAGTTTTAAAAATGGGAGGTGGGGAAGTAAATACAGTTACTGGAGATTTTATGTTTGAAGTAAATGAAGCTTACATGATAGAAAATGGAAAAATAACTTACCCTATTAAAGGAGCTTCTTTAATTGGAAATGGACCAAAAATTTTAATGGAAATAGATGCCTTAGGAAATGATCTACATTTTATTCCTGGAATATGCGGAAAAGACGGTCAGGGAGTTCCAGTAACAGATGGTGTTCCGACCTTAAGAATTCCAAGTATAACTATTGGGGGAACTGCTTAGAGGTAAATGGATAGAGTTGAACTTATTATAAGTAAAATTATAGAGGAGTTAAAAAAATATAATCCAAATAAAATAATTTTATTTGGATCTCGAGCAAAAGGATATGCTAAAAGAAATTCGGATATAGATATTGCAGTAGATATTCTTTTGCCTTTTAGAGAAAGAAGAATCCTAAAGGAAAAAATAGAAAAAATTTCGGGTCCTTATTTAGTTGATTTAATTTTTTTACCAAATATTAGTAAAGAATTTAAAAATATAATAATAAAAGAAGGAAAAGTTTTGTATGAAAAAAAGTGAAGTTCTTTTAAAACTGGAAAAATTTAAAAAAGCTTTAAATAAATTGGAAGATGCTGTAAAAATAGCAAAAGATGATTTAGATAGAGACGGAGTTATTCAAAGATTTGAGTTTACTTTTGAACTTTTTTGGAAAACTTTAAAAGCCATTTTAGATTATCATGGTATAGAATGTTACTCTCCAAGAGATTGTATAAAAAAAGCTTTTAGATATGGAATTTTAGATGATATAGATATTTTTTTTGATATGCTTGAAGATAGAAATTTAACCTCTCATACTTATGATGAAGCTTTATCAAAGGAAATATTTGAAAGAATAAGAAATATATATGTTAAAGTATTTAGAAATCTTAATTTAGAAGAAAAGATATAAAAACCATTTAATAGGAGTTAATTTTAAATTGATATATACTTTCCTATCTCCAGCAAAACTTAATTTGTTTCTCTATGTAATTGGAAAAAGAAATGATGGTTATCATAATTTAATTTCATTATTTCATACAATTAATTTTTACGATATTTTTGAAGTAAAAGAAAACTCTTATTTTGAAATAAAAATATATGGAAGATTCTACAGGGATATTCCAGAAAATGAGGAAAATTTAATTTATAAAGTAAAAAATTTTTTTGAAAAATATACAAATAAAAAAATTAATCTTTCCATAAAACTTTACAAAAATATTCCACCTTTCAAAGGTCTTGGCGGGGGAAGTTCAAACGCGGCTATATTTTTAAAATTTTTAAAGTTTTATTTTCAAGAAAAAGAAAACATAAAACTTAAGGAAAATCTTTTAGAAAAAATTCTTTTAGAAATAGGTTCAGACACTCTATTTTTTTATAAAACCTCATGTGCCCTTGTAGAGGGTAGAGGTGAGAAAATAACATCTTTAGAGCCCTTAAATAATGATCTTTTTTTATATCTTCCAAATATAAAAGTTTCCACAAAAGAAGCATATAAAGCTTTTAAATCCTACGATTTTATAACCAAAAGGGAGGCTCTAAATATTTATAAAACTCTAAAAGAAAACTTTCCTCTTTTTCATAATAAAGCACTTTTTTATAACTCCTTTGAAAATATTGATATACCTTCTATAAGAGAGTTAAAAAAACTTACAAACAACTTTAAAAAATTTACCTTAAGCGGCTCTGGAAGTGCATTTTTTTCAATAGAGGATATAGATTTAAAAGATGTTGAAAAATATAA
>Ga0256837_1001866_pt1 | contig 13827 bp, 8 predicted proteins | sample 4562384metaG_FD_185976 | JGI IMG/M metagenome (GOLD analysis project Ga0256837, IMG submission 185976) | Hydrothermal vent microbial communities from Guaymas Basin, Mexico - 4561-384 | ecosystem: Environmental > Aquatic > Marine > Hydrothermal vents | place: Mexico: Guaymas Basin | collected... | reverse complement strand
TTATTGGCTCCATTGCTTCCATTATATCTCATAGAGATAGCACTTTTGTACATAGCTCCTACTCTAAAGCTGTCTGTAATTTTCCATGCAATACCTATACTGGCTCCTCCATTTGCTTCCCACTCTTTATCAAATGGGTGATTTGTACCAGAACCTAGAAGTCTATTATATTCAATATCCAGCATTCCAAGTTGCAAAATAGGTGCTATACCTATACTGAATACTTCATTGCTCCATGCTATTGGTGTAGCTATATTCAGTAGCATCAAATCTGTTTGCATACCCATTAATCCCAAACCTCTTTGGGCATTGCTAAAATCTACTCCCATTCCTGCTACTCCCCATGCACCGATACTTATATATAAATTTTCACTATATTTTGTAGCATATGCAAATGATGGCATCAAATATACATCTGATAGACTTTGAGTATAGTCTGAACTTAGAGCTTTGGTTTCAATTTGAGGCCAAAAAAGAGTGGCTGAACCTATTACTTCACTCGATTTTACATCAGATATTAAAGCAGGATTAATAAGTCCTGACTCAGCTCCAAATCCCATAGCAATTCCAACTCCACCCATACCCATAGAGCGTGTTCCTGTTGCTATCATCTGATCTCCATTTGTGGCGTATAATACTGAGGTAAACAGAGTACCAAATATTACTAATTCTTTAAATTTCATATATCTATCCTTATATCTGTATCATTAAAAGTATAGTAGCAGAAGTATCATTACAACCAAAATTGTAACTTTTCATATTTTTTAGTGTGAAAAGCTATAATTTTAATGCTAAATTCAGTTTAACTACAATATTATAGTAGTGTCAGTTAATGCAGGAGAGGGTCAAAAGCCAAAAATGTGGCTAAAAAGACTATATCTTGATATTAATAAATAACAATTACTCCAAAGGAGATATAATGAGAAGAGGAATTTCTAAAGTATTGTCAGCACTTTTAATTAGTAGTATGGCAATTGGTGTTGCAAATGCAGATGATGTAACAATTACAGACTCTACACCAAGTGTAATCTTTAATGATACAGACACAGGTAATAATGAGTGGCAGATATATGGTAATGGTGATGCAGGAAATGCAGAATTTAAAGTAGTAGATTTATCGTCTATGGAGACTATATTTGATATAGATAGAGATAACAAACAGACTTGTTTTTATGGTGGTAAATTTTGTATAGACAGTGATGGTAATATTGTAGCTACATATACAGGTACAAAATATAGTAGAGTTAAACTATTTAAGTTTTCATATGAGAATACTGATTCTCCAAATGATGATGGTGATGGTGTAGCAAAGACTCCAAGACCAAAATCTGATGTTGGTATTAGACTTGTAAATGCCAAAAAGTCTGAAACTTGGACTATGAGAACTTATGCTAAAAAACATGCATTTACTATTAGTAAACTTGGCTCTGGTCAAAAAGAGTTTATGATCAAAAACGATGGTAGTAAGACTTGGTTAATTCTTGGTAATGGTGCATATTGTGATGGTGAGTGGGTAAATGCTTCAAGCAGAGCTTACAAAAAAGAGATTAAACCTCTTGAGACTACAAAAGCTATTGAAGCATTTAAAAATCTACAGCCAGTTACATATAGATATAAAGATAATCCAAATGATTTAAAAGTTGGATTTATTGCTGAAGATGTACCTGATTTGGTAGCGTTGCCAGATAGAAAGGGTGTAAGTGCAATTGAATTTGCTGCACTTTTAACTAAAGTTGTTCAAGAGCAACAAAAAGAGATAGAGAGTTTAAAAGCAGAAGTTGAAAAACTAAATGCAATGAAGGCTAAAGTAGCTCAAATTGAGTCACTTTTAAGTAATCTAGCTCTTAAAGCTCCTGCAAGTACTGACAAAGTATCTGCTATTACCAAATAAGTTGGTAGTTATTTTTAATGCTCCCATCTTGGGAGCAACTCTTTGAAGGCTTTGTGATGTTAATCTCAGATGATAAAGCACTCTTGTTTGTACATATTCAAAAAACAGGTGGTACAAGCCTGACTCAATATTTTCAAAATAATATTTCTGACTTAATACTATACCAAAGACACCACTCTCCAATATCAGAAGCAGAGAGTAAATTTTTGTCATATTTCAAAGTTGCATTTGTAAGAAATCCTTATGATAGATTGGTATCTTGGTATCACGCAATAGATAGAAAAAGAGATAGAATAGAGAGTGCAAACTATATGCAAAAGCAAGTCTTAAAAAGAGCAAACAGTTTCAAAGAGTTTATACTAAATTGTGAAGATGTCCAAAGCAAAGTAGGTTGGTTGCCATTTAAGAATAATCAACTAGATTACCTGACAGATAAAAATGGTAAAGTTATAGTCGATTTTATAGGTAGATTTGAGACATATGAAGAGTCTGTTAAGTTACTGTTACATATGCTTGATATGCCAGTAAGTGATATTCCTCATATAAACAAAACAAATCATACAAGATATCAAGACTACTATGACTCTCAGACCAAAGCCATAGTAGCTAAACGATTCGAAAGAGATTTAGAGTTTTTTAAATACAGGTTTTAATTGTATTATTTCCAGTAACTTCCAATAGCTTGAGATATGTTTGTATAACCATCCTGTTTTAATAGCTTAATAAGCCCTGTGTTTATATCTCTTACCATATCTGGACCTTTATATATGAGCAAAGAGTAGAGTTGAATTAATGTAGCTCCCATTTTGATTCTATCATAAGCCTCTTTTGCACTATCTATACCACCTACACTGATTAAGAGTGTATCCCTGTGCAACTCTTTTGCCAAATCTTTGAATAACTCTTTACTCTTTTGAGTAAGCAATTTACCACTGATACCTCCAAAATCTTTGGCATTTGGAGTTAGTGAATAATCTATTGTAGTATTTGTAGCTATTATACCTTTGGCACCAGCTTTGATAGCTACTGTTGATATATCAATAGCATCTTTTGATAGCATATCTGGAGCTATTTTTAGAAGGATAGGTTTATCTGTGATAGAACAACCTATTTTAAATACCTCTTTTATGAAGTTTTCATTCTGTAAATCTCTAAGTCCTGGTGTATTTGGAGAAGAGATATTAATAACTATATATGTACCATAATCTTTGAATGCTTTAAAGAGTATCTCATAATCTTTTAGTGCTTCAGACTCTGGAGTTACTTTGTTTTTGCCTATATTTATGCCTATTGGATAGTCAAAAAATTGTACCTTTTTGAGTTGCTGTATCATATGATAGCTGCCCTTGTTGTTAAAGCCCATTGCATTTTGGATAGATTCCTCTTCAATCAACCTAAAGAGGCGTGGTTTTGGATTGCCATCTTGTGGTTTTGGTGTAACTGTACCAATCTCGGTAAATCCAAATCCAAGTGTCGGCATAGCCTTTATATATTCGCCATCTTTATCAAACCCAGCAGCCAATCCGACAGGATTTGCAAATTTTTTGTTGAATATTGTCTGATTTAATGCTTTGTCATCTACAAAGTACTCTTTTATCATTGCTCTATAGAGTGGTGGACATTTTGATATGAATTTTAATCCAACTCCGGCTATCTTGTGAGCAGTTTCTGGTTCAAACTTAAACAGTATATTTTTAATATTTTGGTATGGAATCAGTGCCATCTTTTCCTCTTTCTATTCATTTCTTAATACATTTAGCGGATCTGTTGAAGCTGCCTTTTTGGCTGGATACAAAGCAGACAGAAAAACTATAATTGTAGTTCCTGCAATTATCATTGTAAAATCTGTAGCAGTCAAATCAACAGGCAAGTGTGTAGTGCCATATACATCTGCTGGTAGTGTAATAATATCAAATGTCTTTAGTATCCAAATACCAATAAATCCCATTACAGCACCAGCAACAATCCCTCCTGTGCCTATAATTACACCAAGATGAAAAAATATCTTTCCTATCTCTTTGCGTGTGGCTCCAAGAGTTCTAAGGAGTGCTATCTCGCTTCTTCTGCTCATAACTGTCATAAGCAAAGATGAGATAATATTTAGTGAAGCTACCAGTATTATAAGCAACAGTACTAAAAATAGAGCTTTTTTCTCCATCTCCATAGCTACAAAGAAGTTACCGTTTTGTTGCCACCACCCCTCTACATCAGCATCATCTGGCAAAAGTTTTGCAATTTTTTCTTTGAACTTCATAGGCTCTTTTACATATATATGAACCCCATCAAATCTATCAGATGGTTTTTTCAGGATTCTTTGAATTGCTTCTTGGGTTGTGTACATAATAGCTTTGTCATAAGCATTGAGACCTGAATTAAATATTCCATCTACCAAAAATCTCTTTTGCAGTGGCATCATACCAAAACCAACAGCTTGTTGTTGTGAAAAGTAGAGTAGTATTTTACTGCCTCTATCAACCCCAAGGATTGAAGTCATATCATCACCTACAATGATACGAAATGTACTGTTACTCTCACTATCTTGCAGTGCTTTAGCAAATATGGGATTGATTGAAGCCTCTTTTTCAAAATCCACACCATATAGTATTCCACCCTGGAGTGAATCATAGTTTTTGGCTATTACCTGAGATGTATAGAATGGACTGATACCAATATCCGGATAAGCTTTGTGGATTTTATCAATTGTAGATTGTCTTACCCCCTTGCCGTATGATACCACTGTGAGTGGATAATTCATCACGAAGAGTTTTTTTTGGAACTCATTTTGTGTACCATTCATTACACCCATTGCTATCATTAGTACCATAACACCAGCAGCAATACCCAAAAAGGCTAAAACTGCTGATATGAATATAAATGGATTTTCACTGTCATATTTGAGGTAGTGACGGACAATCTTATTTATCAATCTATCTCCACTGCGGTAAAACATTATGCCAACATACCCTTTTTAGGACCGCTTTTGCCACAGCAGTTTTTATACTTTTTGCCACTTCCACAAGGACATGGTTCATTTCTTTTTGGTTTTTTTTCAGCTACATAGGGAGTATTTTTCTCTTCATGTAGAGGTTGCTCAGGCTCTTGATACTCATTGCTCATTAACTCTTCTTCATCTATCTCAAGCTCTTCTAGCATTCTTTCAGCAGCTTCTAACTCCTCTTCTGGAGCGGAGAAGTCAAATTGAACTGTATATAGTAGTTTGATAGATTCAAATTTGATTCTTCTTACAAGGTTTTCAAACAGATTATAACTCTCTTGTTTGTATTCGGTTAGAGGATCTTTTTGGTTGTAGCCTCTAAGGCCAATACCGGTTTTTAGTACATCCATCTCATATAGATGTTCTCTCCATTGAGTATCAAGAATTTGTAGTATCAAAATCTTCTCTATCTCTTTTCTCTGCTCTGGATCAAATGGAGACATTTTCTCTTCATAGTACTCTTTGAGCAGTTTTATAGTCTCCTCTTTTATTTGGGAAGCCTCTTTGTCTTTTAGGATAGATATATCTATATCAACACCGGTATATTCTTTTATAAGTGTTGCAAATCTGTCTAAATCATAATCCTCTTTTGGAGTCCCATCAAATATATCTGATTCTTGCAGAATATAATCTACTAACTCTTCTCTATTTTGATCTATTTTGGCACTAATGTCATACTCTGGATCAATTAGTTGATTTCTAAAGGCATATATTGCTTTTCTTTGGTAGTTGGCTACATCATCATACTCTAATATATTTTTTCTGGATTCATAGTGCATAGCTTCTACCTTCTTTTGGGCCTTCTCTACACTGCGGGTTACTAGTTTGGAGTCTATATACTCACCCTTTTCAACGCCTAGCTTACTCATAATAGAGCGAATCTTGTCTCCGCCAAATATTCTAAGTAAATTATCATCAAGACTTAGGAAGAATTGACTCTCACCCGGATCTCCTTGTCTTCCTGAACGACCCCTTAGCTGATTGTCTATTCTTCTGCTTTCGTGTCTTTCTGTACCAATAATTGCAAGTCCGCCAAGCTCTCTGACTTCATCATCTATCTTTATATCAACTCCACGACCAGCCATATTGGTAGCTACTGTAACAGCTCCTTTTTGACCGGCATTTTTGATAATTTCTGCCTCTTGTTCATGATTTTTGGCATTTAGTACATTATGTGGAATTTTTTCTTTTTTAAGTCTTTTGTGTATCAATTCACTCTTTTCTATAGAGGCAGTTCCTACAAGTACCGGTTGACCTTTTTTGTTCAATTCTTTGATTCTGGCTACTACTGCATCTAGTTTCTCCTCTTCGGTATTGTATATGAGGTCATTTTTATCTATACGACGAACTGGTACATTTGTTGGTATTGAGATAACTTCAAGTCCATATATTTGAGAAAACTCGGTAGCTTCAGTTTGGGCTGTACCTGTCATACCTGCTAACTTTTCATACATTCTAAAGTAGTTTTGGTATGTAATTTCAGCCAAAGTCTGAGACTCCTCTTGTATTACAACACCCTCTTTGGCTTCTAACGCCTGATGGAGTCCTTCACTGTATCTTCTACCCTCACTAAGTCTTCCGGTAAATTCATCTACTATTATGATTTCACCATCTCTTACTACATAATCTACATCTTTTTCAAATAGGTGGTGAGCTTTTAGAGCTTGATCCAGATGGTGAACCATAGCTGCATTTTCCAAGCTAAATAGATTATCCACTCCAAATAGCTTTTCTGCTTTCTCAAGTCCCTCTTCTGTCATAACAATTGTTTTATTTTTCTCATCTACTATAAAATCACCCGTCATTCTTTTTGGATCACCAGGTTTTTGTGGTGGTAACTCTTCACCTCTTACCATCTGTTTGGCTATACGGTTGGCTGTATAGTAGAGTCCTGTATCTCTTTGGGTGGGTCCTGAGATAATAAGTGGAGTTCTAGCCTCATCTATCAAGATAGAGTCAACTTCATCTACTATTGCATAGTAGTGATCTCTTTGAACCTTCTCTTCGGCTCTTACTTTCATATTGTCTCTTAGATAATCAAAGCCAAACTCATTGTTTGTACCATATGTAATATCAGCATCATATTGTGCTTTTCTTTGGGAATCTTCATGTATTTCAGATGTAATACACCCTGTGGTATATCCCAAAAATGAGTAGAGTTTACCCATATCTGTAGCATCTCTTTTTGCTAGGTAATCATTGACTGTTACTACATGTACACCTCTGCCAATCATTGCATTTAGTACCACTGCCAAGGTTGCAACCAGAGTTTTACCCTCACCGGTTTTCATCTCGGCAATATTACCCTCATGCAAAACCATACCACCAACCAATTGCACATCATAGTGTCTTAATCCAAGAGTCCTCTTACTGGCTTCTCTAGTAATAGCAAATGAGTCATAGAGTACATCATCCATACTCTTTTTACCACTCTTTACACTCTCTTTGAGTTGATTAAAAGCCTCTTTTAACTCTTTATCACTCATCTTCTCATATTTACCCTCAAGAGCATTTATCTTTTGTGCCCTTTTTAGATACTGTTTTACTTTTCTATCATTTGCTGTGCCAAATACTTTCAATATTGAATCTATCATTTTTGCTACATACCACCTTTTGAAATTGAGTATATTTTATCTAAAATCTATTATTAGTCACCTGATAATGCTCAAATGCTGAGTTTTGTATATGAAAGGTTAGTATAAAAGTATAAATGGTAGTTTAATTACTGATATTATGTAGATGTAATTTTAAAGTGTGTCAGTTTAACAGTTTTACCTGAAATATGCTTGTTGTATTGGTTGGAGGAAAAGTATATTGATATTGGCATATTTCAGGTTGGTTGGAGGTTCGCCTTGAACCTCAAGGCGTGAATTCATTAGAAGGAGGGAGGAATGAATTCAATGGTCGGTTCTGTGTGGTGTTCGTCGGGTTTATCTCTTCCGACAATGTAAGTATAGAGCAGAAAGTATAATAGAAGGTAAATGAGAAATATTCTCTATAAAGATTTTTTCACCTATTTATAATAATTTTAGATTATAAATATATTAATTTCTTATTATAGTATATAGTGAATTTTTGTTGTAAAATATCAAAAAAATTTAATAGGGTATTTTGTGTATAGAGTCAGATTCTTGATAGAGGGTATTGTACAGGGTGTTGGATTTAGACCATTTGTATATAAAGTGGCAAATGAACTTGGCTTGAGTGGCTTTGTATATAATACTTCAAATGGTGTTGTAGTAGAGGTAGAGGGCAAGAGTAGAGATATTTTGAAGTTTGAAGAGTCTTTGTATGACAAAGCTCCTCCACTTGCCAAGATAGATAGAGTATCAAAGGAGTATATCAAACCCCATAAAGACAAAGATTTTGTAATACTGCATTCACACACCAATACTGCTATAGATGGTTCAATAGGTGCTGATATGAGTATCTGTCAAGATTGTATAGAGGAGATGAACAATCCAAACAACAGAAGGTTTGACTATCCATTTATAAATTGTACCAATTGTGGACCAAGATATACAATCATAAAATCTATTCCATATGACAGACAAAATACATCCATGGCAAAGTTTAATATGTGCAAAGAGTGCAAAAAGGAGTATAACAATCCCATAGACAGAAGATACCATGCTCAACCGATAGCATGTTTTGAGTGTGGTCCCATATTGAAGCTGTATATCAAAAGTCAAAATGGATTCAATAGTATGAATTTGCCTCAAACAGATATGATAGCAGAGTGTGCAAAAGCTATAAAAGAGGGTAAAATTGTAGCAATTAAGGGTATTGGTGGATTTCATTTGATGTGTGATGCTACCAATGCAGAAGCAGTAGCAAATCTCAGGGACAAAAAGCATAGACCAACCAAACCTTTGGCTGTTATGGTACCTGATATTGAGTATTTAAAAAAAATAGCCATATTAAATAGAAGTGAATATGAACTTATTACCAATCCACAAAGAGCTATTGTACTGCTGCACAAAAGAGACAACTCCACAGTAGCTTCCAATGTAGCACCAAATATCGGATATATTGGCTGTATGTTGCCATATGCTCCAATACACTATCTGTTATTTAACTATTTGGATATACCAATAGTAGCTACAAGTGCTAATATTAGTGGAGAACCTATCATTACAGATGGTGAATATCTAAGAAGCAATCTTGGCAGTGTAGCAGATATGGTACTAGATAACAATAGAGATATAATAAATGCATGTGATGACAGTGTAGCTATGGTTGTAAACAACAGAGTATTTTGGCTAAGAGTAGCCAGAGGTGTAGCACCATACTATCTACCACTAAAAAGTACAAAATATATACTTGGTGTAGGAGCAAACCAAAAATCTACAATATCACTCTCTCTTGGCAATAAAATAGCAGTATCTCCTCATATAGGAGATTTGGATACTCTTTTATCACTTGAGTATTTTAAACAAACCATAGAGACATTCAAGCAGATATATGAGTATGATACAGATATGATTGTGTGTGACAAACACCCCTCATACCACTCTACAATATGGGCAAAAAAATCTGGTAGAAATATAATCAAACTACAACACCACTATGCTCATATACTAGCAGTTATGGCAGAGTACAATGCAACAGACAGACATTTGGCATTTGCCTGGGATGGTACCGGATATGGTGATGATGGTACTATTTGGGGTGGAGAGGTAATGATAGCAGATATAAAAGATTATGAGCGTATATTATCATTTAAGCCATTTAGATTGTTAGGTGGTCAAAAAGCTATCAAAGAGATAGATAGAGTAGGGATCTCTTTGCTGTTTGATATATACACTTTGGATGAAGTACTGGATATGGATATATCCAAAAGATTGGGTGAATTTAAAGTAAAAACACTATATAAGATGTGGCAAAATGGTTTGAATGCACCTCTTACATCTTCTGTAGGCAGACTTTTTGATGGTGTAGCTTCAATTGGTGGTATATTGAGTTACTCTTCATATGAGGGTGAGAGTGGTATGATGATAGAGGCACTCTCAAGAGATTATATAGACAAAGTTGAAGCATACCCATATCATATAGCAGATAACAAGATAAATATATCCTATGCCCTCAAAGATATAGCAGTACATACCAACAAAAGTATTGCTTTTGCAAAATTTATACTTATGCTCAGAGATATTATAGTAGATACAGCCTCAAACTATCAAGATATGCCAATTATTGTAGCTGGTGGTGTATTTCAAAATAGAACTCTTTTGGAATTGATACTAAAAAGCCCTGTTGCAGACAGACTAAAACTACCCACCAAAATACCACTAAATGATGGCTCTATATCTATAGGGCAAGTGTGGTATGGGATAAATAATTATTAACAATTTAATGCAGATAAACTCTTACTGCTTTAATAGTGAGGCTAAAGCCTCATTTTCTAAATTTTATAGATTGAGTTATAAATTACTTTATATCCTTAATATGCTCTACAAAATCTTTTGGTTTTATAAATCCTACTTGAAGTTTATTTGGCAAATGATTCCCTTTGCTGTCAAAAAAGAGCATATTTGGAGCTCCAAATATCTTGTAGTGCTTTAGTATCTCTTGCTCTTTTGGAGTATTTTTTGTTATATCAATTTGAATAAATTTAAATCTCTTCATAGCCTCTTTTACATCTTTGTGTGGGAATGTAATATGCTCTAATTCACTACAAGCTGCACAGTTTTGTTTGCCAATATCTACAATAACTGGTTTACCCTCTTTGGCAGCTTGGGCAATTTCAGATTGTAATCTTTGTAGTGAGTAACCTCTTCTTTGCTCTATTGGTCTGTTTGATGTAGTAGTACTGGCGACTGTTTTAGTACCAATGAATGGTTCTAATGGATTGATTGGTGAAGAGGCTCCAGCTAATGCACCTGTAAATATAAGTGAACCATACAGTAGCAAAACCCAGGCAATCAATTGTACAAATTTGGCAATGCCGACTCTGTCATTTTGGTTGAATACTCCCATATATACAGCTGAACCCATAAGCAGAAGTGAGAAAATTAGCATAAATACAAATGGTGACAGTATGCCTCTTAGTATATATAGAGCCATCATTAGCATAATTACACCAAATATTTGTGATACTCTTTGCATCCAGCCTCCTGGTTTTGGTACAAGCTTATTGGCACCAATACCAACCAGCAACAAAGGCATACCGGCTCCAATTCCCATAACAAACAGTGATATACCACCAAGCAAGGCATCTCCGGTCATTGAGATAAAGATTATTGCACCACTAATAACTGGAGCTGTACAGGTACCTACAATCAAAGCAGAAAGTGATCCCATAATAGCTGTTCCTACCAACCCTTTGCCCTGGGCATTATCACTGACTTTGGTTAATTTACTCTGCCAAGAAGCCGGAAGTGACAATTCAAAATATCCAAACAGTGAAAATGCCAATGCTACAAACAGAGCTGACATTGGTACAATAATCCATGGGTTATTCATATGTGCTTGTATATCAAATCCCAAAAGTCCGGCTACAACTCCAATCATGGCATATGTAAATGACATACTTATTACATATACAAGTGAAATGAGAAATGATGTAGAGCGTGTTACTTGTCCCTCTTTGTTTGCCTGTTTGATAATAATAGATGAGAGTATTGGAATCATTGGCAATATACAAGGAGTCAAAGCCAGTAGCAATCCTGCTACAAAAAATAGAAGCAGTACAAATATCAATCCCTCATCGGCTAATGCTTTTGCAATTTTGGCACTGTTACCCTCAGCAGAGAGTGAACCTATCTTATCTAAAAAATTCTGCTCTTTTTCACTCTTTGTTATTGTTGTAGTAGTCTGTTTTGGGGTAGCGGTTTGTATATTTTTAATATCTTTTGGTAAAGTAAAATCAAAAGTATAAGTTTGTGGCTGATAACATATACCTGCATCTGAACAACCAGCCAGTGATACTTGGAGTGTAAATTTGTCTGAAGCTATTTTGTTGGCAATTTCTCTTAATGGTATATTGAAGTTCAACTCTCCATAATATACTTTGTCTCCTTCATACTCAGTTGGTTTTGGCATAGGCACATTTAATGGTACCTTTTGGGGTTTAATAATATCAAAGTGCAAATCTTTGGCATATATATGAATCTCTTTTGCCAAATTTATCTTTATGGCAATACTCTCTTTTGTCATATTTGCTTCTACTTTGAAAGCTTCAGATGGTGATAAAAACTTCCTTTGGGTAATACCACCAAATCCGGCACTGCCATAACTGTTTAGTATCATAAACAGTAACGGTATCCATATCAAGACTCTTTTCATATAGTTCTCCCTCATAATTTTGTAATAATTTAAGTTTAGCTATTATTATAACCCAATTATATTTCTGGCTCATTTACCTTTTATAAATTATCTATCATTTTCATTTTAGGATTTTAGGGTACAATCACTACTATTTACTACTATCATTTACAAAATAGGAGAGATTGGTGCATTCTGCCGAAGATATATTCAATTTTAAAGCCACAAGTGATGAGTGTATAAAGTGTGGTAAGTGTATTCCGGTGTGTACTATACACCAGATACATCCGGATGAGACTACATCTCCGCGTGGTTTTATAGATTTGCTTGGAGCATACCAAGATGGCAATTTGGAATTGGATAAAAATGCCAAAGATATATTTGAGAGTTGTTTTTTGTGTACAGCCTGTACAGATGTGTGTCCAAACTCTTTGCCTACAGATATGGTTATAGAAGAAGTTAGATATGATATAGCCCAAAAGTATGGAATAGCCTGGTTTAAAAGAGCATTTTTTATACTACTTCGTCATAGATGGCTAATGGATTTGATGATGAAGCTTGGATATACATTTAAAACCTGTGGATTTGAAGATAAGCCAAAAAGAGGTGGAATGATCCCTCGCTTTAAGATGCCAATTATAAAAAGTGGCAGACTTTTGCCAAGTCTATCCAAAAAGAGTTTTCTAAACAGTTATCCAGAGCATATAGAGTATGGCAAAAATAAAAAGGTGGCTATATTTATAGGATGTTTAGCAAACTACAACTATACAACCATAGGTGATTCACTGCTATATATACTAAATGAGTTGAAAATAGATGTAACTATTCCAAAAGCACAAAAGTGTTGTGCAGCTCCAGCATACTTTACAGGAGATTTTTATACGGTAGAGAAGTTAGCCAAAGAGAATATTGAGTATTTTGAGAGCTTTATAGATGATGTAGATGCAATAATTATACCAGAGGCTACCTGTTCGGCTATGATAAAGCATGACTGGGAGGTATTTTTTAGAAATCGCGGTATGGATATGTGGGCAGATAGGGCAAAGGAGTTGAATAAAAAGATCTATATGGCTACAGAGTGGCTAAATAATGAAACCAATCTAAAAGAGTTGCTAAAATCAAGAGATATAAAGATGCCTCAAACTGTTACTTATCATGATGCTTGTCATGCTAAAAAAGTACAAAACATCTATAAAGAGCCAAGAGAGTTGTTAAATCAAAACTATACTCTAAAAGAGATGAGTGACTCAAACAGATGTTGTGGTTTTGGTGGAGTTACCATGCAGACTGAAAAGTACCATTTGGCTGAACTTGCCGGTAAGCCTAAGGCCAATATGATAAAACAAAGTGGTGCAGATATAGTAAGTGCAGAGTGTAGTGCTTGTAGAATGCAAATTAGTAATTCCTTATATAATGAAAATATTGATGTAGTATTTAAAAATCCGGTAGAGTTGATAGCTCAAGCTTTAAAAGAATCAAAAGGAGAGTAGGTATGAGATTAATTCAAAAAAGCTTAATTGCCTCAATTGCTGTATCACTCTATGGTGCTGGTTATAAACTGCCAGAGCAGTCACTAAATTCTGTAGCTTTAAGTGCAGCATATGTAGCAAATACTAGTGAAGCTGATACATCATACTACAACCCTGCACGAATGAGTTTTTTAGATGATAGTAAC
>Ga0256837_1001864_pt1 | contig 13842 bp, 15 predicted proteins | sample 4562384metaG_FD_185976 | JGI IMG/M metagenome (GOLD analysis project Ga0256837, IMG submission 185976) | Hydrothermal vent microbial communities from Guaymas Basin, Mexico - 4561-384 | ecosystem: Environmental > Aquatic > Marine > Hydrothermal vents | place: Mexico: Guaymas Basin | collected... | reverse complement strand
TATATGAGCTACCACCATATACTGTGACAGTTTTTACACCTAAGTTACGTCCATACTTAAAGATTTCATCACTAACCTGTGTCGCGAGTTCACGAGTTGGTGTGATAACAAGAAGTTCGACTGAACCATCGAGTTTCATGTTGTGAAGTGCTGGAAGGCTAAACGCAGCAGTTTTACCTGTACCTGTATGTGCCTGACCAACCATGTCACGACCTTCGATCACTACAGGGATAGCCTGAGCTTGGATAGGGGAAGGGGCAGTAAAACCTGCGAACTTAATACTTTTGAGTATCTCTTTTTTTAATCCCAACTCATCAAAAGTTGCGATTTCATTTTGTGTTTGTGCATTTTCTTGCATCATAATCCTTTTATTATCAAAGGAGATGATACAAGCAAATCGATAGTTTGAAACGTAATCAGGTATCTTCCCCTTAAATATTTGGCGAATTATATCTAAACTTAACTGTATTTTAATTAAACTTGTTTATCTTTTTTGAGAGTTAAGTTTCTTGTGTTACTCTAAGAGATATCAATGTATAATGTAAGAAAAGGATTATCGATGCAAAATGAGATAATAGTTTATGGGATTTTACTCTTTGTCATTGCTTTGTTGACATTTTTATGGTTGCAAGCACAAAAGAAACTCCAAGCACTAGAGGAAAAATATAAAGTTTTAGAAGATGAAAAAAATGATCTTCGTGTTGAGTATGCTATGTTGCACTCAAAATATGAACAATCAAAACAATCATCAAGTGAGAAGCTTCAAGCACTTCAAGATGCAAAAAATGAACTTTCAAAAGAGTTTAAGCTTCTTTCTTCGCAAATATTTGAGGAGAAAAGCAAACAGTTCTCCCTTTCAAGTAAAGAGCAGTTGGAGCTTTTATTGCAACCATTTCGTGAGCAGATCAGTAGTTTTACTAAACAAACGCAGCAACGTTTTAGTGAGGAACTCAAAGAGCGCCATCAGCTAAAAAGTGAAGTGTTGCGTTTAACTCAGATGAGTGAACAGCTCTCTCAAGATGCCATTAACCTTACAAATGCACTCAAAGGGGAGAATAAAACGCAAGGAAACTGGGGTGAACTTGTACTTGAAAATATACTTGAGCAATCAGGGCTAAGAGAGGGAAGCGAGTATGAGCTTCAAGCTACTTTAAAATCTGATGAGGGCAAAACCTATAGACCTGATGTGATTGTGCATATGCCACAAAAAAGAGATATCATCATCGACTCAAAAGTCTCACTTAGAGCTTATGAGCAGTTTATGAGTAGTGAAGATGAGCATGAGAAAAAACAGTTTTTAAAAGAGCATATTAGAAGTATCAAGTCACACATAAAAGGGTTGAGTGAGAAAAAATATGAAAAACTCGAAGGGGTGCATACACTTGATTTTGTTTTGTTATTTATGCCGATCGAGGGTGCATTTTTGCTTGCATTAGAGCATGATGGGGAGTTTTTCAAAGATGCCTATGAGCAAAATATTTTAGTGGTTTCTCCATCAACTTTATTGGTTACACTCAGAACTATTGAGCATATTTGGAGAACACAGCATCAAGAAGAGCATGCTAAAAAGATAGCTCAAGAAGCTGAAGCGATGCTTGATAAACTTGCAGGATTTGTTGAGAATTTTAAAAAGATTGAGTACCATATACAAAAAGCTCAAGAGAGTTATGCAACATCACTCAAACAGTTAAGTACAGGTAGAGGTAATGTACTTCGAAGAGCTGAGAAGATACGTGAACTTGGTGTAAAGTCAACAAAAACAATAGCACTACAAAGTGAAGATGATGAATAGTTTTGGTATCATATAGTTATGAAGATAGAAACAAAATATAATTATGAAAAAATATGGACAACGACAAGTGAGGAAGATCTTTTAAAGATCATAGCTCAAGAGGTTGGTGATGCAGATCCTAAAGGAACACTTCTCTACATAAAAGATGCTCTAAAAAAGAAAAAAAGCATAACCGTGGGTAGTTGTAAGTTTAGAGCAGAGGTGTAAAAGATGGAAAATGAGATAGCTGAGGTTTCAAAGTTTTATGAAACGATGGTAGAGTTTTTTACAAACTATGCTTTGCAGATTATTGGTGCACTTATCATCTTTAGTTTGGGTGTAGTGGTTTCAAAATATGTACGAAACTTTACATTGCAACTTTTGCATAAACACAATGTTGATGAAACTTTAAGCGGATTTGCAGCAAATTTTGTACGATTTTTAGTGATCGGGATGATGGGTATTTTAGCTCTTGGAAAACTTGGTATCTCCATAGCACCTTTTATCGCTGCGCTTGGTGCTCTCTCTTTAACTGCTGGTCTTGCTCTGCAGGGGAGTGTTTCAAACTTTGCAGCAGGTGTTGTACTGATCTTAACAAAACCATTTAAGATAGGTGATACCATCACCATCAATGATATCTACGGTGAAGTGGAAGATATCCGTCTGGCATATACAGTACTGAAAAACGAAGATGGGGAACAGATAACTATCCCAAACAAGTATATGATAGGGGATGTGCTTGTGAACTCTTTTGAGTACAGGATAGTTGAGGGTTCTGTGGGGATTGCATACGATAGTGATGTGGAGAGTGCTATTGAGGTGATAACACAACTTCTTTTAGATCATAAAGATCTGTCAGAAAATGAACCTATTGTTGGGATCGAGAAATTTAACAGTAGCTCTATTGATATAGGGTATCGTTACTGGGTGAGAACAACAAGTTTTTTTAAAACACAATATGAAGTGAACCTTTTGGTCTTAAAAGCACTTCAAGAGAGACAAATCACCATCCCTTTCCCTCAACAAGAGGTGAGAATCTTAGGAGAAAATCTTGTTACAAAATAACGATATTGCAAAACTACTGTTGCGTTTGAGTCTTGGTGGATTACTCCTTTTTCACGGTATCCATAAAATGATATATGGTTTAAAACATATTCAATCACTTCTTAGCAGTGCATCTCTTCCCGAGTTCTTATCGTATGGTGTATTTGGTGCAGAGTTGATAGCACCGATTTTTCTTATCTTGGGGCTTTATGCTCGTGTTGCTTCGGTTGTTGTGATGGTTCATATGTTAATGGCGATTTACTTGACCTACGGATTTACATTTGAACTCTCTAGTGCAGGTGGGTTGGTGTATGAAAAAACATTACTCTTTTTTATCTTTGCACTTTTAGTGTTTTTATTTGGTTCGGGAAAATATAGTGTAAATTCAAAGTAGATAAGTCTAAAAAAGGGGAATCTGTGGCTTCAAAGTTAAAAAATGGTAAGGTGCTTTGGTATAAATCACTCAACACGACACTCCTTTTTTGGTTTTTAACTATCTCTTTAGTTCCTGTTATGATCATTATGTATCTTAACAGCTCCTCAGCAATTGAGAAGATCAAAGAAGATACATTTAATCACCTTCATAATACCCTGCGTTTGGAAAAAAAGTTTATACAAAACTGGTTTTATTACAGAGAAGTTGATGCTTCAAACTGGTCAAGTATAGAAAAAAATGTCGATACTAAGGGTGTGGCACTTTGAGTGTTGAGTTTAAACTCCAACCAATAAGAGTCATAAGAACAATCACTCCAAACGCAGGGATGAGTGAGTATGTGTTACCAAGATAAACAAGCCACAAAAGGATTGCACCAAGTGGAGTTGGAACACCTGTAAAATACTTCTCCACCTCTCCCGCATCTGCATTGAGGTTAAAATGGATCAAACGGCGAAGACCAGAGATAACATAGTAGATACTCACAACAGCTGAAACAATAAGTAAACCACCTTCTAGTGAAGGTGCATAAACAGCTTGAAAGATCAAAAAGACCGGTACAAGTACAAAACTTAAAAAGTCAGCAAAACTATCAAGTTGGATACCAAACTCATTGCTAAGATTATATTTTCTTGCAATTTTTCCATCAAAAATATCAAACGCACCACCTATCCAAGCTAAGATAATAGCGACAAAAAAGTTGTTTTGAGTGATAAAATAAACTGCTAAAAGCCCAGCTGTGATATTTACAAATGTAAAAAGATTTGCAAGATTAAAGTGTGAAGATGGTGTCCATAAAAATTTCATATAGTGCCTTTTAATAAAAAAATTGTGAAATTATAACAAAATCAACTTAAGTAATATGGAACTATATTGATAAGTATTATCATTATTAAAGAGTTAATTAAGTATAATGGAGATATGATTACAAAGTTCAGAATAAAATAAAAGAAGATGATATGTTTACATTATATGATTGTGATAGAGGTGATAAGGTACAAGTTGTCAAATTGCATACAGCTGCAGAATTAAAACAAAGACTTATCTCTTTTGGAATAATGAAAGAATCTCTCATTGAAGTACTTGGATATGCTCCAAGAAAAAAGACAATGGAAGTACGAGTTGGAAAAATGAATTTAGCATTAAGAGATGAAGAAGCAAAGCTTATAGAGGTACAAAAGTATGAACACTAGTGATGTAAAAGTTTGTCCCATCATAGCAAACCACATAAAAGTAGCTCTTGTTGGGCAACCAAATGTGGGAAAAAGTATGCTTATCAATTCGGTAAGTAATGCTCATCTTCATGTAGGAAACTTCTCAGGGGTAACGGTTGATAAAACAGAGGTTTTATTTGACTATAAAGAGTACCACTTTACAGTGGTGGATCTTCCAGGTACATATGCGTTTACAGATTATACGATAGAAGAGAGAGTAACTCATGAGTATCTGTGTGCAGAAGAGTACGATATTATCATTAATGTAGTTGATTCTACAAACTTAGAGAAAAACCTCCAGCTCACGGCTGAACTTTTAACGATGAGCAAAAAAGTGGTCATAGCTCTCAATATGAGTGATGAAGCCCAAAAAGAGGGGATAGAGATCGATGCTGAGTATATGAGTGAACTTCTGGGAGTTTCCTGCATCAAGGTCTCAGCAGCAACAAAACTTGGGATCGAAGATCTAATTGATGAGGTGATCAAGCAACACACAAACACTGAATATAAACCAAAACTTGTTTTCTCTGAACCTGTTGAAGAAGAGATCGCTCGCATTGTTTGGTACTTAGATAAACACAGATTCAAATCAACCAACAGCTACAGAAATATTGCAATCAACCTTTTAAAAGGGAATAAAAAAACTTATGCAAAACTGCATGATGAGCCTATATGGACAGAGTTGCAACCTATACTTATAGAAGCAAGCAAGCATATAGAGCTACATCATAACAGTGATGATATCAAAGAAGCATTTGCTGAGGAGTATGCATCTTTTAACAGAGGTATCGTTGCTGAGGTGATGGAACAGACATCACATCATCAAGAGAAAAAAACACTTACTGAAAAGATTGACTCTATTTTGATTCACCCCCTCTTTGGTATACCTATATTTTTATTTTTTATGTGGAGTCTTTTTCAACTCACCTTTACTCTTGGGGCGGTACCTATGGAGTATATAGATATGTTCTTCTCATGGCTTGGAAATACAGTAGGTTTAACAATCCAAAATGAAGATATCCGTTCACTCATAGTAGATGGTATCATCTCTGGAGTTGGTGCTGTTGTGCTTTTTGTACCAAATATCATTATCCTTTTCATAGGGATAGCACTTTTGGAGAGTACGGGCTATATGAGTCGTGTTGCGTTTTTACTCGATGGTTTTTTCCACAAGTTTGGGTTGCATGGGCAGAGTTTTATCCCCCTTGTAACAGGTTTTGGTTGTTCTATCCCAGCTTACATGTCAGCACGGATCTTAAAAAACGATCGTGATAGACTTTTAACACTATTTATCATAGGGTTTATGTCGTGTGGAGCAAGGCTTCCTGTGTATGTACTTTTTGCAGGAGCATTTTTTCCAACAGATATGGCAGGAAGTGTACTTTTTATCATCTATATCTTTGGGGCGATTATGGGACTAATAGCTGCAAAAGTACTTAAACTCACTGCGTTTAAAGGGGTAGATGAGCCATTTGTGATGGAGATGCCAAAATATCGCCTTCCATCTGCAAAACTTATTTGGCATACAGTTTTTACCAAAACGATGATGTATCTTAAAAAAGCGGGTACTTTTATCGCAGGAGCTGCTGTGCTTGTTTGGTTTTTGAGTAACTATCCACATCATGAAGCACTAGAAAAAGAGTACAATACAAAGATAGAAAGTGTACAAACGCAAGAGAAAAAACAGTTTTTAGAGAACAAAAAAGAGGAGATGTTGCTTGAACAAAGCTATCTTGGGCAGATTGGAAAACTCTCTGAGCCACTCTTTGAACCACTTGGATTTGACTGGAAGATGAGTGTAGCCCTGCAAGCTGGACTGGCTGCAAAAGAGGTAGTGGTCTCAACACTTGGAGTTCTGTATTCAATGGGAAGTGGTGTAGATGAGCAAAACAGCTCACTTGTAGATGCCATACGAAAAAATATTCCTCTTCCATCTGCTATTGCATTTATTGTGGTGATTATGATCTACTTGCCATGTTTGGCAGCAAGTATTGTTTTTACTCGTGAAGCTGGGCATATAAAGTATTTTTTCTATCTTTTAGGGTTTACATCTGTTGTGGCTTATGTGATGGCATTTTTAGCTTATAATATTACTCAAATGATACTTTAGTTATACTAGCACTATCAATGTTAGGTGGGATTGCATGGCAAAACTTTTAGTTGTAGAGGGTTCATTCATTGTTCGGGGTGTATTTAAAGAACTTTTAGATCAAGATGGTATCTTTGAATATGAACTTGTAGGGACATACGAAGAAGCAAAGGACTTACTGCAAAAGTCACGATATGAATATGCTGTTGTTGAACATATATTAAGTGATGCTCCAAACGGTGAGATCATTCCATTACTTAACAAACATAATATCGCACCACTTGTATTTACAAAAGAGATTGATGAAGATTTTTTTGACACCTTTGATGGTGCTCAGATAGTTTCGTATATTATCAAACATAAGTACAATAACATTACAAATGTTGTCAATAAACTCAAAGAGTTATATGAAAATAAAAATCGATCTATCTTGATAGTCAATGATTCTCACATATATACTCAATATATTAAACAATATTTGTCTCTTCACAGTTTTAAGGTCTATACAGCAGCAAATAATCAAGAGGCATACGATAGGCTTATTGGTCATCCAGAGATATCCTTAGTGATTGTTGAAGATAATGCACCTTATGTAGATGCTAAAGAGTTCACTATCCAAGTGAGACAAAATCTTCAGTTCAATACACTTAAGATTTTGCAGATAGTTGAGGGGAGCAACAGTTACTTTACAAGCTCTTTGTTAAGCATAGGATCTGATGATTATATTATCAAACCATTCTCAAGAGATGAATTTTATGTGAGAATTTACCAAAATATTAACTAAAAAGGTTAAAATGTAGTTATGAAAAAAATATTAATGATTGAAGATGACTTAGAACTAGCAGAGATCCTCACAGAGTATCTTGAGCAGTTTGAGTTTGAGGTTATCACAGAAGATGACCCTTTTAAAGCAGTAAGTATCTTAAAGTTAGAGCCGTTTGACTTGGTGATCCTTGATCTTACACTTCCTGGTATGGATGGTCTTGAGGTATGTGAGGCTATCCGTGAGCGTCAAGATATCCCTATTATTATCTCAAGTGCTAGAAGTGATGTTACAGATAAGATCAAAGCGCTTGAGCTTGGTGCAGATGATTACCTGCCAAAGCCGTATGATCCACGTGAGTTAGAAGCTCGCATACATTCTGTACTTCGCCGTTATGAAGCAAAAACAGAAGCAAAAGCTGAAAACAAGAGTGACTTTAAGTGTGATAAAGCAACGATGACCATCACCTACAAAGGGCGCAACATTGACCTTACAAATGCAGAGTTTGGAATACTTTCATACATGATAAGCAAACAGGGGCTTGTAGTCTCACGTGAAGATCTTATCCACAATGTAAACGCGATCAATGAAGACTCTTCAAACAAAAGTATCGATGTTATGGTGGGGCGTATTAGAAACAAACTGGGTGATAAGTCACTTATAGAATCTGTTCGCGGTGTAGGATACAAACTCCTCAAATAATGAAAAAACATGCTGTTTTACTCACTGTACTTTTTGCACTTACCATCACATTGGTGAGTGTAAGTGCAATCTTCTGGGAGTTTTATAAACTCAACAAACAACAATATATTGATCATATTTTTACTAAATACTCTGTTATAGTACAAATATACAGAGAGCATAAACAAAGAAGAAGTTCAGAAGTTGAACTTGAAGCAAATCTTGCTGTGTATGATCTACAAATCATCAAACAAAAAGATCATCAAAAGCAGATACTACAAGAAGCAAAACTTCTCAAAGAGGAGGGGTTTAAAAATATAAATTCCTCTATAATGCTGAGTGAAAAAGGGCTTTATACTAAAAATGTAGTGCATCGTCTTAGAGCATTTATGTATCAGTATAAAAATACTATTTATTTTAAGATAGAAGGACCTAATGGATCTATCTTTATCAAAGATGAGAAGTTAAAACCTTATAGATATTTTAATATTATGTATGTTTATTCTATGATTTTTATGGTTATATCTTTTTCATTTTTACTCATTTTGAGAAAGTTACGTCCGTTGATTTTGTTACGTAGAAAGATAGCAAGATTTGGAAATGGCGATATGAGCGTCTCTTTTAAAACATCTTCAGAAGATGAGATAGGGATGATCTCAAATGAGATAGAAGCAGCACGTGAGAAGATAGAAAGCTTGTTGGAGTCACGTACACTTTTTTTACGAAATCTGATGCATGAACTTAAAACTCCTATTGCAAAAGGAACAATCGCTACTCAGATGCTAGAATCACCAAAACAAAGAGAACGGTTTAAATCAATTTTTTCTCGCCTTGAAGCACTTGTGACTGAGTTTGCTATGATAGAAGAGGTGACAAGTGATAGTGCAAAAAATGATTTTCATGAGTATAGACTTATAGATATTATCGATGGTGCTATCGATATGGCAATGGTTGAGAGGGAAAATGTAAGTGTTGATGTAGCAGCTGAGAAAAAGATGGTAGCAAACTATCGTCTCTATACAACTGCGATTAAAAATATGATAGATAATGCGATGAAATACTCTCCCGATCATCATATAAGTATCATTTTAATCCATGATGAACTTTGTTTTGATTCAAAAGGGGAGTGTATAGCTCACCCTTTACAATACTATATAGAACCTTTTACGAAAGATAATCCTTCAAAAAATAGCTTTGGATTAGGTCTGTATCTTGTTGATTCTATTCTCAAAGCACATAAGCAGGTGCTAGCACATGAGTACCACAATGGAGTTAATCGTTTTATTTTTGCACAAGCTTGAGAGTGTATACTATGAGTATGAACAAGTTCCTCTATGTATTATACGCAGTTTTTTTTGCTCTGTCTTTTTTTCTTTTTGGATGGTTGAGTCATTCTGCTTATACTCCTGGTAAGAGGATCAAAAAACCATCATTGTTAGATAAAATAAAGCAAGAAAAAGTGCTTAATGTTGTACTTTTAAACTCTCCATCAACATACTATATCGGTACTGAAGGGCGACAAGGTTTTGAGTATGATCTCTTAAAATCGTATGCTGATTCTTTAGGGGTTGATCTCAATATCACAACCGCGCATACTATAAAAGAAGCGATAGAGATGAGTAAAAATCCTAGTATCCATATCACCTCTGCATCCCTTGCAAAAACACCAAAAAGGGAAAAAGTTTTTCATTTTGGGCCATCATATTTTGAGGTACAAGAACAGGTTATCTGTTATCGAGGGATGTTGCATACATCAAAGTTTCCAAGAGATGTAGAGGATCTTGAAGGTCTTAGTATTATGGTTGGTGAGGGAACAAGTTATGCTGAAACGATCCAAAATCTTATCCATGATGGGTTTGATATCAATGCAACTATCACTGATGAGTTCTCAACTGAAGAGTTACTTGAAAAAGTTGCAAAGCATGAGATCGATTGTACGATAGCTGATTCTAATGTTTATGCGATAAATCTACGCTACTTTACAGAGATCGCTCTTGCATTTGCTATTAGTGGTAGGGAGCAGCTTGCATGGGTACTTCCAAAAGGTGCAAAAGAGCTAGAGCGATCCATGTATGCATGGCTCAATGAGTTTAACCAAAGTGGAGCTATGACACAACTAAGAGATCATTACTACTCTTATGTGCTCTTTTTTGACTACTACAACACAAAAATGTTTTACAAACGTATGAAAACAAGGCTTCCTAAGTATGAGAAGTATTTTAAAGAAGCTGGAAGAAAGTACGCTATTCCATGGACACTCTTAGCTGCTATCTCTTACCAAGAATCACACTGGAACCCAAAAGCAAAAAGTTTTACAGGCGTAAAGGGGCTTATGATGCTCACTCGCCATACAGCAAAACTTTTAGGAATCAAAAACAGGCTCGATCCAAAACAAAGTATCATAGGTGGAACACGACATATAAAACAGATGATAAAAAATGTTCCAAAAAATGTTGAGGGGGAGAACCGTCTGAAGTTTGCTCTGGCTGCTTATAACATAGGGATGGGGCATATCTACGATGCACAAGCTTTAGCAAAACGTTTGGGTCTAAACCAAAATGTGTGGAGTGACTTGAAGATTGTACTTCCTTTACTATCACAAAAAAAGTACTATAGAAAGCTAAAATACGGTTATGCAAGAGGTGCAGAACCTGTTAAGTATGTAGAATCGATCTACAACTTTAGAAATATTTTGGAAAATAACCGTGAAGAGTTATCCCCCAAAACTTTAGAGAAGTAGAGAATCTCTTTTTAGAGAGTGTCTCCATCGTGCCCTTCTCGAAGTTGTGCTAAAAAGCTTTCCATATCATACTTAACTCTGTACTCTGGAGTCATGATGTGGATCAAGATATCTCCTAAATCGATCACTACCCAATCTCCGCTTTCATCAACATAGTTAAAGTTTTCTTCTGGTTTAAGCTCTTTTTTTAAGTGATCTAAGAGTGCTAGTGTGTGTTTTTGTCCAAGACTTGAAGCGATGATGGCAAAGTCAACAAAGTAATTTTTCTCTCTTAAATCAAATGATTCAATTGCTTCTGCTTTGTGTTTGTCAAGTACTGCTGTTATCTTTTCTATTCTGTTTTGCATTGTTTTCCTTGTAAAATTGTGCTACTTTTTTAGCATTTTTTTGTATTAGTTTTTCCTCATCCATCTGTGCTCGAAGCTGTGATGATGAGATGTTTTCACAAACTCCAAGAGTGTAAAAACCTTCAGGAATCTCTATTGCATCTCTGGAAGCTACCAAAAACTCAGAGAGTTGTTTGAGTTGCTCGTAGGAGTGCCATTTATGAAGTGATGCAAGGTTGTCTGCACCTATGACAATGTAAACTTTTTTATAGTGATTTAAAAGATGTTTGAGTGTTTTGATGGTGGGCGTTTTTTCATTTTGACTCACCTCAAAATCACTCACAATTACATCTTCATCATCACCAAAAATCTCCTCTAACCATCCTAAACGCAATGAAGCATCTGCATGAGAAGAGGACTTAAAAGGGTTTAAAAAAGTTGGCATCAAAATAACTTTGTCGATAAACTCAAGCTTTTTGAGAGCCTCTACAACTGCCAAATGACCGATATGTGGAGGGTCAAAACTCCCTCCAAAAAGTGCAATAGTTTCCATTCTTAAAGCGAATTATAACCAAACTTTGGGTAAAATAACCCACTTTTTAAATTATAGGAAATATAATGGCACTAAAAATAGCAATAAATGGTTTTGGTAGAATCGGTCGTTGTGTAGCTAGAATCGCTGCAAACAGAGATGATGTAGAGATAGTAGCTATCAATGATATGGCAAGTATGGATATGATGCTTTATCTTTTGAAAAATGATTCTGTGCACGGAACATTTACAAGTGAGATTGAGCAACTTGATGATGAGCATATCAGTATCGATGGGCAAAAGATCAGAGTATTTTCAGATCGTGACCCTAAAAACCTAAAATTTGCTGATTGTGGTGCAGATATGGTTTTAGAGTGTACTGGAGTTTTCCTCACTCAAGAATCAGCACAAGTGCATATCGACAACGGTGTAGAAAAAGTACTTTTCTCAGCTCCTGCAAAAGACAAAGCGACACCAACATTTGTTATGGGTGTAAATGAGGAAAAATATGACGGACAAAAGATCGTATCAAACGCTTCTTGTACAACAAACTGTCTAGGTCCTGTCGCTCGTGTTTTAGATGATGCGTTTGGTATTGAGAAAGGTCTTATGACTACTATCCACTCATATACAAATGATCAAAACATCTTAGATGTAAAACACTCAAAAGACAAACGCCGTGCTCGTGCAGGTGCTATCAATATGATCCCAACAACAACAGGTGCTGCAAAAGCTATCAGCCTTGTTATGCCACAACTAGAGGGGAAACTCCACGGTCAGTCTGTACGTGTTCCAACTCCAGATGTTTCTATGGTTGACTTAAACGTAGTTGTAAGAAAAAACACTACAAAAGAGGAAGTAACAGCAGTATTTAATGAAGCAGCAGAGGGTAGACTTAAAGGTCTTTTACTTATGGATAAAGAGATGAGAGTATCTCAAGATTTCGTAGGGTGTGACTACAGCTCTATCGTCGCAGAGGATTTAACGCAGGTTATCGGTGGTGATATGGTAAAAATCATGGCATGGTATGACAACGAGTGGGGTTACTCTATGCGTTTGGTAGATATGGCTCTACACATCTCAAAATAGGAAAGAATTTTGGAACTTTTACACCTTAAAAACCTTGATCTTCAAGATAAAAAAGTATTTATCAGATGTGATTTCAATGTACCGATGGATGAGTTTGGAAACATCTCAGATGACAGACGTATCCGCTCAGCAGTTGCAACTATCAACTACTGTTTAGATCAAGATTGTGCCGTGATCTTGGCTTCTCACCTTGGTCGCCCAAAGGGTGAAGTAGATGAGAAATATACTCTTGCACCTGTTGCTCGCCGTTTGCAACAACTTCTCAAACGCCATGTAGAACTTGCACCTGGTGTAGTAGATGATACGACACTCAAGATGGCACAAGAGCTTCCACGCCATGAGGTACTTTTACTTGAGAACTTGCGTTTTGAAGCTGGTGAGACAAAAAATGATGCAGCACTCTCAGAAAAACTTGCATCGATGGCAGAGTTTTACATCAACGATGCATTTGGTGTAAGTCACCGTGCTCACTCATCTGTTGAGGGGATCACAAAGTTCTTCGATGATAAACATAAAGCAGCAGGTTTCTTGCTTGAGCGTGAGATCCGTTTCTTTGGTAAACTTATCAATGAACCTGTTCGTCCGTTTGCTGCTATTGTTGGGGGGAGTAAAGTTTCAGGAAAACTCGAAGCTCTTGTAAATCTTCTTCCAAAAGTGGATAAGATCTTCATCGGTGGCGGAATGGCATTTACTTTCTTAAAGCAACTTGGTTATGACATTGGTGCATCACTTGTTGAAGATGATCTTTTAGAGGAAGCACAAAAGATTATGGATGAAGCAAAAAAACTTGGTGTGAAGTTTTATCTTCCTGTAGATGTGATTGCTGCTGAGAAGTTTGCAGAAGATGCAGTAAGCAAGATAGTAACAGCTCAGGAGATCCCTGCTGAATGGATGGGACTAGATATCGGTCCTGCAACAGTAAGACTGTACCGTGAAGGGCTTAACGATGTGCAAACTGTTCTTTGGAACGGACCAATGGGTGTGTACGAGATGGAAAAATTTGCTCGTGGAAGCTCTAAGATAGCTCACTTTGTAGCAGATAGCTATGCAACAACTGTAGTTGGTGGTGGAGATACTGCTGACTTGGTACAACGTGTTGGTGTAGATGAGGAGATGAGCTTTATCTCAACAGGTGGTGGAGCATCACTTGAACTTTTAGAG